>Ga0182024_10003028_pt1 | contig 40768 bp, 29 predicted proteins | sample P32metaG_FD_120480 | JGI IMG/M metagenome (GOLD analysis project Ga0182024, IMG submission 120480) | Permafrost microbial communities from Stordalen Mire, Sweden - P3-2 metaG (Illumina Assembly) | ecosystem: Environmental > Terrestrial > Soil > Wetlands > Permafrost | place: Sweden: Stordalen...
GCTTACTTCCGAGTCGTCCATGCTGATGATCAATCCCCAGCATCCCGATCCCTGAACCCTTCAGGCTCATCTTGTATGAGAATCCAGTCCTTCGTTCAGGCTCATCTTGCATGAGACAAGAGTGAGCCGGAGCAGTATACTCCAGTGGAGTATACTAGATTGTGCAGGCCGTGGTGGAAACACCCGCATTCCTTGGCGACGCGCGATCGTTAGGACTGCCCGAAGCAGAGCGGCTTGCCATCGTCACGTGGATCGCCGCCAATCCTGATGCCGGTGATGTCATCGAGGGAACGGGCGGCGCCCGAAAAGTGCGGTTTGCCGGAAAGGGCAAGGGAAAAAGTGGGGGCTACCGGGTAATCACATTCTTTTCCGGGACTGATATTCCGGTGTTCCTACTCAACATCTTCGCTAAGAACGAAAAGACCGATTTGCCGCCGAAAGAGCGGCGAGCATTGAAACTCGTTCTGGCGAACATTGTCCAGACCTACAGGTCCAGAAGGGAGTCGAGATGAAGAAGAAACCGACTGCGGGCGAACGAATGATTGCGAGCGCCCGGGAAGCGCTCGCGTTCGCCAAGGGCAGGCATAACCACGGCTGTGAAGTACACGTCCCGAACGACATTGATGTCAAGGCGATCCGGGAAAAGATTTCCCTTTCCCAAGGCGAATTTGCCAAGTTGTTCGGACTGAGCAAACGGACTTTGGAACATTGGGAGCATGGGCGACGAGTGCCCAGCGGCCCGGCTCGGGCCTTCTTGACGGTGATCGCGCGTGAGCCGGATGCGGTTCGGCGCGCGTTGCTTGCCTGATAAGAAAGTTGGATTCAAAATCGGATTGGATTCGCGCCCGTCTCCATCGCTGGAATAGCACAGTCGACTATGAAACCGGCCTTGCCAGTCACGCTTCGCGCCAAAGTGACTGCGCGCAGCGCTCGCAGCGAAATCGTGGGCGAGCTGGTGGACGGAACGCTCAAGGTGAAAATCGCCGCGCCGCCGGAACGCGGCAAAGCCAACCAGGCGCTGATTGCGCTGCTGGCCGCGCATTACGGCGTGCCGCGAACGTCGGTGACGATCGTGAGCGGCCACACGGCGTCTTTGAAGCTCGTGAGGATTGGAGCTCGTGAGGTTTGATCCGGCGCGCGTAAACTTGACGCTTGCGCCGGACTTCAGAATGTATTATTATTCAGTTGGCTGAATAAACATTCAGACTGATCAGATTAGAGGACATCGTGGCCGCCACTATTCCCAGTCTTGCCAAATCGCCTCCCCTGCCCGCGAAGGCGAGGCATCTCGCCCACGATCTTGACCTCTCTACTGAAGCGCTGGTTCAGTTGCTCGATCTCGGCGCGCAGATCAAACGCACTCCGCAAAGATTCGCACAAACGCTGGCAGGCCGCTATGTCGCGCTCCTGTTTGAAAAGCCGTCGCTGCGCACGCGCATGACCTTCGAACTGGCGATCAAGCAGCTCGGCGGCGACGCGGTGGTGAACATCGGTCCGGTCGCCGAACGAGAGCCCATTAAAGACGTCGCCCGCAATCTGGACCGGTGGGTACACGCGATTGTGGCCCGCGTTTTCTCGCAGAAGACTATTGAGGAACTGGCGCACTGGTCGGCCGTGCCGGTGATTAACGCGCTGAGCGATCGTTATCATCCGTGCCAGGCGCTGGCCGATGTGCTCACGCTCCAGGAACATTTCGGGCGATTGAAAGGGCTGAAGCTGGCGTTTACAGGCGACGGCAACAATGTCGCGCATTCGCTGATGCTGACCGCGGCGCGGCTGGGAGTTCACGTCGCCATCGCCACGCCACCCGGCTATGAGCCCGATCGAAAAATAACGGAGGAGGCGTCGCAGCTTGGCCGGATCACCGTGACCAACGATCCGGCCAAGGCCGTGGCGCAAGCCCACGCGGTGTATACCGACGTTTGGGCGAGTATGGGCCAGGAATCGGAAGCTGCGGAGCGCGCGAGGATTTTCGCGCCGTATCAGGTGAACCAGGAGTTGTTCGCGCGGGCGCGGCCCGACGCCGTTTTCATGCACTGCCTGCCCGCCAAACGCGGCCTGGAAGTGACCGATGGCATGATGGAGTCGCAGCGCGCGGTGGTGTTCGATCAAGCCGAGAACCGGTTGCACGCGCAGAAGGCGCTGCTTGTGATGCTTCTGAGCTGAAACATTTTCGCTGGAATTCGTTTCTCTAATCAACTTTTATGCAGAAATCTAAAAAAGTGGCGCTCGCCTACTCGGGCGGCCTGGACACATCCATCATCATTCCGTGGCTAAAAGAAAATTACGGCTGCGAAGTGGTCGCCGTGTGCGGCGATATCGGGCAGGGCGGCGATGAGCTGACCGGACTGAAAGCCAAGGCGAAGAAGACCGGCGCATCCGAAGTCTATGTCGCCGACATGCGTGAGGAGTTCGTCTCCGAATACCTGTGGCGATTGGTTCAGGCGGGCGGCGAGTACGAGTATAAGTATCTGCTGGGGACTTCCATCGCGCGTCCGTTGCTGGCGAAGAGGCAGGTCGAAGTTGCCCTGGCCACGGGTTGCGACGCTCTGGCGCATGGCTGCACCGGCAAGGGTAACGATCAAGTTCGTTTTGAGCTGACGTATAAAGCGCTCGCGCCGCATCTTCCGGTGATTGCGCCGTGGCGCGAATGGGATATTGTGTCGCGCGAAGACGCGATCGACTACGCTGCCAAGCACAACGTGCCGATCGCGCAAACCACCAAGAAGATTTATAGCCGGGATCGCAACATCTGGCATATCTCGCACGAAGGCGGCGCGCTGGAAGATCCGGCGAACGCCGCGCCGGACGATGTCTGGATGCTGACCACCAGCCCGAAAGACGCGCCCGACAAACCCGCGGACGTCACCATCGGCTTCGAAAAGGGCCGCCCGGTCTCGGTGAATGGCCACGTGCAGCCTTCAGCAGTCGCGCTGCTCACAAAGTTGAACGGGATTGGCGCGAAGCACGGCGTCGGACGCATCGATCTGGTGGAGAATCGATTCGTCGGCATGAAATCGCGCGGCTGTTACGAGACGCCCGGCGGCACGCTGATCATGGCGGCGCATCGCGAACTGGAAGCGCTCACGCTCGACCGTAACATGGCGCACTACAAGCAAAAGCTCGCGCTCGATTATGCCGAGATAGTTTACAACGGCTTGTGGTTCACGCCGCTGCGCGAATCGCTCGACGCATTTTTCGCCGAAGCGGGCAAGTTCACCACCGGTGAAGTGACGCTGCGGTTATACAAAGGCTCGGTGCAGCCGGTGAGCCGCAAATCGCCGTATTCCCTGTATTCGCTGAACATCGCCAGCCTCACGATGGGAGCGGAATACGATCAGCGCGACGCGCGCGGGTTCATCAATTTGATCGGCTTGCCGATCCAGGTTCGGGCCTCGCTCAAAAACGCCGGCGCTAAGACCGCGAACAAAGCGGCGGCGAAATCCTAAGGACGGCGGATGAAACTCTGGGGCGGGCGATTCGAGGCAGGACCCTCCGAGGTCTTCGATCGCTTCTCCGGCTCGCTACACTTTGACCGGCGGCTCGCGGACGTGGATATTCGCGGTTCGCAGGCGTACGCGCGGGCGCTCGAACGCGTCGGCATCCTCACCGCTCAGGAACGCGACGAAATCGTCAGTGCTTTCGAAGCGATGCGAGCGGAGGCGCGAACGCCGGCATTTTTCGAAGGAGCGGAGGACGAGGACGTTCACACACTGATCATTCGCAAATTGAAAGAACGCACCGGCGCCCTCGCCGATAAAATCCACACCGGGCGCAGCCGTAACGATCAGGTGTCCCTCGACATTCGCCTGTGGCTGCGCGAGGAGATCGATGCGGTACAGGCGCTGCTGCTCGACCTACTCGTGGCACTAATCAAGACAGCCCGCCGCGACCCGCACGCCATTATTCCGGGCTACACGCATACGCGACGAGCCCAACCTGTGATGTGGCCGCACTATCTGCTCGCCTATTTCGAAATGTTCGTGCGCGATTCTGAGCGGCTGGCCGAAGCGCGCGCACGTGTCGACGTAATGCCGCTGGGGAGTGGGGCGCTGGCCGGATCGGCGTTTCCGTTCGACCGCGAATCGATCGCCAAAGATCTCGGTTTCGCAGCCATCACGCGCAACTCGATGGACGTTTCGGGCGATCGCGACTTCGCGCTCGATTTTCTCCACGCCGCGTCGACGGCCATGCTGCATCTGAGCCGGCTCGCCGAGGACTGGATTCTCTACTCCGGTGAAGAATACGGATGGCTTGCACTGGACGACAGTGTCACCAGCGGGTCGAGCATGATGCCGCAGAAGAAAAATCCCGATTCGCTGGAACTCATTCGCGGCAAGTGCGGCGGCGTTTTCGGGGATTATGCGGCGTTGTTCATCACCATGAAGGCGCTGCCCATGACTTACAACCGCGACATGCAGGAGGACAAGCCGCGATTGTTCGACGCCGCGGACCAGTTGCGCGGCTCGCTCGAAATGATGCGCGTGGTGCTGGATACTACGCGGTTGCGCCCCGCACCTCCGGAGGACGCCATCAACGCCTCCTGGGCCGTCGCGACCGATCTCGCCGACGCTCTGGCGCGCAGCGGTGTTGCATTTCATCAGGCGCACAAGATCGTCGGGCGATTGGTGCTCGAAAGCGTGAACACGTCGAGGCAGCCCGCCGACTGGACCGCGGAAGCGCTGGCCGCCTTCGATCCTGCGTTCACTCCGGATATGGCGCGATTTCTGGCTCCGGCCGCGGGAATCGAGACGCGCGAACTGCCGGGCGGAACCGGCCCGCGCGCCGTGGCTGCGGCGCTCGATGAAGCGGATGCGCGGCTCGCCCTGATGATTCGACAGCGTAACGGATCGGGATCATGAACAAGAGCTATCGCCAGGGCCAGATCCTGAAGCTGATTCGCGCGAAGAACCTTCACACCCAGGAAGAGCTGGCGCGCGCGCTGCGCACTATCGGGATTCCGGCGACGCAGGTCACGCTTTCGCGCGACATTCGCGAGTTGGGTCTGGTGAAAACACCCGACGGTTACGTGCTGGCTGCCGAAGCCGCCACCAACGGCCCCGATATCGAAACCGTGGTGCGCGAATTCGTATTGGATATCAGGATCGCTCAGAATTTGCTGGTGCTGCGCACGCCGCCAGGTCATGCCAACTCAGTGGGCGTCGAGTTGGATAAGGCGAATTGGCCGGAGATCGCGGGGACGATCGCGGGCGATGATACGGTGCTGGTGATCGCGCCGGATACCAAGACTGCGTCGGCGCTGCGCGAAAAAGTTCTGCGATTCCTGAAGTGACGCGTAACGAGCCGCGACCATTTGTCTCCCGGTTCGGGAGACAACAGACGCATCAGCGGGCAAGGGAGCGGTTCAAATGAAACCCGCTCTTAGTAATACGTGCGCCCCAACCACTCCGCGAGAAGCGCCGGCTTCTCCCGACCCTCGACTTCCACCGACACCGTCCAGGCGATCTCCACGCCGCCCTCGAAGTCCTTCACCGACGTCAGCGCGAAGTGCGCGCGAATGCGACTGCCCGCGGGCACCCCGCCCGTAAAGCGCAGGCGATTGAAGCCGTAGTTGATGCGCATCTTGTAATCGCCCTGAACGTCCACCGCTTCGCGCATGAATCCCGGCAGCAGCGACACCGTTAGAAATCCGTGCGCGATGCAGGCTCCGTAAGGAGATTCCTTCGTGCACCGCTCCACGTCGACGTGAATCCACTGATGGTCGCCGGTGGTGTCGGCAAACCGATTGATCAGATCCTGCGTGATCTCATGCCATTCGGTCACGCCGAGATTTTGGCCGGCCAGCGCCTTTAGCTCGGCAAGGTCCTTTACGACCCTGGTCATTTTCCATCGACCGAAAATGCCAGCAGGACGTTCCCGGCCTTTCCGCCGAACTGCCCGTAACCCGAATTGGTCAGCACCATTCCGTTGGCGATGGTGGGACCCGAGGCGTCCACGGACCCGCCCTTGGCCTTCACCTTATTGACCGTATCGAAGTCGGTGGCCGTGTCGAAATCCCAAATGATCTTGCCATCAGCCGTCGCGTACGCGCGGAAGTGGCCGTTCAGCGCACCTGAGAAAACCGCTCCGGGGATCACCGAAATCGCCGCAGCCTGCGCGGGAATGCATCCCGATGGAACCGCGCAGGTGACCGTGGGGGCGGGCGTGCCCCAAACCTTCTCGCCCGTAGCCATATTAACTGCGTAAATCCCCGGCGCCGCTCCGGTGCGAACAATACGATCCGATATCGCGACGTAGGTATACTTGCTATCCGCGGCGAATCCCCATTCGATGCCGCCCAGCGCGCTCCCGGCGCCGAGTTTGATCTGCCACAGAATCTTCCCTTTTTGATCCGGATCGAGGCCCCACAGAATTCCCGATTTCTGGCCGGCCAGGAGAATCTGCTTCCCGCCGCCGATGTCGCGGAGAATGACCGAGCTTCCGAAATCGTAGTCCGGCCCGGGAGCGTCGGGCAAGTTCGCTCCGCGGCCCATCACAAAATTGTCCTTGGCTTCCACCTGGCTGATCCACGCGATCTTGCCGGTATCCAGAGAATAGGCGATGATCGCGTCGCTCGTGTTGATCTCCTCATCCGTATAGGAATCGCCGGTTGCGACGTACACCAGCTTCCGCTTCACATCGATGGTCGGCGCGGACCAGACCGCCGCGCCCGCGGGCCCATACTGCTGGTTGCCGGCCTTGTTGGTCTTGAATGGCTTGGCGGGGTCGAGCACGGTGTAGCTCCTCCACTTCTGTGTGCCCGTTTCGGCGTCGAGCGCCACCACACTGCCACGGAACGTGCAGCATTGATATTTGTCGCTCTGTGCGGAAGCCTCTTCGATGGAGGACACCGGAACGTATAATGTCCCGTTGTAGAAAGTTGGCGCGCCCGTCACGCGCGATGAGGTATGATCCTCCACTTTGGTCTTCCACAGCTCCTTGCCGGTTTCGGCATCCAGCGCGTGAGCCGAGCTTCGCGTGTCGCCAAAGAACACGATGTACTTGCCGGCGGTTTTCGACGGCACCACGGTGGTCGCCGTGCGAACGCCCGCGCCCGTGTTGAAGCTCCAGATGATGCAGCCGGTGCTTTGATCGAGCGAATAAACCGTGCCTCTATTACTTCCGACGAACACCCGCCCGCCGACCACCGTCGGTTGTGCCAACGCGGAATTATCGCCGGGGAATCCGAACGCCCATTTCAGTCTGAGCTTGGGAACGTCGTCGGCCGATAAACCTGGATTCGGCTGGAAGCGCGAATTCGTCGGGTCGACGCCCCAGCCGTTCCAGTCGGCCTTGGCGTTAGGCGCGAATTTCTTGAGCGGCGTCGTGCACTGACCCGCCATCGCATCGGGAGCAACGCTGCCAAAAGTCTTCCCGGTGATATACAGTGCGATCGCGCGGTCTTCTTCCTCGGTCAGCCCGGCGGCCTGCGTCACCATCGCGCCCGTGGACAGCGCGGCCAGCACGGCTTCCGGTGTGCGGGCGGCCACTTCTTCGCGCTTCGGCATTCGAAGCTGTGACTGCGGATTATCGTGACAGGTCGCGCAGCGTGCCTTGTATAACGCGGCGCCGTCGGGAGGAGCTGCCATCGCGGAAGCGGCGCCGACCGCCAGCGTCAATACGGAAAACGTGAATCGACTTGGAGACATAGTAGTCCTTTTGCGCTACTTTAACACGGCCCGTTGTGTGGCGCACGATTCAGCGTGCCGTGTCGAGATTCATCTCGACATTTCTTCGGAACCGCGACCGTAAGGGAGCGCGTTTTCGACGTCCAGCCCTTCCCGCTGGCGCCGTCAGGGGCACTCTAAATCGTGCGCCACATCCATACGATCTTATTTCGCCAGCGTCACCCTTACGCCGGTCGAGATGATAATGTCGTTCTCCTTACGGCCGGGCAAGGGATTGCTCAAGAACCGGTCGCTCACCGTGAACTGCCATCCAAACCATTTCTTGATCGCCGTCACCGCCGAGAAGTCGAAATTCACGCGATAGTTGCCTGTCGCGCTCATGTTAGGAAACAGCGAGAGCTGTTCGTGGATCGACGTCGACGCACTCATCTTGTGAACAAACTCCTCGCCTAACACAACCTCCGTGAAGGAACGATCCTGCCCCGTCGAGAAGTATTCTTTATCTTCGGACGCTCCCACTTCCAGATCCAAAGTCGTTTTCGGAGTTTTGAAAGCATGATAGCCTACGCCCCCGGCGGGATTGAAGCGTAAATCCAGACTCTGAAACTGATCCGATTCGAGATTCACAGACCCAAATCCAAACCAATGTTTGTCGACATTCAGGTTGTAACTGATCGCCCCGCGTTTGGCGTTTGCGGTAGTGATGTCGGTTCCGGACGCGTTGCTGCTCGATTCGATCATTGTGAACTTCGCTTCGACCTTATCGCGCGTGGTGGCGCGCGTCCCATCCGCATTCAGTGTGAACGATTGCGTATCCGTGTTGCCGCGCGTGGTGGCATAGCCGAGATCCAGAAAGCCTGTCCACAAATCGATCAGCCGTGGATTCCGGGAGTGGTCGGCATCGGCGTCGTAGGCGGCTTGTTCGTCCCTGGATCGAATCACCACGATGTTTTCGCGCGCAGCGATCACGGAGCCCGTGTCTTTGGTCGCGACGGTGAATTTGCCGTCGTTGGTGGTCACCACTCCCACCAGCATCTGTCCATCTTTCAATCCGACGTTTAATGGATCGGACGACGTAATCGCCGTCACTGCATCCCACGGAATGGTGACTTGGCCTGCGAATTCGGATTTCAAGATGAGGTTCTTGCCGTCGTATTTAACGATGGCGCCGGAGAGCCGGTCGCCATTTTTCATGGTGATCTGATCCGCGAAAAGCCCGCCGGACAGAAGCGTTGCGCTAAAGCATAAAAACAACCGGGTTGAAGTGTTCATAGTCGATACTCCGTAACGTTAGGATGCTCCCGCTGAAGTCTTTGGTTTCTATCGAGGTGCGCCAACGCGACGCACAAAATATGCGTGAATCCGCGCCAACCGCGGCGCGAAATCATTTACCTTGAGATACCAAATACGACGGAATTGTTACAAGACGGCCTCCAGCCATGCGGACGACAGGTCCGCTCCGGGCCGTCACAAGAGTTTTTCGACGATCACCACATCCCGCCACGCTCCATCCAACTGGCCATGGCGCCCGTACACGCCGACCTCCCTGAACCCCAGCGCGCCCGTCATTCGCAGGCTGGCGGTATTCTCCGGAAAAATCCGCGAGACTAGCTTATGAAATCCCGCAGCTCGCGCCGCTTCGAAAAGAGCATTCATTGCCACTCCGCCCGCTCCACGCCCGCGCCACTCTCGCGCGACGTAGGCCGATACCTCCGCGATTCCCGCGTAGCATTCTCGCGGCCGGTAAGTGGACGTGCTCGCGAATGCGATCACCTCGCCCGGCCCCATTGCGACATTGAATGTCGCGTTCTCCATCACCGCCTCTACAACTACCATGGGATGTCGCCCGTCAAACCATTTCTCGATGTCGGCGTGCGTGCGCGGTCGAGTCTCGAACGTCGCGATCCGGTCCTCAATTCCCTGATTGTAGATTTTAGCGATGGCCCCGCTATCGGCCGGCGTTGCCGGGCGCGCGATCATTGCGGAGCGAGGATTCACGGCCCCGCGAGCTCTCGATCCGCGAGCACGATCGCGGTCGCCGGAAAATAATGGCGCAGGATTTCCTGGAAGCTCGACCCGCGTCGCGCCATTTCCGCCGCGCCCACCTGGCACATCCCCACTTGATGTCCCGACACCCCACGACCCGAAAACGCACCCGAAAGCGAACCCGCTATCGCCCCGTGCACCGGGCATTCCACCGCGAAATAAGGATACGCGCCGAACTCGCCGGATTCGCCACTCCGCCAGCCGGCGTCCGCGAGCGTGCGTGTGTGGCCCCCGCAATCGGCCGAGTAAAGCGCGGCGATCGCGCGCCCTTCGTAGGTCAGCACTTGGCCGCGCGTCTCCGCGGCGGCGCGCGATGCGGCGCTGTTCCTTTGCGGGGGCTCGCGCAGAAACTGGCAGTGTGTGGTATCGCAAAAATCGAAATCGGCATGGCGGCCGCGCCCCGCCGTAAGAAACGATCGCGCCACCACCGCCTGTGCTTTCCGCGCCTCGTACGGCACTGACTCCGATCCTTCCGCTGCGACAATCGACGCCACCGCCGTTTCCAGATCCATCGTGACAATCGCCACCAGATGCCCGTCCCGTTGGACGACTTCCAGACGGCCATGAAACTCGCGCTGAATCCTTGCAGGCAATCCCGGGTGCCCGCCGGGCACACCTGGGCCCCCGCCAGGCACAGTAAGAATAAACGCGGCCTCGCCGCCGTCGCGCCCCGTCACTTGCGCCGGCGATTGCAAGAGTGCGCTTGCCGATCCTTCCAGAATCTGCCTGCACCCGCTTGATCCTCGGTTGGGTTCGGCGCCTGCCTTCTGTCTTGATTCAATGCCTGAGTCAACCACCAATACCTGCCCGCGCACCGGCTTCACTTCGAGTTCGACCGGATGGAACAGTCCGAATACGCCGATACGAACCGTCGCGGCAATGGCGAGTGCCAGCATTACGGACGCGCTCGCATCTCGCGTAAAATTCGCGCCGCGGATTTCGCGGCCTCGGCTCCGGTCACGCCATGCACCCGCACCAGCAACGCAATTCGCGGCGAATCCGCCGGCGCCAGCGCCATCGTAAATCCATCGGTTGCGTGGTTGCGATTGGCCGCACCGATGTCCGCACAAGGCGCCGTGCCGGTTTTGGCTAACGTGCCTCGGCCCATCGCGCTCGCCGTGCCGGAACGCGCGGCTAGTTCGAGACCCGCCAGAATCTCACTCACGCGCGGCTCGCCCGTTCGCAACGCCAACTCGGCGTACGCGTGCACCAGCGCCAGCGGAGAAATTCGCCAGCCGTCTCCCAGACCGATGCGAGTCTCCGCGCTGTCCACCTCCGGCGCCGCAATGCCGAACTTTGCCGCGACTACAGCCAATGTCCCCGGATCTGTTCCACGCGCCATATTCAAAAAGTATGCGTTGCAGGATTGCGCCAGCGCTTCGCGAAACCGCACGCGTCCGTGCCCATGCGCGAGCCAGCATCGGCTCGCCGCGCCCTTGCAGACGAACTCCGGAAACGCGCCGCTATATGCCAGCGCGGTGAATGGCTTCACCAGCGATCCGAGCGGAATCGGTGCGGTCGCATCGGCCCAGCGCTGTTCGATAATGGTGCCGCTCCTCACGTCCACGGCGATGTAGTTGACGGCACTCCCAATAGTGCCGCCGATATCGCTCCCGACATCATGGCCCCCGGCCATCCCCACAGCCAGCAGTAACGACAGCAGCGGCGTCATGGCGCGATCCTGTAATCGACCGTCTCGCGCAGCATCCCTCCGGCGTCGTGCACCGCGATCGCCGCCGATTGCAAGCGGCCCAGCACGCGCCCGAAGCTCGCGATATTTTCCGAGTAGAACATGGGCTCGCGCCCTTGCCCGCCCGGCGCGTCGCCCGGCCCGGCATGACTCTGCGGAAAGTCGATCAGCCTCATCATGCGCTCGAAATTCGGAAGCTCGCGCGCGTGCCGCCACCCCGCCGCATACACGGATCCCGCCACTGCCGGGCGATTCCGCCGCGCCAGGATCGCGCTCACCAGGTCCGTCGAATTGCCGGAATTGGCGCCGGAGGTTCCCGCGAAACTGCCGATCACCAGCCATCGCCCATCCACTGCCATCGCGATTCGCCCCAGCCCGTCCAATTCCCAAACTCCGTTCGATGCGGCCCTCGCTCGCCATCCCGCCCCGAGTCCTCCGTTGCTCCACAGCGATCCCGCCGCCGAGGTGATCGCGCCACGGATCGCCTCCGCATCCCAGTTGGCGCTCGCCAGCAGCACGATCGCGGATTGCGATCCGACGAAAACCTGATCCGCGTCGGCGCTGGTGGAACCAACTTCGAGCATCGCCTGCAACGCCTTTGCCGATAGCCGCTCCCGCAGCGCTGCGAACGCTCGTGACACCCGATCGTCCGTGAGCGGCGGCTGGTCGATTCGCGTTTCCAGATCCTGCTCGCTCCCTTGTTCGCGTTCAAGCTCCACCGCCGGCGCAAAATCGTTGCGTGGCTTCGCAGGCGCCGTCGCCGCGAATATTTTCTCTTCAATCGCTCTTTCCGCCTGGTCCGGATCACCCGAGCCTGAGATGAGCCTCGCGCGATAAAAACCCGCGTCGTCCGGCACTGCGGCCAGCAACTGCCCCGTCGCGCTCTCATCTGAAATCGCGGCTGCCGCGTTTGCGCGCAGCAACACCCGGCGTTCACGCATCTCGCCGTTCGCGCGTTCCAGGTCCGCAAGACCCGCGCTGAACTCGCGCAATGAGGCGCCGCGCTGCACCCAATGCGAACGGAACTGCGGAACTTGTTCCAGCCGGTCGAGATTGTAGACCAGCCGCAGATCGTTCGATCCAGGCAGCGCCGCCTGGATCGTATCGTCAAACCATTTCTCCGACGCAAGCGACGGAGCTTGCCCCGTCCGATTCGATCCAACCGTCGACGACGCCAGCAGCTCCAGCACGCCCGCCATCAGATCCTCGCGCGTCGCCAGCATCAGCAGATCGCCCGAATAGGCAAACGCCGCGACGCGATTGGTGGCGGCGTCCTCCTTCACGTAGAACTCGACGCCACCCGCCTTGCGCGTTTGATAATTTCCGCGCGCTTTCCACAACGCGGTGTTCATCGCTCGCGCCGAAGGCAGCCGTGTCACGTACAGAAACTGGAGTGCGCCGATGTTGTAGATCGCCAGCGCGGAATTTGCGCCCGCCACGGACTTGAGCAGGGCGTAATCCGGCGGAACTCCAGCGGCCGTTGCGAAATCCGTTTGCGCCTGTCCCAATTTCAGAAATAGAGCCGATCGCGAAAAGGCCTCGTAGTTCGCGCTCTTCAGCCACACCGCCTTCTCATCGGAGCGATCCCAATCCCCCACCATCGAAGAAAAATCCTTGGCCTCCAGATACATCAGTGCGCCCGTCGGAAAAATATTCGCGAAAGGAGCAGGCGGCGTCTGCGCGATGGCCCAGTACACCACCGCCGCCATAATCACCACGCACGCGATTGTGATTTTCGTCTTCATCTCGCAGACCTCGTCTGAATCATGGGATGAACCAGCCTGTCCTGATCAAGATTATTTGTGACCACCGGCCTCCGCGCATTGTTCTTCGCGTCAGTCTCCATTTGCGCGCGAATTGTCTCGACGGAGCGGAGAGTCGCCGCAGCCGGTTGCAGTTGCTGCGCGATTTGAAACGACCGTAACGCCGCGCGCAAATCTCCCATTCGCTGATGCGCGTTCCCCAGCGCTAACGCGGCAGCCACCCGATCGGCCGCTGCCAGATTCGACGCAAACTGATCGGCGACCCACGGCATGAACTCACCTTCGTTCATCAGATACGGGGGCATGATCACGTTCGCGATCGCGATTGCCCGCGCGTCCTGCCGCGCTTCCAGAGCCGCGCGGAACAGCGCGATCTTCCCGGCTTCCTGCCTGGGATCGATCGCAATCGCGCCCGCCAGCAACTTTACGCGAGCCCCCGCGTTCGCTCCATTGAGCGAAGCCGCCGCTTCCAATCTCGACGCCGCGAAGTACGGCTTGCTCACTTCGGCCTCGCTAAGCGGGGTTTGCGACGAAAGCAGAATCAGCTCGGCTTCGGTTCCGCTGAGCGTAGCGGCCTTCATCTTTCGCAATGCGAGCGCTGCTGCCACGCGTGTCGCGTACGTCGCGTCGCCCGACTTTGCAACGCCCGCCAAAACATCGGCGGATGATGCATCCACTCGGGTCCCGGCCAACCGTTCCCGCACTTCCTGATTCCACGGCTCCGCCTTTTTGAGATCGGCGAGAAACGCCGCAGCCTCGGTGGGGTGCCCGGTTCTCTCGAGCAGCGCCGCCGCCGGCTCCAGCGTCGAAAACGCAGCGCCCGAGATCAGCGACGCCCGGCGCAGCAGCGCGACGGCGCCAGCCGGATCGCCCTCCGCGATGCGAATCTCGGTGAGGCCCAGAAAGTTTGCAGCGTCGAATTTGCCCGCCTTCAGCTCGCGGTTGTAGACAAATTCGAGTACCCGGCGAGCCGACGCTGCATCGCCGCTCTTGGTCAACTCGACTGCCGCCTCGCGAACAGACGTAATATGAGCCGTCTCTCCATACCGCGCGAGTTGCGTCGCCAGCTTCCCCGTAGCCGCGGCCGCGCGAATTTCGAGTGGGATCACGTCATATCGCCTGCGCGTCTCTTCCGGCAGCGCCGCCAGGATTTCCGCCGCGCGGGCGCTCTCGCCGTGATCCAGCATGTAACGCGCCCGCGCGATCTGACGATTCCACAGCTCGTTTTGCGCCCAGCCCCGCTGTTCGCCGAAACTCGCCGCGACCTTCGCCTCCGCGCTCTGCGTAATTCGGGCGTACATCGCGCTCTTCTGCCCATCCGGAAACCAGGGGCGATCCACAATCGAGCCGAGAAATTGCGGCGGATCGGCTGCAACGCTGCTGATTTCCGCGATCCAATCCGCTCCCGTCGACGCATCGCCCGATGCGATCATCGCGCCTTCCAGAAGCGCATCCACTTGATACGACCCGTTGCGGCGAACATACGCGCGCACAAGCTTGTCGGCGTCCTCGCGCAACGGCGCCAATAACTTCGCAGCGCCGATGTGCTGGAGCGCGTCGCTCGCATCCTTCCAGAACCTCGGCGGCGCGGGTCCGCGATTCATTGTATCCGCCAGCGCCGCGATCGCCAGTTTCCATTCCTGAATCGCCTCATCGCGCCGGCCCTGTTGCACGGCGATCAGCGCCAGACGATCGTGCGCGTCCGCGCGGCCCGCATTTAGTTCCAGCGCATTGCGATAATCGGCGGCCGCGGCAGTCGAGTCTCCCGCCTCGCGAAAATATTCCGCCAGCTCGAAATACGGTTGCGATTGTTGCGGCGAAGCTTCCACCATCGCGGGCAAATAATCTTCCGCGCCGGCCTGTTTCATCCCGCCCAGATATTCCCCGTAGCGCCCGCCGTAATAAAACCACAGATCGCCCGCCAGTTGCCGGTTCCGATCCACCGGCTTGCCGATGCGCGACCCGATCGTCATTTCGCCGAGGATAGCGGGGAACGCCGCGCGCACCGGCGCGGCACTGCTCGCGAAATATAAACCCGTCAGTGCTGTGTACGCGCTGGTCCACAGCGGTCCTGCCGTCGGCCCCAGCCTCTGCCCGCGCGTCGCAATCGCCTGAAACACGATGGACTGCTGCGAGGCCGCCGCCGGAGGCGGCGCAGGGGATGACGTCGAATGTTCCATCGCGTAGTTCACCAGCGCGTTGGCGGCGTCCGCTCTCCCCCGGGCGATCGCGGCAACCATCCGCTGCGGCGGAGCCAAAAGCAACTTGCCGTAACGATCCAGCATGGGACCCTCCAGCGGAGCACGGCTGTTCTGTAGCTGCAACACACGCAGCTCGGCGGCGGCATTTTCACTGGCTCGATAAGCTTCCGCCGCCTCCATCAGATCGCTATTGTGCGCCGTGCCGTTCGGCTGGTTATTCGGCGACGGAGTATTTGCCGGTGGGCTATTCTTCGGTGCCGTGCTCGATGTCCCTTGCACCGCGCTGGCAATTTCTGCCTTGTCGAAAGCCTCCAGCTGCGCGCCCAACTCCTCAAACGCGAGCCGCCGTTTCTGAAGCCCCACCAGCTCCTGTTGGTTCGCCTGCGCAGCTTGGCCGGCGGGCTGCGCCATCAAATTCTGGAAGCGCATTTTCGCTTCGAGATCGCCCATGCCGGCGCCTTGCACCAGCCCGATTCCACCCATCACCCGCGGATGCGCTTGCACATATAACTGAACCCAGGCCGCATACTTGATTTTTTCTTCGGGTGAATAGAACTGCTCCACCACGGCGGTGATTTGCCCCGCGCCCGCCGCGATCACCTCCGGAGCGGCTGCGTCATACGCGCGCAATCGCGCCAGCACGCGCGCATACATCTGCACGCCGGCCGTAAACTCGTCGCGATTCTCCGGCGTCAAGCGCCTCACTCCCTGTTCGCTGAATCGGCGCGCCTCGGCCAGCGCACCCCAACTTTCCAACTTCTGCGCGATATCGAAATACGCGCGTGGACTTGGGGAGCGGCCTTCGATCCAGGCCTTTTGCAACGCCGCGATCGCATCCGTAGCGCGTCCCTGCCGCGCGCGAATCTCCGCGAGCTTCACCATCCAATCCGGATTGCGATAGGTCAACTCATACAGCTTTTCCGCCGTCGCGCCCGCTTCGTCGAAACGCAGCAGACGCTCTTCCAGATTCAGCCGCGAAATCAATAGATCCGCCCGGTCGGGCCGCACAGCGGCCGCGCGAGTGTACGCTGTGATCGCGGCCGGAAAATCTTCCAGTTGCGTGTCGATTCTCCCCAGCACCATCGGCCAGCGAAAATCTTTCGGCGAATCGTTGGATGCTTTCGTGTAGAAATCGCGCAGTCTTGGGGTCACACCGTTCGAGGACGCATATGCCGCGGCTTCGCGCGCCAGCGATTCGTCTTCGGGATAGCGGTTCAAAACTTCGATGTACTGATCGAGCGCGGCTGAAAAATCCTTGGTGCGCGTCAAAACCGGAATCAGCGCGCGCCGCATCGCGGCCACCTGCTCCGTGCGTTGGGACTGCGCCAGAGGCGCGTTTTGTAACTCGCGAATCTTCGCGTCATAAAATCCGCGCAATCCGCGATCATCGCCCGCGCGTGCGTACGCATCCGCCATCACCGCGATATATTCGGCGCGATACGGCTCCCCGCTCAGCAGCCGCGTCGCGAAAGCCCGCGCCCGCCCGGTGTCGCCTGAATCGATCGATTTTCGTGCAGCCTCCAGCGTAAACTCCGCGCGATAGCCCGCCTCCGCGCGGCCCGCCGATTCCTCCAGCACGTCGATCGCGCGCTTGGTGGTGTCGTTGCGATGAATAGTGCCTCGCCAATAGAAATCGACCGTCGCCCGTACGATTCCAAGTATCGCGGGATTGTCGCGATACAGCCCATCCATCACCTGCGCGGCTTTCGCGGTCTGTTGCTGGCCTTCGTAGAATCGGGCCAGCGAAACTCGCAGCCGCATTTTCTCGACCGGATCGGTAGTGATCGCGACCTCGCGTTCGAGCGCTGCTTCTTGCGCCCGCGCCAACGCATCCAGGCGCCCGTCATTCTCGATCGCGCCGAGCAGTTCCACCGAATTAACGCGCCCGGCGAGTGCGATCAGGAATCGTTCCAGATCGTCCCGGCGGCCCTGATTGCGCAGCAGCGCAACGCGCAATCGAAATGCGCCCATCGATGGATCGCGCGCCGACACCAGGTTCCCTGTGAGTTGCTCGATTTCGCCGCGCAACTCGGAGCGTCGCGCCAGAGCCAGTAATCGCCGCTGCGCGTTCGATCCCGTCTGGGCGTTCGAGCCAAGTTCCGAAACCGCACCCCGCGCATATTCGCGAATCGCCCGATCATACTCGTGCTGATTTTCCAGAATCGCCCCGGATTCGTAGGCGAACATGGAAGGCGCAGCGAAGCGCTGCCGCGCTTCATTGATAATGCGCAGTGCATCCTCGTAGCGATAGTAATCCCAGAAAATAGTCGCGGCTTCCAGATAGGAGTCCGCTCGGCCGGGCTCGATCTGCGGAATGCGATTCCAATATGCCGCCGCGCGATCGAACCGCTCGCGATCGGCTTCCATTTCACCCAGGCGAGTCAACGTTTGCGCATCGCGTGGATTCGCGTCGCTTAATTTCCCGCCGGCGGCAATCGCGGTGTCGGTCGATTTTGGATCGATCGCCCTCGGATCGCCGGTCTCGAAATCAATCGTCCCCAACGAGCGGTAAATCGCCACCGTGCGGCGGCCGATCGTGGCGTCGGCGGGGAAACTGTTTTCGATTGCAAGAAACATCGGCGCGGCCGATTCGAAATGTCCGCGCCAGGCTTCTCCTTCGGCGAGCATCCGCACCGCCGCCGGATTGCGATCCTCGGCCTGCGCCCAACGGTCCGGGCCTGCGGCATTCGTCGCTGCGCCACCGGCGGCGTTAGTGCCAGTGGCGGCCGCGGGCGTGACCGCCCCACTCGCCGCGCGCACAGCCGACAACTCCGCCGCCAGACGTCCGGTGCGCGAAAGCCTTTCGAAGAATCGCATGCGTAGATCGTCGGTGTCCGACCAGTGCGCCCGAAGCAGCGCCACATAGGCCGCGTCGTCGCGCGTCGCGGTCGCCGAATACGCGCTGAGCAGATTGCGCACAAAACTCGGATAATGCGGGAATCTCTGATGGGCGTAAAGATTCAATTGCAGATACATCGCCGGGCCGGCCGGCGCGGCCGGATGCACGATCTCCTGGAAATACGCGTCCAGCTCCGTGCCCGAAAAAATCTTGACCACGTCTCGCGTGATGCGCTCCACATCCGCCTGCCGCCGCTGCCGCAGATACCAGCGCGCCAGCTTGTGCTCCCACGTGTGATCCGGAAACTGCGCGATCGCGCGCTGATACACCTGCTCCATTTCCATGCCGAGCCGGTTCTGATCGAGAAACGCCGCGAGAGCGTCGTACAGACCCGGATCGTTCGGATTGTGATCGATCTCGCGGCGATACACCGCCAGCGCGTCGCGAACCCGCTGGAGCGAGACCAGCCGAGCGACGTAGCGATCCAGCACGCGCGCGTATTCGGGCGAACGGACCGAGCTGTATTGCGTTTCCGCCGCGGCCTCACCCGGAGCTTGACCCACTACGGCTCGACCTGACAGCCCGATGCCTGGCGGCGTCGAAGCGGGACGCGGAGCGGCTTGCCCCGTTTGTGCAAGGGTCCCCATGGGAACGCCCTCAGCACGCTTAGCCAGTTCGGCGAGCAGCGCATCGTAGATCGCGAATTCCTCGCGGGTCTGATTCGTCCGCGCGTACGCATCGCCCACCCGCAACGCCACGGCCGTTCGATTCGCCGCATTAGGAAAGTCCGCGAGAAATTTGGCGCCGGCGCGAATCACTCCGTCGTTCGATCCATACACCGCGTAGGCTTCGATCACCCGCTCCCGCAAATCCGCGCGCTGCGCCGAATTCGGAAACCGCGACTCGAACAGCGCCACCAGCTCGGCCGCCCGCGCCCGCCGGAAGTACGGAGCGGCGCTCTGCTCCTCCAAGGCCGCGCGATTTGCCGGATCGGTGTTATTCAGCAGCAGCGAAAGCACGCCGTTCAGAAATCCGGGGTGCGGGTCCATCGACGCCACGTCGCGATACAGCGACAGATTCCCCGAACCGAAATGCATCGGCTGCTCCGGCGCGTTGAGGATCATGAGCGCCATCGACCCCAGCGCGTTCTCCGCCACGGCGTCGTTCGCCTGCACGAGGCTATACAGCGCATAGTAATTCCGCGCGGCTTCGTCGTAATCGTGCGCCTGTTCGAACAGGCGCGCAAGCGTCAGCAATTCATCGGCGGTCCACGTTGTGGGCCCTGTCGCCGACCCACGTCGCAATTCCTTCCGCTGGCGGAATTCCGCGAGCGCGCGCTCCGCCGCAGCCAGGTTGTTCTGCTGCTGCCAGTAATAAAACAGGCGCGCCGCGCTCGCCAGATCGGTGGGATTGGCCGCCACTCCTGCACGCGCGCGATCCAGATACACGCGCAAAGTATTGGTCCGCTTGAGCATCTGGAAATATTGGGTTACCAGGCGCGCGGGCCACAACGGACGAAAACTGCGCTCATAAACCGCCAGCGCCTGCGCCGGCGGCGCTATTTTAGACGTGAGCTCCGCGCGAGCTTCAACCGGAAATTCTTCCTCCGCCGGAAATTCCCGCCGATACCCGGCGATCGCCTGCTCCGCGACATCATAAAGCTCATGGGCGATCGCGTAGTGAAACGCCGCCGCATAGAGTTGCGGGTCTTTCGGATATCCGGAGATCCAGGCCGAATACTGCGTCGCGCCGGGCGTCGGATCCAGCCTCTGCTCGTCAACCAGCTTGATCAGCCGCTCGTAAAGCTTCCACGTCCGCTGCTGCGCATCCGGCAAAAACTTATCCGAATCCGGTGATGCCTCCTTTGCCGCGAGGCTCAACGCGTCGAATTCCTCAGGAGATCTTAAACGCCGGTGATAGAAGTCGGCCAGCGCCACGCGCGCGGCTCCGCGATCCTTCGCGAGGTCGATGCATTTCTTCCAATCCGCCTCCGCCGCCGTGAAATCGAGCTGCTGTTCGGCTTCCAGCGCCCGCAGCGAATACAACTCCGCATCCTGGGGAGCGGCCGTGATCAACTTCGTAAGCTCCGGCCGCGTTTCTTTCGGAGGGCGCCGCACCGCAACCGATCCGCCCGGCAACGCGGCCGTTCGAAAGAAGGCCGCTTCCAGTTTGCTGACCGCCTCAATGCTCTCGGCCCAGTGGGTCAACTCCGCGCGAAGCCCCGCAACGCTGCAACCCATCACGGCCAGCGCAAACCACTTCCACCTGGCCCCCGGCCCCCGGCCCATTTCCCCCGCCTTCTGACATCTGACTCCTGACTTCGCGTTTGTTGCGTCCGTTGCGGACTGACTCCTTCTACGGGAGGATTTCAATTTCCACCTCCCCGCTGCCGATGTTATGAGCGAAATCCTCCGCCGTTACGGTCACCCGATAACGGCCCGCCGGAAGCGACGCGGGCACCAGCAGCTCGCCCGTGTTCCAACCCATCGGCGCGTTCCATCGCAGGTACGCGGGCGCCGCGCCGTACATTCGCGCGACGATGGTCCGCGTCGTGTCCGATGCGCTCACCTGCAAACGCACCGCCTCTCCACGATGAAATTGTTTGCGATCCAGCTTCACCTTTACCGTCGGCGGCTTGCTCGCGATCACGAACGTTTTCGATTCGCGAAATACCCGGCCCTGCCGGTCGCGCAGCAGCAGCCGCACCTGATACGTTCCATCCGCCAGATCCTGAGGCGCCAGGAATCGCGTTTGCCAGGTATCTTCGCCGCCCAGATAGCGGAGTTTCTTCACCAGGCCGAACGGAAACATCGCCACCACCGACGTAATGGATTCGTCGGTTTTCACGCGCAGCACGGGATCGCCGGGACGAATCAAGCGGGGGCGCAGGAGCGCGCGGGGCGCCGCCAGAAACGACGTGTACGGCGTCACGAATTTGTACTTGCGCGACAGCCGGATGATCTCGTCGATGCTGGCGCGGTCCTCGCCCTCGCGCTCTATTTTCTCGAGCAGCGCGTCCACGCGAGCTTTGGCCCATTCGCGCGGCAGATTCGGATGATCCGTCGACTGCTGCGGCAGCGCCGTCGTGACGCGGGCCAACGCGGTGTTGGATGTCGTATTCAATCGGGGGTCGGATTGAGATGCGGTAAACGTCGCCTGCCCTCCTGCGTTCCTATACTCGCCCACCCACGTCTGCATACTGCCGGGAAAGACGGTATCTTCCAGTGAATAAACCAGATCGAAGTTCGCCTCCGGCGTAACTTGGAGTTGCAGGTCCACCGGCCGCCGCCCGATCTTCGAAAGAAACGCGTTCAGTTTGAAATCCTCCGGCTCGGTGGAGCGTACCCATTCGAAAACACCGCTGTTGCGCGCCAGCATTTTTCCGAGCGGAAGATTTGCGTCGTCGCCCGTCGCGAAAACGTAAGTGCGCGGCCGCCGAGCCTCGGGAATCTGTTTCCATTTCGCCCCATACCACTCGGCGAGCTTGCCGTTTTGCAGGATGCCGCGGGTGGCGCCGAGATCGCCCAGCAGCACCACATACGGATCGGTCGAATACGCTTGTTCCTTTTGAAACTGCTGGAGTCCGGCGTCGAGCGCTGCCTGCAAGTTGGTTCCTCCGCGCAACTGTTGCGCCTTCAAGAACAGCAGGGCTTTTTCAATCGAATCCGGAGTCGCTTCGGCCGGGTCGGGCGCGAATGGCGCCACTTTCTCATTGAACACCAGAACATTGAATCGATCCGTTGGTTTGAGCGACCGCAGCAGTGCTTCGAGCGCGCGAAAACCGCGTTCCAGCTTTTCCCATTGCATCGAAAGCGACGCGTCGAACAGCGCGACAACGGTCCGCGGCGCGGACGGCGCGGATGCGGAAGGCATCGCCACCAACAACGAAGCTTCAAAGAATCCAGGGGCTGCATTGCTTCCGTCGCGATAGGTCTGCACTTCCATCGAGTTGGCGTGCGCGTCCAGCGTATACTTCAACGCGAAATCTTCGGTGATAGCCACTGCCAGGCCCTCGAAACTCGCTTTGACGTTTTTCGATGTTTTTTCCGCGATTTTCATCGAATAGTTCGCGCTTTTGAATTGAAAATCGCTCATCGCGTGCGCGCTGGTCAGATTCAAACGGATGCTCAGGCGCCCCGCGCTTTGCTGGCGATAGACGTCGGGATGAATCGGGATCGCAAAGAACGCCTCGCCTTGTTCCAGCGGCAAACGCTCCTGATATTCGATCTCGATGCGCTTGGTCCCGAACGCTGGAACCGGCGCGACCCGCGCGGTGAACAGCGAAGAGCGCCGCTCTTCGTCGGCGTCGCGCTCGCCCATTTGCAGCAGTCCCGGGTCCAGCGCCTGCATGCGAATCTCGGCGTAAAGCTCTTGCGCGCGCTTGCGTTCCAGAATCACGCCGGGGATGCGCGTGGTGTCGTCCCACACCGCGAAATCCGAGATGAGCGCGCGGCCCGGCAACGTGAACGCATAATTTCCTTCGATGGGCCCGCCCGTGTGATTCGCGTAAATCTGAAGAATCCGAACCTTGGCGTGTCCGTTATCGATGGTCACATCGATCGACATTTCGTCGAGCGAAAGCACGCGCGCGTCGGGCTGCTTGGAAGTCGACGGAATCAGGACGCCGGCGTCGGCCCAGGCCATGCGCGTGACAAACTGGGTGACGACAGGCGCGATCAGCAACGTCATCGCAAAGGTTGAGGCGGCGATTCTCACGGGGTCACCGCCGCATTTACGACTGTCGATTCGGGAACCTTGACCAGACCGTTGTCGGTGCCGATGTAAAGGATGCCGCCGCGGGCTTCGACAGCCGTCACGTTACTGGAGGGGAGGCCGCGCGTCCAGAAATTCCAGCGGCCCGACGCGACGCTGTACACCGCGAGACCGCGATCGAGGGTTCCGGCGTAGACTCCGCGCGCGGTAGATACCATCGCGTTCGTATTGATCTCGATCTGACCCCGAAGGTCGGCGAACGCCTCCCAGCGTCCGGACGCATCCATCCGCAGCACGCCCGCACCGTAGGTTCCGATAAACCAGCCATCATTCACGCGCGCGATCGCCGTGATCCAGTTGTGCTTCAGCGTGGAGTTCGCGGTGGTGAAGCTGGCCTTCACAGTTGGGCCGTCGAGAATCGACAATCCTCCGAGAGTTCCGGCAAGTGTACGCGCGCCGTAGGACGCGAGAGCAAAGACGTGGTTGTTCACCAGGCCCTGAAACGCGTAAATACTGCTGATGCCGGATGCGTCGATGAAACTCACGCCCGCGGGCGTCGCGGCGATGGCGCTGCCGTCGGGGCGCAACACCACATCGGTGATCTGGTTGGCGATCAAACCGTCCTCGCGAGTAATCACGCGGCGCCGGGCGCTCGACGCATCGAACATCACCAGACCATTCGCGGTGGCGACGGCCGAAACGCCGCGCACGGCGTCCTGTGCGATGCGATTCACGCAGAACAGGTGATCGTCTTCCAGATGCTCGCCGGGCCCGCCGCCTGAATCTAGAATTTGCAGGCCGCGATCGAAGTAGCCGATCCACAACCGGCCGCTTCCATCCATGGAAAGCGCGGCGATATTGCGGTCCGCGAGCACGGCGTCTTCGCGATTCGCGCGGGCGCTGATTACCGTCGCACCGCCGCGCCATAGCGAATCCTCGGCCAGAGCGTAAACGTCGCCGTCATCGCTGTCGTTGGCATCACGATTGATGCGCAGAATCTTGCGGATGGAGCAGCCTTCGCAGCCGCCCGCGCGCGAGTGCGCGTCGCGAGTTCCCCCATGTGAGGGCCGGGGCGCGAGTGGAACGGAAACCATGCCCTCTTCGAGCGTGCCGATCCACAACGTCCCTTCCCCCGCGAGCAGGCTCTGCGCGAAATATCCGGGCGCGAGCGTGCGCGTAAACTTTCCGTCGCGAATTTCGGCGACGCCTAGAGCGGTGCCCGCGTAGAGATTGTCGCCGCTCAGTGACAGCGACAGCACCTGTTTGTCGGGCAGGGCGTCGGAAATGGTTTCGAGCCCGCCCGCCTTCCAGTGCAACAAACCACGATCGATGGTCCCGACCCATAGATCGGCGCCGTCGCCCGCAAGAGCCGTCACCGGCAGGTTAGCTAAGGACTCGTGAAACGGCTTCAGTTCGCGCCCGTCATAAACCAGCACGCCGGATTTTTCGGTGCCGATCAGAATACGTCCGCTTTCGAGCGCGAGCAGCGACGTAATCTTGCGAAACCGGGCGGCATCCGGAAGGATTTGGCGGAAGTTCCGGCCGTCAAAGGCGACCAACCCTTCGCCCGCGGTCGCGATCCACAGTTCAGGAGCGCGCGAATCTCCCGCCAGCCCGACGGCCAGCGCAGTGATCGGCGCGGGCGGAAGCTCCACGCCGACGCGATAGCGCGCGATCATCCCACCGCTCAAAATGGCGCTGCTATCGTATTCGGCGAGTCCTCCAGGTCCGGCAATGAAGAGCCGTCCATTGAAGACCTGGGCGTCCACGAAGACCGCGGGAGCGCCAACCGATTCGAGGCCAACCGGCAACACGACGTCGATGGGCCTGGCGGTGAATCGCAGTGAGGATTCGGCGGCGACGCGATCGCCCGCCTCATGCAGCACGGCTTGCGCGCGCCACAATGTCCGGCCTCCGAAAATGGCCGCGAAGAGCGTCACAGAAAGCGTTAGTGCACTGCCGGCGAAATACCAGGTTCGAACGCCGAGCCACTTCTTCCTCCGCCACATTTACATCAATCATACTCGCACGGCGGCTAAAGAACACTACGTAAATCGGTAGAACAACGCCTTAGAATGAAAACGTGCCCGTGTACGATGCGTTGGTGGTGGTTTCTTTCGGCGGACCCGAAAAACATGAGGATGTGATTCCGTTCCTCGAGAACGTGCTGCGCGGGCGCAACGTTCCGCGCGAACGGCTGCTCGAAGTCGCGGAACACTATTACCACTTCGACGGCCGCAGCCCGATCAACGACCAGAATCGCGGGCTGGTCCGCGAGCTGCGGGATGCGCTGGACGTGCCGGTGTATTGGGGAAATCGAAACTGGCACCCCCTGCTGGCCGACACGGTGCGCCAGATGCGCGATGACGGGGTCCGGCGGGCGGCGGCATTCGCGACCTCGGCGTTCGGTTCCTACTCGGGATGCCGCCAATACCGGGAGGACATCGAACGGGCGCTGGCGGAGGTGGGCGACCACGTCCTGACAATCGACAAGTTGCCGCCGTTCTCGGATCATCCGCGGTTCATCGAGGCGATGACGGATCGCGTGAAGGACGCTATCGCGCAGTTGCCGCACGGCCGACTGGTGTTCACCGCCCACAGCGTCCCGGTGTCCATGGCAGAATCGAGTCCGTACGTCGCGCAGTTGGAGCGCGCGTGCTCGCGTGTCGCTGCCGGTGTCGGTCGCGATGAATGGCGGCTGGTGTATCAGAGCCGCAGCGGGGCGCCGGGTCAGCCGTGGCTCGAGCCGGACATTTGCGATTATCTGCGCGCGAATCCGGTGGACACGATCATCGCACCGATCGGGTTTCTTTCGGATCACATGGAGGTGCTGTACGACCTGGACACGGAAGCGCGCGCTGTTTGCGATGAATTGGGCGTGCGCATGGCGCGGGCGCGGACGGTGGAGACGCATCCCGCGATGATCCGCATGATCGCGGAGATGATGAAGGGCGAAGCGTTTCCATGCCCGGCAGATTGCTGCGCGCCGCCACGGCGGCCACGCTAGTTCTGCACCGTAAGGTACATCGTCTGCGCCACCGCGACCCCGTTCTGCGTCGCGTTGATCTGATAATCCCCATTCGCCAGCCCCGACGGCACCGTGAAATTGAACTGGTACAATCCCACCGATCCTGGCGTCAGTCCCTGATACGCTATCACCGCCGGCGTCGATCCGAACGAAATCGCGACCGGATTCACCAACATGTTGCTCGCCCCCGCGATCACGCCCGGCAGAATTGTGGGCGTGACGTCTCCGAATCCGATGCCGTAGGTGTAAACCTGATCGCCCGGTTTGGCCGGCCTGCTATTGACGCCGAACGACGCACCGACGCTGGTGTTCAACACATACGCGTTATCTGTGTCGAAAAAAGCCACCAGGTATTGCGTGCCGTTCGAGGAGTAATTCGACGGCGCGAGAAACCCCGGCGCGAGCGCCTGCCGCTTGAACATGAATGGCGCGCTCGACGTCGTGCAGTTGTTGACGGTGATCGCGACATTCCCGGTCGCGGTATCCTCCGGCGCTTGCACGTTGATCTGCCCAGCCGAGAGAAACCACACATACGCCGGCTTTCCGTTGATAGTCACACTGACGTTGTCGAGCACCGTGGGCGCATTCACGCCATTGAAATCCGCCGCAGTCCACTGGCCGGGATTCGGCGACGCAGTCAAGCGTGGATCGGCCGGGTTCACCAGGTTGGTGCCCTTGATCTCCAGCCACGTCCCGGATGCGAAATACGAATATCCGCCGTAGGCGCTGGCCGAATCGATAAAGGTAATCGCCGGCTGTGTCGCGCAGGAGTACGGCGGGGGCGTCGTGTTGATGGGCGTGATAAGGGTCCCGGCGCCGGTGAGCGTAAACGTCTCATTGGCGATCGTCCCATTTCCCGCCACGTTATAGGTAAACGAGCCGGACGCGCCGGCCAGCGTACCCGTGCCCCCGGTGATCGTCGCGGTCCCGCTTGCACTCACCGTATTCTCGCCAACCGTGGCCCCCCGGTCGGTATCGACAGCGTTGAAGGACGCGCCGCTGCCGACAAAACCAAATGTGGCGGTGTAAAAATCACTGCCCAAGGGAGTGATCGCGATGGAAACGGTCATCGGCCCGTACGGGGAAACCGTGCAACTGGCGGCCAGGGAATAGTTGCGTCCGCTGCCGGGACAGTTCGAGAAGCTGATCGGCGTGCTAACTGTTTGTGAAAGGGCAGTCTGAAGGCTAAATACCGTCCCGCCGCCGGTGGCTCCGCCTTCCGAGGTTGTCCCGTAGAAGTTTCCGTTGGTGGCTTGGATCAGCGAGGTCAAGGGGACGGCGCCGGCCGAGGCCCCTTCCGCGTCGTGTGCTTGAGGGTTGAAGCTGTACAGCGTCGTCAGGGTGCCACCTGGAGTGATTTTGAAGATTGTACCCTGGTCGTCTGCCCCGCCGCCGCTGGTTGTTCCGTAGAAGTTCCCGTCAGCGGCCTGGATCAGCGCGGCGGCGGGAGTCGTGCCGTCAGGCCCGCCGGGGCTAAAGCCGTACAGCGTCGTCAACGTGCCACCAGGCGTGATTTTGAAAACTACGCCATCGCCGCGTGGCCCTCCTCCTTGGGAGGCTGTTCCGTAGAAGTTCCCATCAGTGGCTTGGATTAGTGCGGCCTGGGGGTTGGCGCCGTCAGTTGAACTCGCGCCGAAGCTGTACAGCGTCGTCACAGTGCCCGCTGGCGTGATTTTGAAGATTGCCCCGTGGTTGAATGCCCCGCCCGAGCTGGTTGTCCCGTAGAAGTTCCCATCGGCGCCTTGGATCAGCGCGGCCGTGGGGACGGCGCCGTCAGCCGAACTCGTGCCGAAGCTGTATAGCGTCGTCAGCGTGCCCACTGGCGTGATTTTGAAGATTGCGCCGTGGCTGAATGCCCCGCCGCCGCTGGTTGTCCCGTAGAAGCTCCCATCGGCGCCTTGGACCAGCGCGGCCGTCGGGACCGTGCCGTCAGCCGGACTCGTGCCGAAGCTGTACAGCGTCATCAGCGTGCCCCCTGGCGTGATTTTGAAGACTGTGCCCCGGTTGTACGCTCCGTCATACTCGGTTGTTCCGTAGAAGTTCCCATCGGTGGCCTGGATCAGACCTGGACTCCCGGGGTTAATCGAAATCGCGGCGAAGTTGTACAGCGTCGTCAGCGTGCCCGCTGGCGTGATCTTGAAGACCGTGCCGTCGTTGTAAAGCCCGCAATCCCCGGTTGTCCCGTAGAAGTTCCCGTCGGCACCCTGGACGAGAGATGAAATGGGCGCGCACCCATTGGGCCCATTGAAACTCGCCAGCGTCGTGAGGGTCTGCGCCTGCGAGGTGATGGCCGCCGCCGCGCAGACTAGAAGTACGGCGCAGGCTCTCGTCTCTTTCCGCCAGCCGATTTTCTGCATACAGTTCTTGCGAACCTGCAAGCCCTGATCTCTGGAAATTATGCCACACCTCATGGCGACCAGAAGCATAGGCGACACGGCACGTTGGAGTCCGGCCGGCTAACGCCTCCACGGATGTTCGACGTGAGCCACGTGTTACACCGTTAGCCTGCGATAAACCTCGCGCTTGGGAATCCCCCGCTCCTTGGCGACTTGCTTGATCGAATCCATGCGCGAGAGCCCCTGCTCTTCGAGCGCACGAACGGCGGCTACAATGGGGGCGTCATCAGGCAGGGCGTGGCCCTGCCCCACTTCCCGCTTGCCGACCAGAATCGTGATCTCGCCGCGCACCACGGGGCGTTCGCCAAGTTGCGCGCGGATCTCCGCCGCGGTCCCGCGGAGAAATTCCTCGTGCAACTTGGAAACCTCGCGGGCCAGCACCACGCGCCGGTCGCCCATCACAGCCGCGATATCGTCCAAGGCGTTTAGAACCCGATGCGGCGCTTCGTAGAAAATCAACGTGCCGGTTTCGGATGCCAAGTCTTCCAGAAACTTCCGCCGCTGCGAACTCTTGGGCGGCAGAAATCCGCAGAAGCGGAACGCATCCGGCGGCAGACCCGACGCCGACAGCGCGGCGATGGCCGCGCAAGCGCCGGGGATGGGGACCACCGGAATGCCCGCGTCGACCGCAGCCGCCACCAGCCTGTACCCGGGATCGGAGATCAGCGGCGTGCCGGCGTCCGACACCAGGGCGATGTTCATGCCCGCTTCCAGCTTCGCGATCAACTCCGCCGCGCGCTCCGCTTCGTTGTGATCGTGATAACTGACGGTGGGGTTCGAGATGCCCGCGTGATCCAGCAGCTTGCGGGTTTGGCGCGTATCCTCGCAGGCGATGAGATCGGCTTCGCGCAGGGTGCGCAGCGCGCGCAACGTGATGTCGTCCAGGTTGCCGATGGGCGTCGCGACGATATAGAGAGTCCCGGTCATCATTTAACGCGCACACTGACTCCGCAGGGCATGGCCCTGCGTCACACGTAGTACGATGAAACGTTATCTCATAATGGCGGCAGAGACACAAGACGCGCCGGGTTACTACGTGTGGAACGCGCCAGGGCAGCCGGTGGTGATCCACCTGCACCTGGAGGTTCTCGACCGCCTTTCCGCGGAGGCGATGCGCGGATTCGGAGCGGTCCCCAAGCGCGGCGCTGAAGTGGGCGGCGTGCTGCTGGGGACTATCCAGGCAGGGCGCGACGGCCAGCCAGCTATCGTACGAATAGAGGATTTCGAACCGGTGGAGTGCGATTACCAACGCGGCCCCTCCTATCTTTTCACCGAGGACGGGAAGGCCACGTTCGAGGATGCCGTGCAGCGCTGGCAGCCGGATCCATCGCGGGACGCCCACGCGGTGGGTTACTATCGCAGCCACACGCGCGACGGAATGTCGCTTGCGCCCGAAGATATTCAGATCCTGGGCGAATTTTTTCCGGAGGCGGAAAACGTCGCACTGCTGGTGAAGCCGTACGGAACCAAAGTCAGCGAGGGCGGATTCTTCGTTCGCCAAAACGGCGTGTTTCCGGAAGCGACGCCCCTCGAATTCCCGTTCCGCCGGCGGGAGCTGACGGGCGAAGAGCCGCCGCAGCACCGGTCCATGATGGAGCGCGCGCCTCGCACGCGCCGCCGGGGAGAGAGCGAAGTGCGCGCCATCGCGCCCACGCCCATCGAAGAATCCGCGCATTATCGCGATGCGTATGTGGAGCCGGAGCCAACTCGCACAGTGGTGGCCGGCACGGCGTATGCCACCACACTGCCGACGCGGTCGCGCTTCCCGTCCAGCGTGTGGATGCCGTTGTCGTTCGTGTTTCTGCTGTTCGGAGTCGCGCTGGGGCTGATGGTTTCTCTGTCGCGCACACCGAAAGGTTCGAGCGACCCTCAGGATTTCGCGCTGGGCCTATCCGTGTCGCGACTCGGCGCCAATCTCAGCGTGAAGTGGGACCGGCATGCGCCCGCGATTCAGGCGGCGCAGAGCGGCCTCATCGAAATCGAGGAGAACGGAACGCCCATCTCGAAAGAGCTGGATACGGCGCAGCTTCAGAACGGTGGAATGACCTATACGAATTCCACGAATACGGTGAAATTCAAGCTGACCGTTTTTCCCAAGGCGCGCCTCAGCGTGACCGAAACCGCGGAATGGAGACCCTAGCCCATGATTACGATGCATCAGAGTGTCACTCGAACGGCGTGGTTGTGCGCCGCGTTGGCGGGCGCCGCTTTCGCACAGCCGATCGCGAAGTTTCAGACCCACGAAGTCGCCACGGGATTGCGCGGCGGCTATCAGGTGGTGATCGCCGACATCAATCAGGACGGCAAGCCGGACCTGGTGACCGTGGCGTCGAATCTCACCGAGGTCGCGTGGTTTGAGAATCCGGGCTGGCAGAAGCACGTGATCGTCTCCGACATTCGCCAGCCGATCAATCTCGCGGTGGTGAAGGCCGACAAGACCGGCGTGGTGATCGCGCTGGCTACCGATTTTTCGCCGAACGCGAAGCAAAGCATCGGCACGGTGATGATCCTCGAAAGCACCGGCGATGTGACGCAGCCCTTCAAGCGCACCGATATCGACAAACTGCCGACGTCGCATCGCCTGCGGATGTTGAACGGGTTGGTGGTGAATGCGCCGCTGACCGATGCGGATGCGGTCGCGCCGGATTATCACGGAAAGACGCCGCTGGTGTTCTACAAACCCGGTGAGTGGAAGCGCCAACTGATCACCGATGCCGACGACGGCGTGGTGCACTGCATTTATCCCGTGGATTGGGACGGGGACGGCAAACAGCAGATGTTGACCGCAAGCTTTCAGGGAGTTTTTCTGCTGCGCCAGCAAAAGGACGGGAAATGGGAACGGACCAAGCTGGCCGCGGGGAGTCCCGACGCGTGGCCCAAGAGCGGGGCAAGCGATGTCGCGGTGGGCCGGCTGCGGAATGAGCGATTCCTCGCGACTATCGAGCCGTGGCACGGCAACGTGGTGGCCGTGTACACAAAGGAGAACGGCGAGTGGCGGAGGAATGTGATCGACACTTCGCTGGCGGATGGCCATACGCTGCTGACCGCAAATCTTGACGGCACCGATCGCGACGTCATCATCGCGGGCTATCGCCAGCGCGGCGCCAGCCTGAACCTGTATCGCTTCGACGGCAAGCAGTGGGTGAAATCGCTGCTGGACGAAGGCGGCATGCCGGCCGCGGGATGCGCCGTCGGCGATCTGAACGGCGATGGGCGGCCGGATATCGCGTGCATCGGAACGGCGACGGCGACTCTGAAATGGTACGAGAATCTCGGGACGAAGTAGGAAACTGTTACTTTATTCCCTGATCGCGCCGGTCATTCCCTCCTAGCGCCGCTCTGGCTTCACATACTTCTTGATATCCATCTTGCCGACTTCGGCGCCATAGATCACGCCCTTCGAATCCGCGACCACCCCTTCCGCCGCGGTAGTGATCGGACGCGGCTCTTTCGCGCCAGTGGTTTCCGTGTCGGGGATGAACGCGGTGACAACGCCGTCGTGGATGCTTCCGAGGCGGATGCCGCGCAGCCAGCCAGGATGCAATCCGTAAGGCCCTCGCGCGCCCGCCACCTCCTGCGATTCAGAATCCGTGACGTACAGAATATCGTGCTTGTCGACGTAAATTCCGCTGGGCTTGCCGAACTGCGTGAATTCCTCGATAAACTTTCCGTTCTGATCGAAAACCTGGACACGGCTATTGCCCCGGTCGCCGACGAACAGGCGTCCCTTCGAATCGAAGCATAACGCGTGCGGCACTTCGAACTCGCCCGGTCCCGTTCCGTGCTTGCCCCACTGCATGATGAATTTTCCGCTCTTGCCGAATTTGATGATGCGGGCGCTGCCGGTGGTGCTGGTGTGCCCCTCGGAAACGAAGATGTCGCCGTTGGGTGCGATGGCCACGTCGTTCGGTTGATTGAAGGCGTCAGTCTGCCGGCCGTCGCCGGCGACTCCCGGCTTGCCGAGGGTCATCAGCACTCTTCCGTCGGGTGAGAACTTGATCACGACCATGCCCTTGCCGTCGCGCGCCTGGCCGTCGGTCACCCACACATTGCCGTCTTTATCAAGACCGATGCCGTGCGGGAAAACGAACATTCCACCGCCAAAATGTTTGAGGAGTTTGCCGGAGAGATCGAACTCGAGGATCGGATCGTCGGGCTTGCCGAGGCAGTTGTTGGCGCCGCACCGCTGCGCTACCCAGAGGTGTTCGTGCCGATCCAGGTCGATGGCGGCAGTGGATCCCATTTTCATTCCTTCGGGCAGCTTGAAGGAATTGTCGATCGTCTGATAGGGATTCGGCTGCGAGTTCGGCGCACCGCTGGTTTTTACAACGGGCTGCGCGAATGCGAGTGCAGCGAAAGCGGCCAGCGTGAATCTGAATCGGATGGCGAGTGACATCGTGGTCTCCGTTAACGGTCAATTGTACAACCGATGCGGGGCGCGCATCGGTAGAATCGAAGCATGAGGTTGGTCCGGTTCGCCCTGGCCGGCGTGGTGACAATGCTCTGCCGCGCCGCGCCGCCCGTGGTCACCCACGTTGCCATTCAAGACGTCGCCGTGGTCGACGTGTCCGCGTCCACCGTGCATCCGCACATGACCGTTCTGATCGAAGGCGAAAACATCAAAGTAATAGGAGCATCCGCGGAGGTGCACCCGCCTCCGGGCGCGCGGATCGTCAACGGCACGGGGAAGTTTCTGATCCCCGGCCTGTGGGACATGCACGTGCACCTCTGGTATCGCGAAAATCAGCTTCCCGTTTTTCTCGCGTTCGGCGTGACCGGCGTGCAGGACATGGGCAGCGATTTCGCACGCACTTCGGCGTGGCGGGCCGCGATCGAAACCGGCAAGGCGATCGGGCCGCACATCGTTACGGCGGGTCCGCCGGTGAACGGCACGCCTTCCGATGACGAAAAGCTTCCGACGCTGGTCGCGCGCACGCCCGCCGAAGCGCGCCAGGCGTTCGACAAGCTGTATGACCTGGACGTCGATTTCATCAAGGTACTTTCCGGGCTGTCGCGCGACGCGTATTTCGCGCTGGCCGAGCAGGCGCGCCACTGGCACATCCGGTTCGAGGGCCACATCCCCACGTCGATCACGGCATGGGAGGCGATCGACGCGCATCAGGCCAGCCTGGAACATCTGTTCGGCGTAATGAAGAGCGTCTCTACCGATGAAGAAGCTTTGCGATTTTTCGAGCAGTGCGCGATTCGCGACATACGCATTTCGCCGACGCTGGTCTTGTGGCAGCGCATGGCGCACTTGACCGACGACAAACTCGCTGCCGATCCGCGATTGAAATACGTGCCCGATTCGATTCGCAAAACATGGCCCGCTTTTAAAGACGAAAACAGCGAGGCCTACAAGCGCCAGATTGAGGGAATCTACAGGCTGGTGGCGCTCACCACGCGCACGAAGGTGGAAGTGCTGGCGGGAACCGACACGGGCGATCCTTACACCATTCCCGGCGCGACGCTGCATGACGAACTGGAGCAACTGGTCGCCGCGGGCTTATCGCCGCATCAGGCGCTGGCTGCAGCGACCATCGCGCCCGCACGATTCCTCGAATGGGATGAGGCGATGGGAACAATCGAGACGGGTAAGCTGGCGGATCTGGTGCTGCTCGACGCTGATCCGCTGATCGACATCCGCAATACACGCAAGATCGCGGCAGTTTTCGCGCGGGGAAAGTACCATTCACGAAGAGACTTGGATGCGATCCTGAACGCCGTCAATCCGCCTGCGCCAGTGAAGAAACCGGCGATCGCGCCGCGGCCTCAGGCAACTCGGAAAGCGAACTGACAACGTGGCACGGGCCGCCAGGCCTGCAGAGCCGAGAGTCATCTCGGCTTTCTTCTCGTGTCGCCGATCGTGACGCTGTTGTCGCCGCGAGGGAAGTCGATTGGTCCAACTAGAGCGTCAAGTCCACCGTAACGTTCCAGTGGGTATCGAGCGGCGCGCCCCGCGGGATCAGCCGGCTTGATCGAGGCTACTTCAAACTCAGGCGGCGAGGCGGGCGCGGGCGGCGATTGCGCGGGGCTCGCGGGTCCGGTCAGGAGGATGGTCACGGCTGCGGCCAGCCGAAGCTTCCCGGCGACTTCAACGGCGCGCACCACCGCCTACTCTCTCTTGGCGACCTGGAAATGGCTCAGCGATTCCGCATAGTTCGCGATGCCCTTATATAGCGCCTCGGCGATCTTCTGGCGATGTTCCGGCTTGCGCAGCAAAGCTTCGTCCGATGCGTTCGTCAGGAAGCCGATCTCGGCGAGTACGCTGGGCATTTGCGCCCCGATCAACACCACGAACGGCGCTTTCTTGATCCCGCGATTCTTGGCGTCGACGTTGCCTTTCGCCGAAACTCCATACAACGATTTCTGAAGGCTCGATGCGAACTCGCGCGATTCGTCGATCTTGTCCTTGAGCGCGATTTTTTGCAGAATCTCTTTCAGATCGAAAACCGAGCGTTCCGAGCCCGCGTTTTCGCGCGCGGCCACATCCAGCGCGGCTTTGGAGGTGGTGAAGTTCAGATAATACGTCTCCACGCCCGCCGCCGTGCGATACGGCGAAGAGTTCGCGTGGATCGACAGGAATAGATCCGCTTTGTGATCGTTGGCGATGCGGGTCCGCTCTTCCAGAGGAATATAGGTGTCCCGGTCACGCGTGTAGATCACTTCGGTCGCCAGGCGGTCTTCCAGAAGCGCGCCCAACCGTTTCGCGACGTCCAGCACCACTTCCTTTTCGTTCAAACCCGAAGGACCGTGCGTGCCGACGTCGTGCCCGCCATGGCCTGGATCGATCACCACGCGCCCCAATTTCAACCCCAGAACGCGCGTCAGGGATCGATTGCCGTTGGCCGTGGACTTTGCTGGAAGCGGTTCCCGGCCTGGAAGGGATTCTCGAGAAGGCCCAGGGTCTCTTGTAGATTCCGACGGAGGCGATGGCACCGACGCCGGCGGAACATTCGCAGACGCGAAAGCCGGCACGTAGGGCGGCAACACCGGTGAATTTGCGGGTGCCGGGGCGGACGGATTTGGAATGGGGACGTTCGTCGACGCACTTGCGGACATATTGGCAACGACCGTCGCATCCGGCTTCACGCTCGGCGGCGGCAGCGGATTCTTGGGCACTCGCGTCGTCGGGATGAATCCCGGCTGGCCGATCAGGACGGGCTTTGATTCAGGATGGGGCGGATCGGCGCGCTGCGGCGGCGGATCGAAGGGCTTGGGGACCTTGGTCAGTACGGTCTCCGGCTTGGCCGCGTTTGCCGGCGGAGGCGCCGCGCCGCCGCGGGCCGGATCCGGCGCCGCAAGCGGCGTCGCTGCATTTGTATTCGCCGCTGAAGCAGGCGCCGCCGATGCGGACGCGATCAGATCGGGTCCGGCCGCGCGCACCGGGGAATCGGTCAGCAGTTTCGCCCCGCTGGTGCTGCCGGTGGCGGGGGGAGCGGGCCCGTCCTTCAACCGCACTTCCACCATCAACCGATCCGGGCCGGAGAGCTGCGACGCCGTGAATTCGGCGGACTGCGCCAGATCCAGCACCACGCGCGTGACGCCGGGCTGCGTCTCGGCGACGCGAATCTGGATCACCAGCGGGTCGCCCACCGGGATGACGTGCATGCCCTTCTCCGCCATCTCCGGCTTGGCGCCCTGAATGTCGAAAAACAGCCGATCGGGATTGGTGAGACGTTGAGACTTGTAGTGGAATTCCGAAGAAACTTCGATGGCAACGCGCGTCACATCGCCCAGCGACCAGAACCGCACCGCGGTGACTTTACCGGTCGCCGTTTTCGCGGGCGCGCCGAAAGCGAGCGAGCAGGCAAAGCTCAGGCCCACGATTACACCTGTGCACAGGTGCGTGATCGAGCGCGCTCTACTCGACGGTTCTGAAGGACAACCTGCCATTCGCGTCGACGAATTGCTCCAGTTTCCGATGTTTCTCCGGCAACGGTGAGACGGCTACTGGCGCGAGCGCCGGCGCAGCGCCGGGCTTCTCCGCGTCATTACTGCCGGCCTTGTCAAGCTTATCCTGATCGGCTGCGCGACGCGCATCGTCATACCGCCGGCCCACCAGCTCCACGTAATTCTGCGTTTCCTTGAACGGGGGAACCTGCTTGTACTTGTCCACCGCCGCCGGACCGGCATTATAAGCCGCCAGCGCCAGGCGATCGTCCTTGTAAACCCCCTGGAGGTACTTGAGATACTTCACGCCCGCTTCGATGTTCTGCTGTGGATCGAAGCTGTTGCTCACGCCCAGCATGCGCGCGGTCGGCGGCATCAATTGCATCAAGCCCTCGGCTCCTTTATTGGAAACCGCGAACGAATTGTAGTTGCTCTCCACTTTGATGATGGAATGCACCAACAGCGGGTCCACCTGATGCGTGCGCGCCGTTTGATCGACCAGGTCGGAGATTTCCTTCGATGGCCTGGAGGCGGGCATGACGGCCGGCTTCAATACCCGCGAGCCATGAATCACGTCGTTAATCACGTCGTTACGAACCGGGCTACCAACCGGTTCCGGACGAACCACCGCACTGCGAATCAAACGTCCGGTGCGAGGATCGGCGCGGACGACAAACGTGGTTCGAACGGCGGGAGCCGTGTGGCTCGCCGGCACAGGACCGGCGGGGACCGGGCCGGCTGCTTCCGCGGCGGGCATCGCGCGAATTGGGGACGCGGCCAGGATGGCAAATGCCATTAAAAAACAAATATACACCTTTTTGTTTTCAGACACTATACCACCAGCGCTCCCGCTGCTATCCCTTTCGCGATCCCCAAGACTTGGCCGACCGTACGGTATCATCATCTCATGACCCAGCCGGGGGCGTCGCGCGGTGGATTCGTGCTGGTGGGCGGCCACAGCACCCGTATGGGCCGCGACAAGGCCCTGCTCGAGTTTCACGGCGCCACCCTCGCGGGCCGGATCGCGGAATGCGTGCGGCGCGTGGCTGGGAACGTGACCCTGATCGGTCCGCCGGATCGCTATCGGGAATTGGGCTACACGGTGATCCCGGATCGCGTTCCCGGCTGCGGGCCGCTGGGTGGTGTTTACACGGCGCTCTCCGCAAGTCACGCTGAATGGAACCTGATGGTCGCCTGCGATATGCCGCTGGTTACGCCCGAACTTCTCGATGTGCTGTTCAGCGATGCCGAATCCGGTCCTTCGATCGTAGATTGCGTGGTCCCCGAATTGGCCACCCCCGTCGCACCCGAAGGTTCCCGTCTCGACCCGTTGTGCGCCGTCTATCACCGCCGGTGCGGCAGTGCCGCGCGCCGCGCCCTCGATCGCAAAATCCTCAAAATGCACGATTTTGTCTCCACTCTGCGTCTCCGCAGGCATCCTGTCGCCGATCCGGCGCTGCTCCGCAACATCAACACGCCTCCTGAATGGAGTTCTTTGTGAATAACGAAACGAACCCAAACGGCGGCAGCGCCAGCGCCAGTTCACACTATGTCGAGTTCAGTCACGTCTATAAGACGTTCGATCGACCCGTTTTAGTCGACGTGAACTTTCATGTCGACGCGGGAGAGACCCTGGCGATCATAGGGCGAAGCGGTGTTGGGAAGTCCGTGACTCTGGGCCACATCATGGGTTTTATTAAACCCGATGCCGGCAACGTGTACGTTTCCTACGCCAACATCACCAATATCACGGAGGCCGAGATCCGGCGCATCCGGAAAAAGGTCACGATGGTGTTTCAATCGGGCGCGCTGTTCGATTCGCTGACGGTGGCCGAAAACATCCTGTTTTCGCTCGAATTGCGCGACGATTACGACAAAAGAAATAAGGAAGACGTGGTGAACGGCCTGCTTCAGATGGTGGACCTGCTGGAATTTCGCGATCACTATCCGGCTGACCTTTCCACCGGGTACAAGCGCGCCGTGGCGATCGCGCGGGCGCTGGCGGCGCAGCCCGAATGCATCCTCTACGATGAGCCCACCACCATGGTGGATCCGATCATGTCGGCTCATCTGACAAAGCTGATGCTGCGGCTGAAAACGCAACTGCGCCTTACCGGAGTCGTGGTGACGCACGATCTCGATTTGATGTACCACGTGGCGGATCGCGTGGTGTTTCTGTTTGAAGGGCGTTCGATTTATTTCGGCCCGGTAAGCGAACTGGCGAAATCGCCGCACCCGCACATCCAGGAGTTTTTGGCGATGGACCGGGTTTTGTAGAAAGAAGGAGTCAGAAGACAGGAGTCAGGAGTCAGAATGAAAACCCTCTTGCTCGCGAGTTTTGCCGGGATTTTCGCGGTGGCTGCGATCGCACAGACGCCGACCATCGAGCAATCGCTCAATCTGAAATCCGCGGGATCTCCGCGCATTTCGCCCGATGGCCGCTACGTCGCCTACACGGTTTCTGAAACCAATTGGGAAGAGAACGCCTTCGAAACCCAGATTTGGATGGCGATGACCGCCACGGGCGAACGTTATCAGTTGACGCAGGGGAAGAAGTCGTCGAGCGACCCGCGCTGGTCGCCGGATTCCAAACGCCTGGCGTTTCTCTCGGATCGCGACGGCAAGCAGCAGATCTACGTGATCTCGCCGGCGGGAGGCGAAGCCACGCAGCTCACGCATTTCGAGGCGGGTGTGACCGCGTTCGAGTGGTCGCCGGACGGAAAGCGCATCGCGTTCAGCTCCACCGGTCCTGAATCGAAATCCAAGAAGGATCGCAAGGAGAAGTACGGTGACTTTGAGGTCGTCGAGGGCGATTACACCATGGTGCATCTGTGGACGCTAAACGTGCCGCTCGACCCATCGCCCAACAGTAACGAAGAAAAGGCCAAGCCCGAAACCCTCACCACCGGCGCGCAGTTCAGCGTGGGCGGATTCCGGTGGTCGCCCGATTCGAAGAGCATCGCATTCAGCGCGACCCGCGATCCGGATCTTTCAAGCGGCGACACGTCCGACATTTACGTGGTCCGGTTGTCGGACAAGTACGTTAAGAAAGTGGTGGACACGGCGGGACCGGACCGCAATCCCATCTGGTCACCGGATGGCACTCAGATCGCCTATCAATCCGGGCGCGAGTTTTCGTTCCTGAATTCGAGGATCGCGATTGTGGGGGCCGAAGGCGGAAAGCCGCGGGTGCTGGCGGGTCCGAACGGCGCCGAATTGTTCGACGAAGATCCGCAGTTGATCGAATGGGGCGCGGGGGGGATCTATTTCGGCGGGGCCCGGCGCACCGCCTCGCATCTCTTTAAAGTAGATCCGGCAAAAGGCGCGGTGGAGCAGTTGAGCTCGCCCGCGGAACTGGAGCTCAATGGCGCCAGTTTCACGAAAGATTTGTCGCGCGCGGCGTTCGTGTGCGCCTGGCCGAACAAGTACCCGGAGGTTTGCGTGTCGCCGGTAGCGGGATTCAAACCCGCTGTGATCACCAGCATGAGCGATCAGATCAAAGGCTTCAAACTGGCGACTCGCGAATTGTTCGAGTGGAAATCCAAGGACGGAACGCCGATCGAAGGCATCCTGATTAAGCCTGCCGATTTCGATCTGTCAAAAAAATACCCGCTGCTGGTGGTGATTCATGGCGGCCCGACGGGCGTGGATCGTCCGCAGATTCGGGGCGATCGGAGCTACCCCATGGAGCTGTTCGCCGCCAAGGGCGCGGTGATCCTGCAGCCGAATTATCGGGGCTCGGCTGGATACGGCGAGAAGTTTCGATCGCTGAACGTGCGCAACCTGGGACTCGGCGACGCCGACGATGTATTGAGTGGCGTGGATGCGGTGGTGGCAAAGGGCTACATCGATCGCGATCGCGTCGGCTCCATGGGATGGAGCCAGGGCGGCTACATCTCGGCGTTTCTGACGACGTACAGCACCCGCTTCAAGGCGATCTCAGTAGGCGCGGGAATTTCGGATTGGATGACCTACTACGTCAACACCGACATCCATCCGTTCACCCGGAATTATTTGAAGGCGACGCCGTGGGAAGATCCGGAGATTTACCGCAAGACGTCGCCGATCACATATATTAACAACGCTAAGACACCAACACTGATTCAACATGGCGAGCTCGACAAGCGCGTGCCGATCCCCAACGGATATGAGCTGTATCAGGGATTGAAGGACCGCGGCGTGCCGGTGAAGATGATCGTGTACAAGGGATTCGGCCACGGGATCAACAAGCCGAAACAGCAGCGCGCGGTGATGGAACACAACTACGAATGGTTCAGCCAGTGGATCTGGGGTGAAACGCCGCCGGCGGTTGGAGGATCGGCCACTGGGGGCGCGGCAAAATAAGAACGATGACCGCCGAAGAATTGGTTCAGACAAAACGCGCCCAGATTGTCGCGATCGCCCGGCGATTTGGCGCCCGCAACGTGCGGGTGTTCGGATCGGTGGCCCGCGGCGAGTCGCGCGAGGATAGCGACATCGACGTCCTGGTGGATTGGGACGCTGGCCGGTCGCTGTGGGACCACGTGGGGCTGAAGCAAGCGCTTGAGGATCTTCTCGAAAGGCGCGTCGAC
>Ga0182024_10003029_pt1 | contig 40752 bp, 24 predicted proteins | sample P32metaG_FD_120480 | JGI IMG/M metagenome (GOLD analysis project Ga0182024, IMG submission 120480) | Permafrost microbial communities from Stordalen Mire, Sweden - P3-2 metaG (Illumina Assembly) | ecosystem: Environmental > Terrestrial > Soil > Wetlands > Permafrost | place: Sweden: Stordalen...
ACCGCCCCGGGGTTGAAGAATCGCGCGGCGACGCCGGTGCCATCCGCGCTGCCGGGACCGGCGGCAAAGCCCGCCAAAGTCGAAAAGGTGTAAGCGGAAGAAGCCTCCACCTGGCGGGGAAGGGCCGCCGCACCGGCGGCCAGAAGGCAGAAGAGGATGCGCACAAAGTCGGTTTACAGACTTCGGCGCCAAACTATTTCACGGGTTTTGCATTCTCCTTTGAAAAAGGCCGCCAACGGCCAACACCGGCGACTCCGGGAAATCCCTCCGCCCAGCGTGGGCGCCGGCCGATCAGGTGATGGTCAAACGGACGCTGCTCTTGACCAAGCCGCGGCGGATGGCCCAACGGATGAGATCGGCGGTCTCACCGATTTTGAGCTTCTTCGTCAAACGCCGGAGGTGAGTCTCCACCAATTTGAGGCTGATTCCCATTTGGGCTGCGACTTGCCGGTTAGCCGAGCCGTCGACGACCAGTCGCAGCACTTCGGCCTCGGGGGCGGTCAGGGGTGCGCTCCTCCCCTTCCGCGCCCCCAGCTTGATTCGGCGCAGTGCCGCCCGCTTGGCCGTCGGCGGCGTGAGAAATGACTGCCCTTTGGCGATCGCACAAATCGTCGCGGTCAAAACCTCGGTCGAAGTCTGCTTCGCGAGAAATCCGACGGCCCCCGAGGTTCGGGCGCGCTCGAAGTATTCGTCATCGGTGAGCGCCGAGAGAATCATAATCTTCGCGGCCGGATTGGCGGCGATAATCTGCGCCGTGGCCTCCAGCCCGTTCAAAACCGGCATGGTGATGTCCATCAAGATCACATCGGGACGCAAGGCGGCCGCCAGTTTCACGGCCTCCTGGCCGTTTTTGGCCTCACCCACGATTTGGAATCGTCCCGATGCTCTGAGCAAGAGGCTAAGCCCTTGACGCACGACGGGATGATCGTCGGCCAGAATCAGCGTGATGGGTGGGGGGGTGGTCACTTTCGGGGCGGCTCGAGGAGGAAAGGGATTTCGGCGCGGACCGTCGTGCCTTGGCCCGGAACCGAATCAATCGCGAGGCGACCGCCCAGCATCTCGACGCGCTCCTTCATACCGACCAGGCCCAAGCGTTTTGGGTTCCTCACCTGCATAATTTTCTCCACCAGAAACGACTGACCATCATCGACGATTTCCATCCGCACCCGGTCGCCCACTTCGCGGATACTGACCTTGACCAGCGCCGCTTTCGCATGCCGAGCCACATTCGTAAGCGCCTCTTGAGCAATTCGAAACAGGGCCGTTTTTCCCGCGGCCCCCAGGGTTTCGACGCCGCCAAAGGCGGTGATCTGGACCTTGATCTGCTTTTGCTCGGCCAGTTGTTTACAATACGCACTGAGGGCCGGGATTAATCCCAGGTCGTCCAGGACGGCCGGGCGCAAACCGCGGGCGAACCGATGCACCGCGTTCACGGAATTGGCCACGAGCGCTTGGGTCCGGGCGATCCTTTCCTTCAGGACCGGGCTGTTCGTCCCGTCGCCTTGGCCGAGCGCGGAAAGCTCCACATTGATGCCGATCAGGGTTTGCACCACCTCGTCGTGGAGTTCCCGACTAATTACCTTCCGCTCTTCTTCCTGCGCGGTGATAATCTGATGGGTCAAATCGCGCAGTTTTTTTTGCATGAGCTGAGACTCGGCCAGCAGGACGCGGTACTCGTCCCGGCCCTTCCGATTCAATTCGGCTGAAGCCTCCAGGCGCCGATTGGTCGCCATCAGCTGGGAGGTGCGCGTGGCCACCAATTTCTCGAGCTGGTCGGCGTGTTCCGCCAGCTTGGCGCGGGCGTCGCGTAAGGCTTCTTGCGCGCGAGTCCGCTCGGTAATATCCTGGATGCCCAGAAGAATGCCCGCCTTGCCCGCCTTGCCCGCCTTGCCCGCCTTGCCCGCCAAGATGCGCGCATTGAGCAACAGGTGGCGCAACCCGATCTTTTTCGACCGGTAATTGAGCTCAAAGTCGTCGAAATATCCCTTGCCGGAAACCAGGGACTCGAGCCGCTGGCGCAGACCGGGAACATCCCAGGCCCGCTGGTCGAGTCCGAAGATCGATCGGTCCGATACCGCGGGCTCCGCGACCTTGAAGACCTGCAGAAAGGCATCGTTGACCGCCTGGACTCGCATTCCCACGGTCAGGATCACCATGGGATTGGGCACCGTCCGGATCACCGCCTCCGACTGGGCGTGCGCCTCACGGATGATCCGTTCCGTCTGTTTCAGGTCGTCAATATCCACCAAGACTAGGACCGCTCCATCGATCTGGCGGTCAGCCGAATAGTAGGGCCGGACCCGGAGTGAATACCAATGACCCGCCTTGTCGCGCACCTCGCGCTCAATTTCCGATCCCTCGCTGACCACTTTGGTGATCATTTCCTCCAATTCGGGCAGGCGGAGATTGTGCCGAATGCCGAAAATCGGGCGGCCGAGGTCGGTGGCCAGGAGATTGAATTGTTTCTCCGCCTGCGCGCTAAATCGGCGGATGGTCAGATCCCGTCCCAGGAGCACGATTGCCAACTTGGTCGAAGCTTGGAAGTTGGTCAGATCGCTGTTCAGCCGGTTGAGCTCCGCGTTCCGGTTCACCATCTCCTCGTTGACGGTCGTCAGCTCCTCGTTGGTCGATTCCAGCTCCTCCTTGGAGGTTTCCAGCTCCTCGTTGAGGCTCTGCAACTCCTCGTTGGCCGATTGGCCTTCCTCGTTGGCCGCCTGCAATTCCTCATTGGCCGCTTCCTGGCGCTCCTGAATCGACTGGAGATAGTCGCGGGTTTCGGCCAGATCCCGCTCCAGGCCGGCGATCTTTCTCGACTGCTCGTGTTTTCCGGCGCCACCGGCTGCCCGCATCGCCCCGTCCGCCAAACCGGGCCCGAGAAGGCTGCGGCCAAATCGGCCCGGGTTCGCGGGGTCTTCAAACAGGATCAGAAAACACCGTTCCTTGAGATTCTTCAGCGGGATGACCTCGAGATTCACGGTCCGCGCTGCGCCGTTGCCCCCGAGCGGGATTCTCTCCTTCCGGATTGTCTGATTCTCCCGGGCGGCGCGGTGAATGGCGGCGCGCAGCGGCAGCATCAGCCCCTCCCGCGCCATCGGCAGCAAATCGAAGCGCGCCCGGCCCGCGGGCGCTTCGAGGTACGCCCCGGTGGAACCGCGAAATTGCAGGATCTGCAAATCGGCGTTGACGAGCACCCCGGGTGGAGCGAACTGGTTCACGGTCACCCGATCGGCCTCCCGCTCGGCGCTCAGTTCGCTGCGGAATGGATCGGCGCCCCCGAGGGCCTTCTGCTCCGGCACGCGGGGGGGAGCGGCCGCCACTCGTCCGCGCTCGGAATGACGCCCGCCGGCTTTCCCGATTGGCGGGGGCACCGCCGCGGTGGCGGCCGGCCGGCGCATGAAGATCTTCTGCTTTCGATCGAGCGAGGTAAACATGTCAGCATGGCCACCGATCGACTCGGAAGCGCCCAGAAACAGATAACCGTCCGGCTTGAGCGCGTAGTGGAAGGTTGGAATCAGCTTTTTCTGTAGCACCGGCTCCAAATAGATCATGAGGTTGCGGCAGCTGATCAAGTCCATCCGGGAGAACGACGGGTCGTGGATGACGTTCTGCCGGGCAAATACCACCTGCTCGCGCAGCGATTTGATCACCCGGAAGCCCCCTTCCTCGGCCACGAAAAAGCGGTGCAGGCGTGCCGGCGAAACATCGAGCACTTGGCTCTTGGCATAAGAGCCGCGGCGCGCCTTTTCCAGGTTCGCTTCATTGAGGTCCGTCGCGAAAATCTGCAGTTTGCGCGCCCGGGGAACCCGATCCATGCATTCCCAAAAGGCCATCGCGATCGAATAGGCCTCTTGGCCGGTGGAACAACCCAACACCCAGACCCGGACCGGATCGGGCCCGGGCACCTGGAGCAATTTGACGAGAACTTTGCGCTGCAGAACTTCGAAGGCGTCGGCGTTGCGGAAAAAGCTGGTCACGTTGATCAGCGCATCCGCCCAGAGCGACTGGAGTTCCTTCGGATTGCCCCGCAGGGATTCCGCATAGGCCGCCATCGTCTCCTGGTGGTTCAAGACCATTCGCCGGCGAATCCGGCGTTCGATCGTCGTGGGCTTGTAGTTGGAAAAATCCACGCCGGAATGCGCCCGCAAAAGCGCCAGCACTTTCGCGTAAGCGTTCGGCCCGGTTTGCTCCGACGAGTCGTCGCTGCCGCGGGAAACAACCGCGAGCTTCTTGGCCAGCCGCCCGCGCGCGGCTGGTGTGCGCTTGGCCACGTACGGATGTTTCGCGATGCGCGCCAATTCCTTCGCAATGCTTCCCGGCGAGAGGACATAATCCACACAACCGGCGGCCACGGCGCTGCGCGGCATGGAGTTGTAAAGGGCAGAATCGTCCTGCGCGAAAGTCACGCCGCCTTCCGCCTTGATCGCCTCCAGCCCCAAAGTGCCGTCGTTGGCGCTGCCGGAAAGAACGACCCCAATCGCGCGTTCGCGCCGGAGCTTCGCCAAGGCCTCGAAGAAAAAATCGATCGAACGGAGGGCCATGCCACTTTTCAGGCGCGGCAGCAGCTTCAGGACCCCGCCCGTGACGCTCAACCGGGTGTTCGGCGGAATCACATACACCCGATTGGCCGCCATCCGCAGATTGTTCGTCACCTCGCAGACCGGCATCGTCGTAACCTGGCCGAGCAGCTGCACCAGCGCACTTTCGTGCTGGGGATCGAGGTGCTGCACCAAGACGTAGGCGAAGCCGGTATCAACCGGCAGTTGTCTCAGCAATAGCTTGAACGCCTCCAGGCCCCCAGCGGACGCCCCCACGCCCACGATCGGACAGTTCGTCCCCGGGCGCCCCGCCGGCTGGCGACGGATGACCGCCGCTTCTCGGCGGCCAGGTGGATCATTGGCTCTGATTTTGGACTTAATAGGAAGGGAAGTCTGGCGGGTCCTTAACGCGCACAAATGGATGCCGGCCTGGTTTGGGGATAAAACCGCCGACGAAAAACCATTAAATACGAGCTTTCTCCGATTGGCCATAGGGTTTTACCCTACTCGCGGCAATATCGGCAAGGTTCTGTGGCGGTGGGGAGTTGGAGCCGGCAAACTCCCAAAGCCGCGACGTTTGCGGATCAATCATCCTCCACCCGGTCGAATGCATCTTGTTTCGCGGGCCCGGGACCATCTTCAAAACACGGTGTGCAGCAGGCCGTAAAGGCCGACGCTGAGCGCGGCCAGGGCGTCGCCCGCGATGAGCCCGCCGCCAAGGAGCGAAACGGTGCTCATGTCCGCCGGCAGTTCGCCCTCATCCGCCCGGGACTCCTCCGCCGCGCGGCGCGGCCGAGCATCATAGAGGGAGCCGACGACCCCACCTGCCGTCCACCAGAGGACGGTCGGCAGTTCGACAAAGCCGCCGAAGGCCGAGGCATAAGGGCTCGGCACGATCACCGCATCGATGACAAAATCCACCGTGCGGCCGAAATGGGTGCCATGGGCAAAGCGCTGATAGCCGCCGCTGCCCTTCAGCAGCCGGCGCACGACCGCAATCACCAGGCCGATCGCGAAACCAAGGCGCAGCGCCTCCATCACCTGCGGCTGGGCGGAGGTAATGCCTTTCAACGCCCCCACAAATTTAAAGGTCATGGCCGATTGCCAGCGCTCCGTGCCCGGCAGATGCGGATGCGAAAACTGGTCCTGCTGCAAGATCGGGTAAGCGCTCATAAAGACCCGCGCCAGGACGACCGCCAGCACGGCTCCAGTGGCGATGCCGATCACCTGATAGCGAAACTGCACCACCCGGTTGGTGCCCAGACGCCAGCCGGTGGATCGGTCCTGCTGCATATCGCCGCCTTCGGCGCAGGCGATCAGCAGGATCGAGGCGCACATTAGCGCCACCCCGGCATCCTTCAGCCCCAGGGCGGCCAGGATGAAGACCGTCACGACGAAAGCGCTCGAGATCGGATTCCAGTCCGAAATGCCCAGCGAGATGCCGTTGATCAGCACGAAGGCGAGGCAGAGCAGCAGCGCAACCACGAGGTAAACCGCCGGCTGTCCGAGCAACTGGCTGCCGACCGCGACCGTGCCCGCCCCCCAGAGCACGATCCAGAGCGCCAGTTTAAGCCAATTCACGCGCTTCCAATCCGGCGCCTCCTCGGCCGGCGCTCCGGATTTCCTCCGAAATTGGCGCCCGGCCTCGATCAGGATCAGAACGATATCCAGCAGCGCGGCGCCCAGGATCGTGCCCAGTGAAATCACAAATCCGATCTTCCGGTAGGGCGCGTCCGGAGCCAGCCAGCCGATGGCGATGAGATGCCTCCGCTGCCAAAGCCCGATCAGGCAGACCACGAAGGCCGGGATCGCCACGCGGGCGCCGACGATCATGCCCGCCCCGAATGTGGACGCCGAAATGCTCCAGGCCTCCAGCATCGCCACCTTGAGCGAACCGAGCCCAACGACATAGCCCAGTCCCATGCCTCCGCCCAGCTTTGCAATCGAACGCTTGAGCAGGTTCTTGTCCGTCATCGCCCGAAGAATATTCGCGACGGCATACCCCGAGGGAAACGTCAGCTGCATCCGGTCCACCAAAAGCGGCGTGTAGAGCATCCCCAATCCGACGCCAAACATCCCGATGCACAGAAAGTACAGGACCAGCTTCCACGCCGGCGGTTGCGGCAGCCCCAGCCACACCATCGCCTGAATCAGCACCGCCATGCCGCACATGCCCGCCACCGACGCGGCCATGGTTTGGATATAATTGCCGCCGTGCTTGCCCTCCGGGCCATAGGGAAGGGTCACCACGCTGCCGAGGATTCCCGCCAACACCTGGCCCCCTACGTAGAACCCGATCGAAAAATTCATGAAGGCGGCCGAAATGCCGCCCAGCGGGCCGAGAATGACAATCGCCACCGCCGCCAGCATCAGGTGGTAAGCCGGCGATCCGAGCTTCGGCAACCAGCGATTCGTGCTCCTTGGGTCACTCATGCAGTTTCGATCGTAGGACGATGCGGGTCCGACAATGCATCAACTCGGCGCCGGACCAATCCTAAATGCCGGATCGGACTGCACGCGGTTCCCGGCGCGGCGCCATCGGTTTCCGGTCTGTCCGCCTAGAAATTGCCGGGGGTAGATTCGCCGCCCGCCTTTTGCCGGTTGCGGCCAGCCGCCGAGCTATTCCATCGTCCCCCATGCCCCGGCGGATCCCCTGGATTGCTCTCTTCGCCTGCGTGCTCGGCGTGCTGCCCCAGCGCGCCTGGTCCCATGACATGACTTTCACCCAGGTCGTGGTCACGTTCGATCGGCCTGGGACCATCGCGGTCAAAATCGATCTCGACCTGACGGCGCTGCTCGGCTCCCCGGAGGGTTACTTCGCGCTATCTGCAGCCGCGATGGACGCGCAACGGAAAACGATTGAGAGGTTGCTCCCCACGATCACCGCGGGCCTGCAGGTCCATATCGGCGAACCGCAATTGCAACTCGTCCTCCAGAGTTTCACCGTGCCCCGGTTGTCCGCGGCCGACTTCGACGACCCGGGCATCGACAAGTTCACCACGCTCAACTTCATCGCCGTTTTGCCCGCTCGCCGCGATCCCCTGACGTTGGTGGTGCCCAACACCGCCCAAGTCGCCTATCCCGTCGCGTTCACGGTGCAGATCCCGTCCGCCAAGATTTCCGAGACCACCTTCATGGAGGAAGGCACCAACGAGAGCGATCCCTTCGACTGGGCCGAAGCGGCGCCCCAGCCGGATTCCACCCCCGTCGCCGGCGCCGCAGCGGTTTCGCCGACGGTCGCCCCGCCCGCGCCGGCCAACTCGGCCGAGCTCAACGTCGAGACGATGCCCTGGACCCGCCAACTGCCGATGTATCTGCGGCTCGGCTTTCATCACATCGTGCCGGAGGGCACCGATCACATCCTGTTTGTCCTCGGCCTCTTCTTCCTCGGCATCACCTGGCGCAAGCTGCTCTTCCAAACGTCGGTCTTCACCGTGGCCCATGCCACGACGCTGTTTCTTTCCACCTATGGGATTTTCAGCCTGCCCAGCAAATATGTCGAACCGGCAATCGCGCTCTCCATCGCCTTCATCGCGCTGGAAAACGTGTTCAACCCCAAGCTCGGCCCCGGGCGGCTGGCGGTCGTCTTTTGCTTTGGGCTCATCCATGGTCTGGGCTTTGCCAGCAGCCTCAGCGAGGTGCCGTTCCCCAAGCATCAGTTCATCGTTGCGCTGCTGGGCTTCAATTTCGGCGTCGATTTCGGCCAGCTCTTCATCATCGCGCTCGCGTTTCTCGCGGTGGGCTGGTGGCGCAACCGGCCCTGGTTTCGCGCCCGCATCGCCATTCCCTGCTCGCTGACGATCGCCGCCATTGGCGTCTTTTGGGCGATTCAGCGCCTGATCTTCTACTATGGGCGCCATTGACGCGGATCAGAACCTTTTGCCCTCCAAGACGACTAGCTTAGTTCATGAAGATAACCCCTCTTGCCTCCCTCCTTCTGCTCGCCTCGGTCGCGGCGGCGCAAACCCCGGACGGCGCGACCGCGGCGCCCGCCAGCCGGCCGTGGCAGACGATCACCCTGCCGACCGTGGCAGAGGCCGCGGCGGCCTTTCCCAGCCCACCGCACGAGACCGGCGCCATTCACTGGGCGATCTGGGGCGGAGAGCAGTCCAAGGAAAAAATCCTCGCGACCATTGAGCATATCTACGCCAACGGGACCTATGTCGTCATGATCGACAATTCCCGGGGCTTGCGGCCGAAATACTTCACGCCCGAGTACCTTGACCTCGTCAAATTCACGGTCGCAGAGTGCAAAAAGCGCGGTATGAAAGTCTGGATCGAGGGCGATGCCGGCTATCCCGACGGCTTCGCGGGCGGGATGATCAGTCAGGACTATCCGCAATTGGGGATGCAGGGGATCGTCGCCGATGCGCATTATTCGGTGGTCGCCGGGCAGACGCTCCAAACCAACGTCCCGCCCGATACCCTCGGAATCTTGGCGTACAATCCCGGTTCCGGGCTTTGCCGGTCGCTGCCCATCCCCGCGGACGGCCAGGTGCGCTGGACCGCCCCGGAACCGGGGATGTCAGAGGTGATTTTTGTGCGCCACGTCTATCGCAGTTCACCGACGCGTTTTGTGGATCGGGCGGACGGCACCGCGGACAAGGACAGTCTCTATTCGGAGATCGACTACCTCGATCCCCAGGCCACCCAGACCTACATTCATCTGATTCTGGACACGTACGCCAAGATCGTGGGCGACGATTTCGGCACGACCGTCCTCGGCTTCCGCGGCGACGAAACGGACTATACCGGCTTCATGCCTTGGACGCCCAAGTTGCTCGAAACCTTCCAGCGGGAGAAAGGCTACGATCTGCAGCCCTATATCGCCCAATTCTTTGCGCCGACCCTGACCGCGGACGCGCGGCGCGCCAAAGCAGATTACTGGGACGTCTGGAGCGGGATGTTTCGGGACAATTTCTACCGGCCCCTGGCCGACTGGTGCGCCGCCCGCGGGATGGGCTACATGACCCATTTGAACCACGAGGAACTGATGATCGACTGGAATCGCGGCGAGGATTTGGTGCGCAACGAAGGGTCGTTTTTTCGGGACATGCGCTACGTCCAGGTGCCCGGGGTCGACAATCTCAACCAAATCGGCCCCGGGATCGTCGCGGACTTCCCCAAGCTCGCCACCTCGGCCGCCCACCTCTTCGGCCGGCCCCAGGTCTGGGAAGAGGAAGGGGGCAATCCGTTCCAAGCCGGAAAATTCATTGCCGACTACAATTTTGTCCGCGGCATGAACTTCCTGCAGATTCGCGGCCTGGATGCCGCCCCCGCGGGCGATTCCCCGCTGCCGAATCCCGCGGCCATGATCGCCGGATACGTCAACCGCGCCAGCTATCTGCTGGCGAGCGGACGGCCCGGCGCCCAAGTCGCCCTGTATCACCCGACCGACAACATGTGGTACGGCGACAAGGAAGCCGATGATGTCACGGTCAAGCTCGTGACGCAGCTCATGGAGCATCAAATCGACTTCGACCATATCGATCTGGATGCCCTGGTGTCGGTCTGCACGCTGGAGGATGGCGGGCTCAAGAATCTCAGCGGGCAGGTTTACCGCGCGATTGTTGTGCCGAGCATCACGGCCATCGACCGGCGGATGCTCGAGCGCCTCCGCGCCTTCGCCGCGGGCGGCGGCAAAGTGGTGTTCGTCGGCCGGACCCCCTCCCTCGTGGTCGATCAGACTTTTTTGCGCGCCGCAGCGGGCGCGCCGGACCTTAGTTTCGCCACCCTTGAGCCCAGGCCCGAAATCACCGACCGGGTGATCGCGGCGCTGCCGGCACGGGATGTCGTCCTGGACGCGCCTTGCCCGCCCCTGAAATACATCCGTCGCAACTTGAAGGACGGCGACGTGTATTTCTTCTTCAATGAGTCGGCCAAGTCCGTGACCCAAACCGCGACCCTGACCGGAACCGGCGAGGTGCAAGTGTGGGATGCGACGAGCGGCTCAATCCATCCCCTGGCCGGCGCCGCCAAAGCGGACGGCAGCGCCACGGTGCCGCTCACCCTCGGGCCGCAGGAAACCAAATTCATCGTGATCGGGCCGCTGCCGGCCGGCGCGGCCGATCCCGCCCCGTCCGTTTCCCTCAGCCAATCCATTCTTGAACTCGGCGGCGACTGGTCGATAACCCTGGGCGATCGGCAGGTCACCTCGCCGCTCAAATCCTGGCCGGCGCTGGGCGCCGGTTCGTTCGCCGGAATTGCCGACTATAAACAAAGCTTCACCACGCCCGACGCCCTGCCGAGCGGCAAGCGAATCTACCTGGATCTGGGCGAGGCCCATGAGATGGTCCGGGTGCTCTTGAATGGATCTCCGCTGGAAGCGCGGGCGTGGCCGCCCTACCTCTGGGACGTGACGTCCGCACTCCGGAGCGGCGCCAATTCGATCGAAATCGAGGTGGCAGGTCCGGCGGCAGCCGCGCGGCGCGGCGGATTTGGCCTCGGCGGAGGCCGGCGGCCTGGAGAGACGGCCCCCACGGCCACCGCCCCGAAGGGATTCGCCCCCACTGGCGTACCCGGCGGCCTCGGCGGCACGGGCGCCTTCGGCGGCGGCCGCGGCCGATTCGCGCCGGGCGGCCCGCCGCTGCGTTCCGCTCCCGCGGCCGAAATCAAGGGGCTCATCGGACCGGTCCGGTTGATCGCCCAATAGCGGTCTCGCCCGGGCCGATTTTCACGCGGCGCTCCCGCCGGCGCGTGGCCGCGATCGACGGTTAACCCGGCGATTTGATGAACGCGGCGGACGGTTGGCCGCGCTTCATGAAATAGTCGGGTCAAGCCCGCAGGTAGGGTTTAAGGTATTCATCCATCGCGCTTCGGATGGCGTCCTTTTGCGCCGCGGTCAATGGACCGGGGCGGCCCCGTCCGCCCCCGGCGCCGGCGCGCCCGCCCCCTGCCGGCCGGGGCGCTTCCGCCTCCATCGGCTGGGGTCGCGACTTGGTCGTTTCCTTAAAGACGCCGCGTGCCACCATCATGTATTCGGTCGCCCCCGGGATCGTGGCGAACCCTTGCACCCGGCCGTACATGTCAAAAGCCGCACTTTTCTGGCCGGCCCAGTACAATTCCATTACCTGCTGCAAAAGATCGGCGAATTGGGGCGTCGGGCAGAGGCCCTCAAAACCGAGCGGCAACTCCTGCAGGAGCAGATCTCCGGTCCCCCCTCCGGCGGCCCACACCGCCAGCTTGTTGCCGGTGCGGCGGCGCAATTCCCCGATGCGGGCGAGCGGATCTCCGACTTCATCCTTGGTCGCCTTCATCGTGGGCACCAGGTCGAACAGCCGGATCATCAAATCGACGCTGATGGTGCCCCGCGTCTGGACGATCAGCGGCAGATCCGTGGCCTTACCAATGGCTTGGTAGTAGTCGAGCACCGTCTGGTCGCTGACCTTCCAGCCATTGTTCGGCGGAATGGAGACAATCGCATCCGCGCCGTGGGCGGCCGCATGTTGGGCGTAGCGGATCGAAGTCGCCGTATCCCAGGCCCTGTTCTGTACCGCAATGGCGATCGCGGCGCTGCCCCCCTTGCCGGCCGCCAGGATGGTCTCGGCGCCGTCGGTGCGTTCGGCGTCCGAGAGGGTCGACCAGCTGCTGGCAAACACCGGCCAGATCATGCCGCCCAAACGTCCGCGGTTGCAGAATGCGACCTCCGCCGCGAGGGCGTCGTGGTCCAGCTTGTCGTCGGGCGTGAAAGGCGTCTCCATGATTGGGTACAATCCGCGCAGGGGTTTCCCGCTCGGGGTCGTGAGGTGCGCGCCCTCGACATCGGCCGCCGCGGCGGTGCCGGCCGTCCGCAGAAACGATGCGCCAAACGCCAATGCGCCGGCGGATTGGAGAAACCTGCGCCGGCTAAAACCGGGCTTCGATTCAATGGGGTCCATGGGCTATCCTCCGATTTGAGGTTAACGGAACAGTGAAAATGGGTCCGGCCGACCGCACCGGCCGCGCTTACAGTCGCGGGGGCAGCGCGTTTTCCAGGCCGCCGGCGATGGCCACGGGCACCGATGGAATCGTCACCGACGCCGGCGTCAGTCCGGGACGCGTGGCCGTGACCGTGATGGCGCCGGGGATCAGCGTCGAACGCACCGCCACCCGGTTGATGCCGCATTCGGTGCTGAGAAAGAGGTTGTTGGTCGAGTCCAGCATCGCGCTGTTGAGACCGCCGCGCCAGACCACCGGTCCGGCGACGGCAAAGTCCACGCGGGCCTCATCCGTGGGGCACCGGCGCCCCTGCGCATCCACGACCTCGAAGTCGATCAGGGCCACGTCGCTGCCGTCGGCTTGAAGGCCCGCCGGGCTGGTGTGGAGGGTAAGCTTAAGGGCCGCCGGGTCGCCGGCGGTTTGCAGCTCCTGCTCGGCCACCACCTGGCCGGCCGCCGTCGCGACCGCCTTGAGGGATCCCGGCACGAAGGTCACGTCCGGAAACGCATAGACGCAGCCGGTATCTTCCTTCAAGAGCAGTTCGGCGCCCGGCGCCCGGCGCCCGGGAAACTTGTCCACGAAGACGGTCGGCTTGGTTTGCACCCCGAGGGACTGGCCGTTGAGAAACAGTTCCACCTGGTCGCAGTGGCTCGCGGCCACGTACATGGTTTTCTTGGTGCCTGCCGGATAGTTCCAGTGCCCGATGATGTGCAGGTCCGGTTGCTCGCTCTGCATCACGCGCGAGACAAAATAGATCTCCTTCGGCAGACGCACGCCGTCCGTCTTGCCGCTGACGCGCAGCACGTAGCTGCCCTGTTGGCGGCCGTCCGCGTCAGAATCGGCGAAGTAGATCGAACAATAGGCGGACCACTTCGAATGCGCGGGATCGGGATTGTCGATCCGGTTGCGCACATAGCTGGCGTAGCGGGTGGCTCCCGCCAGCGCGAAGGTTTCCGAATTCCAGTGGTAGGTGTCGATCGGCCGGCCGCCGAGGGAGCCCGCCTTGGGCTTGAAACCAAAGTGCGGCGGCGAGTAATCATCCCAGACTTCCCGCCCCGCCTCGTCGCGGAAATCCTCCGACTCGATCAGCGGCGCCTTGTCCCGGCGCGCAATCGAGTAGCCCCGGAAAATATCGTCGCCCGCCACCTTGTCGGCCTGCGGCGCCTGCGCCACCATCACGCCGTAGTACTCGGACATCGGAGTCAGCAGCTTATTTAAGTCCGAGGCGTCGTTGTCCCGGGTGCCCATCACCCGTCCGCCGTGCGGGTCCAACTGCTTGCGCAGGGCGACCATCTGCACCATCTGGTCCGGGGTGACGATGGTGTTGCCCGCTTCCCAAAAGAGGATGCTCGGGTGGTTGCGGTAGAAGATCATCGCGTCGCGCATCACCTCGGCGCGCTGGTCCCATTGGCGGCCGGTCACCAGCCGTTCCTTGTCGCCGGCCGGGCACACTTCGACGATGCCCATCCGGTCGCAGCCGGCGACGTCGGCCCGCTCGGGCGAAACGTGCATCCAGCGCATGTAGTTGCCGTGGCTCTCGCGCACCAGCGAAAGGGTGTAGTCGTGCATCCAATCGGGATAGGCGCCGCCCAGACCCGGCCAGTCATTCGCCGAGCGCATCGCGTAGCCGGTGAGCCAGACGAAGCGGCCGTTCAGCCAGACGCCGCCGGTGCCGGCGCCGCCCTTAAACTCGGTCTGGCGAAAGCCGGTCTGCGTCTTGCAGACATCGACGACTTTGCCGTTCACCGAGAGGATGGAATAGACATCGTAGAGGTACGGATCCTTGACGTCCCAGAAGCGGGCGCCCGCCAGGGATCCCGCGGCGGTAAAGGTTTCCGCCTGGCCGCCCACCAGATCCGACGTATTGCCGTCGAGCGTCGCGCGCACCACGCCGTCGGCGTCCACGACCACGGCCGAGAGGGTGATCGAAGCGTAGTCGGCCGTCTCATTGACGACCTCGGCCTCCACGTTCACATCCGCGGTCTTCCGCGGGAGGTCAAAGTTGTCCGGATAAATGTAGACGCCGCTGGTCTTCAAGTTTTCGTACAGCGGCAGGGTCTGATAGATCTGGCCGGTCACGATCAGCTTGGCGTCGCGGTTCAGGCCGCCGAAGTTTGGATTGAAATCCTTGGCATTCCATTCGAAGGGCGTGCCGGTGGCTTCCTCCTTGTAATTGGTGCTGTTGTCCACCTTCACGGCCAGGAGATTGTCCTGGCCGCCGAACTTCACGAACGCGGTGAGGTCAAGCCCGACGGCCGTGACGCCGTTTTCATATTTGCCGATGGCCTTCCCGTTGAGAAAAAAACGGCCGGCCTGCCGCATCCCGTCAAACTCGATGAAGACCTTTTGCCCGTCCGCGCTCGCCGGTAGCTTGAAGTGCTTCCGGTACCAGCCGACGCCGATCATCTTCTCGCTTTGATCGCCCCCGCTGTGGTTGATGTGGGCCCGGTAAGTGTCCGTCTCGTTCCAAGTATGGGGCAGGCTGACGCGCGTCCAGGCCGAGTCGTCAAATTCCGGTTGGTCCGCCCCGGCGGCATCGCCGAAGGTAAACTCCCAGCCCGGATTGAAGTTGTAGACGGCGCGGGGCGACGCCGGCACCGAGAACTTTTCGCCGATGGCCGGACCGGCCGCGGCGGCGGTGCCGGCCGCAGCCAGCAGGGCTCCGAAAATGACCGGCACGCGCAAGCAGGAGGAGATCATGGAAAAAGGGGCGGGGAAAGTTCGCGGAACGCGAGGGGCCAAAAGCCCGGTAAGCATCGATTAGGTGTTAATAAAAGGCGCCGCGCCCAGTTCATCCTGGTCGGCCAGTCAAACCGCGCTCGGCGGGGATCAGGCGAGCCCGGTGATGCGCAGGGTGAAGGCATGCGCCGATGGCGGATTTCCCGGCAGTTTTACATTCAGACCCTCCGGATCCTGCGACCACTCCAGCGGGCCGTCGTGGCCCAGCAGGGACACAGAGATGACCCGGCCGCCGGCCACGTGGGGCCCGGTGGCCCCCAGGGCCTTGACCGTGGCGACCCGCGAGGCGGGCCAAGCGAGGACAAAGGCATAGAGCGTTCCGGCCTTAGTCGTAAAGCGGACATCCTCGGAAGTGTAGGCCGCGAGGCGTTCGCGGCCCGAAAGGCGCGTGGGTCCTTCCCCAAAAACCTTCCACGGACGACTGCCGAATACTCCCTCGCCGTTGACCCTCATCCAGGCCGCCAACCCCTCCAAAAACGCCACCTCATGCTCGTCGATCGTGCCGTTGCCGCGCACCGGAATGTTCAGCATGAGGTTGCCGTTCTTGCTGATGACGTCCACCAGCATGCCGACCACCTGCCCGACCGTCTTGTAGCCGTTCCGCTCGGCAATTTCCCGGCTGTAGTGCCAGTCGCCAATACAGGTGTCGGTTTGCCAGGGCTCGGGGCGGATGCCATTCGCCACGCCGCGTTCGATATCCTCCACAAAGGATCCGACGTGCGCCGCCTCGATATGTTTGCCGTTGACTACGACATTCACCTGGCCGTCGTGGCGCGCCGCGCTCGAGTTGTAGTAGTGGGAAACCAGATCCAGGCCCGCCTGGCCGAGCGGCAGCTCGTTGGTGTCAAAATAGAGGACGTCCGGCTGGTACTTGTCGACCAGGTCCTGGGTGCGCAGAAACCAATTTTGACAAAAACTGGCCACCGGCATCGGGTTGCTCTTCGCCAGGCTGGTATTCTTGTTCTGCCAGTCCCGCACCGCCTGCGCGCTGGTCAAGCCGTCCGGCATCACCACGGACGGCCCGGTGTACAGATCGTGGGGGTCCAGCCCCTCCCACCACTTGCCCAGGCCGTCGGCCTTCGTAAGCGTGTAGGCGTCGTACCGGACGCCGGCGAGCGGCCCCTCGCCATCATAGCCATAGGCGGGCTGGAGCCAGCGCGGGGCCCAGGAGGAGTGATTGCTGATGCCGAAGCGCAGACCCCTCTCCCGCACCACCTTCGCCCAGGTTCCAACGATGTCCCGCCGGGGCCCCACCCGGGTCGAATTCCACCCGTGGTACTTCGAATCGTAGGCGTCGAAATTATCGTGATGAGTGCCGAGCGCGAAGAAATACTTCGCCCCGGCCCGCTGGTAGAGGTCCATCAGCTTCTCCGGCTCCCACCGGTCGGCCTTCCAGAGGTTCTGGATCTCCATGAACCCCACTTTGGAGGGATGGCCATAAGTTCGGACGTGATAATTGTAGTCCTTTTCCCCCTGCAGGTACATGCGCCGGGCGTACCAGTCGCCTTGTTCCGGCACGCATTGGGCGGACCAGTGCGCCCAGATGCCGAACTTGGCATCGCGGTACCAATCCGGAAACCGGTAGTTTTGGACGAGCGACTCCCACGTCGGCAGAAAGGGACCGGGCATCAGCCGGCGGGTCGCATCGCCCCCTTCCGGGGCGCCCCGCAACGGCGTCCGCCACCACGGCGCCAGCAGACCCGCCCCGGCGGCAATGGCAGAGGTCTTGAGAAATTCACGGCGCGAACGGGCATTCGTCATTGGGGCGGAAGGGATTGAGTTCTTTTCAGGCAGGGGACCAATTCCATTGTTTCCGGCCCGGTCCGGGAGTCGGGCCAGCATGGGGAACTGGGGCCAATCGCTATACGCATGGGCCGAAAAATCGTTGCGGAATACTCTCCAATCAAAGAAAACTTACCGATTGCCTGCCCCGGCATTTGGATTTCTCTTGGGGAATCCCGTTGGGCCGTGCCGCCCCCCATCGGCACTCGACGATTCGCGAATCTTTCCCTTACCATGGCGCCCCGCCGACCGTCGCTCCGGTTTCGCCCTCCCTTGTCCGATCGGCCGCAGCCAGCCTCCGTGGTATTACCCCATGGCTGAGCCGAATCCAGTCCAATCGCCGGCGGGGCGGGATGGACGAATTCCCCGCCGTCAGCGGGCGGGGGGATTTTCGCGCTGGGCTGCAGCGGCGATTTTGGCCCCCGGCATGGTGCTTGGCGCCGACCCGGCGGCCGCCACGTTCCACCGGGTCGTTTCGCCGCTGCTGGAGGACTATTGCTACGATTGCCATGGCGACGGAGCCGCCAAGGGCAAGGTGGCCTTCGACGAGCTGACCGATGCCGATTTGACGAGCCGGCCGGACCTTTGGTTCACCGCGTTGAAGAACCTTCGCGCCAATATTATGCCGCCGGCGAGCGAACCGCAGCCGACGGCCGCGGAAACGGACCAAATCGCGCGCTGGATCAAGTACCAGGCGCTCGGGCTCGACCCCGCCGCGCCCGATCCGGGGCGCGTGACCATCCGGCGTTTGAACCGGGTGGAATACGGCCTCACCGTGCGCTCCCTGCTGGGCGTCGATTTTCCCAGCGAGGCGGAGTTTCCCCCCGATGACACCGGCCATGGGTTCGACAACATCGGCGACGTCCTCTCGCTCTCACCCCTGCTGCTCGAAAAATACCTGCAGGCCGCCGAGACCGTGGTGACCAGCGTCGTCCCGCAAAGCGCCCGCATCACGCCCGTGGTCACCCTCCGCGGGAACGATTTTGAAACCCAAACCTCGGATCCGGACCCGATGGGCGCCCGCGCCGGCCGCCCGCTCGACTTCACCGCACCGGCGGCCCTGCGCGCGGTGTTTACCGCGCCCCGCGACGGCGCCTACCAGTTGGTCTTCAATCTCACGATCCGCGGGCCCTTCAACTTCGATCCGGCCCGCTGCCAGCTGACCATCGCGGTCGACGGCCAGACGCCGGTGTCGGAAGCGCTCGGGTGGCACGATCACCAGGATCTTCGGTTCGTTTCGGACCGGCAGTGGACCGTCGGCGCGCATACCCTCCGCATCGGCGTCGTGCCGCTGCCGCCGGCCGCCAAGCCGCCGGTCGCCGCCGGACCCGACTTCGAGGAAAAGCAGCGCCTGGAGCTGCAAATTGCCTCAGTGCAGGTGACCGGGCCCTTTGGCGCGGCGGCGCAAGTGTTGCCCGCCAACTATCGCCGGTTCTTTCCCCGCGGCGAGCCACCGGCCGCGAGCGCGGCGCGCGACGCCTATGCCCGGGAAATCCTCGGCGATTTCTCCGCCCGCGCCTTCCGGCGTCCGGTTGCCGAAACCACCGTGACGCACTTGGTGCGGCTGGCGCGGACCATCGAGACGGCGCCCGGGGGCACCTTCGAACTCGGGATTGCGCGCGCGATGATGGCGGTGTTGGCGTCGCCCCGTTTTCTGTTTCGGCTAGAACGCACCGAGCCGGCGGATGACGGCGCCCGGTACCCGCGGATCGACGACTATTCCCTGGCCACGCGCCTCTCCTATTTTCTGTGGTCCTCGATGCCCGACGCGCGTCTCTTCGCCTTGGCCCGTCAGGGCCAGCTCCGCCAAAACCTGGGCGCGGAGGTCGACCGGATGCTCCGGGATCCCCAGGCGGCCGCATTCGTCCATAACTTCACCGGCCAGTGGCTGGAGGCGCGCGATGTCGAATCGGTGCCCATCAACGCCCGTGCCATCCTCGGCCTGGTGGGCCCGCCCAAACGCACGGATCCACGGGTGGACTTCGACAGCGACATCCGGCACGCCATGCGCGGGGAAACCGAGGCCGTCTTCGGTTATATTATCCGCCAGGATCGCAGCGTGCTGGAGCTGGTCGACAGCAATTATACGTTTCTCAACGCCAAATTGGCCGCCACCTATGGCATTCCCGGGGTGAAGGGCGAGCACCTCCAGTTGGTCTCGCTGCCGCCGGACAGCCCGCGCGGGGGCGTGCTCACCGAGGGGACGGTGCTCGCCGTGACCTCAAATCCCACCCGCACCTCGCCCGTCAAGCGGGGCCAATTCATCCTGGAGAACATTCTGGGCACTCCCACGCCACCGCCGCCGCCCAACATCCCGCCCTTGGAGGCGGCCGCGAGCGCCTTCCCCGGCCGGCAGCCCACGCTCCGCGAGATGCTCGCCGTGCATCGGGCCAGCCCGCTTTGCTCATCCTGCCATGCCCGCATGGATTCGCTCGGGCTGGCCTTTGAAAATTTCAACCCCCTCGGCAACTGGCGGGAGCGGGACGCCGGCCAACCCATCGATGCGGCGGGACAGCTGATCACGGGCGAGCGGTTTGCCAATGTGCGCGAACTGAAGCATATCATCACCCATGAGCGGCGGGAGGACTTCTATCGCTGCCTGACCGAAAAGGTGCTCACTTACGCGCTGGGCCGCGGCCTGGAGTATTATGATGTGGAAACCGTCGACCGGATCGTCGCCGATTTGGAGCGCAATGGCGGACGGTTTTCCGCCCTGCTGCAGGGCGTCGTCGCCTCGGCGGCCTTTCAGCGGCAGCGGCCGCCCGCGCGGAGCGATTTCGTCGCCGCCTTTAACCCCGCGCCCGCCGCGGCCATGCCCTGAGACCCCTAAATTTATGAAATCATCGCCCCACCCGTCTTCGCGGCCCAGCGCCGCCGCCCGGACCGCCGCTCTCAGCCGCCGCTCGTTTCTCAAAGGCGTCGGCGTCTGTCTCGGACTGCCCGCGTTCGAATCCCTCCTCGCCGCGCCCCTTCGGGCCGCCGCCACCGCCGCCGGTCCCGGGCCGGCCGTCACGGCCACCGGCGCTCCTCTGCGCATGGCGTTTGTCTACTTTCCCAATGGGGCCCGGCAGGACTATTGGTGGCCGAAGGGCATCGGCCCGCAGTACGAACTCGGTCCGACCATGCAGCCGCTCGCCGCCCTGCGCCAAAGCTTCCAGGTGGTCGGCGGCCTGGACCTCCATGAGGCCGATCCGGGCAACGACGGCGGCGGCGACCACGCGCGGGCCAATGCCACCTTCCTGACCGGAGCACGCGCGCGCAAGACCGATGGCAATGACATTCACGTGGGCATCTCGGTGGATCAGCTGGCGGCCAAGCATGTGGGCCACCTGACCCGTTTCCCGTCGCTCGAACTCTCCTGCGATTCCGTCCGCAAGGCCGGACACTGCGACACCGGCTATTCCTGCGCCTACCAATACAATATTTCCTGGCAGTCGCCGACCACGCCGATGACGCCGGAACCCAATCCGCGGCTCGTCTTCGAGCGCCTCTTCGGCTCCGGCCCGCCGGAGGAGCGCCAGCGCAATTACGAGGCGAGGCTGCGCACCCAGCAGTCGCTGCTGGATTTCGTCCTCGACGACGCGCGCAGCCTCGAAGGTCAGCTCGGACGGCGCGACCGCGACAAGCTGGACGAGTACCTCACCAGCGTCCGGGAAATCGAGGAGCGGCTGCAGCACGCCAGCGGCTTCGGTCCACTCCCGCAGCCCGGCGCGGATGCGCCGGCCGGCATTCCATCCGACTACGGTCAGCATATCGACCTGATGTATGACCTGCTGGCGCTCGCCTTGCAGACCGACTCGACTCGCATCGGCTCGCTGCTGCTCGCCGGCGACGGCACCAATCGGGCCTTCCCGGAAATCGGCATCGCCGAAGGCCACCACTACTGCTCGCACCACCGCGGCAATCCCGACCTGATCGCAAAGGTCGGCCGCATCGATCGCTTCTACATGGAGCATTTCGCCCGTTTCTTGGGCAAATTGGCGGCGGCCAAGGATCCCGACGGAACCTCGGTGCTCAACAACTCGATGATCGTCTATGGTTGCGGCAATTCCGATGGCAACCGGCATACTCACACCAACTTGCCGGTGGTGCTGGCCGGAGCGGGCGGCGGTACGCTCACGCCCGGCCGCAGTTTGCACTATAGTTCCACCCCGATGACCAATCTGTATCTCGGCCTCGCACAGCGCATGGGCGTCGCGGGCGTGCCGCGCATCGGCGACTCCACCGGGGCGATTGTCGGGATTTAGCCCGAAGATTTCATGCACACGGCAGAAGATTGCTCAAAATGTCGGAGCCGAAAGGGCCGAAATCGACCGCAGGTGGCCTATCAGGCCATCGAGGGAGATTAAGGTCTTTTCGGCCCGACATTTTGAGCAAGATTCGCCGTGCTTCATGCAATCTTCGGGTTAGCCCGAAGATTTCTTGCCGCAAAGAATCGAATCCTTTCCTGGCCCCGCTTCGTCCTACCGCTAACCCCCTACCCCCATTGAAGATGACCCCTTTTTCCCGGCGCGCATTTCTGAAGACTTCCGCGCTCGCGACGGGCGCCGGATTGCTGCGCTCGCCGGCGCTCGCGGCCCTCGATTCGTCGCCGGCCGGCGGGTCCGACTATCCGATCGCCCCCGGCCCTTTCGATCCGACCCGCCAATCCCTGAAGCAATACCGTTGTCCCGACTGGTTTCGCGACGCGAAGTTCGGCATCTGGGCGCACTGGGGTCCCGAATCGGCGCCGGAAGTGGGGGATTGGTACGCCCGGAACATGTACATTCAGGGCCACCGGCAATACAACTACCACGTCAAGACCTACGGCCATCCTTCGAAAGTCGGCTACAAGGACGTCATTCCGACGTGGAAGGCCGAGAATTTTGATCCGGATTACCTGCTCGGCCTGTATCGCAAGGCGGGAGCGAAGTTCTTCGTCAGCATGGGGGTGCATCATGACAATTTCGACCTTTGGCATTCGCGCTACCAGCCCCGCTGGAATGCGGTGGCCACCGGGCCCCGCAAGAACATCGCCCAGCTGTTTAAGAACGCCGCGGTCAAGCAAGGCTTGCGCTTTGGAGTGAGCCAGCATTTGCACGCCAGCTATCAATGGATGTCCACCTGCTACGGCAGCGACCGGACCGGGCCGCTGGCCGGAGTGCCCTACGATGGCATCAATCCGGATTTCGCCGATCTCTATCACCCGCGCCATACGCCGCCGGCCCAACCGGGCGACGTCAGCCAAGTCCCCGAATCGTGGAAGCAGCAGTATCTCCTGCGGCTGCAGGACCTCATCGACCAACTGCAGCCCGACCTGATGTACCACGACGGTGTGATCCGGTTTGAGCGCTACGGACTCAAGCTGGTGGCGCACCTGTACAATCGCAGCGCCCAATGGCACGACGGCCGGGTGGAAGCCGTCTACACCAGCAAGGGCATGGAGGACTGCCAAGAGGGCACGGCGGTGCTCGATTTTGAGCGCGGCATCGCCGAAGGGATCTGGCCCAATCCGTTTCAAACCGACACCTGCGTCGCGGGTTGGCACTACGACCGGGATGCCAAGTACCGGACTCCGAAACAGTGCATCGACCTGTTGGTGGATGTGGTCAGCCGCAATGGCACGCTGCTGCTCAATTTTCCGCTCAAGGGCGATGGGACCCTCGATGCCACGGAAATGGGCATCATCGCCGAGATTACGGCGTGGATGGCGGCGAACAGCGAAGGCATTTACGGCACCCGGCCGTGGCGGATCTGCGGCGAAGGCCCGAGCGTGGCCGGCACCGTGCGGGATACCAGCGTGTTCAAGCTGCTGCCGCCGATCCCGGACGACTCCCCGGGGGCCCGACGCTCGGTGGGGGCGCGCGACAACCGGCCGCCGCTCACGGCGCAAGACGTCCGGTATACGACCAAGGACGCGTTTCTTTACGCCTTCGTCCTCGGGCGCCCGGACCGGCCGAGCACGCTGCTCGCGAGCCTCGCGAACGGTTCCCCTCACCTGGCCGGCCGGAAGGTCGCGGAGGTCACGCTGTTGGGCCAAGGCGGCCAGCTCGATTGGAGCCAAACCGAGCAGGGTTTGGCGGTCCAACTCCCCGAACAGTTGCCCAGCGAGCATGGGTTCGCGCTGAAGATTGCCGGCGTCGTCGGGTGAAGCTCCCGCACCGTCCCTTCCCCCTGAAACAATTATGCCCTCGTGCCTGACGCTCCTGCGCCTCCAACCCTGCCCGCGGCACCGGACCTCCCGCTGGTCCGGAAACGCCGGAGCCCTGGCCCTCAGCCTCGCGTTCGCGACCGGCCTCCACGCCCAAGCCGCTCCCGGCGCTCCCGCGCCGGTCGAAGAAACCAATGTGATTACCGGCCCGGCCGGAACGCCGAAGGCGGCCAAACGCGCCCCGCGGGAAAGTCCGCAGATGATCGCCGCGGCCCTGCAGGGTATCCCCGCCATCCCGCCGGGCCCCTATCAGGAGTCCTGGGAGTCAATCCGGGAAAATTACCAGGACCCCGCGTGGTTCCGCGACGGCAAGTTCGGTATCATGATGCACTGGGGCATCTATTCGGTCCCGGCCCACGCCAGCGAATGGTACGTCCGCTACATGTACGGCGGCAACATTCTGGCGGGCGATGGCGGCGGCAATGCGGCGGTCGTCAAGTGGCACACCGATCACTTCGGTCCGCCGACCCAATTCGGCTACAAGGACTTCCTGCCGATGTACACCGCGGCCAAATGGGATCCCGATGCCTGGGCGGCCCTCTTCAAGAAGGCCGGCGCGAAATATGTCCTCGCGCCGGGCGAACATCACGACGGCTTTTCCAACTGGGATAGCGCCATCAATCCGTACAACGCCAAGAATTACGGGCCCCACCGCGATCTGGACGGGGACCTGATCAAGGCCTTGGAAAAAGTCGGCCTCAAGACCGGCGTCTCAAATCACTCCAGCGTCCACTTCGACTTCATCCCGGCGCTGCCGGGCAGCGACCAATACGACCCGAAATGGGCCGCCTTCTACAGCGTCGCCGATCGCAGCGACGCCGCGCGGACCAAATTTTTGCACGATTGGGTGGCCAAGAACCTGGAGCTGATCGACAAATACCATCCCGACATGCTGTGGTTCGACATGAACGGGGGCCGCAACTGGGACCCGCTCAAGCTGCGCGTGGCCGCCTACTATTTCAATCGGGCCAAGGAATGGGGCAAGGAGGTCGCCATCAGCGCCAAAACCGACGCCTGGCTCGCCGGCCAGGTCATGGATTATGAACGCGAGGGGCGGGCCCCGATGGAATTGACCGATTGGGTCTGGCAACCGGACGATCCGATCACCAACAAGTTCGGCTACGTGCAAGGAGTGCCACCCTACCCGGCCGATCAGTTCGTGTGGAAGCTGGTCGAGAACGTGAGCAAGAACGGCAATCTCCTCCTGAATATTTCCCCCCGAGCGGATGGCACCATCCCGCAGGAACAACAGGATGTGCTGCTGGCGATCGGCCGGTGGCTGGACGTAAATGGCGAGGCCATTTACGGCTCCCGGCCCTGGATCAAGTATGGCGAAGGTCCCGCCGCGGACGCGGCGGCGGCGGTGATGGTCAAGGCGCGCGCGGCCGGTTTCGCCGGGCGCCTCAATGGGCAAAATCAGGGCGGCCCCACGGTGGCCGGGGGCGGACTGCCGAAAAAGGGGTATACGCCCAAGGATATTCGCTTTACCACCCTTGGCGACACCCTGTACGCCACCGTTATGAGCTGGCCCAATGAGCCGGTGGTCATCACCTCGCTCGGCGTGGGCCAACCCGTGAAGGGCGAGGTCCAGCAGGTGGAACTGCTGGGGCATGCCGGAAATCTGCCGTTCACCCGCGATGCCGAGGGTCTGAAAGTGACCTTCCCGACGGACAAGCCCTGCGACTACGCTTACGTGCTCAAGATCACCGGGCTGCGCTTACCATGAAAACCCATTGCGCCGCCAGCCTCGCCCTCGCATTGATCGTTGGGTCGGGCCATCCCGCTCGCGCCCAGCGGCCCGAGGACCGCGCTCTTCCGCCGCCCCCGCCGATCGAAGCTGAGTATCGCTTCGACTTCGGTCCCGGCCGCGCCGCGCCTGGCTACACGCCAGTGCAGGCGGACGAGATGTATTCGACGGAAAAAGGCTATGGCTTCGATTTTGGCTCCCAGCCCGCCGGGCGGTCCCGCGGCGGGGAAGATCCGCTGAAGGACGGTTTCGTGACGACCGCCGCTTCGCCCCTTTACTTCTCGGTCAAGGTTCCCGAAGGCAACTATCGCATCACGGTCACGCTCGGCGATGCCCAGGGCGAGTCGCACACCACCATCCGCACGGAGGCCGGCCACCTCATGGTTGCGGATATCAGCACCGCGCCGGGCCAGTTCGCGACCCGCACCTTTTACGCCAATGTGCGCCGCCCCACGCTGCCGCCCCCGCCCCCGAATGCGCCCGGGGGAACGATCGTCCACATGTTCCTGGCGGGCGAGGCGGAATCCCGCGCTTGGGATGAGAAACTCACCATCGAGTTCAATGGCGCGCGACCCTGCCTTGCGGCCATGGAAATCGTCAAAGACAATCGGGTGCCCACGTTATTCGTGGCGGGCGACTCGACCGTCGGCGATCCGCGGCACGGCCCCGGCGGAAACTGGCCGACCCAGATTTGCCAGTTCTTCAAGCCCGCGATCGCGGTGTGCAACAGCGCCGAAGGCGGCGAAACCAGCAAGAGCTTCATCACGGGCCTGCGCTTCGACAAGGTGCTCAGTCAAATGAAGGCGGGGGACTTTTTCCTGGTTCAGTTCGGCCACAATGACTCGAAGGCCAATTGGCCGCAAACCTACACCGATCCGAAGAGCTCCTTCAAAGCCTACTTGCGCGTGTTCATCGCGGAAACGCAGCGGCGCGGGGCCACTCTCGTCCTGGTCACGCCGATGGAACGGCGCAACAATGCCGATACGGTCGGCCCCTGGGCGCGCGCGATGCGGGAGGTCGCCGCCGAGGACCACGTGCCGCTGATTGACCAGTGGGCCATGAGCAAGGAGCTGTGGACCGCCCTGGGGCCGAAGGTTGGCACCGCCTTCAGCGATCAGACCCACCTCAGCGGCTACGGCGGCTATCTACTCTCCAAACTGATCATCCGCGGGATCAAATCCGGCGTTCCCGGGCTGGCGCCATTCGTGGCGGATGATTTCCAGGACATGGATCCCGGGCACCCCGAGCCACCGCCCGCCTACCTGCAGCAGTCATTCTTGCCTGGAGTCCCGCTGCGCAGCGGCCGGCCTGCGAGCTCGCCCGTCCGGCCGTAGGGGCCGGCCCCCTCCGCTCACGGAGCGGAGAGCGTCAAGGCTTGGCCCGCATAGCGCACGGTCTGCTCAGCCGCCGTGCCCCCGATCCACACCACGTGGAAGGTCCGAGTCGCCAGCATCCCGGGGAAGCTGCCCACCCGGTCACCGATGGTGAGGGTGGCCCGCGCTTCGTCCCAATGGATCGGGATCGTGGCGTGGATGCCCCGCTCATAATTGTAGCCGTCGTTCTCATCCTCGTAGAGCGTGAAGTCGCCGTCCTGGCCGCGATACACGCGCAGTTCGATGGGATCGGCGGGTTTCTCGGCGGCATATTCCACCTCCGGTCCCAGGGGCAGGATGGAACCGGCGCGCACATATAATGGAATTCGATCCAGCGGAGCCGGCGCGTCGATCGCCTTCCCCCCCGCCACGGCCGCGCCGGTCCAAAAATCATACCAAGTCGTACGCGGCAAATACAGATGCCGCGTGACCGCCTGCGGTTCGGTCACGGGTGCCACCAGGATCGCCGGACCGAAGAGAAACTCGTCGCCCGTATTTTGGGCGCGGACATCCGCGGGAAAATCCATCACCAGCGGCCGCATGGGCGTATCCGCCCCACTCGTCACCCGCCAGGCCACGGAGTAGAGGTAAGGCATGAGCCGGTAACGCAGGCGATCAAACGCCACGAGAATTTTCTGCGCCTCCGGTCCGTAGGACCAGACCTCGTTCTGGTTGGTGGAGCGGGTGCCGTGGGTGCGGAAGATCGGACAGAACGCGCCATATTCAAACCATCGCACGTAGAGCTCTCGATAGCCCGGATCGTCGGGGTTGGTGGTCACAAAGCCCCCGATATCGGTCGTCCAATACGGCAGGCCGGAGAGCTCAAAGTTGAGCCCCGCCGGAATCTGGCGCCGAAATGTCTCCCAATCGGCGACCAAATCGCCGGACCAAGCGGTCACTCCGAAGCGCTGCGCGCCGGCATAGGCGGACCGGGAAAGGATGTAGACGCGCTTTTGATCGGTTTCGCGCCGCTGGCCGTCGTAGACCACGCCGGTCGTCTCCAACGGATAAATATTGGCGTAACGCGCGCCGTTGCCGATCGCGAGCTGGTTGTAGGTGAGCACATTCTCCTCCTGGCCTTCGGTCTCCGGCTCGGTCGTATCCATCCAAAAGGCGTCGGCCCCGATCTTTTCCAGCGAGTTGTCCACCAGGCCCCAGTAATACGCGCGGGCCGCCGGGTTCGTGGGGTCGTAAAGGGCCATGCCCTGCGGATGAAACGCTTTCGCCCGCGTGCGATCGATGAAGTACCCTTTCCGGTCCATCTCGGCGTAAACGTCCGAACCGGGATAGAAGAAGGGCCAGATCGAGAACATGATGTGGAAGTGCGCGGCGTGCAGCCGGTCCACGAGGGCCGCCGGATCGGGATAGCGTTTGGGGTCGAAGTGGAAATCGCCCATGTTCGTCCACCAAAACCAATCCTGCACTAGATTGTCGATCGGGACATGCTCGGTGCGGTAGCGCTGCGCCACGGCGAGCAACTCGGCTTGGGAATTGTAGCGGTTCTTGCTTTGCCAGAACCCGTAGGCCCATTTGCCATACATCGGCGCCGGGCCGGTCAGCTCGCGATACGCGGCGATGATTTGGTCAAATTTGGGTCCGTAGATGAAATAATAGTCGACCGTGTCGGCGGCCTCCGAACTGAAATAGAGGTAGTTCGCGAAACGGTTGTTCATCCGTCCGCGGGAGTCGTTGTTCCAGTAGATCCCGTAACCGTTGGTCGACAGAAGGAGGGGCACGGAAATGTTCGTATTATCCTGGGAGAGGTCGACCGACTCGCCGCGGTAGTTCCAGACGCCGGCCTGGTGCTGCCCCAGGCCGTAAAGCGCCTCGTGCGATCCGTAAATCTTGAAGACCGACTCGGAACGGTAAAGGTTCTCCCCGTTGACGAGGCTGGGCCGCAGCAGGCGGGGCCCCTCCTGTACGAGGGCGTGGTTGCCGGCGTCTTTGAAGACCACCAGCCCGTCGACGCGGTTCACGCTCGCGCGCAGCCGCGCGGTGACGATGGTGACGGCCCGGTCGGTCTGCTCCACCGTAAAAGCAGTGCGCGGCCAGCTGGTCTGCACGATCGCTGGATGGACGACCGGGCTCGGGGACGGCGCCGCGGCGCCCCGCTCCGGCGAGTAGATGATCTGCAGGATCGAATCGGTCCGCACGCAAACCTGGAGTTCTCCGCTCGCCATCTGGAACACCACCCGGTCCGGACGCTGCTCGAAGGTGTGGATCGGATTGTCCGGATTGACCTGCGCGCGGAGGGGCGAAACGAAAAACAACGCGGCAAGGAGCAGAAGGGCGGTCGGGCGCTTCGAGGCCATGGGTTTCGGGAAAGAATTGCGGCGGGCGTTACTTATTGGGCCCGCGGTTAGGGGTTGTCGGAAGACAGATAGGTAACCAGCGTCGAGCCAGAGCGCCAGCCTCGATCGGCCGGAAATGCCGCGGGCCCCGCTTGGAAAAATGAACCCCCTCCCCTCATCCCTCCGCCGGTTCCTGAATTTATCGTTCGCGGTCGGCGGCGCCGCGGCAACGCAGGCGGCCGAGTCGGCGAGCACCGGCGGCGTGCCGCTGAATCTGGCCGCCTATTCGCCCGCGACGCTGCCGGGCCGGGGGTTGGCGCAGCATCCGTTCTTCTTCGCCGGGCAATGGGATTTCCGCAAGCCCGTGCAAACGATGGTGATCGTGCGCGGCGGAAAGGTGGTCTGGTCCTATGCCATACCGACCCAAAACGCCGCCCACACCCTGCAGGAGTTGAGCGACGCGACCCTGCTCTCCAACGGCAACGTGGTCTTTGCCCGGAAGACCGGCGCGGGCGAGATCACGCCGGATAAGCGTTTGATCTGGAATTACGACGCGCCGAGCGGCGCAGAGGTGCATGTGGCCCAACCGATCGGCCGCGATCGGGTGATGATCGTGCAGAATGGCGAGCCGGCCAAGCTGATGGTGATCAATATCGTCACCGGAATGACCGAACGGGAGTTCGTCCTCCCGACCGGCAATCCCCATCCCACCCATACCCAGTTTCGCCGCGTGCAAATGACGAAGGCCGGAACGTTTCTGGCCGCCCATCACGATCAGGACAAAGTCGTGGAATACGATGCCACCGGGAAACCGATCTGGTCGGTGGCCGTTCCGGTGCCGTGGGACGCCGTGCGCCTGAATAGCGGCAATACCCTCATCAGCAGCCATAATGCGTTCGTGCGCGAGGTGAACCCAAAGGGGGAAACGGTCTGGGAGTTCAATCAAGGGGATGCCCCCGGCATCGCCCTCTTTAGCCTGCAGGAGGCCAATCGTCTCGCCAATGGCAACACCGTGATCAGCAATTGGGTCCCCAATGGCATTGTCGACGCCAAGGGCGCGAAGGATCCGGAGAAATGGCCCACCTCCGTGCAGGTGCTCGAAGTAACGGCCGCCAAGAAAATCGTCTGGGCGCTGCGCGCCTGGACGGCCCCCGCCGACCTCGGGCCCGCCACGGTGATCCAGTTGCTCGATGAGCCAGGCATCCCCGAAAATCAGGAGCAGCAAAGGTAGCCCATCGGCGGGTTCATGAAATATTCAGGCTAGGGCGATGAGGCGGCGAGCGGCTCGAGGACGATGTTGCGATAATAGACTTCTGACCCCTCCGCCTGCAGCAGAATTTTTCCGGCGGTCAGCGGCCGCCAATCGGCCGCCGCGGCGTCCCAATATTTCAAGTCGGTGATCTGATTGTTGACATGGCCGTTGACCCGATAGGTCGCCCGGTCGCCGCGGACCGTCACCTCCACCCGGTTCCACCCGGGCACCTCATAGCAGTAGCTGCGCAGGAAGCGTTTAAAGCCCTTGGGATTGTCCCCCCGCGTCGTGGGCACTCCGCCGTCGGCGGGCAGGACATAGTTCAGATTTTCGGGATGGACGGTGGAAGTGGCGCGGGTGTGAATCGCCCACACGTCGCCGGTATCGCCTTCCTCAATTTGGCATTCAAACCCGGCGGGCCAGATCTCATCCGGTCCGACCACATGGTAGCAGACTCCGGCATCGCGCACGCTGTCCGGCATCGCCCGGGGCGCGAACTTTTTGGTCCCCCATTTATACTCCACCGTCAGCCGGTAATCGTGAAATTTCCGCTCGGTGATCAGGCCCGCGAAAGGCTGCCGCGATCCGTCCGCGGCGTCCGCGTAGGTGTGAATCGTTCCGTCCGTCACCTGAAAAAGGTCCGAGCCGGCCACTCGGCCTTTTCCTTGCACGGCCACGTACCAGCCATCGAGATTGCGCCCATTGAAAAGCGGAATGGGCAAAGCGTTCTCGCCGCCGTCGGCCGCTAGGGCGCAGACGGCCGCCCCAACGAGCCCGAGCAAACCTAGAATGCAAACGGAAACCCGGCGACGCAGAGGGGCCGAGGCGAAGGACGGCAGAGAGAACATAGGATGGAGGCGCTGGAGCGCCGGTTTGGGGAGGGGTTAGGGAAAAATTTGCTCGGGAAAGGAATTCAACCTGCGCGCGTTGCGGCAACGGCTCCTAAGACCTGTCTATCTACCTATAATTCAGTGATTTTCCTATGAAGCGTCCCGCGGCATTACGAACGGTTTTGCAGCGTTTCCAGGCTGTATCTGTCAATGTATCTGTCAATGACGACAAGCTCCGCAAGATCGTCTCCTCACTCGTGTGGGCAGCACCTGAAGTCCTGCTTGCATCCGCAGCCGTGGTCGCGAAATAAGGTTGCATGACAGCGACGCAATTTCCGGTACGAGTTGGCGAGGATTGGAAAACGGTAGAATGCTTTTGGGGAGAACCGCCTGCACACGCTGAAATCGCAGTTCTCAAGACATGGTCTGAGGTGACCGGGAGTACCAATGAAATTGACGCGGCGGAATTAGCCCGCTTAGCGGCCGTCAAATGGGAGGCGACATGTGAATGGGGCACGGTGGCGAAGTCATTTGGAGAAATGCAGGAGATCATCCGGGATGATCCCATCGCCGAGATCACCGGTATGCTTCTCGCCGGGGCCGAGTGGTCCGAGGACGGTTTGCTCGGCGTTTGTCTCTTTCACCGAACATGGGCGAGAAATATCTTTGTCGATTTTCTAACAGTGAATCCAAGCGCCATGGCAGCCAAACCCACCGTCAATGGAGTCGGCCTGGGTCTACTGTACCAACTCTGCGAGGTTGCCCGTGGTTTGGAGTCCCCAATACTCTGGGGTGAAACGACAGTGGGCTCGGTGAGCTACTACCAGAAATATTTCACGCTGCCGGAATTGAACGATCAACTGATTGTTAGCGCCGAAAAGAGAGATGCGTTCAGCCGAACAATGCGGAAAAAGTGGGATTCCGTGAGAGCCTCTTGACAGGTCGGACCATCTGAAATTAATCTACGACCGTGTTGGATAAGCCCTTCGAGAAAATGACGCTGGACGAAGTTTATGACTTCGATGCCCGTCATAGCCCGAACCTCGGACGCAGTGTCGTTTCTGAGGAGGGCGTTGCACGACATCGTAAGCAGGTTTCGCAGATGATGCGTCGCCTCTTAAGGTCAAGAAAGCGGGGCGCTCGGGCAAAGCCCGCCGCTGCATAAGGGCGCTTTACCTCACAGATGCCGGGGCGCGAATTTGGTGCCGAACTCCCGCTCCAGCGCCTCAGCCACGCAGTGCCGATGGCACTGGCAGGGTTCGGCCTCGTAGCATGTGAGCGTGTTCATCGTTCCATCTGCCTTCCCGCCGGACCTGGCGAGTTCTGCGCCGATCCACGCGATCAGGACGCGCTCGTCGTGGAGCTGCTTCGCCTCATCGCTGAGGCTGGCCATGACTTGCGCGGCCTCCTCGAGCGACGCGCGGCGCGCATCAGCGCCTCCGGGGTCGTCCGGCTCGGCCAACGCCCGGGCGTAGAGCGACCATCCGAAAGCCAATTGCTGGCTCACGATGTCGTCGCCCTTGATCTCGCGATCCCGGTAAAACGCGACGGCTGTGGGTCGATGATGTCGGCGCAATGGGCCAAGGGCCACGGCGGTCTCTACCGTTACTATCGATGCACAAGGAAGGGCGGTAATTGCTCCGAACCATACGTTCAGGAGGGAGCCCTCGCAATTCAATGCGCCGACATCCTTCGCCCTCTTTCGATTACTTCCGGCGAGGCAGCAATACTCCACACCCTCGTGGACCAGGAAGCCGCGAACAGTGGTAAGGCGGTTGAAGCCGCTTCAGCTCAAGTCGCCGACAGGCTGACTGCAGTGCAAACGAAACTGAATAAACTCACGCGCGCATACCTCGACGAGGTTCTAGACGAGGAAAGCTTCCACGCATCCAAGGCCGAATTAGTCGTCGAAAAGGTGGCATTGAAGCAGGAAAAGGCAACGCTTCAGAAGACCGGAGCAAGTTACTGGATCGAACCTACCAAAGAGTTCATAAACACCTTAGAAACAACGGGTAATTGCCAAGAGGCAAAATCTCCGAACGAGTTGTCTCAACTGGTTAGAAAAATCGGAACGAACCTCCTGATTTCGCGAAAAAAAGTGACGTTTGATTTTTCCCCGCCCTACGATTTTGCCTCTGTATTCCTTGCCGAAACGCGTGCAGCCTTCGAGACCAGTCCGGCGCACCAAACACCCCTTTCGGGGCCAAGTTCTGTATGGTGCTCGGGACAGGACTTGAACCTGCACGCCTTGCGGCAACGGCTCCTAAGACCGTCGTGTCTGCCAATTCCACCACCCGAGCGTTCAGACCCGACGCTCGCCGTTTGCGGGCGGAAATTCAACGCCCAATTCGGCCCGCCCGGGGCCGGATTCCGTCGATTCACTCGGCGAACTCCGCCGGCACCGATTCGATCGGCCGGATTTCCACGCCGCGGTAAAAGCATTCGGCGCCCTCGGTCTGCAGGCTAATTTGGCCGGCCGTCAGCGGCACCACTTCGGCGCCCAGCCGAATTTGCGCCTGGTGCAGGCGCATCACGACCTTGCCGTTGACGATGTGGATGCTATCGGCGCCAAGGACGATCAATTCGAGCTGGTTCCACTGCCCGTGCGGGCTCTCGCGATCCTCCAATTTGACACAGCGGTTGCCATTGGGCGGCTTTTGGACAAAGAGCGTCGGCGCGCCCTGCGGATCATAAATCCGGTATTGCGGGCCGCGCTTGCCGTTGGCCGGGACGGGCGCTCCGATCGGCGGAGAGGCCATGCGCGAGGCGTTGACCGTCACCTGGGTATCTCCCAAGGCGTACAAATCGCCAAAATCGTGCTCCTGAATCTGAAACTCCAGGCAATGCGGCCAAGTGGCGTGGTCGACGCCGGCCAGTCCGACGCAGCGGTAGAGCAGGCCGGCGTCCCGGGCCTGGCCGATCTTATAGCCCCACTTGCTTTCCCCCCACTTCACTTGGATCTTCAAATCGTAATTGGCGAAGGGCTGGACCGTCGTCATCACCCCGAAACCCTGACCCGAGATATGAACCGCCGGCTGGCCGTCGACGACTTCCACTTTGAAGACGCCCAATGGATCATGGTTAAAGCCGCTCGGATCGCCTTTTTCACCATTATGATGCGCATTCAAGTCGGGGGCCAGAAAGGTCGTCCAGCCGTCCAAATTGCGACCGTTAAAGAGGGGCCGCCAGGCCTCATCGGCGCGCAACGCCGCCGCCGTCACCAGCAGCATGCCGGAAAGCCAAAGCCGGGGGTAGTGCATGCAGCCGTCAACCTGCGTTCGCGCCATCGCGTGGCAACCGGATTCCCGCCGCCCGCAGTCTTACAGTCCGATTGCGGCGGGGGCCGCTTGAACGGCCCCACCCCTTCTGCCATGGTACGGCGCATGCGACCCCCTACCCCTACTTCCGTCCTTCGGCTCGGCTGCCTGCTGATCGGCGCGCCGGCCTTCCTCGCCGCGCAGGAACATCTGGGCTACGAAGACACCCCGATCATTCCCGGCACCGCCTGGCATGTACACGATGGCGAGCGTCCCCAGCCCCGCATCGTGACGCCGGCCGCCACTTTCAGCCTGCTGGCGCCGCCGCCTTCGGATGCCATCGTGCTGTTCGATGGCCATGACCTGTCGCAGTGGGTCAGCGCCGACGATGGCAGTGCGGCCCAGTGGAAAGTTGCCGATGGCGTGGTTGAGGAGACGCCCATTCCCGGCCAGCCCAAGATCGGGAGCATCAGCACCAAGGAGCGGTTCCCGGATTTCCAACTCCACCTTGAGTTTGCCGAGCCCGCCATGGTCTCGGGCAAAGGCCAAGACCGCGGCAACAGCGGGGTCATGATCAATGGCATGTACGAGGTCCAGATTCTGGACTCCTACCGGAATCCGACCTATCCCGACGGCCAGGCGGGCGCGCTGTACGGGCAGACGCCCCCGCTCGTCAATGCCTGCAAGCCGCCCGGAGAATGGCAGAGCTACGATATTATCTTTGAATCCCCGCGCTGGGATAGCGCCGGCGTGCTGGTGAAAAAGGCCACCGTGACCGTGATTCAAAACGGGGTCGTGATCCAAAATCACCGCGAGTTTTTCGGCCATACCGACGGCATCGGGGGCGTTCCCCACAAAGCGCTCGGGGCTTACACCGCGCCGCATTCGCCGGAGGTGGTCATTGAGCTCCAGGCGCACAAGAACCGCGTGCGGTTCCGCAATATTTGGCTGCGCAAGCTCGGCGACTACGACCAACCCGGAAATTGAACCGGCGCCGGGTGTGGCGGGCGCAATCTAAAGGGCCTCACCCAGGCGTTCGCCCATGCGAGCGTAGGTTTCCCTGCCCGCGGCGCTCTGGGCGGTCACATCTGCATCGAAGCGGATCCGCCGCGGCCCGAACAGCGTAATCACGCACGATCCGCCATAGGAAAAAAATCCCTTCTCCTCTCCTTTGGCCACGGCTCGGCCCGGCACGAAACTCTGCTGGATGCTGCCGACGTTGGTCGCCCCCACTTCTATCATCGCGACGAAACCAAAGACGGGCGAATCGATCAGCGTGATCTCGCGCTTGTTTTCGACGAGATAGCGGATGTTGCGCTTCAGCGCCACCGGGCTCACGGAATAGAGCCAGCCGCGCACCGGAATCGATTCCGTGGGCGAGCCGGCGACTGGAAAATGAAATCGGTGGTAGTCCACCGGGCAAAGCCGGGAAATCAGCATGGCGCCGCCGGCAAACTGGGGAGAGAGCGTCCGCTGTTCCGCCGGCAGGTGGGCCTCGTCCAGCAGCTCGGCCAAGTCGAATTTGGCGCCCTTGACATAAAACCCCGCCGCCGCGTCGACATTCGGGAAGGCGAGGTGCCGTCCATCCGCCGGAAACACGGCGATCCGATCGCCGGGCGCGATCGGCCGGGCGCCGTCCTTCAAAGCGCGGTAGAAAAATTCGTTGAACGATTTGTAGTCGAAGGGCGATTTGGCGAACTCCTGCCAGGTCAGCTCGTACTCGGAGATGAAGGGCAGGATGCGCAGGGCGCTCGCCGGCTGCTTCATCTTCCGCCCGTACCAGCGGGAGAACCAAAGGCGCCGGATAAGAAGCCAGACGGTGAATCGCCCGATGGGATTGCCGTAGGCCCGGTGCAGCCATTTGCCGCCGTAGACCCGCTCGGTCTTGACCGTGCGGGTGGAGCGATCGAAAAACAGAATCGGTTCGACGGGCATGAAATTGAAGGGTCGGTTGGACTCAGGCCACCGCGACCGCCGAGGCGGCCGCCCGCTGCAAGGCCCGCTCCCGCAGCGCCTCGTAGATCGGTGCCTCATTCATCGCCTCGGCGATCCCATAGGCAGCAAAGCAGCTCACCAGCAGGGGCAGCATGAAGCCGTATTCCCCGGTCAGTTCGATCATGAGCACGATGCCGGTGAGGGGGGCGCGGACAATCGCGGTGAGCAGCGCTCCCATCCCGAACACGGCGAAAATTTCCGGATGGGCGGCCCAGGCGGGCGCCACCGCGTACGCCGCCCGGCCCACGGCCAATCCGCCCAGCGCGCCGATCACCAGCAGCGGCGCGAAGATGCCGCCGGCGGTACCCGAGCCATAGCTCACCATGGTGAGCGCAAACCGCGCGACGATGAGAACCAGCACCCAGCGAATGGCGATATTCCCGGCGAGCGCATTCGCCGCCAGCATGCCGCCCGAACCGCTCACTGCCGGATAGATCCAAGCCGCCACCCCGACCACGATTCCGGCCAGAGCGCCCACGGCGAAGGGCGGCCACTGGCGCAGGCGCTCATAGGCGTCGAGGCTGGCGATGAGCGTCCGATTAAACAGCACCCCACCAAAACCGGCCGCCACCCCGACCAGCAGCGCGACGGGCAACGCGCCAAGCGACGGGACCGCCATGCCGTGCAGGGCAAACACCGGCGTGTCGCCCGTCATCACCCGGCAAACGACATCGGCGGTCACGCAGGCGAGAAAGGCCGCGACAAAGATCACCGGGGTGAAACTGCCGTGCAGCTCTTCCAAAACGAAGATCACGCCCGCCAGCGGGGCGTTGAAGGCCGCGGCCAGACCCGCCCCCGCCCCGGCGCTGATCAGCGCCTTGCGTTCGCCCTCGCCCGGTTTCACCCGAAACCAAGTGGAGACCATGAGGCCGGTCGCCCCGCCGATCTGGATGGTGGGGCCTTCCCGACCCAGCGCCATGCCCCCGCCAATGCTGGCCAAACCCGACAAAAACTTTACGGGCAGGATTCGCCGCCAATTCAGCTGCGCTTCGCCCAGAACCACCGACTTCATGTGGGGAATGCCACTGCCCGCCGCCTCGGGCGCAAATCGCCGCACTAGCCAGACCCCCACCCCGCCGCCCACGGCGGCGAGGCCGATTGCCACCGGCAGGCCTTCCCGCCACGGCAGTCGCAACAGCCAGCCGATCCGCCGCGTTTCGGACCATTGCAGGGCCATCCGAAAGGCCGACGAAATCAGCCCCGCCACGAGTCCGATGACTAAGGCTTTGGGCAGGATATGCCGCCGTTTGACCTCCTCGGCCTTGAGGCCGGAACCCGGCTCGGTGCGTAAATCCATAGGCGATTCACGGATAATGCCCCACCGCGGACAAGGCGCAAGTCTCCCGCGTTCCGGCCCGCTCCCGCCGCACTTAGCTCATCGTCAGTTCGCCATTCTTGACCGTGAACTTTACGGCGCTGCCTTCGGCCACCTCCCCCGAAATGAGGAGCCGCGCCAGTTTATTCTCGATGTTGCGCTGCAGGAATCGCTTCAACGGACGCGCGCCATAGACCGGATCATACCCTTTCTCCGCCGCCCAGGCCTTCGCTTTGGCATCCAGGGTGACGGTCACCCGCCGCTCCGCCAGCCGGCGGTTGAGATCGGCCAAAAGCAGATCCACAATCTGCGTGATCTCCTCGAGCGTCAGGGGCTTGAAAAAGATCGTCTCATCGATCCGATTCAGAAACTCCGGCCGGAAGGCCTGGCGCAATTCCGCCATCACGCTCTCCCGCACCGATTCCGGAATCGTGTCGCCGGTGACCCCCTCCAGGAGATGGCGGGCGCCGATATTCGAGGTCATGATGATGATCGTGTTCTTGAAATCCACCGTCCGGCCCTGGGCGTCCGTGATCCGGCCGTCGTCGAGCACTTGCAGCAAAACGTTGAAGACGTCCGGGTGCGCTTTTTCGATCTCGTCGAACAGCACGACCGCGTAGGGCTTGCGCCGCACCGCCTCGGTCAGCTGGCCGCCTTCGTCGTAACCAACATAGCCGGGCGGCGCGCCGATCAGGCGGGCGACGCTGTGCTTCTCCATGTATTCGGACATGTCGAGCCGGACCATCGCCGCCTCGGTGTCGAACAGGGTTTCCGCCAGCGTCTTCGCCAGCTCCGTCTTGCCGACGCCGGTGGGCCCTAAAAACAGAAAGCTGCCGACCGGCCGGCGCGGATCCTTGATGCCGCTGCGGCTGCGCAGGATGGCGTCGGTCACCAATGTCACCGCCTCGGCCTGGCCGACCACCCGCTCGTGCAGCACCTCTTCCAGGCGCAGGAGTTTCTCCTTCTCGCCCTCGACCAGGCGCGTGAGCGGCACGCCAGTCCACTTGGACACCACTTCGGCGATCTCCTCCTGCGAAACTTCTTCCTTAAATAGTTTGGTGGCGCTGCCGGCCTTCTCCAACTTCTTCAGCTCGGCCTCCAGCTGCGGGATCCGGCCGTGCCGCAGTTCGGCCACTTTGTTCAGATCATACCCGCGCTCCGCCCGCTCCATTTCGAGCCGGGCCGCCTCAATGTCTTCCCGCACCTTCCGCACCCGGCCGATGGCGGCCTTTTCCTTCTCCCATTGCAGCTTGAGGCCGCCGGACCGCTCCCGGACTTCCGCCAGTTCCTTGCGCAGGGTCGTGAGCCGATGCTTGCTGGCGTCATCTTTCTCCTTGGCCAGCGCCGTCTCCTCGATCTCCAACTGCAGCCCGCGGCGGGTCAATTCATCCAGCTCCTGGGGCATGGAATCCATTTCGGTCCGGATCATGGCGCAGGCCTCGTCCACCAGATCGATCGCCTTGTCGGGCAGAAACCGATCAGAGATATAACGGTGCGAGAGCACGACCGCGCTCACCAGGGCGTTGTCCTGAATGGTCACCCCGTGATGCAGTTCAAAGCGTTCCCGCAGGCCGCGCAGGATCGAGATCGCGTCCTCCACCGTCGGCTGATCCACCGTGATCGGCTGGAACCGGCGCTCCAGCGCCGCGTCCTTTTCGATGTACTTGCGGTACTCGTCGAGGGTGGTGGCGCCGATGCAGTGCAATTCGCCGCGCGCCAGCATCGGCTTGAGCAGATTGCCCGCGTCCATCGCGCCCTCGGTTTTGCCGGCGCCGACGATCACATGCAGTTCGTCGATGAACAGAATGACCCGGCCCTCGCTCTGCTTGATTTCCTGGAGAACGGCCTTCAGCCGCTCCTCAAATTCCCCGCGGTATTTGGCGCCCGCGACCAGCGCGCCCATGTCCAAGGAGAAGACCGTCCGGTCCTTCAACCCCTCGGGCACGTCGCCGCGCAGAATCCGCTGGGCCAGGCCCTCGACGATCGCCGTCTTGCCGACGCCGGGTTCGCCGATCAGGACCGGATTGTTCTTCGTCTTGCGGGAGAGAATGCGAATCGTGCGGCGGATTTCCTCGTCGCGGCCGATCACCGGATCCATTTTTCCCTTCCGGGCCAAGGCCACCAGGTCGATGCCGTATTTTTCCAGCGCCTTATAAGTGCTCTCCGGATTGTCGCTCGTGACCCGCTGGCTGCCGCGGACCCCTTTCAGCGCGGTCATCACTTTGCTCCGGTCCAGGCCGAAGCTCTTGAACAGCTTCTTGAGGGCGTCGGGCTTACCGACTTCGATCAGCCCGAGGAAGAGGTGCTCCACGCTGACGTAGTCATCCTTCAGGGTCTTCGCCTCCTGCTCCGCCCGGGTGAAGACCTCGTTGACCGCTTGGGTGACGTAAATCTTGGACGTGTCCACGCTGCCCGTGACTTTGGGCAAACGCTCCAGTTCGCGGTCCACCGCCAGCTGCAGGGAGCTGCTCGTCAGGCCAATCTTCTCCACCAAGCCCGGCACGGTGCCGTGCTCCTGGCTGAGGAGGGCCGAAAGCAAATGCCAGGTTTCCACTTCGTTGTGGTTGAGGCGGCGCGCAATCGATTGCGCGTCGGTCACGGCCTGACGCGACATCTGCGTGAATTTCTCGACGTCCATGGGTACCCCTGGCCTTGCATTTCACGGGCCAATGCCGAGCCGGTTGTCTCACAAGAGGATCCATAACTCGGAGATGTCAAATCGGCGCCATTGTGGCGCGCCCATGTGCCAGATTGACCACCCCGGCCCCGCCGGTAGGTTTGCCGCCGTGCTTGCCGAACTCGCCCAGATTGTCGGAGCCGGCCCAGTGCTCACCGCGCCGGAGGACCTCATGCCCTATTCCTTTGATTGCGCGGCCGCCCTGCGCCAGCTGCCCCGGGCGGTCGTCTTTCCGGACGGGGCGACCCGCCCTTTGCCCGCAGGACGCGGTCGATGGCGCGGTTGTTTTCCGGCGCCGGCGGCGGCCGGAAAACAAAAAAAGACCCGGTCCCCCTTTTGGGAGGACCGGGTCATAAACCTGGCAATAACCTACTCTCGCGGGACCTAACGTCCAACTACCATTGGCTGCTCGGGGCTTAACGGCCGTGTTCGGGATGGGAACGGGTGGAACCCCCGGCAAATGATCACCAGGAAATCGTACTCCGGCAAAAGCCGAAGAAAGGGTCAAAGTCCGAACAGTGCAGGAGGTAAATTAAACGCCAAAGAATAGAGAGCGTATATTTTGCATAAACCGGAAAGGTCATTAGTACCAGTAAACTGAACGCCTTACGACGCTTACATTTCTGGCCTATCAACCGGGTGGTCTACCCGGACCTTTCACCAACTTGCGTTGGATTGTGATCTTATCTTGGGACGAGCTTGGCGCTTAGATGCTTTCAGCGCTTATCTCTTCCGAACATAGCTACCCGGCGCTGCCACTGACGTGACAACCGGAACACCAGAGGTTCGTCATTCTCGGTCCTCTCGTACTAGAGAATGAACCCCTCAAATCACAAACGCCCACAGCGGATA
>Ga0182024_10003030_pt1 | contig 40752 bp, 32 predicted proteins | sample P32metaG_FD_120480 | JGI IMG/M metagenome (GOLD analysis project Ga0182024, IMG submission 120480) | Permafrost microbial communities from Stordalen Mire, Sweden - P3-2 metaG (Illumina Assembly) | ecosystem: Environmental > Terrestrial > Soil > Wetlands > Permafrost | place: Sweden: Stordalen...
GTCGAGGTCGAGGTCGCTGGCGCGGGGGCACGAAGTGCAACGGCGACGACGCCAGCGACGAGCACCAGCGCGAGCACGCCGAGGATCGCTGCCCGCTGTCGGGCGACGCGCCGTCGGCGCCTCGCCCGCCGCGTCACCGTGGGACGGTTCGCGTGGACGGCGACGGGCGCGGGGTCGTCCGCTGCTCGAGCACCTCACGCATCGCTGCCCCAGGTCCGAACTGCATCGACGCCATGGTGGCACAGGGCGCATCGGGTCTCGCCGGCGGTCCCGCATGCGCACCCGCAAAGCGAGAACGCCCGCCCCACGATCACGCGGGGTCGGGCGCCCTCTTCGGTTGTACTCCTAGAGCCGGCAACTCCGGGGAGTGGCAATCAGCAGGAACATCCTTGCTCCTTCCCGTTGCAACGCTCCGAACTCGAGCCGCTTGCCTGTTAGGTGACTGAGCCTACGAAGGTGTCCTTCGCGAGATCCCCTGCCACCGGCTCACAGGATGAAGATCCTCTGTGACATCCAATCGACAGAACCTCCTTCGGATCCCTCTGGACCCTCCTGTGACCACTATGCGGCGACCAGCGCCGACATGCAAGGGACGAAGGTCAGGAAGCGAGCAGCTCCTGGCCAACTGCGAGAACGTTCCAGCAACGACCTGCGTCCCGGCGTCACGTCGCGACGCGTGCCCGCATCCTCGGGCTCTCCTGGGCGAAGGTCCACCGGGGCCTCTCGCGTCCAGGTCTGAGGCGCTGTACCACGCACGCCGTGGGGGTGCACGGCTCCACGACGATGGTCGCGCCATCGGCTCGCGAACGGCGTAGTGCGTCGAGGTCGTCGACGAGGTCCCAGGGTGCGGCATTGCTCGCCGCGCCGGTGGCCGCCGGCGCCAGGTCACGCGACGATGCCAGCCCCACCGGTCCCAGAGGTGATCGGGAGTCCCTCCTTCCCCCAGGCGAGCATGCCGCCGACGAGGTTCACCGCATCGACGCCCGCGCCGCAGAGTGCGTCCGCCGCCGCCGCGGACCGAGCGCCGCTCCGACACACGCAGACCACGGTCCTCGCGAGGTCGAGCTCGCCGAGCCGCTGGGCGAGCTCGCCGAGCGGCACGCTGGTCGCACCTGGTGCGTGGCCCGCGGCGAACTCGTCGGGCTCGCGGACGTCGAGGAGCAAGGCGCCGGCTCGCACGGCGTCGTCGGCATCCAGGGCGTCGAGCTCACGGTGCACGGTGCACTCCGCGATGACGAGGTTCGAGCGTGCTGATGGCGACACAGTACCGACCCCCTGGGACGGGCCTACGCTCGACGCCAACGACGACGACGAGGTGCGCGTGCGCACGATCTCCGCTGACCAGTTGCTCACCAAGCTCGACGATGCCGAGGTCGTCTTCGTGCTCGACGTCCGCGAGCCCGACGAGTTCGAGGCGTGGCGCATCCCGACGGCCGTGAACATCCCCCTCGGTGCGCTGCCGTCGCGAGTCGGCGAGGTCCCTCGGGATCGCGAGGTCGTGACGGTGTGCGCGGTGGGCGAGCGGGCCGCGACGGCGACGGAGGTGCTGGCAGTATTGGGTGTCGCCGCCGAGGTGCTGGACGGCGGGATGTCCGCGTGGTCGAACGTGTTCGACGACGTCGAGCGGACGCTCGACGGCGCCACCGTGGTCCAGGTGCGCCGCCGGGGGAAAGGGTGCCTGTCCTACGTCGTCGGCGCGCAGGGGAGCGCGGTCGTGATCGACCCCGCAGCCGACGTCGACCAGTACCTGGCGCTCACGGCGGCACGCGGCTGGACGATCACCCATGTGTTCGACACGCACCTGCACGCCGACCACGTGAGCGGCGCGCGCGCGCTCGCCGAGGCCGCGGGCGCCGAGCTCGTCCTCAACCCCGCCGATCACTTCGGCTTCCCGCACGTCGCCGCTGAGGACGGGATGGCGGTGCCGGTCGCCGACGGCGTCGCGATCACCGTCTCGGTGCTCACGACCCCGGGGCACACGTCCGGCTCGACCACCCTGGTGCTCGGCGACGCGGCGATCTTCACGGGTGACACGCTCTTCTTGGAGAGCGTCGGGCGCCCGGACCTCGCCGACCAGGCGGCGGCCTACGCCCATGCGCTCTACCGCTCCCTGCACGACAAGGTGCTCTGCCTCCCCGACGCGGCCATGGTGCTCCCGGCGCACGTCGGCCAGGGCGTCGAGGTGCGGGGCGACGAGCTCGTGGCCGCGCCGCTGGGCGTGCTGCGCGACCGGCTGTGGCAGCTGTCCGCGGACGAGGATGACTTCGTGCGTTGGGCCGTCGCGTCGGTGTCGGCGCGCCCGCCGAACTACGCGACGATCGTGGCCACGAACAAGACGGGGCGCGCCGTGAGCGACCAGGAGCGCTCGGCGCTCGAAGCCGGGCCGAATCGCTGCGCCGTCGCGACGTGAGGTTCGCCGATCGCGACCTCGGGGGCTCGGCGAGCTGATGGTCACCGACGAGGTCAGCCAAGGGCGCGTGCAAGACTGCCGCGGGAGGTCCGAGACGTGAAGATCGCAACTCAGCTCAGCTACTCGGGCGGCTTCAAGCACGCCGCGAGCCAGGTCGTCGAGATGGAGGCCGTCGGCCTTGACCTCGTGTGGGTGGCGGAGGCCTACGGCTTCGACAGCCCGAGCCTCATGGGCTACCTCGCCGCGCTCACCGAGCGCGTCGAGATCGGCTCGGCGATCCTGCCCATCTACACGCGCACACCCACGCTGCTCGCGATGACCGCCGCGGGCATCGACGCGCTGAGCGACGGGCGCTTCCACCTCGGCCTCGGGGCCTCGGGGCCCCAGGTGATCGAGGGGTTCCACGGCGTGCCCTACACCGCCCCTCTTGGCCGCACCCGCGAGATCATCGAGATCTGCCGCGACGTGTGGCGCCGGGCGGCGCCGCTCGAGCACCACGGCCGCTACTACGACCTGCCGCTCTCGAGCGGCGAGGGGACCGGACTCGGCAAGGCGCTCAAGATCATCGCGCACCCCGTGCGACCCTCGATCCCGGTGTGGGTGGCGTCGCTCGGCGGGCGCAACGTGGCAATGACCGCCGAGGTCGCCGACGGATGGATCCCGATCATGTTCATCCCCGAGCGCGCCCAGGACGTGTGGGGCGCGCCCCTCGCCGAGGGAGCCTCGAAGCGCGATGCGTCGCTCGGACCGCTCCAGGTGACCGCCGGGGGACTGCTCGCCGTCGGTGACGGCGAGGACGTGGCGGCCCTGCGCGAGCTCGGCCGACCCGGCGCGGCGCTGTACATCGGCGGCATGGGGGCCAAGGGCAAGAACTTCTACAACGAGCTTGCGTGCCGCTACGGCTTCGAAGAGGCGGCGACGGCGATCCAGGACCTCTACCTCTCCGGCAAGAAGAAGGAGGCCGAGGCGCTCGTCCCCGACGAGCTCTTGGAGCTCACGACGCTGTGCGGGCCTGAGGGGTACGTGAAGGAGCGGGTCGCCGCCTTCAAAGAGGCGGGCGTCACCCATCTTCAGGTGACCCCGATCCCGCGCGGCGAGCAGCGCGCGGCCGACCTCATCGAGCTGGTCAAGGGCTTCGCCGCGTAGCCGGCCGCCCAGGGCGACCGCCGCGAGCGGCGTGACCACTGGACGCGCCGGCCCGGTCATCCTGCGCCTCGCGCCAGTAGCGTCGAGCGACCGAGGAGACGCGCATGCCCACCGTGACGGCCAACGGCCTCGAGCTCTACTACGAGGTCCGCGGCGCGCCCTCGGGCGTGCCCCTCTTGCTCATCCACGGCCACGGCGCCCAGGTCGTGAGCTGGCACGAGGCGCTCATCGACGCGTTCGTCGAGCGCGGCTTTCGTCCCATCGTCTTCGACAACCGCGACGCGGGGCTGTCCACGCACCTGGACCAGCTGCCCGAGCCCGACGCGTTCGCGATCGCCTTCGGCGACCTCACGACGAGGCCCTACGCGATGGAGGACATGGCCGACGACGCCGCGTCGCTGCTCGGGGCCCTCGGCATCGAGGCCGCGCACGTCTTCGGCGTGTCGATGGGCGGGATGATCGCCCAGGCCTTCGCGATCCGGCACCCCGGCGCGACGCGCTCGCTGACGTCGGTGATGTCCTCGCCGGACCCGGTGCACGTGGGCCTGCCCACCCCTGAGGAGCTCGAGCACATGCTCGAGCCGGGCGCGACGACTCGGCAGGGCGTGATCGACCAGGCCATCGCGTCGTGGCGCCGGACCGGCTCGCCCTCGCTCGGCATCGACGAGGCGTGGGTCGTTCGCACCACCGGACTCGCGTTCGACCGCTCGTTCGATCCCGGCGGGGTCCTCCGCCAGTTCGCCGCCCTCGTCGGCTCGCCGGATCGGCGGCCGGGCCTCGGCGGGGTCCGCGTCCCGACGCTCGTCGTCCACGGCACGATCGATCCGATCGTGACCCCCGAGGGCGGCGAGGCGACCGCGGCGGCGGTGCCCGGTGCGAGGCTCCTCATGATCGACGACATGGGCCACGACCTGCCGTTGGTCGTCTGGCCACGGGTGCTCGATGCGGTCTGCGCGGTGACGGGCGTGGGCGCGGCGAGCGGCGCGCGCCCCTAGCCCTCCGCGTCGCCGAGGCCGCCCTGGCGCACCCAGGTGCCGTACATCGCCGCGTACCGGCCGCCTCGGGCCACCAGCTCGTCGTGCGACCCGGACTCGACGATCCCGCCGTCCTCGATCACCACGATGCGGTCCGCGCGCTTGGCGGTCGTGAGGCGGTGGGCGATGAGCAGCGCCGTGCGCCCCTCCAAGAGCCGCGTGAGCGCGCGCTCGACGACCGTCTCGCTGCGCAGGTCGAGCGACGACGTCGCCTCGTCGAGCACGAGGACGCGGGGGTGCGAGAGGAAGGCGCGGCCGAGGGCGAGCAGCTGGCGCTCGCCCGCCGAGAGGGTCTGGCCACGCTCGTGCACCACGGTGTCCATCCCGCGGGGCAGGCGGTCGACGAGCTCGCGCAGCCCCACGGCGTCGATCGCGTCGTCGACGTCGGCGTCGGTCGCCGAGGGGTTCGCGAAGACGAGGTTGTCCCGGATCGACCCCGCGAACAAGAAGGGCTCTTGGGGCACGACGCCGATCTGGCTGCGAAGCGAGTGCAGGGTCACGTCGCGGATGTCGATCCCGTCGACGAGCACGCGGCCGCCCTGGGGGTCGTAGAAGCGGTTCACGAGCTTGGCCATCGTCGACTTGCCCGCCCCTGTCGAGCCGACGAACGCGATCGACTCGCCCGGGAGGATCGAGAGGTCGACGTGGTGCAGCACGGGACGGTCCTCGAGGTAGCCGAACGTCACGTCGGAGAACTCGATTGCCCCCTCGACGGGTGGGAGCTCGCGCGCTCCCTCGCGCTCGGCGACGGTGGGGGGCGTCTCGACGAGCTCGCGCAGCCGGATGATCGACGAACGGCCCTGCTGCAGGACGTTGTACTGCTGGACGAGCAGCTGGATGGGCTGGAAGAACCGCCCGAGGTAGAGCACGAAGGCCACGAGGACGCCGACCGAGATCTTGCCCTCCAGCGCGAGCGTGCCGCCGACGCCCAGCAGCAGCGCCTGTCCGAGGATGCCGATCATGACGGTGGTTGGCCCGTAGATCGCGTTCGCTCGACCTGTGTAGAGGTTGGCGTCGCGATACTCGCCGACGACGTTGCGGTGGTGCACGACGTTGTGGCGCTGGCGGTTCGTGGCGGTGACGACCCGCACGCCGTAGAGCGACTCGGAGAGATCCGACAGGACGTTCGCGATGCCGTCGCGGCTGCGGAGGTACCCGCGCTCAGAGGCCCGGTGGAACCAGATCGTGAGCCCGATCAGCAGCGGCAGCACCGCGACGATCGTCAATGCCGCAAGTGCGGCATCGTCGTAGAGCAGGATGCCGATGATGGTCAGCATCGACACGAGCTGGACGCCGAACGAGCTGATGCCGTCCTGAAGGAACTGCTGGAGGTTCTCGATGTCGCTCGTCATCCTCGACATGAGGACGCCGGCCTTCTCGTCGGTGTAGAAGTCCAGACCGAGCCGCTGGAGGTGCGTGAAGACGAGGATCCGCAGCCGGTGCATCACCCGCGCGGCGAGCCGACCGGTGTCGTGGACCAGGCCCCGCTGGGCATAGGCGACGCCGACGGAGATCACGAGGTACACCGCCGCGTAGAAGAGGACGACGTCGAGCTTCTTCGGGATCATGCCGTCGTCGATCGCCTGCTGGACGAGGAACGGGCCCGCGACGCCGAAGACCCCGACCACGAGCACCAGCAGCGCGCCCGCGGCGAGGAGCACGGGGTGCTCGTGCACGAGCAGCGGGATCGTGAGGCGCCGGCGCTCTCGCTCGCTCGGGAGCGCCGTGAAGTGGACGTCGGAGGTCGGATGCTCGGGCTCGGTCTTCAGGATCTTGTCGACGCCCTGCTGGAGTTCCGAGGGGATCCCGCCGAAGGGGAGGCCCGCCTGGGCCGACGCGGTCTGCGCGCCCACGAACCCGCCGCCGCCTCCGAAGCCGCCGCCCCAGCCCATCAGGCGGCCTCGCGGCCCGGGCCGTCGAGCGTCGTGCGCGCGAGGACCTCGGAGTACAGGGGGGTCGTGGCCAGGAGCTGGGCGTGGGTCCCGGTCGCGACCACCCGGCCGCCGTCGAGCAGGACGACGCGGTCCGCGAGCGCGATCGTCGACAATCGGTGGGCGATCACGATCGTCGTGCGGTGCTCGAGGAGGGCGCCGAGGGCCGCGTGGATCTCCTGTTCGACGTGGACGTCGATCGCGCTCGTCGCGTCGTCGAGCACGAGGATCGGGGGATTGAGCAGCAGCGTGCGCGCGATGGCGATGCGCTGGCGCTGGCCGCCCGAGAGCGTGTAGCCCCGCTCGCCCACCACGGTGTCGTAGCCGTCGGGGAGGTCGAGCACGAACCCGTGGGCGTTGGCTGCCCTCGCGGCGGCCTCCACCTCCTCGAACGGTGCGTCGGGACGCCCGTAGGCGATGTTGTCACGGATGGACACCGAGAAGAGGAACGGCTCGTCCTGGACGACGCCGACCGAGGAGCGAAGCGATCCGAGGGTCACGTCGCGCACGTCTTGGCCGTCGACCTCGACGGAGCCGCCGGTCACGTCGTAGAACCGCGTGAGCAGCCGTGCGACCGTCGACTTGCCGGTGCCCGTCTCCCCGACGATCGCCACGGACTCGCCGGGCTCGACCTCGAAGCTGAGGTCGTCGAGGATGGGGGTGTCCTCGTTGTAGCCGAAGAAGACGTGGCGGAACGAGACCCGCCCCTCGGTCACGTCGAGGTCGACGGCGTCTGGCCGCTCGGTGATCTCGGTCGGCTCATCGAGGACCTCGAAGATCCGCTCCGCGCTCGCCCTGGCGCGCTGGCCCATCATGACGAGCTGGCCGAGCATCATGAATGGCGCCTGGAGCATCCCGAAGTACAGGTTGAAGGCGAACATCTCGCCGATGTTGAGCGTGCCGTTGATGACGAGCCACCCACCGAGCCCGAGCACGACGGCGAGCCCCACCTGGGGCAGGTTCTGCACCCACGGCGTGAACTGCCCGCGGATGTCGGCGTCCTTCACGTAGGCCCACTCGACCTTCTTCGCGGCGTCCGCCAGCTTGTGCAGCTCGGCGTCCTCCTGGGCGAAGGACTTGACCACGCGGACGCCGTTGACGTTCTCGTCGACGACGGTCGCGACGCCGGCGAGCCGAGCCTGGATGACCCACGAGATGGGGAACATCACCTTTCGCATGCGCACGCCCACGAGGTACAAGAAGGGCATCATCGCGAGCGCGACGAGCGCGAGCAGGGCGCTGTAGTACAGCATGAAGGCGAACGCGACGACCCCGATCGAGCACTGCACCAAGATGAGCGGCGCGAACGTCGTGTACATCTGCACGCTGCGGATGTCCGAGTTGGCCCTCGAGATGAGCTGACCCGACTGCACGCGGTCGTAGAACCCGAACGACAGCGTGGAGAGGTGCTCGTAGATCAGGTTGCGGAGGTCGAACTCGATGTCGTAGGCCGTGCGGTACATGTAGTACCTCGAGATGAGCCCGGTGCACCCCGCCAAGAGCGCCAGGACGACGAGCTCGATCGCGTAGCTCCACACCGACGGCTTCGTCGCGGGTGTCGGGTGCTTGACGTAGGCCGTGATCGCGTTCGTCGCGTGGTTGATGACGTTGGGCGCGACGATCTGGAAGATCGAGCTCGCGAACGAGAGGCAGATGAAGATGGAGAAGCCCTTGCGATGCCCCCGGAGGATCGGGAGCACGCGTCGCAGCCACGGCAGCGTGGTATCAGGGTCCTGGCGAGCAGACGGGCGCCGGTACCTCGACTCCTCCCCGAGGGGGTAGTGCGTCGGCCGAGGAGCCTCGTGCGGTGCCTGGGCGGTGGTGCTGCTCATCGCACGTCAAGGGAGACGCATGAAATCAGCATGCACGGAGAATACCGGTGCGAGGTGACCTTCGACGCGTCGGCGGCCACTGCGCGCATCGAATGGGACGCGTCGCTCCCGCCGTGCTAGACGTTGCGCGATGTCGACGACTGATCGCCTGACCGTCCTCGACCATCCGCTGGTACAGCACCGGCTCCGCTTCCTGCGCGACGAGCACACGGCGAATCCCGAGTTTCTGCGGCTCGCCGGCGAGCTCTCGCGCTACGTCGCCTATGAGGCGTTCAGAAACGCGCCGCTCAGCAACACCACGGTGGACACGCCCGTCGCGCGCGGGGTCACGGCGAAGGTCGTCGAGGAGGAGTACCTGGTGGTGCCGATCCTGCGAGCGGGGCTCGGGATGGTCCCGGCGGTCCAAGAGGTGGTGCCGCGCAGCCGGGTCTGCCTCGTCGGGCTCCGCCGCGACGAGGCGACGCTCAAGGCCGACGTCTACCTCGACGGCCTGCCCGACCGCATCGACGGCGCCCACGTCGTGGTCTGCGACCCGATGCTCGCGACCGGCGGGTCGCTCATCCAGGTGGCCGACATGCTCGTTGCGCGCGGCGCGGGGGATATCACCGCGCTGTGCCTCATCGCCTCGGTGCCCGGCGTCGAGCGGTTCAGCGCGGCCCATCCGTCCGCGAGGGTGGTCGCAGCCGCACTGGACGACACCCTGAACGAGGTCGGCTACATCGTCCCGGGGCTCGGCGACGCCGGCGACCGGCTGTTCGGCCCGCCTCCGCGCTGACCCGGGTTGCCGGCAGGGCCCCAGATCCTCCATGCTCCCGCTCGTGCCCGAGCCCACCTACCGCGCGACGGTCGGCTCCATGGAGGTGGACCTCCCGATCGTGCAGCTCGACGACGACCTCGCGATCGCGCTCCTCATCTCCGTCGACCTCGGCATCGCGTTCTGCGAGCGGGCCGCCGCCGAGCTGGTGGCGAGCCTCGGCGAGCTGGGCATCGAGCTCGTCGTCTCCGTCGCGACCATGGGCATCCCTGTCGCCTTGGAGGTGACGCGGTGCCTCGGCCTCGACCAGTACGTGATCTTGCACAAGACGCCCAAGATCCACCTCGCCGACGCCGTCGCCGAGCCGGTGCGCTCGATCACGACGGCGGTGGACCAGCGGCTCCTGCTCGACCGGCGGAGGATCCCGGTGCTCGCCGGCCGACGTGTCGCGCTCATCGACGACGTGGTGTCGACGGGGGCGTCCGCGGCGGCGGCGCTGCGCCTGCTCCGCAGGGTGGGCGCCGAGCCCATCGCGGTCGGCGCGATCGTCACCGAGGGGCAGCTCTGGGTGGACGCGCTCGGCGAGGACGCCGCCATGGTCCACGCACTCGGGACGCTGCCCCTCTTCCGGCCGAGGGGCGACGGCACCTTCGAGGTGCGCGAGGGCTGAGCCTCACGCGAGGCGCAGGCGCCTCGCCTCCTGTCGACGCACGGCGGCGCCGCCGAGCGCGAGGTAGGCGAGCGCGCCGACCCCGAGGCCGAGGAAGACCGAGACGTCCGAGAGCTGCAGGAAGCCCATGGACGTCGTCGAGGTGTGCCGCGAGATCGGGTTCGCCCAGCTCGGCAGGAACGACGCGCTCGACGACGCCAGCGCGGCGATGCCGCCGAGGACCTGGGCGCCGAGTGCCGCCCACACGACGCCGCCGGTGGACCAGTACGGGCTCGACCCCGTCGTGTCCTGCAGCCCAAGGGGGTCGTAGCGGCCCTTGCGCAGCAGCCAGTCGGTGAGGAAGATCCCGCACCACGGGGCGATCCACACGATCACGATGGTGACGAAGTCCTTGAGCAGCGTCGAGAACTGCGAGTTGAACACCGCGTAGACCGTGATGCCGAGGCAGATGGCGCTGTCGAGGAGGACCGCGTGATAGCGGCGGATGCGGAGTCCCATCGCCTGGAGGGTCACCCCCGAGGAGTACAGGTCGAGGCTGTTGATCCCGAAGAGCTGCACGACGACGAAGGCCATGAAGACGACCACGAACCATCCCGGCAGCGCGTGCTGGTCGAGGAAGGCACCGAAGGGGTTGGCGCCGTTCCACGAAGCGGCGCTCCCGACGAAGGAGAAGACCGCCGCCCCGAGCGTCATGAGGGCGATCTCGGGGAGCGCGGTGCCCACGAAGAGCCAGCCCACCACCGAGCGGCCCGACACGCCCGCCGGCAGGTAGCGCGAGTAGTCGTTGCCGTTCTCGGTCCACCCGAGCCCCGAGAGCGCGATCGTGAAGGCGAGCCCCGCGGTCCAGAGCTGCCAGGAGGCCGCCGGCGCCGACACCGCATGGGCGTGGCCGACCGAGAACCCCGCGAGCACCACGTAGATCGCGACGAACGGCGCGATCAGCCAGCGCAGCACACGCGTCATGGTCGCGTGGCCGAGGTACGGCAGGACGACCTGCACGGCCACGGCCGCCACGACGAGCCCCACCTTGAGCCCGGCGGAGGCATGGACCCCCGCCTTGGCGGCGAGCACGATCCCGGCCCCGACGATGAGGATGAGTCCCTCGGCCTCGAAGCCGATCATGGTCAGCCAGTTGCACAGGGCCATCGCCCTCGACCCCCTCGGCCCGAAGGGCGCCCGGTTGATGGTGAACGTCGTCGTGCCGGCGGTCGGGCCTTGCAGCGACGCGAGGCCCACGAGGACCCAGGACAGGTTGCCGACCACGATCAGGATCACCGCATCGGTGAGGCTGAACCCAAAGGTCATCAGGATCGCGCCGTAGACGAGGTACTCGATGTTGACGCTCGCACCGGCCCAGAGGCCCGCGATGGCCCTCGGCGTCGCCCACCGCTCCGACGCCGGGATGACGTCGATCCCGTGCTGCTCGACGTGGAACGGAAGGTCGTCGACGGGCAGAACGTCGACCAGGTCGGTCACCACTTCGCCCCCTCGCTCGTCACCTCGGCGCGCCGAGTCTCTCGCACCACGCCCGCCACGATGCTGACTGTCACACGCTCGCCGGTAGCGTGGCGCAGGTGGGGATCCCAGGAAATGCCACGGCGCTGGTCGCCGCCCGTGGACTGGTCAAGCGCTTCGGCGAGTTCACGGCCGTCGACGGCATCGACTTCGAGATCAACGCCGGCGAGAGCTTCGGCTTCCTCGGCCCCAACGGGGCCGGCAAGACCTCGACGATGAAGATGATCTCGTGCATCTCGCCTCCGACGGCGGGCGAGCTGACCGTCCTCGGCATGGACCCCAAGCGACACGGCCCGAGGATCCGCGCGCGACTCGGACTGGTGCCCCAGGAGGACGCGCTCGAGCTCGAGCTCTCCGCCATGGACAACCTCATCATGTACGGCCGCTACTTCGACCTGCCGCGCGCCGAGATCAAGCGGCGCGCGCTCAGCCTCCTCGAGTTCACGCAGCTGTCCGATCGGGCGAACGACAAGGCGGACAACCTCTCCGGCGGCATGAAGCGCCGCCTCACGATCGCACGGTCGCTCATCTCCGAGCCCGACGTGCTCATCTTGGACGAGCCGACAACGGGGCTCGATCCCCAGGCCCGCCACCTCGTCTGGGAGCGCCTGTACCGCCTCAAGTCCGAGGGCGTCACGCTCGTCATCACCACGCACTACATGGACGAGGCCGAGCAGCTCTGCGACCGGCTCGTCGTCATGGACCGCGGCAAGATCGTCGCGCACGGGACGCCGCGACAGCTCATCGAGCGGCACTCGACGCGCGAGGTGCTCGAGCTTCGCTTCGGCCTCAACGGCCACGGCCCGCACGCCGAGTCCGTCGCGGAACTCGCCGTCCGCGTCGAAGAGCTCCCGGACCGCCTCTTGCTGTACGTGGACGACGGCGACGAGGTCCTCGCCGCGGTCCACGCGAAGGGCCTCACCCCCGAGAGCGCGCTCGTGCGCCGCTCGACGCTCGAGGACGTGTTCCTCCGCCTCACCGGTCGCACGCTGGTGGACTGACGTGACGACGACGCACGACCCGATCACCGCGCGCGGCGCGGCGCAGCCGACGGTTGGCTGGTCGCCCTGGCGACGCGCGCTGTGGTACCACGCGGCCTTCTGGGCGAGGACCTGGCGCGGTCAGGTGTTCTCGAGCTTCCTGTTCCCCATCCTCTACCTCGCCGCGATGGGCCTCGGCGTCGGCAAGCTCGTGGACGCGCACGCGGGCACCGTCCAAGGCGTCCCCTACCTCGACTTCGTCGCGCCGGCTCTCCTCGCGATGGGAGCCATGCAGATCTCGGCCAACGAGTCCATGTGGCCGGTCCTCGCCTCGTTCAAGTGGACCCGCAGCTACTGGACGGCGATCAGCACGCCCATCACGCCGAGAGACCTCGTCTTCGCGAAGCTCTCGTGGGTCGCCATCCACGTGGCCATGGTCGGTGTCACCTACACGTGCGTGCTCGGGGCGTTCGGCGTCCTGCACAGCCCGCTCGCGATCCTGCTCCCCGTCGCGGCGGCGCTGACCGGCCTGTCCTATGCCGCGCCGATCGCCGCGTACACCGCCACCCAGGAGAACCCCAACTCCTTCATCGTCTTCTACCGGCTCGGGATCATCCCGATGTTCCTCTTCTCGGGCTGCTTCTACCCGATCAGCCAGCTGCCGGGATGGCTGCGAACGGTGGTGCAGTTCGTCCCGCTGTACCACGGCGTCGCGATCTGTCGCACCCTCGCGCTCGGGCAGGGGACGCCACTCGTCACGGCGTACCACCTCGCGTTCCTGCTCGCGCTCTCGGGCCTCGGCACGGTGCTCTGCGTTCGCAACTTCCGCAGGCGCCTGGAGGTCTGATGGGCGCCGCGACCGTGCTGCGCATCCTCCCCCCGGGCGCCTTCGGATCGCGCCGAGCGGTGCACATGCTCGAGCGCAACGGCTTGATCTACCGCAAGGGCTGGTACTTCTTGGTCTCGGGCTTCTTCGAGCCGCTCCTGTACCTGCTCAGCCTCGGCATCGGGCTCAACCACCTCATCGGCGTGGTGCACGTCGGCACGACGGCGGTCACCTACTCGGCGTTCGTCGCACCCGGCATGCTCGCGACCTCGGCGATGAACGGCTCGATGACCGACGCCACGTTCACCACCTTCTTCCGCCTGAAGGTGGACCACACCTACGACTCGGTCATGGCTACCCCCCTGTCGGTCGAGGACATCGCGCTCGGCGAGCTCTCGTGGTGCCTGACTCGAGGGTCGCTCTACTCGACGAGCTTCCTCGTGTGCATGTGGGCGCTCGGCGACACCCTGTCGCCGTGGGCGATCCTGTGCCTCCCCGTCGCGATCCTCACGTCGCTCGCGTTCGCCAGCGCCGGGATGGCCGCGTGCACGTTCCTTCGCAGCTGGCAGGACTTCGACCTCGTCATGCTGGCGCTCCTGCCGATGTTCCTGTTCTCGGGGACGTTCTTCCCCATCTCGCTGTACCCGACCTGGCTCGAGTGGGTGATCCGCGTGACGCCGCTGTACCAGGGCGTGGCGATGGCGCGGGCCTGCAACCTTGGGATCTTCGACTGGTCGTTCCTCGCGCACTTCGCCTACCTCGCGGCGATGTCGCTCGTCGGGATCCTCGCGACGTCGCGCCGGTTCAGGAAGCTCCTCACGCCCTAGGGCGCGCGTCGTTAGCATGCGCGCCGTGAAGGTGGACGAGCAAGCGCGCGCCTATGAGGAGTCCCGATCGAGCGTCGAGGCGCTCGTGCGCGACCGGACGGCCGACGAGCTCGCCCGCATCGTGCCGTGCTGTCCGAAGTGGACGGTCGAGGACCTCGTCGGGCACCTCACCGGTGTCCTCGAGGACCGCAACGACAAGCGGCTGCCCACCGGGGGCTTCGAGGAGTGGACGTCCGCCCAGGTCGATCGGCACCGCGCCGAGCCGATCGACGTGGTCCTCGGCACCTGGATGTCGCTCCCCGTCGAGCACAACGACGACGTGCCGTCGCTCGCTGCCCTCTCGTTCGACGTCGTCACCCACGAGCACGACCTGCGACACGCGCTCGGGGTGCCCGGGGACCGCACCTCGTTCGCCGTCCACGTCGGCTCGGCGCGGGCGCTGGACCGAATGGCCTCGATGCTGGCCGGCGCCGGCGCGCCAGGCGTGCGTCTCGGCACCGAGGAGGGTGAGTACCTCGTCGAGGGCGGGGCCCCGCCGATCGGGCTCACGACGACGACGTTCCGGTTCATGCGGCTCGTGACCGGGCGCGTGAGCAGGACGCAGGCCGAAGGGCTCGACTGGGACGGCGATGCCACACCGGTGCTCGACGCGCTGTTCGCCGACGGCTTCTTCAGCTTGCAGCCCGTGGACGTGATCGGGGCCGACGCCTTCTAGCGATACATCGAGCGCGGAGGCCACATCTGCGTGCTCCGCCGTCGTCACCGCTCGGCGCGCCCGGGCACAGAAGCGGCACGGCGCGATGTGGAGCCGGACCACACGGCATCCGGTGGCGACCGTATCGGACCGTGACGGCGATATCCGGTACGTCATCTTCTGAAAAACAATGTTCCGCAAAAAAAGCGTTGCGCTTCCGTTACGGCGACGTTACGAGCGCTTTGAGTATTGCTATCGTCGCGCCCAGGCCGAGAGGCCACGGTGCCGTGCAGGCCACAAGGGCCTGCCAGAAGAGGGGGGTCTTGTGACCAATACCTACGATCGCAGACAGTTTCTGACCCACTCCGCCGCGGCCGCCGGTGGCGTGGTCGCAGCGGGCGCGGTGGTCGGTGAGCTCGGGCTCGCCGGTACGGCCGGTGCGATCACCAAGGGCGGCACGCTCAAGATGGGCGTGATCTCCGAGCAGAACAAGCCGTTCAACCCGGCGCACGCCAACATGGACACGTCGGGCTTCTGCTACGCGCGTGCGATCTACGACCCCCTGATGGTCGTGGGCGCGAACGGCCAGACGGTCTACCCGTACCTGGCAGCGAGCCTCAAGCCGAACAAGACCTACACGCAGTGGACGATCGTGGCCCGCGCCGGGGTCAAGTTCCACAACGGCGACCCCTGCAACGGCGACGCCATCTACGCGAACATGAAGGAGAACTTCCTCTCCACGCTGACCGGCCCCGCGGTACAGGCCCTGATCCAGGGCTTCACGCACACGCCCGGCTCCAACAGCGTCGTCGTGCACACGAAGCACAAGTGGGTCACGTTCCCCTTCACGCTCGCCGAGCAGCAGATCAGCTTCATCGCGCACCCCTCGACGCTCGGGGCGACGTACGGCGGCAACCCGATCGGGACCGGTCCGTTCGTGTTCAGCTCGTGGAACTACAACACGGCCTTCTCCGCGACGAAGAACTCCAACTACTGGCGCGCGGGGCTCCCGTACCTCAACGAGGTCCAGTTCCTCCCGATCCCCGACGGGCCGACGCGGTACAACGCGCTCACGTCCAACGCGCTCGACATCATCCACGAGTCCGAGGGCGACATCCTGAAGAAGTTCAGCTCGCTCGGTGGCGGCTACAAATACACCCTCGACTACCCCAAGCGGCCGGTGTACTCGCCGAGCTCGAACTGCATCATGATGAACACCGAGAAGGCGCCGTTCACGAACCTCAACATGCGCAAGGCCTGTGCCTACGCGCTCGACCAGAGCCAGTTCGTGAAGACGGTCGACAGCGGCTTCTCGGTTCCGATCAACGGCATCTTCCTGCCCGGCTCGCCGTACTACAAGTCGACGCCGTACCCGAAGTACAACGTCGCCCAGGCGAAGAAGTACATCGCCAAGGTGCCGAAGTCCCAGCGCCACTTCACGCTGACGTACGTCTCAGGCTCGCCGGCGGTCCTGACGGACGCCACGCTGGTCCAGTCGTTCCTCAGCAAGATCGGCGTCAGCGTCACGCTGAGCGGTGTCACCCAGGGCAACTTGATCGGGGCTGCGATCTTCGGCTTCTACCAGGCGATGACCTGGGCCCAGTTCGGTGGGGTCTCGCCGGACCTCAACCACCCGTGGTTCTCCATCAAGCCCCCGGCCAAGGGCGCCACGTGGCTGAACTTCGCGCGCAACAACGACCCGAAGGTGGAGTCGCTGATGCTCGCGGGCATGGCGGCGACCTCGACGGCGGCGCGCAAGAACGCATGGGCCGCGGTGAACATCCGGATCCAGCAGGACATCCCGTACCTGTGGACGGACCGCGTCGTCCTCGGCGTGGCGGCCCACAGCAACGTCCAGGACTGGGAGAAGGCCACGGACCCAGCGGGCCACCCGGTGCTGCAGCCGAACCAGGCCGTGCTCTTCTTCACCTCGACCTGGAAGTCGTAGCCGCGCAGCGGATCGCAGCACGACGCCCGTGGCGGCGCCCCTCGGGGCGCCGCCACGGTGCCGTCTGATGCCTCACCGCTTCGACGCCGACGAGCTGTTCGGCGAGGACTACCTTCACTTCTACGCAGCGGTCCTCGGCGACGAACGCAGCGATGCCGATACCGACGCGGCGATCGCCCTGTCGGGCGTGGCCCCTGGTGCTCGCGTCCTCGACGCGCCGTGCGGCCATGGCCGCCTCGCGGTGCGGATGGCCGAGCGCGGTCTGCGCGTCACCGGCGTCGATCGCTCGACGGCGTTCCTCGAGGTCGCGCGCCACGACGCGGCGGCCCGAGGCGTCGACCTCGAGCTCCACGAGGGCGACCTGCGCGCCCTCCCCGTGGAGGGACCCTACGACGCGGTCGTCTGCTGGTTCACGTCGTTCGGCTACTTCGACGACGTGGGAAACCTCGCCCAGCTCCGTGAGTGCCGCCGCGTGCTGCGCCCCGGCGGCGTCCTCCTCGTCGAGACGTTGAGCCACGACGCCTACGTCCGGACCTTCACCCAGGCGCCCGACGCCATCGTCGTGGACGCCGGCGGCGACCTCATGGTCGATCGCAACGACTTCGACGTCGACACCGGGAGCATCGTCTGCCACCGCGTCAGCGTCCGAGGTGCCGAGCGGCGCGAGGCGCACTTCGCGATCCGCCTGCCGACCCTGCCCGAGTGGCGCCGCTTCCTGGCCGACGCCGGCTTTGCGTCCGTCGCCTTCTCCGACACCGAGGGGGCCGAGGTCGACCTCGAGACGTGGCGGCTCGTCGTCAGGGCGGTGGCGTGACCGCTTCGGTCGGGTGGGCGACGCGCCCTGGGACCGAGCGCCACGCGATGGGTACGACGGCCACGACGGCGACGCTGAGGAAGGCCATCGTGAGGAACGGGACGGCCGGACCGCGCTCGAACAGCATCCCCGACACCAGCGCGGACACCGCGAGCGCGCCCGTCTGGGCCGTCGCGAAGACCCCCTGGCGGCGCCCGACCTCGCGGGGCTCGGACCCCTCGGTGAGGACCGACTGGGCCGCGGGCAGGGCGAGCGAGGTGCCGATGGCCTCGAAGCAGCTGAACGCCAAGAGCGCGTCGACAGGGCCGAGCAGCGGGTAGATCGCGCAGAACGCGGCGGAGTTCACGATGCCCACGACCACGAGGACGCGCCGGTTCGAGTGGTCGGCGAACCACCCGCCGACGCGGAAGAACAGCACGTAGGGCAGGGCGAACAGCGTCCAGGAGAGCCCCAGCTGGAACGACGAGGCGCCCTTGTAGTTCATGAGCAGCGTCCAGCACGACTCATAGACGCCGATCACGAGGCCGAAGGCCACGGCCACGGCGACGGCGCCCACGAGCCGGGCGTCGACGACGAGGCGCGCGAGCGGGTGGTCGTCGACGCGCCGCGGGCCGAGATCGCTGCGCAGCACCGGGATCGCCGCGACCGTGGCGGCCGTCGCGGCGAAGATGAAGACGTAGGCCATCTCGTTGACGCCGATGAACGCGCCGAGGAGCGGGCCGAAGGCCGCGCCGCCCAGCTGCGCGGCGTAGATGCGCGACGACGCCCGCCCTCGCTGCGCGGCGGGGACGACGAGGGCCACCGTCGCGAGGGTCGCGACCTCGACCGAGCCCGCAGCGCCGCCCTGGACGAAGCGCAGCGCGCCGTAGGCGAGCGGCGTCATGGGAAGGAGGAAGCCGAGGCACGCCACCGCGTACGCGGCCAGGCCTGCGATGAGCACCGGCCGGCGCCCGTGGCGGTCGGCGACGCGACCGGCGATGTACTGGAACACAACTGAGCCCACGAAGTACGACGCCATGACCGCGCCGGTCGTGGCCGGCGTCGCGCCCTTGCCGCGCAGGTACAGCGGCAGCAGCGGGAGCACCGACGTCGCGCCGATCCACTCGAGGAACACGACGAAGGTGAGCCGCGAGACGATGGAGGTGGCCCGCCCCTCCTCGGTCATGGCGCGGATCGTAGGGCGGTACGCTCGCGCGGTGACGTCCACGGTCGTCGCCCAGCTGCCGCGTGACGCGAGGCGCATCGTGATCCGGGGCACCAGCGGATCGGGCAAGACGACGATGGCACGCCGCATCTCGCGCGCGACGGGCGTGGCGCACCTCGAGCTCGACGGCGTCTTCCACCAGCCCGGCTGGCAGCCTCTGCCCGAGGACGCGTTCGCCGCGGAGGTGGCGGCCGTCGCCGCTCGCGACGCCTGGGTCGTGTGCGGCAACTACCGCCAGGTCGCCGACGTGCTCCTCGCGCGCGCCGACACGATCGTGCTCTTCGACCTTCCTCGGCGCCTGGTCATGTCGAGGATCCTGCGCCGCACGCTGCGGCGCGTGGCGCGCCGCGAGGAGCTGTGGAACGGCAACCGGGAGCGCTGGCGCAACCTGTTCAGCACGGACCCGGAGGTGTCGGTGGTCGCGTGGGCGTGGCGGACCCACGCAGCGCGCCACGAGTGGACCGCCGAGTTCCTCGCCCGCCCGCCGCGCGAGGACCTGCGGATCGTCCGCGTGGCCAGCACCGCGGCCGAGCGGTTCTTCTACGCAGGGCTCCGAGCGGCGGCCGGTCGCTCGTGAGCGAGCGGGGCTCGGGCGCGACGAGGGCGGCGGCGGCCGGTCCACGGGGCCGTCCCCTCGGAGGGGACCGGCATCGAGGAGGCTTCGGCGCGGCAGCGACGCGAGGAGGGGAGTGCACATGGACCTCGGACTGACCGGTCGTACGGTGCTCATCACGGGCGGGACCGACGGGCTCGGGCTCGCTCTCGCCCATCGGCTCTTGCAGGAGGGGGCGCGGGTTGCGGTGTGTGGGCGCGACGAGGGGCGGCTCGAGGCGGCCCGCGGCGCGCTCGGTGACGAGGGGACCCTCGTCGCACGCGTCGACGTGACCGACGGCGCGGCCCTCGATGGCTTCGTGGACGACACCGTGACGCGGTTCGGGCGCCTCGACGGCGTGGTCTCGAACGCCGGCCGCGCGTCGGTCTCGGCGATCGTCGACTCGACGGACGAGGCGTGGCGCGAGGACTTCGAGCTGAAGGTCCTCCCCGCGGTGCGCCTCGCACGCAGGGCCGCCACGCATCTGGCACGGGACGGCGGGGCGGTCGTCAACGTCCTGGCGATCAGCGCCAAGGCGCCCGACGCCATGACGACCCCGACGTCGGCCTCGAGGGCGGCCGGCCTCGCGCTGACCAAGGCGCTGTCGCGCGAGCTCGGGCCGAGCGGCGTCCGAGCGAACGCGATCCTGATCGGCCTCGTCGAGTCCGGCCAGTGGGCGCGCCGCGCCGCGGCGATCGGCACGCCGATCGCCGAGTTCTACGAGACGACCTCTGCGCGCGCCGGCATCCCGCTCGGCCGCTTCGGGCGCGCCGAGGAGTTCGCCAACCTGTGCGCGTTCCTCGTCTCCCCGGCCGCGTCGTACGTGACGGGGGCCGGCATCAACCTCGACGGAGGGCTGAGCCCGGTCTCGTAGCCGGCGGTTGCACGAGGGACCGCGACCGAGCAGCCACGGGTGGCCGTCGTGGCCCGCTAACTTTCCGGCGGCGTCGGTCTGACGCACTTGCAGGAGGCACAGGATGCGCGGACGCAGGCGACCGGTACAGCGTGGCGTGACGCTCGCCGTCGCAGCGGTGGTCGCGCTCTCGCTGTCGGTGAGCGCCGGCGCGTCGAGACCGCGCGCGACGCCCCCGGCGCCCGGCACCGCGGCGCAGATCGCCGCACTCGTGCACGCGGCGCCGACGATCGCCAAGCTGCCCGCCGCCGGGTACCCGACGCTCACCGCGGAGGGCATCGACAGCGCGTCGCGCGCGTTCCCCGTGACCTCCCACGGCTGCCTCACCATCTCGGAGTGCGTCTTCGGCGACCTGTCGGCCACCCGCACGATCGTGCTGTTCGGCGACTCCCACGCACAGATGTGGCTGTCGGCCGTGGTGCCCGACGCGGTGGCCCTCCGGTACCGCGTCGTGCTGCTCTTCCTCGGGGGCTGCCCCGACGCGACACTCACGGTCTGGAATGCCGCGCCGCTCGGGCCCTACCCGACGGGGTGGTACCGCGGCTGCGACGCGTTCCGGTCACGGGCGATCCGCGCCATCGTGCACCTGCAGCCGGCGCTCGTCCTGATGTCCAACCGCACGTCCATGGTCATGTCGGGGAGCAGCTCGTACTTCACGAACGCCCAGTGGGAGGCCGGGCTTCGCACGACCATCGTCGCGCTGAAGCGCCCTGCGACCAAGGTCGCCGTGATCGGCGATCTCGACTACTTCAGCCAGCAGATGCCCGAGTGCCTCGCGGCCTACCCGTCCAGCGTCCAGAAGTGCGCCTCGCCCAACCCCGACAGGAGCTCGCACGGCCACGAGTCCGCAGAGAGCGTCGAGGCGGGCAAGCTGGGCGTCGCCTTCATCGACGTGCTGCCGTGGATGTGCTCGACGACGTGCTCCCCGGTGATCGGCAACTTCCTCCCGTACCTCAACAGCACGCACCTCGATGCCACGTACGTGACGTTCCTCTCGAAGGTGATGCAGACGGCGCTCGGAAAGGTGCTCGGGTAGCCAGTGGCACAGGCGCCTCGCGCCGCGCCCAGTGCTGTCCTTGCCACGGTACGCAGGGCTAGCGTCGGAGCGATGGCACGAGAGGTTCGACCGCCGACGGCGGCGCAGTTCGAGGCGGCGCGCGCAGCCGTCGGCGCGAACCTGCGCCCGACGCCCGTCGTCGAGCTGCACACGCCGCTCGGGTCGCTCTGGTGCAAGCTCGAGTCGCTCCAGCCGGGCGGCTCGTTCAAGGTGCGCGGCGCCGTCGCGGCGGTCTGCGCGGCGGTCGCCGAGCGTCCCGACGTCGAGGTCGTGACGTGCTCGGCGGGCAACCACGGGCTCGGCGTCGCCTACGCGGCACAGCTGCTCAACGTCCCCGCGACGGTCGTGCTGTCGAGGACGGCGTCAGCCGTCAAGGTCGCACGTCTGAAGGGCTACGACATCGAGCTCGTCCAGGAGGGCGAGTCGTTCGCCGCCGCCCAGGCGTTCGCGCTCGCCCTCGCCGAGGAGCGCCACGCGCGCTACGTCTCGCCCTACAACGACGCCGACGTCATCGCGGGCCAGTCGACGGTCGCAACCGAGCTGCTCGAGCAGCTGCCCGACGTCGCACACCTGCTCGTGCCTGTCGGCGGCGGCGGCCTGCTCTCCGGCATTGGCCTTGTCCTGCGCGACGCTGGGCGCAGCGTCCGGCTCCTCGGTCTGCAGCCCGCGCGCGACGCGGCGATGGTTGCCTCCCTGCACGAGGGCCGCGCGGTCGACATCGTGCGGGGACAGACGATCGCCGACGGCCTCGCTGGCGCGATCGAGGACGGCTCGGTGACGATCGACGTCATCAACGAGCTCGGGATCCGCGTCGAGACGCTCGAAGAGCCCCAGATCCGCGCGGCCGTGCGGACCGCCGCGGTCGACCACGGCCTCGTGCTCGAGGGCTCAGCGGCCATCGCCCTTGCGGCCGCCGAGCTCGGCATGGTGCCGTTCGACGAAGGCCCGGTTGCCATGATCGCGACCGGCAGGAACATCACCGCGTCGCTGCTGGCCGAACTGATCGAGTCCCCCTAGCCACGCGGCGGACCAAGGCTGCGTCAGGTCGCGGCGACCGCGTCGATGAGCTCAGGTCCGTCGTTCTTGACGCTGCCCACGCGACGGTCCACCCGGTGGTGGACGAGCGTGCCGGCTCGAGCCGGTCCGCACAGGGTCAAGAGCGCGTCGTGCTCGTCGTCGCCGGCCGACAGCCACAGCTCGCGGGCGTCGGGCTCGAGGACGACCGGCATGCGGTCGTGGATGTCGTCCATGTCGGGCCCCGGCGTCGTCGTGAGCACGGTGCAGGTCTGGAGCCACGGGGCGTCGGGCACCGACCGGTCGCGCCAGTGCTCGTAGAGGCCCGCGAGCACGACGGGCGCCCCGTCAGCCCGCGTGAAGTAGTGGGGCACCTTCTCGCCGCTGCGCCGGTCCCACTCATAGAAGCCGTCGACGGGCACGAGGAGGCGGTGGTGCTCGAAGGCCGTGCGGAACGAGGGCTTCGTCGTGACGGTCTCGCTGCGGGCGTTGAACATCCGGTTGCCGACCGACGCGTCCTTCACCCAGGACGGGACGAGCCCCCAGCGGTACGCGTCGAGCACGCGACCGCGACCGCGGTCGGCCACGCCGAACAGCGTCGCCTGCGGTCCCACGTTCCAGCTCGGCTCCCCGCCCGGGTCGATGCCCGCGGCGAGCGCGGCCTCGAGCAGGCGCGCGAGCCGCAGCGGCGGGGTGTAGAGCGCGATGCGCCCGCACATGGTGGTGCTCCTCTTTCGCCGATGACACGGTCACCCTAGAGTCCCGGTGCGACGAGAGGGGACGACATGGCGCAGGGCTATGACGAGGGGTGGATGCCGGGCGACGCGTACGACGCGCTGCGCGCCGCGGACTTCGGACGGTTCTGCGAGGCGGCCTCCATCGACCAGGCCGCGCACGTGCCGACGTGCCCGGAGTGGGACGTGTCGGCGCTGTGCGACCACCTGGCCCGCGTGTACCAGGGACGCGCCTACGCGATCGAGCACGGGGCGTTCAAGGACCGCGAGGACTTCGAGTCGCGCCCCGACGGCACCGACCCGCTGGACTGGGTGCGGCAGTGGTCCGACACGCTCGACCGCTCGCTGCTCGGCCTTCCCGACGAGGCGCCCACGGTGACGTTTATGCCCGAGGCGACGACCGTGCACTTCTGGCGGCGGCGCATGGCACTCGAGACGCTCGTGCACCGCACCGACGCGGAGATCGCCGTCGGCGACGTCTCCCCGATGGACGACGACCTGAGCGCGGACGGGATCGCCGAGCTGCTTTGGTTCGGCACGCATCCCGAGAACGACGAGCCCGACGGGATCGAGGCCGCTTCGGTCGTCGCGGTCACCGACGGCACGCAGACCTGGACGGCCTCGCTCACCGATCGGGGCCTCGCGACGCCGGCGTCGGGCTCGCCGGCGGCGACGGTGCGCGGCAGCGCCCCCGCGCTGCTGCTCGCGCTCTCCGGCCGCGACCTCGAGGGCATCGGGGCACCCCGGTTCGGCGTCGCGCTGCCCCTCGTCGACGGGGATCCGGCCGCCTACGAGCGTCTGCTCGGCCGGCTCGGCGCGTTCTGAGCCGGAGGCCCAGGACCACGGCATGGGTGCGCTCAGGGGACGCAGCTTTCTGAAGGAGCTCGACTTCTCCTCGGTCGAGCTCGGCTCGATGCTCGAGCTCGCCGGCGAGCTCAAGGCCGCGCGGCGCGCGGGCGCCGAACAGCGCCACCTCGAGGGACGGTCCATCGCGCTCGTCTTCGAGAAGACCTCGACGCGCACCCGCGCGGCCTTCGAGGTCGCCGCGCACGACCAGGGCGCCCATGTGACGTACCTCGACCCGACGGGGTCGCAGCTCGGCCACAAAGAGTCGATCGCCGACACCGCCCAGGTGCTCGGCCGGATGTACGACGCGATCGAGTTCCGCGGCGAGGCCCAGCGCGACGTCGAGGCGCTCGCGGTCCACGCGGGCGTGCCCGTCTACAACGGCCTGACGAACGAGTGGCACCCGACCCAGATGCTCGCGGACTTCCTCACGATGCACGAGGCCGCCTCGAAGGCCTTCGGCGACCTCGCCTACGCCTTCGTCGGGGACTGCCGGTACAACATGGGGCGCTCCCTGCTCGTCATGGGCGCGATCATGGGCGCCGACGTGCGGCTCGCCGGTCCCACCGCCCTCCACCCTCCCACCGATGTCCTCGCGATCGCCGCCGAGCTTGCCGCGCGCACCGGGGCGCGGCTCACGGTCACCGAGGACCCCCGCGAGGCGGTCGACGGGGTCGACTTCGTGCACACCGACGTGTGGGTGTCGATGGGCGAGCCGAAGGACGTCTGGGTCGAGCGCGCGCGGCTGCTCGCTCCCTACCGCGTGGACACCGCCCTCCTCGCGGCGAGCGGCAACCCTCAGGTCCGCTTCATGCACTGCCTGCCGGCCTTCCACGACGCGAGCACCGTCGTGGGGGCCGAGATCATCACCGCGACGGGCATGACCGAGGGGCTCGAGGTCACCGACGAGGTGTTCCGGTCCCCGGCGAGCGTCGTCTTCGACCAGGCGGAGAACCGGCTCCACACGGTCAAGGCGCTGCTGGTGGCGACCCTCGCGGACTGACCGCCCGGCCGGGCGCAGCGACGGTCGGTCAGGGGGTCATGCGGAGCAGCTGGTAGGTCTCGACCATGTCGCGCGTGCCGTCCATGCCGAGGACCTCGGTGAGGCACGCGGTCGAAGAGCAGCTGGGGTAGGCGACGAAGGTCCAGCCGCGGCTCGGGTCCGCGAGCACGGTGGCGTGCCAAGGGACCGTGCTCCAGGTGGTGCCCGCGTCGGTGGTGCTGAGCGCCCCTCCCGCGGCGCTGAGCCCGCCGTAGGCGAGCACGCAGTGCGACGCGTCGGCGCAGGCGAGCTGGCCAACGCTCTTGACGGCCTTGGGCAGCGCACGGGCGGTCGACCAGCTGCTCGCACCGTTGGACGTCTGGGCCAACGCGCTCGGCGCGGGGGACCCTGCGGCGCCGTAGACCGCGTCGCAGGTGTCGGCGGCGAAGCACGCGACGCTGTCGACGATCGACGAGGAGCCTGGTGCGATGCCCGCAGCCCAGGTCGTCCCGCCGTCGTGCGACACGAGGACGGCCGAGGATCCGTACGACTGCGGGACCTCAGAAAAGAGGCAGAAGCCGGACGTAGCGCACGCGAGCGCCCAGGGCGAGGTGTTGACGAAGGGGAGGTCGCTCAGGCCGATGGAGGCGAGCGGGACCGCGCGGGACGTCCAGGTCGTCCCGTCGGTGGTGGACACCAGCGCCGAGGTCGGCGAGGCGAACGGCGGAGCCGTCCTCACGAGGACGACGCACGCGACCCCCGACGTGCACGACGCCACCTCGGGGGTGGCGAGGGCGCCCGCGAGGCGGTGCGTGGTCCAGGTCGCGCCGCCGTCGCTCGTCGACAGCTCGAGGACGCTCGACGCGGTGTAGTCGAACTCGTCCAGCAGGCCGGCCACGAGCTTGACGCCGGAGACCCCGATCACCTCGCACGCCGTGGCGGACTGGCAGCCGGCGAGGAGCACCGGCTCGACGCCGGCCGGCAGGGTGACCATCGCCCAGGTCGACCCGTCGTCGTGCGAGACGATGAGCCGCGCGGCGTACCCGGTCGGGCTCTCGTACTCGTCGATGCGGTAGCACGTGGACGACGTCGTGCAGCTGACACCGGTGGCGGCGTTCCCGACGTTCGGTGGCGCGACGGGCGTCCAGGTCGTCCCGTCGGCGGTCGTCGCCACCAGGCCTGCCGTGTAGAGGTAGAAGTTCGCCGCGTCCGCGACGCACCGGCCGGAGGGCAGGCAGGCCGCCGATCCCTGCGGATCGGCCTGCTCGAGGCCGTCGGGGTAGCTCGCGAGCGTCCTCGTGGACCACGTCTTCGCGCCGTCCGTCGTGAGCATCGTGTGCACGTCGACGCTGGAGTTTCCGTGCTGGTAGGGCGTCACCACGACGACGCACTCGCGCACCGAGGCGCAGCGCACGGTTGCGCCCGTGGGCTCGTTCAATGCCGTGAGGAGGCTCTGGGCGACCCTTGCCGTCGGCGTCCACGTCACGCCGCCGTCGGTCGACCGCGCGAGTACGAGGAGCGGCCGTGCGGCGGGCGAGGGTGAGGGGGTGAGCTGCTCGACGCCCACGCAGACCGACGCCGTCGGGCACGAGATGCTCGTCACCCCGCGGTACGGGGTCGGGTGCGTCCGTCGCCACGTCGCATTCGGGCGGGGACCCGCGGTGACGAAGGCGACCCCGGCGGTCTCCTCGTACGGGGTCCTCGGGGTCGCGGTCCAGCCCCAGAGGATGCAGCGCGACGGAGCGCCGCACGCGAGCGTCTCGGGGAAGAACCTCGCCGGCAGCGGCGCACCCGTGCGCGCGAAGGCGCTCGCCCCCGGGGCGAGCCAGTACACGAGCGGCGGCCCGCTGGCGCCCGTGCGGACGGCGAGGCACGCGCCGGTCGAGACGCAGGTGACGAGCGGGTTGGCGCCCGTGCTGTTCGGGGGCAGCCCGCCGAGCATCGTCCAGGTCGCGCCCCCGTCGGTCGTGCGGAGGTGGTGGGCGTCGTCGCTCGCGACGCAGGTCAGCGCCGACACGCAGTCGAGGGTCAGGTTGCGGGCACCCAGGTCCCCAGTGACGTCGGGGAGCGCACCGCGGTCCGCCCACATGACGCCGCCGTCGCTCGAGGTGAGCACGCTCACGGTGGCCGCCTGGTCGAAGATCGACATGCCGAACGCGAGCTCCATGCAGAACGAGGGCGCCGCGCACGAGAGGGGGCCGGGGAGGTTCGTGCGCCAGGGGTAGGTCGTGACGGGGACGAATCCCGACGGCGCCGTCGCGGTCGCCGCGGGGGCGAGCCCGAGGGTCCCGACGGCCACGGCGGCGGCCGCGGCGATGACCACGCGGCGCCACGGCGCCGTCCTCCCGAACCTCGCCATCCCGCCTCCTCGAACCTTTCCCACACGGTACGCCTGGCCAACCGGCCAATGGACGGCGTCGGAGGCGGTGGGTAGGGTACCGAACATATGTTCGCCTCCTCGCCCGAACGGACCGCCCAAGCCGCCGAGCTGGCGACGGCGATCCGGCCGACCGCCCAGGCCGCGGCCCGGCTCGTGCCCGTCGCCGAGCCGCTCCGAGCGCTGCTCGCGGACGGCGCCCTGCGCCGTGGCACCGCGGTCGTCGTGGCGGGCGCCGCGGGGCTCGGAGCGACCACGCTCGCGCTGTCGCTGCTCGCCGAGGCGTCCGCGTCGGGGCACTGGTGCGCCGCGGTCGGCCTCGACGACCCCGGCATCGCCGCGATGGCCGAGCTCGGGGTTGACCTCGCCCGCTGCGTCTTCGTGCCGCGGCCGCGCGGCGCGTGGGCGGCCGCGACCGCCGAGCTGGTCGACGGCGTCGACGTCGTGCTGGTCCGCCCGCCGGCACGCGTCGCGCACACCGCGGCGCGGAGGCTCGCCGGGCGCGTGCGCGACCGCGCGACGGTCCTGGTCGTCCTCGTCGAGCACCGCGAGGACTGGCCCGTCCCCGTCGCGCTCGACGTCGAGGTCGTCGCGTCGGCATGGCACGCCGACGGGCGCCTCGTCGCGCGCCGTGCCGAGGTGCGCGCGACCGGGCGCGGGATCACCCGCCCCCGGCGCGTGGCGCTGTGGCTGCCGGATGCCGGAGGGGCCGTCGCCGAGGCGGGCTGATGGTGCGGCTGGTGGTGGCGTGGTGCCCCGGACTCCTGCGGGAGGGCCCGAAGGGCGAGGAGCCTCGACGCTTCGCCGAGGTGCTCGACGCCGCCGTCGACCTCGCCCCGTTCGCCCGGCCCGTCCGCCTCGGCGTGCTCGCGATCCCGTCCAGGGGGCCGAGCCGGTTCTTCGGTGGCGAGCAGGTCTTCGCCGAGCACCTCGCCACGTCGGTGGCACCGCTCACCGGCGGGGCGGGACCCGTCTGCGTGGGCGCCGCCGAGGGGCTGTTCGCCGCGGTCCTCGCCGCGCGCGCGTCGGTGTTCGTCCCCGAAGGGGCGACCCGAGAGTTCCTCGCGCCGTGGTCGGTCGCGACCCTGCGCGACCCCGACCTCGCCGCGACGTGCCAGCGGCTGGGGCTGCGCACGCTCGGGCAGTTCGCGCGCCTCGAGGAGGCACGCGTGCTCGAGCGGTTCGGCCTCGACGCCGTGCGCCGCCACCGCGTCGCCCGAGGGATCGACGGCGAGCTGCCGGGGCTGCGTGACCACGCGGCGCTGCGGCGGCTCGACGTAGTGCGCCACCGTGACGACCCGCGCGAGGTCCAGCGCGGGTTCTTCGGCGAGCGCGGCGGCGCGGACCTGCGTGCCGCCGCGGCGGCCCGGCGCCTCGAGCGCCAGCTCGGGGTGGGAGCGGTGACCGTCGCCCGGCTCGGGGCGGGCCGCGCCCCTGATGACCGTGCGCTCCTCGTGCCGTGGGGGAGCACCGACGCCGAGCGCACCGCGCGCGACCTCGCGCCGTGGCCCGGGCGGCTCCCGGCACCCTCGCCCGCATCGATCCCCTCGCGGGCCCTCGCGGTCGCGCTGCTCGACGCGGACGGCGCGCGGGTGACGGTGAGCGCCGGCGGCCTCCTCAGCGCGCGCCCGGCGCGGCTCGAGCTCGACGCCGGGCGTCCCCGCGCGGTGGTCGCGCACTGCGGGCCGTGGCCGATGGCGGAGCGGTGGTGGGGGGTCCTGCGACGGCGCGCCCACCTCCAGGTCCTCTGTGAGGACGGGCTCGCGCTCCTCTTGCGCGCGGAGCGTTCCCGGTGGTGGGTGACGGGGGTCTACGACTGATGACGGGCTACGCCGAGCTGCACGCGCACTCGGGGTTCAGCTTCCTCGACGGCGCGTCGGACCCCGAGGAGCTGGTGGCGACCGCGGTCGCCCTCGGCCTCGACGCGATCGCGCTCACCGACCACCACGGCCTCTACGGCGCGGTGCGGTTCGCCGAGGCCGCGCGCGCCCTCGGGATCCCGAGCGTCTTCGGCACCGAGCTGACGCTCACCGGCGGCGGGGCGCGCACGGGGGTGCCCGACCCGGCGGGGGCGCACCTCGTCGTCCTCGCGCGCGACCCCTCGGGGTACGCCGCGCTGTCCTCGCTGCTCGCTGACGCGCACCTGCGCCTCGGCGAGAAGGGGTGTCCCACCGTCGACCTCGCCGAGCTGGCCGACCGCCACGGCGGCCACTGGCTCGTGCTCACCGGGTGCCGCAAGGGGACCGTCCCCGCCGCCCTCGTCGCCCACGGACCGAGCGGGGCGCGCCGGGAGCTCGACCGGCTCACCGCGGCGGTGGGCGCGCACAACGTGGCCGTCGAGCTGTGGGACCACGGCGACCCGCTCGACGCCGCGCGCAACGACGCGCTCGCGGCCCTCGGGGTGCGAGCGGGCGTGGACGTGGTCGCGACCAACAACGTCCACTACGCGACGGCCGCGTCGTTCCGGCTCGCGAGCACGTTCGCGGCGGTGCGCGCGCGCCGCTCGGTCGACGACATGGAGGGGTGGACCTCGCCCGCCCCGGTCGCGTGCCTGCGCTCGGCCACCGAGCAGGCACGCCGGTTCGCGCGGTTCCCAGGGGTCACCGAGCGCGCGAGCGAGCTCGCGCTCGACTGCGCGTTCGACCTACGCCTCGTCGCGCCGCGGCTCCCCGACTTCCCGACCCCCGAGGGGCTCGACGAGCAGGGCTACCTCGCCGCGCTCGTCGCCGAGGGCGCCACCGCGCGCTACGGCCCGCGCGCCGCCGAGCGCGTCGTCGGCGCCTGGGCCCAGATCGACCATGAGCTCGCGGTCATCGGCCAGCTCGGCTATGCGGGGTACTTCCTCATCGTCTGGGACCTCACCCAGTTCTGCCGACGCGAGGACATCTACTGCCAGGGTCGTGGCTCGGCCGCCAACTCGGCGGTCTGCTACGCGCTCGGGGTGACCAACGCCGACGCGGTGTCCCTGGGGCTCCTCTTCGAGCGCTTCCTGTCGCCGGCGCGCGACGGCCCCCCGGACATCGACGTCGACATCGAGTCGGGCCGGCGCGAGGAGGTCATCCAGTACGTCTACGCCCGCTACGGGCGCCGCCACGCGGCCCAGGTCGCGAACGTCATCACCTACCGCCCGCGCTCCGCGGTGCGCGACGTCGCCCGCGCCCTCGGCGCCACCGCCGAGGGCGCGCTCGCGGCGGCCGCGCGCGTGGAGCACCGCTGGGGCGCGGATCGCGCCGTGCTCGACGACGCCGCGACCGACGCCGGCCTCGCGCCGCTCGTGGCCACGCTCGCGGCCGAGGCGCTGGGACGCCCGCGGCACCTCGGGCTGCACTCGGCGGGCATGGTCATCTGCGACCGACCCGTCGTCGAGGTCTGCCCCGTCGAGTGGGCGCGCATGGAGAACCGCAGCGTGCTGCAGTGGGACAAGGACGACTGCGCGGCGATCGGGCTCGTGAAGTTCGACCTGCTCGGCCTCGGCATGCTCGACGCGCTGCACCGCACCGTCGACCTGGTGCGCGCCTCGACCGGCGACGCCGTCGACCTCGCCACGCTGCCCCAGGACGACGCGGTCTACGACCTGCTGTGCTCGGCGGACACCGTCGGGGTCTTCCAGGTCGAGTCGCGTGCCCAGATGGCGACGCTGCCGCGGCTGCGCCCGCGGTGCTTCTACGACCTCGTGATCGAGGTCGCCCTCATCCGGCCCGGTCCCATCCAGGGCAACGCGGTCAACCCCTACCTGCGGCGCCGCAGGGGCGAGGAGCCGGTCACCTACCTGCACCCGCTCTTGGAGCCCATCTTGGCGCGCACGCTCGGGGTGCCGCTGTTCCAAGAGCAGCTCATGGAGATGGCGGTCGCGGTCGCGGGGTTCAGCCCCGCCGAGGCCGACGAGCTGCGCCAGGCCATGGCCGCCAAGCGCTCCGAGGTGCGCATGCTGCGGCTCAAGGGCCGCCTGTACGCGGGGATGGCGAGCAGGGGGGTCGACGAGCCGGTGGCCGACGCCGTCTACGCGGCCCTCGCCGCGTTCGCGAACTTCGGGTTCCCCGAGTCCCACGCGGTGTCCTTCGCCCACCTCGTCTACTGCTCGGCGTGGCTCAAGCGCTACTACCCCGCGGCGTTCCTCGCCGCGCTGCTCAACGCCCAGCCGATGGGGTTCTGGTCGCCGCAGAGCCTCGTCGCCGACGCGCGGCGCCACGGCGTCACCATCGCGCGCCCCGACGTCGACTGCTCCGGCCCCGACGCCACCGTCGAGCCCGCCGCCGACGGCGACGGCCACGTCGTGCGCCTCGGGCTCACGACGGTGCGAGGGGTCGGGCGCGCGGTGGCCGAGCGCATCTGCGCCGGCGCGCCCTGGGTCGGCCAGGAGGACCTCGTCCGTCGCGCGGGGGTGAGCCGCGCGCAGCTCGAGGCGCTCGCCGCGGCCGGCGCGCTCGACGCGGCCGGCGCGAGCCGTCGGGCGCTCACCTGGACCGCGGGTGCCGCGGCCCAGTCGTCGCCGGACCGCCTCGAGGGGATCGTGACCGGCACGATCGCCCCGACCCTCGAGGCACCGACGCCACTCGAGGTCGTGGCGGACGACCTGTGGTCGCTCGGGCTCGCACCGGAGGCGACCGCGGTCTCGCTCGCCCGCGACGCGCTCGAGCGCCGCGGGGTGCTGCCGGCGGCGGCGCTGCTCGGCGCAGAGGCGTCGCGCGTCGTCGTCGCCGGCGTCGTCACGCACCGCCAGCACCCCGAGACCGCCCACGGCGCGGTCTTCGTGAACCTCGAGGACGAGACGGGGCACGTGAACGTCATCTTCTCGGCCGGGGCGTGGGCGCGGTGGCGACACGTCGCCGCAGCCGCGCCCGCGCTCGTGATCCGAGGGCGCCTCGAGCGCGCCCAGGGGGCGCTCGCGGTGAACGCCGAGCACGTCGAGGTGCTCGAGCTCGGTGCACCCGCCGCGGCCTCGAGGGACTTCCGCTGACCTGACCTACGATCCGAAGAGGAGGTTGCGTGCGCGCACCACGGGTCATTGCGATCGCAGCCGTCGTCGTGCTCGGCGCCCTCGTGGCGAGCGCCGTCACGCTCGTGGCCAACGGGAACGGCGCCGCCCAGATCGTCCCGTCGCACCTCGTGGTCGGGCCGGGGCCTCCGACGACCGCGACGGGCGTCCTCACCTTCACGTCGAGCGCCGGGGTCTCCGTCAGCGCCGACTGCGCGCTCGACTTCGCGACGGGGTCGGCGGACGTCACCGCGACGGCCTCGCTCAGCATCGTCACCGCGACGGTCGAGGCGCGGCTCGTCGACGCGACCGTCTACCTGAACGTCGAGCACTTCGCATCGCTGATCGGCGCGCCGTGGGTCTCGACGGGGTCCCTGCACGGCCCGGTCCGACTCGACGCGCTCGCCACGGCGCTGCGCCATCCCGACCTCGCGCGGCTGCACCCGAAGGCCCGCGTCGTTGCGTCCGCGCCGGGCGCAGGGACCCGCACGACGCTGTCCTTCGGCGCCGTGCACCTGCCGTCGACGGCCAACCTGCCCATCTCGCTGCCGTCCGTGGCCGTGGTGACCGCCGTCGTGACCACGGGCGCCCAGGGCCAGGTGCTCGCCGTCGCGGTGCACCTCGCGAACCCCTCCAACGACGTGCGGGTGACCTTCCAGGTGACGGGCTACAACGTCCCCGTCTCGATCGTCCCGCCGGCGCCGAGCGAGGTCGCCCCGCTCACCGACGCCAGGGCACGGGCGATCTTCGGGATCGACGCCAGCGGGATCGTCCGGCGCCTGGGCGAGCTGCGCCGCGCGGTCGCGAAGCTCGGCTGATCAGCTCGGTGGCTCGTCGACCGCGGTGCTCGCGTCCGTCACGGGGGCCCCGACCGTGACGGGCGGCACGGCGTCGGCCGAGTAGTCGTCCGGCCGACCCTGGCCGCCGCTGCTCGGGAGCCGCCACTCCCGCGGCCGCAGCCGGACGCGCACGCGCCGGAACACGAGGCTCGCCGCGATCGCGATCACCCCGAGGAAGAACGCCACCCACGCGAGCACGGACAGGGGCGGGGTGAAGGAGAAGGACACCTGCGAGGTGCCCGCGGGCAGGGCCACCTGCTGGAAGACGCCGCGGACCGTCGTGATCGCGGTGGGCTGCCCGCCGACGGTGGCGGACCAGCCCTTGAAGGACAGCTCGCGGTAGGTGAGCTGCGAGGGGTGCGCGCAGCGGACGGTGAACGAGGTGAGCGAGTGCGCGGCGACGATGCAGCTCGGCGCCGTCGCGATGGGCACGGGGTGCGGCAGCAGGTAGATGTGCGCGGTCGTCGACTGGAAGACGAGCTGGGGGATCGACGTCGGCGCGTAGGTGAACGTGACGCGGCCCTGTCGCTGCAGCTGGGGGGTGCCGACGAGCGCGCCGTCCGCGACGACCGACGAGGGGATGCCCGGGGCCGCCGCTGCGGTCGCCACCGTGACGGGGTGGGCGGCCGAGGCGACGAGTGTGATCGAGAGGGCGGGGCCGAGTGTAAGGGGGGCCGACAGCGTGAAGCGCTCGCCGCCGATCCCGACGCCCGCCGGCACCGCCGTCACGCACGACGCGCCGCTGCAGATCGTCGTCGCGAGCCCCGGCGGTGGGCCGCCGGGCAGGTCGATCGCGAGCGAGGTGAGCACGCCCGTGTGGAAGTACGCGGGCGGCTCGTAGCGAAGCACCACCGTGGCGCCGCCGTCGGGCGTCGACGGCCCGGAGATCTGGGGCTGCAGGAACTTCGCCAGGTGGGTGCGGTGCCCGACGAGGAGGTACTTGACACCGGCCTCCTCGTAGCCCGTGACGTACTTCATCGTCGCGAGGACCGGCGTGATCGGGCAGGTCCCGACCGGGCCGCCGTTGCCGAACTGCCAGGGCAAGATGCACGGGCTCAGCTGCGAGTGGACGTAGAGGCCCCAGTTCTTCGGGATCGGCAGGTCGGACGCGCCGAGCGAGGGGACGTCGTAGTAGGCGCCGTAGTTCGGGGCGGCGGGGCCCGTCGAGAAGTACCGCTGCACCCCGAGGTGCGACCGCAAGAACGCGATCGGCGCGGTGTCGACGGTGGCGGATCGCGGCCAGGCGAGGATCGGGACCTCGAAGTAGCCGAAGGCCTCGACGACGAGGACCGCCCCGAGGATGAGCGGCACCAGGTGCGAGCGCCTCCGGTCGAGCGAGAGCACGACCGCGAGCACGATGGCACCGATGATGAGCACGAACAGCGCGATGCTGCCCCAGTACCACCGCGGCACGTGCAGGTGGGCCCACGCCCGGCCAGTCGGGGCCGAGAAGAACCCGATCACGAAGAACAGGAACACGACGGCGAGGCCCGGGACGAGCCGGGTGAACACCTTGAGGGCGGCAAGGCCCTTGAGGTCGTCGAGGCAGAGGGCGGCGAGCAGGCACAGGCACAGCAGGGCCGAGGACATGTCGTAGCGGTAGACGGCGAGGTGGGTGAGTCCCGGGACGTCCTGGACGATCTGGTGGAGGACCGGCACGTTGAAGTTCGAGCCCATGAACAGCACGGCCCACGCGGCGAGCAGGACCCGGATCGCGAGCTCGCGGCGTCCCCACATGGCCCCGATGGCGAGCACGAGCAGCGTCGCCCCCGCGTAGCCCCCCGTCCGGGTCCACACCTCGTAGATGGTCAGGTCGGTCGTGTCGAGGATCCCGCCGAACAGGTAGGGCGAGACCAGCTGGGCGAGGCCGGCCCTCGGGATCGTGAGGGTCGCGAGCGGGTAGGTGTGGATGCCGACGTTCGCGACCTTCAGGTACCGCAGGAACGCGTTGAGCAGCGGGGCCGCGAGCGCGAAGCCGACGACCACGCCGATCGCGCTGCGTACGAGGATGCCCAGGCGGTCGGGCCGGCGGTGCACGAGGCGCACGAGGAACCAGGCTGCGACGAGCCCGGCGTTGATGACGGCGACCTCGGGGAAGCCCGCGACGATCGACAGCCACACCCCGGCAGCGAGGATCACCCACCCGCCGCGGCGCTTCGCGCCCGCGGCGCTCACGACGTACTCGATGCCGAGCAGGCACAGCGGCAAGAAGGGGACCGGGTTGGCCGGGGCGTTCGTCACCCAGGCGATCGAGCCGTTCAGGGAGAAGGCGATTCCGCCGACGGCCGCGGCGAACGGCGAGCACCGCAGCTGGCGCAAGAGGGCGTAGGTCGCGATGCCCGCGATGATCTCGAGGCCGATGTGGAAGAGCAGCGACCCGCCGGCAACGGCCTGGAGGAGGGTGAGCGGGAAGAAGCTCGCCGACTGGACGCTCGCGGCCAGGGGCATGCCGAGCCCGTCGTTGAGGTTCCACCACGGCACGTGGAGGTGGAGCCACGAGATCGCCGCAGCGTGCCCGATGGCCTGGGAGTTGTACCCGACGTTGGGGTCGATGTAGGGCTGCCCGGGGATGAAGCCCTTGCGAGCGATCGTGCCCAGCCCCGAGGTGCTGAGGAGCGGCTGGTACTTGACGATCCCGACGAGCGCGGGGAGGTTGGCGAGGATCGGGACGACGCTGACGACGAGGAGCCCGATGCGGCTCGACGTGGAGGACCACAGCCCCGTGGGCGGCTCGGGTGCGCTGCCGGCGTCGTCTCCGCCGCGGGACGGCGGGACGCTCGACGCGCCGGTGGTGGGCGTCGACGGGCTCGCCGGGGCGTCGTCCGCGCCCGGCGGCGCGGCGTCGACGGGCACCTCCTGGTCAGTTCGGGGTGCCACGACCCGACGATGCTACGGGGCCGCCGCACCGCGGCGGTGACCACCCCCCCGCCGGTGCCTCAGCCGCCCCGGAGCCTCTCGATGATCGCTGCGGCGCGAGAGGGCCGGCCGGTGGCGGCCTCACGTCGGTCGGCCAGCCCCGCGGCGAGGAGGCCCCCGTTGATCCCGAGCCACCGGAGGGGCTCTGGCTCCCAGGGGCGTGCGTGGTGCCCCACGAACGGCAGGGTCGTGCGCTCGGTCGCCTCGCGAGCGATGAGGTCGGCGAGCGTGAGCCCCGCGACGTGGCTGAGCACGACCCCGTCGCCCACGTAGCCGCCGGCGGCCGCGATCCCGCTCGCAGGGTCGAAGCGCGCGTAGGGCGCGAAGTCCCTCGCGACCCCGAGCGGGCCGCCCCAGCGGTGGGTGAGCCCGCCCGGCAGCGGCCCGAACAGCTCCTCGAGCGTCGCGGCGAGCTTGCCGAACACCGTGGCGTCCGCGTCGAATCGCGGGTCGACCCGGGAGCCGAAGTGGTAGGGCGCGCCGCGACCGCCGAACACGAGCCGGTCGTCGGCGGTGCGCTGGCCGTAGATGATGAGGTGCCGGCCGTCGCAGAACGTCTCGCGCTCGGCGAGGCCCACCCGGGCGAAGAAGGTGGCCGGCAGCGGCTCGGTCGCGACCACGAGCGAGTACAGGGGCGCGACCTCGCGCCGCGCGCCGGGGAGCCGGGGCGTGTAGCCCTCCGTCGCTCGCACGACGACGTCGGCGCGTACGGTCCCGTGCTCGGTGACCGCGCTCGGCCGCCGCCATCGCGTGCCGGCGACGATCTCGTGCACTGCCGTGCGCTCGCAGACCGCGACGCCGCGGCGCTCCACGGCGCCCGCGAGCCCGACGGCGAGCTTGGCGGGGTGCATCGCGGCGCAGTGCGGCGTGTACAGGGCACCGAGGACCGACGTCGCGTCACACCGCGCGCGCGCGTCGTGCTCGTCGAGCCAGGCGTGGTCCTCGTCGGTGTCGCCGAGCTCGCGGAGCTCGGCCAGCTCGTGGCGCAGCCGCTCGGCCTGCAGGGGGGTGCGCGCGAGGGTGACGGTGCCGCCGAGGTGGTAGTCGAAGTCGATGCCCTCGGCGCCCGCCTCCTCGCCGAGCCCGCGCACCGCGGTGCGCAGCGTGGCGCGGAGGCGGGCCATCGCCTCGTGGCCCGACTCGGCGGCGACGCGCGAGAACGACACCGGGTAGAGGGCCGACGCCCACCCGCCGTTGCGCCCCGACGCGCCGGCACCGGCGACGTCGGCCTCGAGGACGACCACGCGCAGGGTCGGGTCACGGCGCACCAAGCCGAGCGCGGTCCACAGGCCAGTGAAGCCGCCCCCGACGACGGCGACGTCGACGTCGCGATCGCCGTCGAGGGGCGGGCGGACCGCAGGAGGCTCAGGGAGCGTCGCCCACCAGACCGACGCGTGGGGTGCGCCCACCTCGGCTAGTGCTTGGTCGATGCCTCGGCCAGCACCTCGCGGAGCGTGCCGACCATGAAGTCGATCTCGGCCTTCTCGCAGATGAGCGGCGGCGCGACCTGGACGACGGGGTCGCCCCGGTCGTCCGAGCGGCAGATGAGCCCCCGGCGGAACAGCTCGGGCGACACGAAGCCGCGCAGCAGTCGGTTGGCCTCGTCGTCCTCGAAGGTCGCACGCGTCGCCTGGTCGCGGACGAGCTCGATGCCCCAGAAGAACCCGGTCCCCCGCACGTCGCCGACGAGCGGGAGCTCGCGCAGCGACTCGAGCTGCGCCTTCACGTAGCCCTCGAGGCCGGTGACGTGCTCCAAGATGTGCTCGGTCTCGAAGATCTCGATGCTCTTGAGCGCGACCGCGCAGCTGACGGGGTGGCCCGCGAAGGTCAGCCCGTGCAGGAACGTGTGGCCGCCCTCGAAGAAGGGCTCGGCGACCTTGTCGTTCACGATGAGCGCGCCGAGCGGCGCGTACCCGCTCGTCATTCCCTTGGCACAGGTGATCATGTCGGGGATGTAGTCGTACTTCTCGCCACCGAACCAGGTACCGAGCCGGCCGAAGGCGCAGATCACCTCGTCGGATACGAACAGGACCCCATGGCGGTCGCAGATCTCGCGGACGCGCTGGAAGTAGCCCGGCGGCGGGGTGAAGCACCCTCCGGCGTTCTGCACCGGCTCGAGGAACACCGCCGCGACGGTCTCGGGACCCTCGCGCAGGATCGCGTCTTCGATCTGGTCGGCGGACCACAGCCCGAACGCCGCGGGGTCGTCACCGTGCTCGCGCGCGCGATACAGGTTGGTGTTGGGGACCTTGATCCCGCCCGGCACGAGCGGCTCGAAGGGGGTGCGGTACGGGATCACGCTCGTGATCGTGAGCGCGCCCAGCGTCGTGCCGTGGTAGGCGATGTCTCGGCTGATCACCTTGTAGCGATCGTGGTCGCCCTTGAGCCGGTGGTACTGGCGCGCGAGCTTCCACGCGCTCTCGACCGCCTCGGAGCCGCCCGAGGTGAAGAACACCCGGTTGAGGTCGCCGGGCGTCAGGCTGGCGAGCTTCTCGGCGAGCTCGATCGCGGGCGGGTGCGCATAGGTCCACAGCGGGAAGTACCCGAGCTGGCCGGCCTGGTGCGCGGCGGCCTCGGCGATGTCCGTGCGACCGTGGCCGAGCTGGCTCGTGAACAGGCCCGAGAGGCCGTCGAGGTAGCGATTGCCGCGCGAGTCGTAGACGTAGGCGCCCTCGCCGCGGACCATGATCGGCACCTCGACGTCCTCCGAGTAGGTGCCCATGTTGGAGAAGTGCATCCACAGGTGCCGCCGCGCGCGCTCGGACAGCGAGTGCGTCGCGTCGTCGCGCGCGATGTCGGTGACCCCGTCGGTGATCGCCGCCGCGGCGTCCTCGGTCGTGTGCTTCTCGGTGTGCTCGATGGACTGTTCTGTCGTGGTCATCGGGTCCCCCAGTTGAAGGTCTGCTTGGCGAGCTTGAGGTAGAGGAACGTCTCGACCTCGGTCACGCCCGGGATCGAGCGGATCGCGTCGTTCAGAAGGTGCACGAGGCTGTCGTCGTCGACGGTGACCAGCTCGGCGAGGATGTCGAAGCTGCCGGCGCAGAGCACGACGTAGTTGATCTCGTCGATCGACGCGAGCTTGTCGGCGACGAGGCGGACGTCGCCTTGGACACGGATGCCGACGAGCGCCTCGCGGGTGAAGCCCAACTGGAGCGGGTCGGTGACCGCGACGATCTCCATGATCCCCGCCTCGCGGAGGCGCTGGACGCGTCGGCGCACGGCGGCCTCGGAGAGCCCCACCTGGTCGGCGATGGTGCCGTAGGGGCACCGGCCGTCGCCCTGGAGCACGCCGATGATCTTGCGGTCGACGTCGTCCAGGGTGATCGGGCCGGAGATCGTGGTCTCCGCCGTGCGTTTCCCTGAGGGCGAGGCCCCCCGCTTCGCTGCGACTCGTCTCGGCATGGTGTGGACCGCACGGGCTTCCGAGCCCGATTGCGGATATCTGCATGCTAGCGGGGAATCTGATCCGAATCCAGCGCTCTGGTGGGGGGTTTGCGAAGATTTTCGATCATTCTTGCCATTTGGCCACGGATATGGGAATGTCGCCCTCGCCGGGGGCGTGCTCCGGGGCAAGGGGGGCAGATGGACCGCCTCGAGAACTTCGTCGGCGGCGCCCGGGTGGCGCCGAAGTCCGGCAAGTACGTCGAGCTCATCAATCCGAGCACCGGGGAGCCGTTCGCCGAGACGCCCGTGTCCGGTGCCGACGACGTCGACTTCGCGTGCGCGGCGGCCCTCGAGGCGTTCGCCTCGTGGCGCCGGACGACGCCGTCGGAGCGATCGCGAGCGCTGCTGCGCATCGCGGACCTCTTGGAGGCGAACGCCGAGCGGCTCGTCGCCATCGAGTCGGAGAACACCGGCAAGCCCGTGCAGCTGACCCTCGACGAGGAGATCCCGCCGATGGTCGACCAGATCCGGTTCTTCGCGGCCGCCGCGCGCCTCCTCGAGGGTCGAGGCGCCGCGGAGTACATGGCGGGGCACACCTCTTACGTTCGGCGCGAGCCCATCGGGGTGTGCGCGGCGGTGACGCCCTGGAACTACCCGATGATGATGGCCACCTGGAAGTGGGCACCCGCGCTCGCGGCGGGGAACACGATGGTGCTCAAGCCCTCGGACACGACGCCCGCCTCGACGCTGTTCATGGCCGAGCTCATGGCCGAGGTCCTCCCGCCCGGGGTCCTCAACGTGATCTGCGGCGATCGTGACACCGGCCGGCTCGTCGTCGAGCACGACGTCCCCCAGATGGTCTCGGTGACGGGCTCGGTGCGCGCCGGCAAGGAGGTGGCCTCCTCCGCCGCGTCGACGCTCAAGAAGGTCCACCTCGAGCTCGGAGGCAAGGCGCCGGTGATCATGTTCGACGACGTCGACCTCGACGCGGCCGCCGAGGCGATCGCGATAGCCGGGTACTTCAACGCGGGGCAGGACTGCACCGCCGCCACGCGCGTCCTCGCCGGACCAAAGGTCTACGGCGACGTGGTCGACGCGCTGGCCGAGCAGGCGCGCAACACGATCACCGGTCCGCCAGAGACCGAGGACGTGCTGTTCGGACCGGTCAACAACGTCCACCAGCTCGAGCGCGTGACGGGCTTCCTCGAGCGCCGGCCGTCGCACGCGACGGTCGCGGCCGGGGGTGCGAGGGTCGGCGACCGCGGCTACTTCTTCGAGCCCACCGTCGTCGCGGGCCTGCGCCAGGACGACGAGATGATCCAGCAGGAGATCTTCGGGCCGGTGATCACCGTCCAGCAGTTCTCCGACGAGGCGGAGGCCCTCTCCTGGGCGAACGGCGTCGAGTACGGCCTCGCGTCGTCGGTGTGGACGAGGGACCACGGACGCGCGTTGCGCATGGCACGCGACTTGGACTTCGGCTGCGTGTGGATCAACACCCACATCCCGCTCGTCGCCGAGATGCCGCACGGCGGCTTCAA
>Ga0182024_10003031_pt1 | contig 40752 bp, 27 predicted proteins | sample P32metaG_FD_120480 | JGI IMG/M metagenome (GOLD analysis project Ga0182024, IMG submission 120480) | Permafrost microbial communities from Stordalen Mire, Sweden - P3-2 metaG (Illumina Assembly) | ecosystem: Environmental > Terrestrial > Soil > Wetlands > Permafrost | place: Sweden: Stordalen...
ATGTCGCTTGGATACGGTTTTCTCTGTGTCATTCCCCAGAATTACCGTGCTGAACAAGCATCGGTGAATAACCACCCTGATGACTGCGGCAGATCAGGTCCAAAGATCGTAAACAGGCTCTTAAACTTGCACTAAAATCTCCGCTGCAAGTCTACCCCTCCAGCCCTATCGAGTCATAATAGGAGCAGCTTGGACAACACGGACATGGAGACAATCCCGTGGCCCGACAAGTTCCACCTTGGGCAACTCGAATGCGCTTGGTGAAACGGAAATTGGCAGTTGAGAATCGGCAAAAGGAGCTTCGAGCCATGATGCGGCAATTGACAGTAAGAAAGAGATCGGCGGGCCTGTCCGCGATGAGTCTCGCGGTTTTGCTTGCGGTCTTGAGCATGTTGCAACCACGGCGGGCTATGGCGCAAGACGCGCCCACGGCACCAGTCCCGGCGGCCGCGGTCGATGCAAAGGCCCCGCCATCATTGGCAGGGGACGAAAGGTGGAGGCGGGGTGTAGCGGCGTGGCGCACCGAGCGGGAGCGACAGATCGACGCTCCAGACGGTTGGCTGACGCTGGTGGGGTTGGAGTGGCTAAAGTCCGGCGCCAACTCGGTTGGCGCAGCCCAGGATAACCAGATCCGCGTGCGCGCCAAGGCTCCCGATCACATTGGCCTGCTGACCGTAAGCGGGAAAAACGTCCAGTTGACGGCTCCCAGCGGCGGATTTCCGCCGGATCTGATGGTCGACGGCAAGCCGGCGCAAGAGGGTCCGCTGTCGGTAGAAAAATCGCCGCTCTCGACGATATCCTGGCACAGCGTCTCGATGGTAGTGCTGAACCGAGGCGGCCGTTACGTGCTCAGCATCAGGGACGCCGAGTCGCCCGCGCGCACAAATTTTCACGGACTGAACTGGTACGCGCCCGACCCAAAATACCGCGTCACGGCCACCTGGACGCCGTATACTCCGCCGCGCATTGTCAAGATTCCTACCGTTCTCGGCACTACGCTCGATCTGCCGTCGCCGGGATTTGTCGAGTTCGTGCTGGACGGGACGCCCCTGAATCTGGAACCTGTCGTCGAGAAGGGCGAGCCGGGGACGCTCTTCTTCATTCTGCGGGATGTAACCAGCGAGATCACCAGCTATGGAACGGCCCGTTATCTGCACACAGGGCTGCCGGACCATGGGCTTAGCCAGCCTGGCCAGTTGACGCTGGACTTCAACCTGCTGGAGAACTCGCCCTGCGCCTACACGACCTTCGCCAGTTGCCCGCTTCCGCCGGACCAGAACCAGTTACCGGTGGCGCTGGAAGCCGGAGAGCGGCTTTACACGCCGCATTGATCTATTGCGTGATTGCTTTGCCGGAGATGGTCTGCGCCTGCTCGGAAATCGGTGCTGTGTACAGGGTGGCGTTGCCGCCCAGGAATCTGTCATACAGCGGTTTCTGTAACTGGCTTTGCCAGGCTGAGTCGGCGGAGTGCGCATTCCAGAACTCGGCCCATGCAAGAAGCGTGGCTCCTCCCGGCGCGCGCTCCTCGTCGAGCTGCTGCTTCTCCATTGCGCACCTCTTCATCAGCGCGGGATCGTCCATGCCCTTTGACAGAAAGCCGACCGCATCGCTCAAGCGCCGATTGTGCTCTTCCACATCGAAGAGATCGATGCCTTGACGGCGTGCCAGCGTGGCGATCATCGCCAGCGGTGCGATGGCAAATCCCTGCCGGTGAAGAGCCATCTCATGGGCATCCATCTCCAGCGGGAAGCAACTGCGCCGCAAAGATGAATGAATACGCAGCCTTGCACTTGCGGAAGGACCCTGGGAAGGACCGCATCGCATGACCTCTCGACCCCATCCTATCGTGAGAATTCACGTTTGTTTTTTGAATTTTTTGCGGCGAATCAAGATATACTGGCCGCGTGAAACTAGAGATTTACTTAGCGAATTGCGAAAAGAACCCTAAGTTCAGGACCGAAACCACGTTGGAGCTCGACACCACTCCGGCGATTGTCCCGGCCCCCACGATGTCGCCCTTGGCAAGGGTGGCGACCGTGATTTCAACCGGATCGCTGGAGCATCCCATGGAGGCCGTGAACTTGTTGGACCGGCTGATCCAGGTGCGCACCAAGGCCGAGGCAGAAGGAAAGGAATACGGTTGCAACCTGTACTTCAAGAACGGCGACATCCGGCTTGGGGCGGCGAATGCAGGAGGAAAGACGAGTGTTTCGACGAACACAGATCACTTCAAGACGAAGCCGGACTATCTGGGCGACTTTCATGTACACCCCTACCAGATCAAGCTGAGCGACGATGCGCAGATCGGGCCTTCGATCACCGACATTGAAGAGTGGCTCGGCACGCGCCCTAGCAGGCTTGGGCTCTTTTTGGTCTTCGCCGGGGCCTCGCTCTGTATTACGATCCTGCGCGCAAAAACCCAAAAGATAGAGAATCTCGCCGATATGAAGCCTCCCTTAGGGGGCTTGGACTTCCAGAAAGCAAATCAGTGGGCGCGTGGCATCCTGGGCACAACTTCAACGGGCGCGGACGTGTTGGACAACTGGGTCATGAGATTTCAGGCATTGGACGCGCAGGGCAAATACAAAGAGAGCCTTCTTAAAGAACGAGAACTCTGGGACCAGATCCCCGGTTATTCGCAGAGGTTTTCAGACGAGAACAAACAGATGAATGTGAAGATAGCCAATCACCTCGACTATGAGTACTTCATGTGCGACACGTCCGGCCCTTCGACAGGCCCCAAACAGGCCATACTCCTCTCCAAGAAGGTTTACGGCTAGACATCGTCTGCTCGCCGATCCGATCGGTGTCTTATTTATAAAGCCCCATTCAAATAGAGATAAATATCGATTTTGCTCAAGCGGATCGATTGTGATGGTGATGTATCCGGTGAATCTGGCTTTGTAAAAGGGCACGACTTCAGTCGGGCCGATTGCCGTCCCCAATCGAACTTCGGCTTTAGCCGCTGCTAAAGCGCAAGGTTCTGAAAAAATGCGGCAGGGGCTGAAGCCCAACTCCCTTCTCTCACGTTTTCGGCCCGACTGAAGTCGTGCCCTTTTACAAAGCATTTTCTGACAGTGTTCTAGGGGGAGCGCCGGAACTAAACTGATATTCATTCAAACAGAATTTGACTCTTGCTTTGGACTAGGCTAGCGAGGTTGCCCAACACCGGTAGCCCCCGGCTATGAGATTCTGAAGAGGGCGTGCTGGTTTTCAACCGCCGTGGCCGAACCTTAAAGCCGGATTCGGATTGGGGTTCGGAATCAGGATGCGCCGCAAGAAAGAGAGCCATGTTCCACACCGAAGATATTCGCATCCAATGGACCAAAGTTGTTCTCCCGCCCGTGTTTCTTGAGGAAGAACATCCGGTCACCGAAGCCGCCTCGGCCACCATCTACAACGCGCGTACTGAGATTACGGATATTCTCAACGGCCGCGATACGCGTTTGCTGGTTCTGGTTGGCCCCTGCTCCATTCACGACACCAAAGCAGCGCGTGAGTATGCAGCCCTGCTCCAGGCGGCCATCCAGGAGTTTTCCGCCGACCTGCGCATCGTGATGCGCGTGTATTTTGAGAAGCCCCGCACCACCATCGGCTGGAAGGGGCTGATTAACGACCCCGATCTCGACCAGTCCTACAAGATCAATGACGGGCTGCGCCGGGCACGGCGCCTGCTGCTCGACCTGGCGGAGATGGGCGTACCCACCGGCACGGAATTCCTCGACATGATCTCGCCGCAGTACATCGCCGGCCTGGTGAGTTGGGGCGCCATCGGAGCGCGAACCACCGAGAGTCAGGTTCACCGCCAGTTGGTCTCCGGCGTCTCCTGCCCGGTGGGCTTCAAGAACGCCACCTCCGGCGACGTGCAGGTGGCCATCGACGCCATCCAGTCCGCCGCTAACTCCCATACCTTCCTCGGACATACCAAGCACGGCCAATCCGCCATCTTCGTGACCACTGGAAATAAGGACTGCCATATCATCCTGCGTGGCGGCAAAGGGATGGTGAACTACGGGGCGGAGAGCGTGGCCGAAACCGCCGCGAAGATGGAAAAGGCCGGCATTCAGCCGCGCATCATGATCGACTTCAGCCACGCCAACAGCGGCAAGGATTACCGCCGCCAGGCGATCGTCTGCCAGGATGTCTCCCAGCAGATTGCCGAGGGCAATTCCAGGATCATCGGCGTCATGATCGAAAGCAATCTGGTAGCCGGCGCTCAGAAACTCGTTGAGGGGCAGCCGTTGGTCTATGGCCAAAGCATCACCGACGCCTGCATCGACTGGCCGGTAACCCACACCCTGCTCACCGAGCTTGCCGCCGCCGTCCGTACCCGCCGAAGTGCGCCTGTTTGCAAATAATTTGCAGATAAGCCGATAAGCTCTCGTTACTGATATGCTCTTTGTCTGAAGCATTTGGTAGGAGCACGGCTTTGCCTTTATTGACTTGGGATGACAAGCATAGCGTGGGTGTCCAGGCCCTGGACGGGGAACACCTGGAGTTGTACGAGACCATTAACGACCTGCACGACGCTGTGTTGCAGGGCAACGATCGGAGCCAGACCAGCGCGCTGCTGCGCCAGGTTGCGGAGCGTGCGCGCGCCCACTTCTCATCGGAAGAGGCGATGCTGGCAAGCACAAATTATCCAGGACTTGCGGCGCACAAGCTCAAGCACCAAACACTGATCGTCGAGATTGAGGAGCTTCTTACTCGTTTTGACAACGGCGATCTAACTCTGAACGACAGGTCCTTGAATTTTCTTGGCTATTGGTTCAATGCCCACACGGAGCACGACGACCTACCCTATGGCGTCTGGCTCAATGCGCACGGCGTCCGCTGAGGAAACTCCACACAAGTTTTCCATCCACAGCTTGAGCCTGGCTTCCGAAGCATCCGCAAGACGCCGCCTAACCTATTAATTTTGGAGCTATTGATAGTTGTTTAAGCCTGATTTTCTTGAATGCCCGTGATAAGGAGCCACGCGGCTGAAATGAAAAAAGCGAAGGAGAGCACCATAGCTATGGAGGCCACGTAGAGTCCGGCAACATATCCTGAAATAAGTAAGATAGAACCTACGATCTGAGCTATGTAACAAGTTGTGCCCACGATGAAGCGGCCGATGCTAAGCCCCACGGAGCTTCTGCCCACTTTTGTGGCCTGGACGTATACCCGTATGTAAGTAACCGTGGGAACGAGCGTAACGACCAACCATTCAACGCCGATCCATTGATAGTTTTGATTTCCAATAAGGGCCAATGCACAGATCATGAAGACGGCAGTGAAGCCCGTCAACGTTGCTATCGCACGATTTTTATGGGTTGCATCGCGAGTGATGGTCGGCAGATTGATCGACATGGCTATAAACACCAAGCCCGCGAGAGCCGCCGCTCCGCCACCTACCATTACGAAGAAATTCTGCCATTGGTCGATGCCCATCGCACTTTAGAATACTAGAAAGAAAATAAACCGGCTATGGTCTTCGCTCTGGGAGCCTTTAGTTCTATTGAATCTCGCATAACTACTGGCAGCTGAGCCAGGCAGCATGCCGCACTCTGAGCCGCATGAGCCGCCGCCACCGTTGAATCGCCGGCTTCTGGAAGCAGGCTTCCTAATGGACAGAATGACTCCACATAGTATGCGGGAGTCAATAAGAAGCCGCTATGATGGTGCCAGCGAAGAAGAGCCGGCGCACCTCCATGTCCTCCACGATCTTCATCTCGGCAGGCGAAGCCAGCGGCGAGCACTACGGCGCGCTGCTGATTGAGGCGCTTAAGGGGCAGCTCTCCGCAACTGGACAGACAGCGCAGTTCTTCGGGATGGGCGGCGAGCGGATGGCGGACGCCGGCCTGGAGCGCGTGGTCCGTTCGGAAGATATGGCGGTCATGGGCATTACCGAGGTCCTGCGCCACCTGCCTCGCATCTATCGGGAGTATCGCAAGCTGAAAAAGGCGATTCGCGAGCGTAAACCCGACATTGCCGTGCTCATCGACTTTCCCGATATTCACTTCAAGCTGGCCGAGGAACTTCATCGGCTGGGCGTTCCGGTGATCTTTTTTGTCAGTCCCCAGTTATGGGCATGGAAGAAGCACCGCATCGAATTGGTGAAGAAATATGTGGACCGGATGCTGGTGATCTTCCCCTTCGAGGAACCGTTCTACCGGGAGCGAGGCGTGGCCGCGGAGTTTGTGGGGCATCCGCTGGCGGAGCTGCCGCCGCCGTCAATAACCCGCGAACAATTTGCCGCCGAAAACTCCCTCGATCCCCAAAAGATCTGGATTGGCCTCTTGCCGGGCAGCCGATCCAAAGAGATTCGCGACAATCTGCCAGAGATGCTGAGAGCAGCGCGGAAGTTGCCGGGGACAGGCTTCCAGTTCCTCGTTCCCCTGGCATCAACCCTGAACGGGAAGCAGCGCGACGACGTGCGGCAGTTGATTGCCATTCAGGGCGCTGGCCTCGACATCCGCCTGGTTGACGAAGCCCGCGCGGCGCTGCTGCATGCCCGCGCCTCGGTGGTGGCCAGTGGCACCGCCACAGTAGAGGCGGCGCTGATCGGCAATCCTTTTGTGGTCGTCTACCGGGTTTCGCCGCTGACCTATGCCATCGCTAAACGGGTGGTGAAGGTGCCGCACGTGGCCATGGCCAACCTGATTGCCGGCAAGCGGGTCGTGCCGGAGCTGATCCAGAGTGACTTCACCGCGGCAAATATCGTCCAACAGATCGAGCTGTTGCTACCGGATAGGGCTCCTCGACAGTCCATGATGGAGGAGCTTGCGGCGATTCGGGGATTGCTGAATACCCGGCTTGCCGGCCAGGGCAAAGAATGCGGGGGTGCCATTGATCGGGTGGCGGCGGTTACGCTGGAAGTAGCTGGGCTCGCTTCCCCAGCGCCGACGGCAAAAACCGTGCAGGCATGAAATACGACAAATCGGTGACTGAGAGAATGACTGCAATTCTTCGCAAGAAACGGATATTGGCTGTTGTAGGCGGTTTGGCCTTCGCTCTGCTGATCGTGGCTCAGCTGACTGCTCAACGGCTGGAGCGGCCTGCGCTGGCCATCTCCGGCTACGTGATCAACGCCGAGTTGGACCCAGCCACGCACCATCTGGCGGCCACGGCGGTGGTCAGCTTTACCGCGCCGGAGAACGCCGAGGTGGTCAGCTTCGGCTTTCACCCGGCGCTGAAGGTAACCAAAATCTCCGATGAGACCGGCAAGGTGCTTACCGGCGAGCGGACGGCGGACGGCGCTATCCGCGTGACCCCGGATACGCCGATCGTCAAAGGGATGGAGGAACACTGGACCTTCGCGTACGAGGGCACGATCACCGGCAACGAGGACGGCCCGGTCGAGGGCCTCAAATTAGCCGCGATCCAGGAGCCGATCACCTATCTGCTTTATCCCGCGCGCTGGTTTCCCATGACCGGCTACCTCACCGACCGGTTCACCGCGGAGATGCATATCCGCGTTCCGCAAGGCATGCGGGTCTTTGCCAGCGGCAGCCTGGGGGCATCCAAGCCGGTGACCCTGGCCAACGGCAAGAAGGGCGACCAATACGACTTCAACTGGAACAAACCGGGCTTCCCCGGCACGGTGATCGCCGGCCGCTACGTGGGTCCGGTGACGGCTGGCCCCGGCAATGTGAAGGTCTACCTCACCGTCAGCCACCAGGGATCGGGCAACGAGTTGGCATTGACGGCAGCCAAGGAATACGACTTCTTTACCGATAGCTTTGGCGCGCCGGAGAGCAGCCACCTGAATGTGGTGGAGCTGCCCGACGACACCCTGCCCGCCGTGTGGGCGCCGGAACTGGCGGGGATTCTCGGCTCGCGCGTCGGCGATAAGAGCAGCGTGCGCTTGCTGGCCAATACCATTGCTCACCAATGGTGGGGTTCCGAAGTAAGCCCGCGCACGCTCAGCGACGCCTGGATCACCAACGGCATGTCCCGCTACGGGGAACTGATGTACGTGGAGGATGAGAACGGCAAGAACGCCATGCACGCGGCGATGCAGGATGTGGCCGCTGGGGCCCTGGCCTACGACACGATTCCCCTGTCGAGCGATGGGCGCCTGAATCCTTTCTCGCCGGAGTTCCAGTCGGCGACGCTGGAAAAGGGCGCCATGGTCTTCCACATGCTCCGCTGGGAGGTGGGCGACAAGGAGTTCCTGGCCATTCTCAAAGGGGCGCTTAGCCAGTATGCTGACTCCTCCATGCGTTCTTCGGATTTCATCAAGGTGGCCGAGGCGCAGAGCCAGCAGTTGTTGACCCCTTTTTTTGCCCAGTGGATCGATGGCACCGGCGCGCCGCAGTTCACCAACAAGTACGCCGTCTACCGTCTGGGCAATAACAAGGGCTTCCGCACCATCGGCGAAATTCAGCAGGATCTCGACCTCTTCCGCATGCCGGTCGAGTTGCGCGTCGAGACCGACGGCAAGACCGAAATCCAGAAGGTCGATGTGGTTGGCTTGGATACGCAGTACATCGCGGACACCTTTGGCCGCCCGCGCCATATCGCCATCGACCCCAACAATTGGGTACTCAAGGCCACGCCGGACTTGCAAGTGCGCATCGCCATCCTCAAGGGCCAGCAACTGGTGGCGCAGGGAGACTTGCCCGGCGCGCTGGCCGAGTACCAGAAGGCTCTTGAAGCCAACTCGGCGAGTTCTTTGGCCAACTACCGCATCGCCGAGCTGCTCTTTACCCAGCGCAACTTTCAGGCCAGCGTGAATTCCTACCGGGATGCGCTCCGCGGCGACGGCGAGCCGCGCTGGACCGAGGTCTGGAGCCACATCCAGATCGGCAAGATCTTCGACATTACTGGCCAACGCGACCGCGCCGTGCAGGAATACCGTGAGGCGGTGCAGACCAACGACAACACCCAGGGCGCGGTGAACGAGGCCCGGCAATGGCTGCAAAAACCCTATAAACTTCCTGACAGCGAATAAAGCGCAACTGACCACGAAACAAATCCGTCTCCTCTGGCGTCATCTTGAACGGATGAGAACACAGGAGGCAATTCCGATGAATAGGATCGGTCTTGGATTTCGTTTGGCCGCGAGCGCCGCACTACTCGCTGCCGTTGCCGCCATTGCCCAGCAGCCGGTTCCCACGCCCGCAGGCCCCGTCCCGCCAGCCATTCTGGCCGCAAAGAAGATTTTTGTCTCCAATGCAGGGGCAGATAGCGGCCTGTTTCCCTCGCCCTTCAGCGGCAACCCGGATCGAGGTTACAGCCAGCTCTATGCGGGGCTTAAAGCCTCAGGTCAGTATGAACTGGTGGCCGACCCAGCCGAGGCCGACCTGGTGCTGGAGTTGCAACTGACCGCGCCCAACGGCCCGTCCAAGGGCAGCAAGGTCAATGGCGCATCCGATCCGGTGCCCATGCTGCGGCTGGTGGTCTATGACCGCAAGACGCACTACATCCTTTGGGCATTCACCGAGTCCATCGAAATCGCCTTCCTGCAGAAGACCCACGACCGCAACTTCGACGACGCGTTGACGGCCATTCTGGTCGACTTTGAATCGCTCACTGGCAAACCGCCCGCCGGACTCCACTAAAACCTCAAGGTAAGACCCAGTCCGATTTGCAGATTAATTCCGGCACCCTGCTAGCGTGAAATTGGCGCTGCATGCGGCAGCGTGGGAGGAAGCCAATGCAAATGAGCCCGGAAGGCCTTGATTTGCTCAAGCGATCGGAGGGTTTTCGCGGTCGCGCGTATCTGGACGTGGCGGGATTTGCCACCATCGGCTATGGCCACCGGATTCTCCCGACCGAAAGCTTTCCCGACGGCATCACAGAGGCGCAGGCAGAGCAGATTCTAGCGAACGACGTACAGCAATCCGAGCAGGCCGTCCAGCGCCTGGTGCGGGTTGCGCTCACGCAGGGCCAGTTCGATGCGCTTGTGGACTTCTGTTTCAACCTGGGCGCGGGCGCGCTGGCGGGGTCCACGCTGCTGAAAGAGCTAAACGCGGGCCAGTATGAGGCTGCCCGCGAACAGTTGCTGCGCTGGGACCATATAGGATCGCAAGAGAACGCGGGCCTGAAAGCTCGCCGCGAGGCGGAGTTTCAGCTCTGGGGCACTACCGCGCCGACACCACAGGAAGCGACTGGCTGACGGCGAAGTCTCACGAGGCTCCGTGGGCGATCTCCAGCACGGCAAGGCGCTCGTCGCTCTTCAGGTAGCCTTTGCGGCGAAACCAGTCTTCCATGGCCGGGTGCAGGCGATCGAGAGGAACGCGGTTCCCGGCTTCGAGCAGCCCATCGGCAATGGGCAGCGTGTCATCGAAGACCGCATCATTGGTAAAGTTGCGCATGGCAAAGTTGTCGATCCAGCCGATGGGGCACGGGTGCGACGAGCCGGTGGAGTCGATTCGCTGAATGGCAAGCCGGCGCGCAAACATGGTTTCACTCTAATGGATTTGCCGTCACGCGCGCTTTCCCGAATCTCCAATTCCGCCGTCCGACACCTGGACGGTCCGCAAACAAGATTGACATAGGCGGTCCCCCGGCCTGAATTGGGGATTTAATTTCTTGCCAATTCAGGCCCCTGGAGTGGCACACTAGACCCATGCCCGATATCGGCCCTCAGCACGATCTGCTCTCGGTACTGCTCATTGACGACGATGTGGTCAGCCGGGAGGTGATGGCTACGGTTCTCACCCTCAGTGGTTACGCGGTACACACCGCCGCGGGCGGCGACGCGTCGCTCGATTTGCTCGACGGCGGCGCATGCGTTCCAACCATGATTCTCATGGATGCGCAGATGCCGGGGCTGAGCGGAAACCGTCTGATAGAGCAGCTCCGCGCGCGTAGTAAAGCCACTATCTTTGTCATCAGCGCCAGCAACGCGCCAGAAGGGATGGTCGGGGCCGCAGACGGATTCGTGCTCAAGCCGCTTACAGCCGATGGCATACAAAAGCTGCTGAAAGCGCATAAGCCCGAGGCTGCTCCTTCCGGTTCCCCCGATCGTTCGCAACCCTCTGGCTCCGCCGAATCCGAAACGCCCGCCCCGGCCTCTTCCGATCTGGCGGTCAACCCTGAAACCCTGGCACAGCTTCAAGAGATGATGCCCCAGGCCGCGGTTCGCCAAATCTACACAGCTATCGTTGCCGATTTGAACCGCCGCCTGGGCGCCCTCGACACTGCCATCGCGAACGGCGATGCAGCCGAGGTTCGCCGCATCGGTCATGCCATCCGAGGGGGGTGCGGCATGGCCGGCGCCCTGCAGGCTGCCCGGCTTGGCGAACTGCTCGAGTCTGGAATACTCGAGTCGAATGATAACCAGTTGGATAACAGATCCAGCGTGGTCAGCGATTTGCGCATCGCCGCCCGCCGTCTGGAGAGTATGCTGGATGCAGGATTCCCGGCATAGGGAATTGCCGTTCCAAAGCCCTGCTTGAACGCCGGGGCCCGGTTCGGCAAGTGGAGGTTAGCCGCTCAAGTGGAACGACCGATCCGTATCGTGCTGGCGGACGACCACCCTGTGGTCCGCATCGGTGTGGGCAATATGCTCACCGAAAAAGACGGCTTCGAGATTGTTGGCGAAGCCACAGACGGCGATGAAGCCATCACCCAAACCCTCGAACTGGAGCCGGATATTCTGCTCCTGGACGTGCAGATGCCACGTCTGCCCGGCATCGAGGCCATGCGCGCCATCATGAATGGCACGCCCACGGTGAAGATCCTCCTGCTGACTGCGACCATCACCTCCCATCAAATTATTGAGGCCCTGCAGATCGGCGCGCGCGGCATCGTGCTCAAAGACGCCCTGGCCGGCCATTTGCAAACCGCGATCCGCACTGTCTTCTCCGGCGACTACTGGATCGGCGGTAAGCGCGTGGTCAATCTTGTCTCCGCGCTTCACGACCTCATCCAGGAGGCTGCGGTGCCCCTGCGCAAAACCTACGGCCTCACGCCCCGCGAACTTGAAGTCGTGGGCTGCATCGTCGAGGGCTGTAGCAATCGCGACATCGCGAAGCAGTTCACCCTGAGCGAAGAGACCGTCAAGCGCCACCTCTCCAATATTTTCGACAAGACCGGCGTTTCCACCCGCCTGGAACTCGCCCTCTTTGCCATTGCGCACCAGCTCGTTACCCCGCCATAACTGGCCTTAGCGGACGCCATTAGCTTTCAAGGCCGGGCCATACTCCTGGTCTTCCTTCTGCATGTGGTCGTTGAACCAGTCGCGCAGAAAATTCAGCAGTTGAACGTACATCGTGGAATCGCAGTTCCGGTAGCGGGCCATAAAGTTGGCCAATTTGCCGATCAATTCCTGGTGTTTGGCGCGGTGCTGGGCCAGCCCCGCGTACTTGGCCTCCGACATCATCCGTTCCTCCAGCGCAAAATGTTGACGCGCTCCTGCCATGAGCGTGTCCAGCAGCGGGCCAGCGACGCTCTGCGCCTGCCCCTTCATCATTCCGGCATGAAGCGCGTTCAGAACGCGCAATAAGCCCTTATGCTGATCGTCAAGGGCTTGCACGCCAACGGAGTACTTGGTGCTCCACGTCAATAAAGCCAATGTCCCCTCCTGTCGGTATGCCCGCACTAAGGAATACATCGGCTGGATGCTATGGAAGCTGAATGGGAAATTGACTCGTCCTGGATTCCGGGCCCACGCTGCGACCGTAGCAGTTCGCCGGAGCTGTGCAATAGTGTGTTCTGAGACGACGCTCAGCAAGGCCAGCAAGCCATAGAATGAAGCCATGAATCTCAAAGGCAAAATCGTCTTCATCACCGGCGCAAGTTCCGGCATTGGCGCGGCCACCGCTTTCGCCTTTGCTGCCGAGGGCGCGCGCCTGCTGCTGGCCGCCCGGCGCGCCGGAAAGCTGGCTGAAGCCGCTTCGCGCGCCCTGGAGCTGGGCGCAACCGCCGTTCACTCGATCGGCCTCGACGTGCGCGACCGCCGCTCTGTCCAGGCCGCCATCGACACCCTTCCTCCGGAGTGGGCGAAGATCGAGATCCTGGTCAACAACGCCGGCCTCAGCCGCGGCCTGGACAAACTTTACACAGGCAAAATCGAAGACTGGGAAGAGATGATCGATACCAACGTGAAGGGGCTGCTTTATGTTTCGCGCGCCGTGGTGCCGGGCATGGTGGTGCGCGGCCATGGCCATGTGGTCAATCTGGGTTCGACCGCGGGCGAACTCACATATCCCAATGGGGCCGTCTACTGCGCCACCAAGGCTGCAGAACGGGCCATCAACGACGGCCTCCGTCAGGATCTGCTGGGAACGCCGGTGCGGGTGACCACCGTGGATCCCGGCATGGTCGAGACCGATTTCAGCCTGGTACGCTTTCACGGCGATGCGGAACGAGCCGCCAAAGTCTACAAGGGCGTGACCCCGCTCACCCCTGAAGACGTCGCCGATGCCATACTGTGGGCCGTTACCCGGCCAGCGCATGTCAACGTCGCGCGGATCCTTCTGACCCCGGTAGACCAGGCTAACTCCCTGCTCTTTCACCGCGAGCCATAGCTGGAAGGCGTCGCCGGCCGGAGTATTCGCAATCGAGCGGGGATTTCTTTCCCTTTGTGCATCCTGCGCAAGGCTGGCGCCTCAAGAACTTGCGGCCTTGGGGCAATCGTCCGGCTGATTGCGCACCTAATTGAGTGCAAGGATCGAATTTTAATCAACACTTTCTTGACAGGACAAACCAGAAGGCGCATGATCGTCCCAATTCGGTTCTGCCGTCTGACGCATTTCAAATGAGGAGTCTCCCCCGAAGATTCCCTACGCCAGAAGAGGCTCTATCCCACCAAAGCTCCCTAGACTGACTTCATCTCACGTTGAAGAGCAGGCACATATGGTGGTCAAAACACAAAGCAAAGGCCGTGGCCTGACTGGGCTGCATGTCGGCGCCTCCAATGTCCGGCGTTATTTTCCCAGGCATGTTGTGGTTATCGAGTTGCACCTGGATCACCTTCAGATTCAGTGTGGGTTGGAGCCTGACTTTTGGCAGGACCAGCCTGAGATTTACGATCCCCGGCTCTGCGCCTGGCTGGAATCCAAAAACTTTCACACAAGGCCAGATCGAACACCGATCCCTCTGGCGCTGATCCCGGCGGGAAAGAACTCTTTCCGGCTCCAACCTGTCCCCTTGAACGGCCACTCTTAGGGCCTGTTAACCCTACCTCAGTCAAAGACCCGCTAAACGAATCGCTCCTGCCAGGGTGAGTTGTCGCCTGAGACCCCAGTTGAGCGCCGAAGCCTCCTCCCCCAGCTCCTGGCGCAGGCTTCCCTTGGGCACTCTGCCCCCGCAGTTCTCCCGGATAGGCAGACCCGAAGTAACGATGGTCTCTATTTTCCTATTTTTTATTTCCGATCTGTGGAAAAATGTGCAATATTGAACAGGCAGGCTTGGTTTCGCGTGGGAATAATACAAAACGTTCGGAGATTGTTCTGTTCTTCTCCGCGAACGAGATGGCAATCGCTCCACAGTAAGAAACTCGTACTTCTCCAGTAAGAGATTCGTACTTTCTTCATGGATGGGCCAAGCAACGGACCTCCATCTTTCCGCATCGAACTTTGTCGTTGGCAAGTCACTTATCAGGAACCTTCCACGGTGGATCTCTCCTTCCACGGCGCACGGCTCCCTCTGACTTGGTTCTCTCGTCCGACCTCACCTGTTGTGGATAGGAGCTTCCTATGGTTGTCAAAACACAATCCAAAGGCGTCGGGGTGACTGGATTGCACGTGGGCATGCCCAATGTCCAGCGCTATTTTCCCAGGCAAGTTGCGGAAATCGAGTTGCTTCTGGATCATCTCCAGATTCAGTGCGGATTGGAGCCTGGCTTTTGGCGGGACCAACCCGTGATTCACGATCCCCGGCTCTGTGCCTGGCTGGAGTCCAAGAACTTCCATACGGGCCCAGGTCGAACCCCAATCCCCTTGGCGATGATTCCGGCGGGAGAGAACTCCTTCAGGCTCCAGGTGGTCTCCTCGAACGGATAGTCACCGTTCCCCGGTTCAAGCGCTTGGTGGGATCGGTGTGCCAATTCAGAAGGCAAGCGTATTATCCAGGAACTGGGCCAATGGCCGCGATCCACGAGGGATAGTCTGCACATCCTCTTGCCGTTGCAAACATCTGATAGCACTTCCTAACGAAAACAAAACTGCCCGCGCCGGAAGCTTGTGAAAGCCTCTGGCGCGGGCAGTTGGTGAAATAACCAAACTAGAAGTTGAAGCGTCCGCCAACTAGAAGTTGAAGCGTCCGCCAAATTGCAGCGAGCGCGCGTTGCCGAAGCTCGTGATGTAACCGAAGGTGCCGACGGCTGTTCCACCAGCTGTGTCGTTGGCGTTTGTAGAGGCGCCCGTGTTCGGGTTGTTGAGCAGCGCGTGATTGAAGACGTTGAATGCCTCGAAGCGAATCTGGAACTCGCTCTCGCGGTAGATGTGGAAGGAGCGGAAGAGGCTCGCGTTGAATACCGATTGTCCCGGGCCTCTGAACTCGTTGCGATGCGTGTTGGGCAGGGTTGGTGAGGCGTTGGTCGGGTTGCCCGCAACCGTGGCTGGCGGTTCGATAATGCTCTGGAAAGAGGACGCGGCAAACCAAGGTTTCCCGCTGGAGACTGGATTAGTCGTAGAGTTGACGCGCGCGTGCCCGCCAAGCTGCTGATAAGGCGCAACCAATTCAGCGTAGGCGGCTCCCATGCCCGGAGCGTTGTAGGTCGTTCCATTTGCCGTTACCGAGAATGGCGCGCCGCTGATGTGGCTGAACTGGCCGTTCAAGTTGAAGCCGCCGATAATCTGCGCCAGCGGGCCGTGGTCTGCGTACTTCTGACCATAGCCGAAGGGCAAACTGTAGATGCCCCACACTTGCGCGTTGTGTTTGCGGTTGTAGGTGGCCGAGGCCCGGTTCAGGTAAAAATACGCTGGGTAATTGAACGTCGTGCCACTCGCTCCTGTACCGGCGCCGTTGTCCTCGAAGTCCATGGCGTGCGACCAGGTATAGATCACGCCAAAGGAGGCGTTCCTGCCCGCGCTACGCGTCAACTGCGTTTGTAACCCGTTATACTCCGAGCTGAATTCCGGCTCGTTCATTGTGATGCCGCCGGTGTTGTAGCAAACCGGGTTCGAGGTGCCGCTGCAGTACTTCTGGTTGATGATTTCGTTGGCATTGAAGTTGCAGCCCCCGGTCAGGCCGCTGGAGGGATTCCACTGGCCGTCGGCCATGCACGGGGTGCTGGCGCTGGGCAGCGGCGCGGCATTGTACGGGCTGACGCCGGCCATCTGACGAACAAAATGATTGCCGACATAGCCCACGTTAGCGACTAGCTGGTGGCCCAGATCGCGCTGAATGAAAAGGTTCCAGCTCTCGAGGTAGCCGCGGCGGAAGTTCTTCGGAGCGGTGTTGGTTCCTCCTGCGACCGGGAGCGAGACAAAGCCGGTGGTGAGGTTTGGAGTCGGTACTACCGGGATGCCGTATATTTTGCCGGGAGCTAGGGTCATCGGCGCATTGGCGTTGGCCGGGTCGGTCGGCACTGTACCCGTTGCGCTCCCGGTGTAATTCACACTTAAATCCTCGGGGAAGGTGTCGCGCAGAAAGCGCAGGTTGTCGGGATCGGTGGTAAGACCGCCGCCCGTGCGAATAACCGTCTTCTCGTTCAGGCGATACGCAAACCCGACGCGAGGAACGAACATGCCGTGTCCCATATCCAGGCCGGCGTTCTTTGGGTTGCCGAGGACGCCGCCAATCTCGACGTTGGCACTCTGCGGGAGAGTCGGATCCAGGATGTACACGCCCGAGTGGTCGCGGTAAGGCGCGGGATAGTATTCCCAGCGTACGCCATAATCGAGGGTGAGTTTGGGCGTAATTGCCCACTCATCCTGCGCGTAGGCGCCAAGCTCAGTCCAGCGTAATGAGTTGGGGTCGGCAAGCTGCGCGGACTTGGATACTCCCGTGCCCGTTCCCGCGTTGGGAAGGCCCAGCAGGAAATCAGCCAGCGCGTTGTAATTGGTGGCGGGGCACGATGCAGCCGTGCAGGTCATGCCGCCCGAGAACTGGAAGCCGCCGCGCGGATTTCCAGTGATTCCGCTGCCGGTTGTGGGCTGGAAGTGATTGAGGTCGAAGTGGTAGTAGGTGAAGCCGTACTTGGTGGTATGCTTGCCCTTGACCCAGCTCAGGTTGACATCGCCGGTGAACTGGTTCTCGCGGAAATGGAATGGGTTGGCACCGTTGCTGTTACCGAGGGAGTTGAAATTAGTACCAGACGGGCCGGCAAAAGAGAAGACCGGCTGGCCGTAGTAATCGGTGTCGCCGGCGGGCCCATTGGTGCCGGGAATGCCTAGCGCGCCAGAGCCGTAGTCGCCGAGAGATAGATCGAGCGTAGACTGCGCTCCTGTGACCTGGCGAGTGTAACCGAAGTCCGTGTCAACCACAAGGTTGGGCGCGAAGACGTGGCTTGCGCCAAGGCCGACGTTTTGGATGCGGCCCGCGGCCGCGCCCGGCTGGCCGCCATCATAGGTGCCGCCGCCAGCTGCTAACAACTGCTGCGCATCATCCACGGTGAAGGGCTCGATGCTGTACTTGCCAAAGATTTGTGTGTTGTCGTTTGGGAGGTAGTTGATCTTTACATCGTTGGTGTTGCGGTTATAAGAGAAGGTGCTAAAGCCGTAGACATCGTTTGCGAGATCGCTGGTAAACGATTCAGGGTTTTGGCCTGCCGCACCCACTTCAGCCGAGATGGGCTGAAGAAGCGCCAACATCTTTTGGGCAGGCACAGATTGCCGCGCTATGGGGATACAGTTGCATCCGTATTCGGATTGGAAAGTGGTCGTGCGGTACGCGGGCAGCAAATACCCGTTGACGTAGTGAGCGGCTACAGGGTCCGGTACGACTGGCTGAGGATCATAGAGAGTGGTGATTGAGGATACCTGAGAGAAGTCGCCGGTGAGCATATTTGTGGTCGGGACCGATACGTTTCCACTAACCAGCTGCCGGCGCGTGGTGCGCTCGAAGTTATCGAAAAAGAAAAGTTTCTTCCTTCCGGTGAGTATCCTGGGAAGGTAAACCGGGCCCCCGAGATTGAAGCCGAACTGATCGAATATGTTCTTAGGAACGACCGACCCGACGGCATTGGTGTAGGCCTGCGCATTGAAGGCTGCGTCCTGGTAGTACTCCCATGCGCCACCGTGGAGATCCCTGGTACCGCTCTTGGTGGTGATCTTGACGGAGGAGCCTCCCGCCTGGCCTTGCTCAGCATTGAAGGAGTTGGTGGTGAAGCTGACGTTTTCGATGGAGTCCGACGGCGGGACGTAGGCAATGAGGTATTCCAGCCAGCCGTAGTAGTTCACCGCGCCGTCGATGCGCGTGGTGTTGCCGTTCATGCTGACGCCGTTCATATTGACCGACATGGCGCGAGAGGGGTTTGAGCCTGTCGAATTCTGCTCTACCACCGCCGCTGCGCCGGGAATCACTGTGTACAGGGCCTGAAAGTTGCGGCCCTGACTGGAAGTGATCGGCAGTTGCGAGAGCTCCGTCTGGCTAATCTCCGCGTTGACTTCGCCCGATTCGGTCTGTAGCGCCGGCGGTGCATCGGTGACCGTGATTTGCGACGCGACGCGCGCCAGGCGCAGCGCTATGTCCACACGCACTTGCCGGTTAATTTCGATCTGGATGTTGTTTTCGGTGAATGCAGCGAAGCTTCCAGAGGCCGGGATAGAGATGGAATAGTTCCCCGGCAGCACGTCGAGAATGTTGTAATTGCCTGATCCGTTGGCGGTGGCACTGCGGACTTCGCCGGTGCCCTGGTTGGTCATCGTTACGGTGACGTCGGGAACGACCGCACCGCTCTTATCGGTGACTGTTCCCGTAATCGAGCCGTAAAGAATCTGCGCACTGGCTACGCTGCTTCCTAGACACAGCATTAGAAACGCGGCCGCCATCAGTGTTCCGATGGCGCCTATATTGACGCTGAAGTTGCTCCCTGGCTTTCTTGGCATGTAATTCCTCCAAAAGCGGTTAATTGCCTGCGTTCTTGTCAATCTCCGCGAATATTTTCGCGGGCACCGGCCCCTGAATTCGCCGAAACGGGTCGAAACGATTTTTTTACCATCGCTCATCGCCCAGTGTGCGAAATGGAAACCTTTACAGTGCGATTAAATTGTTGACGCAAACTATAAAAGCACCAAAAGACGATTGTCAAGCGAGAATCCAATTTATATTTGTCTGGCTGGATCGATTGACTATTTCGTTGCTCGGAAAACTGGAGACAATTCCAGCCTGAAAAGGTGCCCTGCGACTATTATCACCAATGCTTTGTTTACGATAGAAATTTTGTGGCGGGGGTCCTAGCGCCGCCGGAAGTTCAACCCGCTCTCCCAACCGGCTCAACTTCGCAATGAGGCGGCCTGCGTAATAGCCCGATTCTCTGTCGATATATTGTTCGCACTGCAAAATACATATACTGTCTCCATGCTGCTTTGTTCCAGATTTCGCTGCACTCTCCGGCAACTGACGCGCATTGGGCGCACAGACCGCACGTCGGTCGCCCCTTGGCTCTTCCTGCTGGCGCCTATGCTCTTTCCATTGCATAGCTTGGCTCTTGGGCAGCCCCGCTATGTGGAGACTACTTCGGCTTCAAACAGCTTCCGACTGGTGCATCAGGGAGCTGCGGCGAAGCTCTATGTGGATGGCGGCGACTATCCAGGGGTAGTGCGCGCAGCCCATGACCTCCAGGCGGACATCTTGAGGGTGAGTAGCTGCAACGCGCTGCTCGACAATGACGGAAAGTCCCTCTCCGGTGACGTGGTCCTCATCGGCACCATCGGAAAAAGCAAAATCATCGACCGCCTGATTCGCGAGCGGAAGATCGATGTAAGCCAGATCCAGGGTAAATGGGAATCGACGCTAATTCAGGTTGTTGCACGCCCACTGCCGGGCGTTGCCCGCGGCCTGGTCATCGCGGGCAGCGACAAGCGCGGGACAATTTATGGAATCTACGATCTCTCTGAGCAGATTGGAGTTTCTCCCTGGTACTGGTGGGCGGATGTTCCCGTTGAGCATAAGGATGTGCTGTATGTGAAAGCGGGCCGCTGGGTGCAAGGCGAACCGGCGGTCAAATATCGCGGCATTTTTCTCAACGACGAGGCCCCTTCGCTATCGGGTTGGGCAAAAGAAAAGTTCGGCGGACTCAACCACCAGTTTTATGAAAGGGTCTTCGAGTTATTGCTCCGCCTGAAGGCTAACTTTCTCTGGCCGGCGATGTGGGACAACGCCTTCAACGAAGACGACCCGCTCGACCCCAAGCTGGCCGATGAATATGGCATCGTGATGGGCACCTCGCATCACGAGCCCATGCTGCGCGCCCAACAGGAATGGAAACGGCACGGCACGGGGCCCTGGGATTACACAACCAACTCGAAGGAGCTCGATGCGTTCTGGGAGGAGGGCATCGAACGCAACAAGAATTACGAGAGCGCGATCACACTCGGCATGAGAGGCGATGGAGACAAGCCGATGGCCGAGAACGACGACATCGCACTGCTGGAGAAGATCGTCGCCGATCAGCGGGAGATCATCGCCCGCCACCAGACTCCCACAGTCGCTTCCGATCCTCAGGTTTGGGCTCTCTATAAGGAAGTGCAAGGTTATTACGAGAAAGGCATGCGCGTTCCAGACGATGTGACCCTGCTATGGAGCGACGATAACTGGGGAAATATTCGCAGGCTGCCCACCGCGGATGAAAGAAAGCGCAGCGGAGGCGCGGGAGTCTACTACCATTTCGATTATGTCGGAGGCCCTCGATCCTATAAGTGGCTCAACACCTATTCAATTACCAAGGTATGGGAGCAAATGAATCTTGCCCATGCTTATGGCGCGAACCGCATCTGGATCGTGAACGTTGGCGATCTGAAGCCGATGGAGTTTCCTATCGAATTCTTTCTCGACTTTGCGCGGGATCCAGAAAGGTGGGGCAAGGATAACCTTCAGGAATTTACAGAACTTTGGGCCACGCGCGAATTTGGCCAGGAACATGCCGCGGAGATAGCCGACATTATTTCGAAATACACTCAGTACAATGCGCGGCGCAAGCCGGAGCAACTGGAGCCGGATACATTCAGTCCGGTTCATTACCAGGAAGCAGACCGAGTTTATTCCGAATGGAAGTCGCTCACCGAACGAGCGGAGCGGGTCTATGAGCAACTTCCAGAAGACAAGCGCGATGCGTTCTTTGAGCTGGTGCTTTACCCAGCCAAGGCCTCGGCCATTGTCAACGAGTTATACATCACGGTCGGCAAGAATCATTTGTATGCCGTGCAGGGCAGGGCGAGCACAAACGATCTTGCCGATAAAGCGCGTGCCCTGTTTGCTGCGGACGCCGCGCTTTCCGATGAGTACAACCACAAACTTGCTCACGGCAAATGGGACCACATGATGGACCAGACCCACATCGGGTACACGTTCTGGAACCAGCCTCCTCTCAATGCCATGCCGGCAGTTACCGAGGTACAGCCCACAGCCGGACCGAGAATGGCAGTCGCTGCCGAAGGATCGCCATTTGCCGGATCGGGCGGATTTGGCCCCCTAGCATTGCCTGCCTTCGATGTCTTTAACCGGCAAACTCAGTTCATCGACGTATTTAATAGCGGAATCGAACCTTTTGAATTTACCGCGAGCGCAGACCAGCCGTGGATCGTGCTAAGCGAAACGCATGGAACTGTTGCAAAGGATGAAAGGCTGCTCGTCAGCATCGACTGGGACAAAATTCCCGATGGTCAAAATGCCGGCGCGGTTACCATCGCTCAGAAGGACGGCGCGACCGCTCATGTGCGTGTGCAGGCACTGAATCCGTCGATACCCGCAAGAGATTCCTTGCAGGGTTTTGTAGAAGCCAACCACTACGTTTCAATTGAGGCGGAGCACTTTACTGCGCGGACAAGCGACGGCGTAGCCCACTGGGATAAAATTCCTGGCTTTGGCGAAACACTTTCGGGGATGACGATTTTTCCGGTCACTGCGCCAAGCGCGGAACCGCCTCAGCCGGCGCCGACTCTCGAATACCGGATGTACCTGTTTGAGGGGGGCAAATTCAATGTGGAAGCCATCCTGGCGCCGACGCTGAACTTTGTTCCGGGCCGCGGATTGAGGTTTGCGATTTCTTTCGACGATCAGGCGCCGCAGATCGTCGATGCTCTTGCGAACAACTCACAAAAAGATTGGGAACAGGCCGTAAGCGACGGAGTTCGCAAGGTCACATCCACACTCAGTGTGGACGGGCCTGGTTACCATACGTTGAAGTTTCGCATGGTCGACCCAGGAGTGGTGCTGGAGAAGCTGGTAGTCAGTCCGGGCCTGCCACCGCCCAGTTATCTTTGGCCTCCGGAGAGTTATCGCAATCCCGGAATAGCTGCGCGTTAGACATTCTTATCGCGACTCGCCTGAGACCGGCAGCCTATTTGGCGCGATATTCCCGATCCGTGACCTGCTCAAGCCACACTACGTCCACACCCTTCGCGTCGACTTCCTGAATGGCGAGATGCACCATGGTATTGTTCTCGGCAGCGCCATGCCAGTGCTTGGCATTGGGAGCGATTGTGACGGTGTCTCCGGGATGAATCTCGCGCACGGGCTGGCCCATCAGCTGTACCAGGCCTGTTCCCGTCAAAACATGCAGGGTCTGTCCGACGGGGTGCGTATGCCACGCGGTGCGCGCGCCTGGCTCAAAGCTGACGCGGAAGACGCGCAAGCGGGATGGCTCGCTGCCAACGACAATTTCATCGATCCAGACGTTTCCGGTAAACCAGTCTGCCGGGCCTCTGCGGCTCGGCCGCTCGTTGCTGCTCACAATCCTCATTGCAATGCCCTCCCATGCGCGCGGCCTGTCACATATTGTTTTGCGGAACCACAATAGGCTGTATCGGCTGCGAGTATAGCACTCCAAACCTCACGGCTACCAAGTCAGGATGCAGCTTGACGATCAGGGCCATTCTCAGGTGTACTCGATACATCCCATCACCGCTGAAAGGCATCACCGTTCGACATGGCATTTGAACCTGGGCAGAAAATCGGCGACTACGAGATCATGGCAAAGCTCGGCGCCGGTGGGCTTGGAGTCGTGTACGAAGCGCGGCATGTAATCTCACAACGGCGCGAAGCCTTGAAAATCCTGCTGCCTGAGCAGTTGGGTACGCCGGACATGGCGGAGCGGTTTCGCCGCGAAGTGCAGACGCTGGCCACTCTCAGCCATGTCAATATAGCCGCACTTCACAACGCCTTCTACCATGACGGCCAGCTCGCCATGGCGATGGAGCTGATCCATGGCGAGACGCTGCGCGACTACCTCAAGAAAACGTCGACCACCCTTCCTCAGGCGCTGGACCTGATCATTCAGGTGCTGCGCGCACTCGACTATGCGCATCGCCTGGGCGTAGTGCATCGGGACATTAAGCCGGCGAACATCATGATTACTTCGGATGGCGTGGTCAAGCTGCTCGATTTCGGCATCGCGATTACCCAGCAGGCAAGCGACTTGACGCTGACCGGATACCTGCTCGGCTCGCTGCACTATATGTCTCCCGAACAGGTGAGCGGCAAGAGGGCGACTACACATTCGGATATTTATTCTGTGGGCATCACGCTCTACGAACTGTTGACTGGCACCCTGCCCATCAAGGGCACGGCCAATTACGAGATTATGGTGGGCCACATGAGTCAAATCCCCGTGCCGCCGCACGAAGTGGCCCCACAGATTCCGATTGCCATCTCAGACGCGGCGATGCATGCACTGGAGAAAGACCCAGCGCGGCGCTTTTCGTCAGCAGAGGAATTTCTGCACGCCCTGGAGTCGAAGCCGCTGCGGAAGGAAGACACGACCGTGACCATGCCGCGGCCCAGGCTCGACACCTTCGCTGCGCATCCTTCCAGCGGATCGCTCAAGCCGGTCACCCCCTCGGGAAGCGGTCTTCAAAGCCTTCCTCTGGAGGAAGCAAGCCGCAAGCTGGCTGTCTATATCGGCCCGGTGGCAAAGATCGTCATCAAAAAGCTAGCCGCCCAATCCAACGATTTGGATTTCATCTATCGGGAGGCGGCCAAGCAAATCGGCTCCGAAGCCGACCGGGCTGCGTTTCTTCGCTCAAGAACTCACTAGCTCGCTCAGCCGTTCAGCATCTCAAAAGCCTTGATGAGACTGGTGTGCATTCGATTGAAAGACGCCGTCACCTCGGCAATTTCGTCGTTGCCGGTGATCTTCAAGGGCGGCAGATCGAGCTCGCCTTTGCTGATGCGGTCGGCATTGAGAGAGACACGGCGCAGTGGCCGAATGACGATCACGTACATGGAGACATCGATCAGCAAAATCGTCAGCAGGAAGATCGTTCCCAACCCAATCAGCAGCTCATTGAAGCCCTTGTGAGCCAGGGCAATTGGGACCGCCATCGGCACGGAGATAATCTGCGCTCCGACGACATCGTTCGCCCTCCAGCCAAGCCCATGATCGGCGCCATAATGGCGGATCATCGCGGCGGGCGCGATCGAGGCATCGCTGTGGCAATGCAAGCAGCCCGGCGCGGCAACCACCGGCATAGCCACATAGAGCACCGGGCCCAATGGCGTGCTGCGCTCTCCAATCTGCTCCGTAGCATTGGGATTATCACGGAAGTAATTGATGAGATCCACCTCCCATTGCGTAGCGCGATCCTCCAGGTTGGTCGGGTTCAGCGCGGCCTCGCGCAGACTATACTCCGGGTAGGTTTTGCGCAGATACTTGAAGGTGGCGTTCGCCGCATAGAAAGGGATCATCTGGGGCAGGAATTCGCTGCTGTCCGTGGGCTTGTCAGGGACAGGAGTGGCCTGGTCGCCCGTCTGAGGCGTCGTCGCAAGGTCGGGACTGACCTGATTGTCTGTCTGAGCATTTTTCATCAGGAGGGCACTGACCTGATCGTCGGTATAGTCCTTGGTCGCGCTAGCGCTGGCGGTTATCAGCTGTGCCTGCTCCAGTACCTGCCGCCGAGCGTCGTCCATCAAGAAGTTGTAGGCGTAGCGAGAGATGAGAGAAATCCCGCATCCGAAGATCAGGACCAGCACAATGTTGAATCTTAAAAGCAGCTTCACAAAGACCCCCCACAGACAGACAATCATATTACCCGAAGACCTGACAATGAAGGGTTGTGGTTAACCTACCCCGCAAGACTCAACCGATGAAAACTATAGTTCTCTCGTAATCTAAGCGTGGGTAGGTCATAACGGGGGATTGGGAATTGGGCACGAGGTGGTCCAGTGCGGCGCACGGGTGTTCGGCTACTTTGACTGAGCTGGATCTCCCCTTTGCCTGGCAACTTCCGCTCTAAAAATGACGAAAATATTACAATTCGACAACAAATAGCGGGACCTTTTTGTATAGATTCTGCTCAGTCTCTCAATTGCGGTATCGTCTGCATTGCTACTCTTTGTGCGCGTTCTTCTGAGTTGCATTGGCTTGCTTGATCGTGTCTGTTGAGCACAAGGGTACCGACAGGACCAATATATATTGAAGATCGGGAAACGTCGTATCCACCCGGCTCTCTCGCTTCACATTTTACTGATATTAACCGTCAGTCTTCCATTGAGTTGACAGCGGACAGATTCAATTTTTTTGGTTTCAGCTTTTCATTGCTTTGGGCATGTGCATCTCATTCACAAAATCGATTGACTTGCCCGGAGACCCAATTGAAAAGCGTAAGATTTCTCTCTGCCCAGTTAATTCAATTTGTATTCGTAGTCGCCCTGCTTAGCGCCCATTCTCCAGCCTTCGCTCAAACATTCATCATAACGCCGCCTTCGCCGGGATGCCAGCTACTGAGCGCTCCGGCCGGTACTGTCCCCGCGTACTGTGAAACCTTCGACCATCCCGAAGGAAATGGTGATCGCGCTGGGGCGCTTAGTCCTGTATGGGGCGTCTCTCGCATCGTTGGCAGCAGTAATCTAGGGCAGGGCCAATACTACGATATAACTTCCACAGCCATTCAGTTGTGCGGTACTACCTATTCCGTTATCGATCCGAACGATGTGCAAATCTGCGACGGTCAACTTGTGGAGTCGACCTTCGATCAGCAGACTGTTACGGATCTATCGATATATCCCAAACAGCCGTTCGATATATCAGGCGGACGCACGGGGACCATCGCATTTGATGTGAACGACGATACAAATGGAACCCATAGTGTATGGCCAGAGTTGTGGTACACGGATGCGCCCGTGCCAACGCCGTTCGTCCACAACAATTTCTTGCAGTCGGTACCGGCAAATGGCTTTGGCATTCGCCTTGCAGCCTCCTGTCCTGCTAACTACGGAGCCGGATGCTATGTGCGGAATGCCTGCCCTAACTATCCCGCAAATGTTCCGGTTGTCACGGTAGATTCAGCCATTGTGGTCAACAACTATGTGGCAAACGATGTGCCTGCTTTCTTTCCGCCAACTGCGCCCGCGGGTTCACTCACGGTTACTCCCGTTGGCTGTGTGCAGGCTTCATCCGGGCCGGGCAACATGAACCACTTCGAGCTCCGTGTCTCGCAAAATGAAATCGATGTCTATGGCACGGACGCCGGCACGACTGGACCCCTGAAGGAACTTGCAATCATCACCAACGCGGGACTTACACTGACTCGCGGCCTGGTCTTTATGAACGATGCACACTATAACGCCGACAAGTTCGGTAACGGTCAGGCGAATCATACATTCACGTGGGACAACTTTGCCTTTGACGGCCCGCTGCTGCCGCAAGACCTTGCACTTGATGTAGTGGATGCTCTCACGCCTGTCGGTCCCGCCTATCCCGGCATGTTCAATGAGGGCTGGTTGGTTGGGCCCTCGAATCCTACGCCTGTGAGCCTTACCATACCGGGAGCCTACAACGTTACCGACGCAATCGGGGCGCTTCTAACTTTCAATTTTGCTCCTTTAACGCTTCCCACCATCCAAAATCCCCCTGCTCCATTTATCAGCTATAGCGTGAATAATGGCACTCCACAGCTTGCACCCTGGCCATTCGTCGCTTGTCCTCTTCAGAACGGCTCACCGGCTTGCTACATTTACACAATTGCAGTACCGGTCAACCTGTCTGACGTGAAAGCCGGCATCAACACCGTTCAGTTCACTTCCACGAGCGATGTTTCCATTGCCAATGTTGATATGATCCTGCGCGGCGCCGCCGGAATCCCATGCACATCGGGCTGCCCGGCAACTCTTCCGATGCCAACAATAACCATTACGCCGTCGGCCTCGACCATTACCACAGCGCAACCACTGACGGTTAATGTTCTTATCACCGGTACAGGAAGTTCAGCCCCGGTGCCCACAGGCACAGTCACGCTCTCGGGAGTCGGCTTTATCTCAGCGCCAGTTACCCTCAACGGCAGTGGCGCCGCCACCATTTCAGTTCCCGCAGGAGCGCTTTATGCCGGTCCTGATTTACTGACTGTTGCCTACTCGGGAGATAGTAACTACCTCTATACCAACGAAAACAGCCCGGTGACCGTCAACAATATACAACCGGTTTCCGGGCAGACGGCGATTTATATCACTCCCATTTACGAGGGGTCTATTCCGACGACACAATCGGATACCTTTAACATCGATATTTTGGGAACCGACTCGTTCACGGCCGCACTGACGCCTACCGGAACGGTGACGCTCACAGGCGCAGGCTTTGATTCAGGCCCCGTGCAACTCAACGGCGGTGTCGCGCAGATCTTCGCTCCTGCCGGATCGATGGCGCCTGGCACATGGACGTTCATGGCCAATTACTCGGGCGACAGCAACTTTGCAGCCGGCTCCTTTGCCGCCGCGAATATGCTTACTATCACGGGGCCCGCGATAACTCCAGCGCCGCCTACGATGACGACACCTGCACTAGCCAGCACCGCGACCCCGTCGACCGGAACGACAGCGGATCCAATCACGGTGACGGTTGGTGTTGTTGTTGCTGGAAGTGGCATAAGCGCCCCAGCGCCTTCCGGGACTGTGACACTGACTGGAACTGGCTTCGCAACTCAAACGGTAACCCTCAATACCAATGCCGGCGCATTCTTCGCCATTCCTGCCGGCGCGCTTGCGGTCGGCACCGATACGCTATTAGTTAGTTATTCAGGCGACAGCAATTACAACGCCACCGGCAACCAGCTCACAATCACGATCACTGGCGGCGGAACTCTCACTCCCCAGACCATCACCTTCAGCTCCATCGCGGCGCAGACGGTAGGCACGCCGCTGACGCTCTTGGCAACCGCCAGTTCGGGCCTTGCGGTCAGTTACTCCTCCTCGACGACTGCCGTCTGCACAGTCGCCGGATCGACCGCAACGTTCCTCACTGCTGGATCCTGCACCATCCAGGCCGCACAGGCGGGTAACGGAACCTTTGCGGCGGCTACGCCTGTCACGCAGAGCTTTACGGTCAATGCCGCGGCTCTCACTCCTCAGACCATCACCTTTGGCACCATTGCAGCGCAGACGGTTGGCACGCCGCTGACGCTCTCGGCAACAGCCAGTTCGGGCCTTGCGGTCAGTTACTCCTCTTCGACGACCTCGGTCTGCACGGTCGCCGGAGCAGTTACCACATTCCTCACCGCGGGAACATGCACTATCCAGGCTACACAGGCGGGTAACGGAACTTATGCTGCGGCCACGCCTGTGACGCAGAGCTTTACAGTCAACGCCGCAGCTCAGACTTCCCAGACCATCACCTTCAGCTCGATCGCGGCGCAGACCGTCGGCACGCCGTTGACGCTCTCGGCAACAGCTAGTTCCGGCCTAGCTGTCAGTTACTCCTCTTCGACGACTGCCGTCTGCACAGTCGCAGGAGCAACCGCCACATTCCTCACGGCGGGAACATGCACCATCCAAGCTACGCAGGCGGGTAATAGAACCTTTGCGGCGGCAACGCCTGTTTTGCAGAGCTTCACGGTCAATACCGCAGCTAAAACTTCCCAGACAATCACCTTCGGCCCCATTGCAGTACAGACGGTAGGCACGCCGCTGACGCTCCCGGCAACCGCCAGTTCCGGCCTTGCTGTCAGTTACTCTTCTTCGACGACCGCGGTCTGCACCGTCGCCGGCGCAACCGCCACATTCCTTACCGCGGGAACCTGCACCATCCAGGCTACACAGGCGGGTAACGGAACTTATGCAGCGGCCACGGCTGTCACGCAGAGCTTCACGGTCAATGCCGCAGTTCTCACTTTTCAGACCATCACCTTTGGTCCCATCGCAGCGCAGACCGTAGGAACGCCGCTCACGCTTTCGGCAACAGCCACCTCCGGCCTCGCCATCAGTTACTCCTCTTCGACGACATCTGTCTGCACGGTCGCCGGAGCAACCGCTACATTTCTCACCTCAGGAACCTGCACCATCCAGGTTACACAGGTGGGTAATGGAACCTTTGCGGCGGCCACGCCCGTCACGCAGAGCTTTACGGTTAATGCTGCCGCTCAAACTTCCCAGACCATTACCTTTGCCCAGCCCATATCGCAGATTACCTACACATCGGGCTTGACGATTCTCCTCAGCGCCACTGGCGGTGCTTCCGGCAATCCTGTAGTCTTTGCACTGGACGCGAGCAGCACAGGGACGGGAATCATCTCAAGCAGTACGCTGACGGTCACCGGCGCGGGCACTCTGGTTATTGATGCGAATCAGGCAGGTAACTCAAGCTATTCGGCCGCCGCGCAGGTGCAAAGAACAGTTGTCGTTAATGCCGCAGCTCCGCCGACTCCTGACTTCGCCATCTCCACCAGTCCCGCATCACTCAGCAGCCTACCGGGCGTTTCAGTTTCTCTCGCCGTCAGTGTTGCGGATGTAGGCGGACCATTCAATAGCGCGGTTTTGCTTTCGGTCAGCGGACTCCCCGCCGGAGCCACAGCCACCTTTGCGCCGACCTCGGTCACACCGGGCAGTTCGACGGTTAGTTCGCAACTGACGATTCAGACGGCAACCTCAACGACAACCGCGGCAGTCTCAAAGAGTGGATGGCCGCTTGGCGTGCCCGCGCTTTCCTTTCTCGGGCTGATGTTTATTTCGAGCAAACGCCGCCGCGGCTGGTTCAGTCTTGCCATCCTGCTGTTCTTTTCAATGGGCACCGTCTTGGCGCTGTCTGGATGCGGCGGGAGTAGTTCTGGGCTGTCCAACATCACACCCCCTCCCGCGACCTACACGCTCATCGTTACTGGAATTAGCGGTACCGACACCCATTCAAGCACCGCGCAGCTCTCGGTGCAATAAATGGAAACCACCGATCCAACTCGGCGCTCTCTCTTTTCCAAAGACCAGAGCGCCAGGAATTCTGGCCATTGCAGAGAAGGCAACGGACGCGTCATTTCACAGCATCCGGTGCTGGCGGTAACACAAGAATCAAACGAAGAGGACATACAAATGCCGAGCCTATTTTTTCGCAGAACAATCGTTCCTTCTACCCTGATGGTGCTTTGCCTACTGCTGATTGCCGCACTCACAGGATGCGGTGGCACTGTATTTAATTCCTCTTTTACGCTTGGAGCGCCCGCCTCTGTAACGGTTATTCAGGGAAGTACTAGTACGGCTCAGATCACTGTGATCGCTCAGAATGGACTTGTTGGAGGCGTCAATCTCACTGCGTCCGGCTTGCCGAGCGGTGTAACAGCTACGTTCAGTCCAGACACCTCAGCAGGCGGCAGTGCATTCACTCTGACTTTGAACGCCAGTGGCACGGCCGCAACGGGCACATCGACTATTTCCATTAGGGGAACCTCGGGTGCTTTATCTGCTTCAGCAGCAATTGCTCTAACGGTCAATCCCGTACTTGTGCCTCAGCCGCCGACAATCAGCAGCTTTATGGCAGCTCCAGCGAGCATTACGGTGGGTGGCAGCACGATGTTGACCTGGTCGAGTACGAACGCAACCTCCTGCACGGCGAGCGGCGGCTGGACGGGACCAGAGGCAGTTAGCGGCACTGCCAGCGTCAGCCCCCTCAGCACAACGATCTATACACTCACCTGTGCGGGGTCGAGTGGGACAAGCGTGCCCGCTAGTGTGACAGTGACGGTAAATCCTTTAGCTGTGTTGCCAACGATCAGCATCTTCAGCGCTACTCCGTCGACGATTACCTCAGGTAGCAGTTCCAGCCTGTTGGCGGCCTTCACCGGCGGCGCGGGCGTGATCACTCCGGGTAACCTCGTTGTCACCAGCGGTACAGCCGTTAGTGTGTCTCCGACCGCGACGACAACCTACACGCTGACTGTAACTCCCACTTCCGGCACGGCAGTGACCCAGACGGTGACTGTGACCGTGAGTCCTACACCAGTGATCAGCGTCTTTAGCGCTACTCCGGCGACGATCGCATCAGGCAGCAGTTCCAGCCTGCTGGCGACCTTCACCAGCGGGACGGGCATGATTACTCCGGGCAATCTCGCTGTCACCAGCGGTACAGCCGTCAGTGTGTCTCCGACGGCGACCACGACTTACACGCTGACCGTGACTCCGACAACGGGCACGGCAGTGACCCAGACGGTGACTGTGACCGTGAGTCCTACACCAGCGATCAGCGTCTTTAGCGCCACTCCGTCAACGATCGCATCAGGCAGCAGCTCCAGCCTGTTGGCGACCTTCACCGGCGGCACGGGCGTGGTCACACCGGGCAATCTCGCTGTCACCAGCGGCACAGCGGTCAGTGTGTCTCCGACGGCGACCACGACTTACACGTTGACCATAATCCCGACCACGGGCACGCGAGTTACCCAGACGGTGACGGTGACTGTGAGCCCGACACCAGTGATCAGTATCTTTAGCGCTACTCCGGCGACGATTACGTCAGGCAGCAGCTCCAGCCTGCTGGCAACCTTTACTGGCGGCGCGGGCGTGATTACACCGGGCAATCTCGTTGTCACCAGCGGCGCGGCAGTCAGCGTGAGCCCGACTGCGACCACCGTCTATACACTCACGGTCACGCCTACTACTGGAACGGCCGTTACGCAAACCGCGACGGTTACGGTAACTCCCTTCGTTACAACACCGTCGATCACAAGCTTTACGGCGGCGTCACCGACGATTACTGCGGGGGCCAGTACCACTCTTATGGCAGTTTTCACCGGGGGTACAGGCGTGATCACTCCGGGAAACACTCCTGCAACAAGCGGAATCGCGGTCAGTGTTAGTCCCAGCGCGACTACCATTTATACGCTTACAGTCACACCGACGACCGGGACGGCAATTACGCAAGCTATAACCGTTACTGTGACGCCGTCAACATCGACTGCATGCACTGGATTGCCCGCGCCCGGGAGCTGGGATACAGCAAGCGTATCGCCGGTCACTTATCCTGGAGTCAGCCCGCAGCCCAACGTGGACGCTGCGTTTACCGGTGACTCAATGTCGATTGTCGTTGACCCATTCGTGTCCTCGACGGTTTGGCTCGGAACAGGCAACATGGGACTCTACAAGTCGACGGACTGCGGTGCGCCGGGGACCTGGGTGAAAGTGAACACGGGCACTAATGGCGATGTTTTAGATCAAGGCTCCATCTGGAGTATGGCTGTAGACCCATCGAACCAGGGCGTAATCTACGCACCGATTGCTTATGACGTTGAGCAGCCCGGGGGGATGATGAAGTCCACCGACGGTGGCGTCGACTGGGTGCAGTTGTTTTCGCCAACCAGCCAGTTTGCCCAAGGACCGGCTGGCAACTTTGTCAATAATGTTTCAATGGATGCAAACAAAACTTCGCATATTGTTGTGGAATCTCACGGGCCTAACAATGGACCTGGGTTGATTGCGGAGAGTTTCGACGGGGGTACAACGTGGCCCAATATCGTGTCGATGCCGGATAACTGGGCCGAAAAGGCCGGCGTTCAAGTCATCAATGCGACCACATGGATATGGGGAGATGATTCCGGAAGCGGGTCTTTGTATGTGACAACGGACAACGGCCAAACGTGGCTGACACCGGAACTTGCGAACAACCACCCCGGCTTCGGGCTCTTCCCTTCAGGAGAATTTTCCATTCTGCCACTGAAACCTGCAGCTGACGGAGCGTACTACTCTACGACAGGCATAGGAGTTATTCGAAGCACCGATGGAGTGAACTGGACTCTTGCCTGGCCGGAGATCGATTTCGGCTATGCCAATACATCCGGAATTGCGGTTACACCAACAACCATCTACGCTGGCAGTGATTCGGGGGCTACCCTCTACTCCGCACCTTTGAGCAATCCATCGAACTGGTCGGTGATGTCTGGGTTACCTTCTGGGTTTGCCCCCAATGGGGCTACATCATTCCTCGCGTACGACGGGGATCATGGCATCCTCTATGTCTCGACCTGGCAGGGTGGCGTATGGCGCTATATGGTCCCCACGTCAACAACTACTCCTCCGCCCTCCATCACAAGCTTCACAGCCAATCCGACCTCTATCACATCGGGGACAAGCAGCAGCCTCACTGCGGTCTTCACCGGCGGCACAGGTGTCATCACGCCAGGGAATATACCTGCAACCAGCGGAACGGCGGTTACCGTCAGTCCGATCATAACTACAACCTATACCCTTACCGTGACTCCGACCACGGGAACTGCGGTCACGCAGCTTGTAACAGTCACCGTAACTCCCGCTCCGACCATCACTAGCTTTACCGCTACACCGGCGACGATCACATCGGGCAGCAGTTCCAGCCTGCTGGCAACCTTCACCGGCGGCACAGGCGCGATCACTCCGGGCAATCTCGCTGTCACCAGTGGCACGGCGGTCAGTGTGTCTCCGACCGCGACGACGATTTACACACTGACTGTAACCCCCACCACGGGCACGGCAGCGACGCAGACAGTGACGGTGACGGTAGCACCGGCTGGAGCACAATCCTTCAGCTTGGGAGCTGCACCGGCCTCTGTTTCTGTGACCAATGGAGCATCGCAAACGTCCACCATCAATGTAACGGGGCAGAACGGGTTCACTGGAAACGTGAGCCTTGCTGCAACCGGGTTGCCCTCTGGTGTCACTACGTCCTTCAACCCCACCCCGGCGACCGCAGTAACGCCGAGCGTGCTCACGTTCAATGTTGGCAGTTCCACGACAGCGGGAACTTATACGATCACCATTACCGGAACCTCAGGCAGCTTGACTGCATCCACAACGATCACTCTTGTAACAAGCCCGACCGTGGCGACGTCAAGTTTTCTGTTGCAAGTTCAGTCCTATGGGGTGATTTATGCCCAGGGGACGAGTGGGATTACCACGGTTGGTATCGACGACCAGAACGGATTTACAGGTAACGTAAATCTGGCCGTCTCCGGGTTGCCTTCCGGTGTGACTGCGACACTGAGTCCGAGCTCGACTGCGACAGGCAGCACGATCACCTTCAACGTCAGCAGTACGGCACCCCAAGGAGCTTATACAGCTACCGTTACTGGAACCTCAGGAAGCATGACTTCGACGACGTCATTTACTTTGGCGGTTGTGCCGGCAATTGCGAACGGTTCTCTCGCTGGCTGTCCTACAAGCAGTTCTCCGGGGCAGGTTGGTTCCTGGCAAAACATAACGCCAGCAGCTTTTATTGTCGATCCCACTCTCCAGACAACTTCTGTCTCCGTAGATCCGCTGAACTCCGGAGTACTTTATGCCTCTGCCGGCAGCAAGACCAATGGCGGTCCCAATGGCGGCGGTAGTGTTGGCGTATACAAGAGCACAGATTGCGGCTCAACCTGGAATAAGATCAGCACGCCGGGTTCCGCTCTGGAGACCGGGGACGTATGGGAATTGCAAGTAAATTCAAGTAGCCCGCAAATGATCTTTGCGGACAATGGTTATGGCAACAATCCGACCCTTTATCGTTCGGAGGATGGCGGCGTAACCTGGACCGCGATGGTCACGGACGTTAATCATGTACTGACATACAATTTTGTCCGCGCATTTGCGGTCGACCCGGCCCATCCACTGCATGTGCTGGTCTCGTATCACGAAGTCTGCGGAGCGCCATTGACATCACTCTGTCTCGGTGAAACCACGGATGGCGGCACTACATGGCGCCAGTTCAGCGTTACGCCCATCAATGCCCAAGACGAAGATGGAGGCGGGCCATATATTGTCGGGCCCAACTCTCTCTTTTATAGCGACCCAGCAAGCGGTCTTTGGTATTCCGCCGATGACGGCGCTACCTGGACATTACAGATTGGTTCATACCAAACGAGCGCGCCTGTAACATTTGGGGGTCCGGGCGATCCGTATCTGGCATCGAACGGGGATATCTTTATCGGCTTTGGGGGTACGGGAACCTTTGAGGTTCCCAGCGGCAGCCCCATTCAGCCAAGTTCATGGACGCTCCTCAATAACTCAGCACAAGCATCGGATTACATCGATGATGGGACCACGCTCTATTCCGCATCTGGAGTCTTTGAAATGCCACCGACGCAGCTTTACTCCAGTGCGCCGCTGTCAGCGCTCAATACCTGGACACCGATGACAAGCACTGCAATGTCTCGAACCGGAGAGCTGAGCTACGATGCCGGTCACCACATCATTTATTCAGCCAATTGGTCATCGGGCCTATGGCGCCTGATTACGCAGGCGTCTACATCTACTACTCCGCCGACGATCACGGGTTTCACGGCTACTTCTACGTCCATCACGTCAGGTGCAAGCACAAGCCTGACGGCAACCTTCACCGGCGGTACGGGCGTAATCACCCCGGGCAACATTACGGTGACAAGTGGAACGGCTGTCAGTGTGTCTCCGACCACGACGACGACTTATACGCTGACCGTAACTCCCACCACCGGCACGGCAGTGACACGGACGCTGACAGTGACCGTAACTGCCAGCGGCGGCACCACGATCACTAGTCTTCTCGGTAAGCCGAACCGAGTATTGATTGGTCTGGGCAGTTTGCCGGAACCCAATTATGCAACCGATCTGCAAGGGCAGGGAGTTGCGGCAAATATCGTTCAGAATCCGGATATTGTCGATCAATATCTGCCTGATTTCGGCTATTCCAGTTCGACTCCAAGTTACTGGATCAATTACAATTCGCCACCCGGAAGTTATGCGCTGGATGTGGCGCAGGACGCGGATGCCATTGGCGCGGTTCCCATGTTTACGCTCTACCAGATGGCGCAGGCTGGTGACGGGAATCTCTCCTGGATCGACACACAAAGCCAGATGGACATCTATTGGTCGCACGTTCGCATCTTGTTCCAGACGATCAATAAGTTTGGCAAGCCAGCGCTGGTGAATCTGGAGCCTGATTTCTGGGGTTATGTGGAGTTGCAGGCGCCGAGTGGAGATCCCACAAAGATGGCCGCTTCTGTTAACGATCAGGCGGAGTGCGCAGCGTTGCCAAACAATGTCACTGGCCTTGCCGCTTGCATCCTGGTTCTGGGCCGGACGTACGCGCCGAACGCACTGATTGGCTTTCAACCATCGTTCTTTGGAGAAAACGCCCCTCAGCTGGCCAACTTCATGAATCTGCTTGGCGCGCAACATGCGGACTTCACTGTGGCCGAGACTCTCGATCGCGACGCAGGATGCTATGAAGAGGCCGTGATCCAAAAAACTGACACAGCGACTATCCATGCCGCAACGACATGCACCCGGACAGGAACGTTTTATCTGGACGAAACCAACACAACCAGCCCGAACTTTAATGAAGAGATTGGCCAGTGGGCTACCTACAGAGACGACCTTGCTACAAAGCTGCCTGTCATCTGGTGGCAAACACCGATGGGCGTTCCCTCAGCCACGCCGGGCGGAGTTGACGGGCAGTATCGCGATGACCACGTGGACTATATGTTCAAAAATATGTCGCAATATGCAAACATGGGAACCTTTGGAATTGTCTTTAGCGGCGGCGCCAGTTACCAGACAGGCATCGATACGGACGGTGGGGAGTTTGCGACAGATTTCAACCAATACCTAAGCGCTGGAGGCGTCGCGCCGGTTTATTGATCCGAGACTGGAATGCTCTATTTCCCTGCCGCTGCGCCGGACGGCGACAGGAAGCCACTGTCGTGCATCCAGTCGCCCAGTTGCTGCGGCCAGTGCATCACGGTGAGCAGGTTGGGACGCTCGTTCATGTTGAAGGCGTGTTTGCCCTGGGCGAGGAAGACGGCCTCGGTGCGCACGCCGGCGGCGCGAAGCTTCTCGAAGATGCCCAGCGTGACCTTGTCGCATCCGTACTCATCGTCATTGGCCACGATCAGGAACGATGGCGGCGCATCGGCTGTGATCGTCTGCGGCTCGGGGCCGCCGGGAAAGACGAGGATCTGGAAGTCCGGCTTGCCGTTCAACCGGTCGACGGGATCGGGCGCGGCGGGGTCGCCGTTGCCCGGCGCGTAGGCCACCAGCGAAACCAGCGCGCCACCGGCGGAGAATCCCATCATCCCCAAGCAGTGCGGATCGATCTGCCACTCCGCCGCGCGGCTGCGCACCAGCCGCATCGCGCGATAGGCATCCTGGCGCACATTATCCATGGTATAGGGAGAGTTCTCTTCGCCTGGCAAGCGATACTTCAGGACAAAGGCCGCCACGCCGATGCTGTTGAAGAACTCGGCCGCGCGCACGCCCTCGTTCACATAGACCAGCTCGTGAAAGCCGCCGCCTGGCGCCACCACGACGGCCGCTCCGGTCGCCTTATCCGGGGGCGGCAGGAAGACGGTGATGGTGGGGTTGTTGATCCGGCGCACCCAATAATCCCGCGCCTCTTCGGGCAGATCCCTGCGGCTCTCAAATCCGGGAGCGCCCTGGCTCCAGAGCGAAATCACCTGCGGTCCAGTCTGCGCACTGGCCATGGAGCTGAGCGCAACCATCGCCATCGTTGCCGCCAAGAAAATCTTCATCGTGTTATCGCCCCTATCTGAATTCAACGTATCGAGCCGCGCGCTTCTGCAAATGCCGCAAGGTGATCGTAATTCCTAACGCGGTGAGGACGCTGATGAGCGCGAAGAGGAATCCGCTGGAGTAGCCGTATGTGCCAATGACTACGCCCGCTAAAGGGCCTGTGAGGAAGAAGGAAACGTCGGCAAAGGCGGTGTAGACGCCGAGGGCGGCGCCGCGATTGTTTTCCGTAACTTGCTTGACGGCTTCCACACCGAGGGCGGGAAACACAAGTGAAAAGCCGAAGCCGGCTAATGCGGCACCTGTGAAGGCCATCCATGGAGCCCAGGCTTGCCAAAGCAGGATCAAGCCGAGGGATTCGACCGAGAGGCAGACCATGCCCACGTTGAACCCGCCGAAACGGTCAATGGTGTGGATGAAGAGCAGGCGCGCCACGATAAAACTGGCGCCAAAGGCAGTGAGACAGAGGGCAGCGCCGTTCCAGTGGCGGCTGGCATAAAAGAGGGTAACGAAGGTGGCGAGGATGCTGTATCCGATGCCGCCGAGGGCCAGCCCCATGCCATGCGGCGCAACGCGACCGAGTACGTGGCTGAAAGGCAGATGCTCGCCTGGGGTTACGCGAACCGGACTCTTGCGGAAGGCCAAAGCCAGACTGAAGGCGCCGATGAAGATGGTCAACAGGCCGAGCGAGGCAAGACCCCACTGCTGATCGAGCACGACGCCGAGCGGCGCGCCGAGCGCCATGGCGCCATAGGTGCTGATGCCGTTATAGGAGATCACCTTGGCGGTGTGCTCGGGACCGGCGCTGGTGATGCCCCATAGCGTCGAACCGGTGGAACCGAGGCTTTCTCCGACGCCGAGGACCAAACGGCTGACGATCAGAATGGAGAAGCTCAGCGCACTGCCGTAATGAGGGGAGGCGAAATGCATGGCCACGGCCGCCGCAACCAATAGCGCTCCACTGGCCGTGCAGGCTCCCATGCCCCAGAGGACGGAAACCTTAGCGCCGGCACGGTCGGAGATGCGCCCGGCCCAAGGGCGGCTGAGGAGGGTGGCAATGTATTGGATGCTGATGACCAGCCCTGCCAGAGCGGCGCTGTAGCCCATGCGCAGGTGAACATAAGGCGGCAGGACGGCAAGCGGAAGTCCGATGGACAGATAGCAAACAAAAGTGAAGTAGACGAAGCCGAGAATATGCCGCGCGCCACCCTTCGAGGCAGCGTGCGCTGGTGCGGGAAGGCTTGAAATGGCGAAACTGTCCATGTTTGGGCGCGCCAACCTGTTTCAACGAGTGGTCAGTCCACAGTATACCGGAGGTCTGCGTCGCGTGCAGCGGCCGATGCTTCCGAAATTGGCTGGTTGGCAAGCTCGTGGGCACGAGGCGCGGGTTTTAGACTAGGTTCATGCCGGGCGCGTTCCACGTCGAGCACTTCGGTTGCAGGGCCGCTCGCGCGGATGGCGAGGCGGTGAGCGACCGGCTGCGCGCCGCGGGGCTGGGCGAGGGGAATCCGGCGGCGGCCGATGTCGTCGTGGTGAATACGTGCAGCGTTACGGCTGAGGCCGATCGGGCGGCGCGCGCCTTTATCCGCCGGGCGCACCGGCTTAACCCCGCAGCGCGGATCGTAGTGACCGGCTGCTATGCGCAGCGCGCGCCCGAGGAGCTGGCTGGGCTGGCCGGCGTGGCTGCCGTGGTGGGCAACAGCCACAAAGCGCTGACGCCAGGGATTGCTTTGCAACTTGCTTGGGATGGGACTGGCGTTGGTCCTGTTGCGCCGGAGTTGGTGAGCTTGCAGTCGCTCCTAGTCGGCCGCTCGCAGGGTTCCGCGCCGATTTGGGCTGACGACCGGTTCGCGCACTCCTTTATCGAGGAAATACAGCTGGTGCCGGGGGTGCAGACGCGGCCGAACCTGAAGATTCAGGAGGGGTGTGGCAATCGCTGTACGTTTTGCGTGATTCCGCAGACGCGGGGCTCCTCCCGAAGCTTGCCCGCTGAGAGTGTTCTGAAGCAGGTGGAAGGCTTTGTCGCGGCCGGGGGCAACGAACTCGTGCTTTCGGGGATCAATCTGGGGCGATGGGGACGGGATTTAGCCGGTTCTCTGGCGGTTGGCGAAGAGGCTTCGTCGCGGTGGTCGCTGGCGGGACTTGCTCGGCGGATTCTGGAGCGGACCAGGCTGCCCCGGCTGCGCCTCAGCTCGATTGAGCCGATGGACTGGAATGAAGAGTTGATCGGGCTAATGGCGGAGTTTGGCGGCAAGCAGTTGGCGCGGCACGCGCATCTGCCGCTGCAATCCGGCTCTGACGCTGTGCTGCGGCGCATGCACCGGCGCTACCGGCCCTGGCACTACGCAGAAAAAGTAAACGCGTTGGTCCGCGCCGCCGGGCCGGAATTGACCCTTGGCGCAGACGTGATGTTGGGCTTCCCAGGGGAGACGGACGCCGAGTTCGAGGAGACGCTGGCGCTGGTGCGGGCGCTGCCCTTCGGTTATTTGCACCTGTTTCCGTTTTCGCCGCGGCCGGGAACGCGGGGATGGGCACTCCATGCCGAGCGGCCGGTTCCGTCCGCCGTGGTGGAAGAGCGGATGGCGGCCCTGCGCGCTCTCGCGGCAGAAAAAAGTTGGACCCACCGCAGGCGCTTTGTGGGCCGGGAGCTAGACGCGATCACGCTGCACACCACAGCGGAGTTGGCGGCTCGCGGCAGGACGGCTGCGCTGACGGAGAATTTCCTGCCGCTGGAGCTTGAGGGCGGGCTTGCTGCCAATCGGCTGGTGCGGGTACAGGTGACGGGATTGACAGCCGAGGGGACGCTGGAGGCGGCGGTGGTCCCAAATCCGCCGCAAACCGCTCACTCAGCGGAGCCAAGCCAATGCTATACTTAGCGTGCGTTCGTGTTCCCGCGGCGATTCCGGAAAACCCCGGAGGCGGGCATAGACGACTCTTGGAGGAGCACCATCGCACTCGACAAACGTTCTGCAAAGTCCTTTATCCGCATCAACGATCGAATTCGCG
>Ga0182024_10003033_pt1 | contig 40738 bp, 40 predicted proteins | sample P32metaG_FD_120480 | JGI IMG/M metagenome (GOLD analysis project Ga0182024, IMG submission 120480) | Permafrost microbial communities from Stordalen Mire, Sweden - P3-2 metaG (Illumina Assembly) | ecosystem: Environmental > Terrestrial > Soil > Wetlands > Permafrost | place: Sweden: Stordalen...
CATTCCGATAAAAGAGCCGATCTCAATCATATCCGGAAGCACCCGGTGCTCAGTTCCCGATAGTTCCTGGACACCTTCTATTTCCAGTAAATTACTTCCTATCCCGGTGATCCTTGCGCCCATGCCGTTGAGCATATGGCATAGCTGCTGTACGTAGGGTTCACACGCCGCATTGTAAATGGTGCTGGTTCCGGTTGCCAGTGATGCGGCCATTACGATATTCGCGGTTCCGGTGACGGACGGTTCTTCCAGCAAAAGATACGTGCCTTTCAATTCCGCAGCATCCAGCCGGAAATAATCATCTCCCGTATCATAGGAAAACCGGGCTCCCAGCTTTTCAAATCCAATAATATGGGTGTCCAGTCTTCTCCTTCCTATTTTGTCGCCTCCCGGTTTCGGTACATAAGCTTTTTTAAAGCGCGCCAGCAGTGGACCCGCAAGCATCACCGAGCCTCTTAGCCTTCCGCTTTTTTTCCGGTATGTTTCGCTGTTGAGATAATCTACATTCACACTGTCAGCCTGAAAGCTGCAGGAATGCCTGGAAGAACGATCGGTTTTTACACCCATCTCCTCGAGCAGTTCAATAAGCAGGTTCACATCAAGAATATCGGGAATGTTGGAGATCGTTATTTTCCCTTTTGTAAGTAGCACGGCGCTGATCACCTGGAGCGCTTCATTTTTTGCTCCCTGGGGAGTGATCTCTCCCTTTAAATGTTTACCACCGGTAACTTCAAAGGCGTTCATTCAATATCTTTTCTTTTTGAATTTACCTCCGCGGTCGTTATTCCGGTTGTTATTGTTGTTATTGCGCTGAAATTTTTGATTGCGTTTATTGCGATAGTCACCGTATCCGTTACTGCTGCGTTCACGATTTTCGTTAGGTCTGAAACTCCTTACAAAAGGTGTATTGGTAAATTCCAGCTGGCCGTCAGTAATGGCGCTCAGCTCACCCTGAATGGCATCGTCATGCACCGTTTCCTTATGCCAGTTATTATAAGCCAGCTTCATGTAATAAGCAATGGCATTGGCGAGTCCGTTTTTCTTATCAGGATTTTCTTCCTGAAGAGCTTTCTGAATAATCAATTCGAGGTTCTTCCCAAGATGCGCGTGCTTCGGATATCTTTTCGGATAAGGCAGTGCATCTGATTTCGGCCGCAGGGTTTCGCGGGTTGGAATAGGATAAGGAGAAGAAACCTCCAGTTTGAAATCAGAGATTAGAAAAAGATGGTCCCATAATTTATGCCTGAAATCTTCTACATTTTTCAGGTGCGGATTTAGAAATCCCATCAGTTCAATTACCACCTGTGCATTTCTTTCCCGCACTTCCCGGTCTTCGATGGTAAGCAGGTATTCGATCATCCGCTGGATATGGCGGCCGTATTCCCGCATAATCAGGTGATTACGCGTTGTATTATATTCCATTATTTGTAGGGCTTTAAGCTTGCAAACCTACGAAAAATAAATCAGTTCACGATTACCTTGGTCAGGAACTGGCGGTTGTTACCGATATCCTGGGCCCTGAGAAAATAGATTCCCCTGGCCGGATGATTGACCAGTTCCATATTTGCCATGCTGTTATCAGCCATCTGAACTACTTTTTTCTGTATGATCTGACCCGTGGTACTGATAAGTTCCAGATTAAAAGTACCGGTTTGGTGTTCGTCAAATTGAATGGTCACGTTGCTGCTTACCGGGTTCGGATAGACCTGGATACCCGGGGGCTGGTCTGCCTGTTCCAGGTTAACCACTTTTATTATAGAATAGCTGATATTTCCTTCCGGATCCAATCTTTCTATCCGGAAATAAATCTGACCTGCATCATTTGCGCCGGGATGGAATTGATACTGGTATTGTCCGACGGTACCAGCCGGAGCTGATCCGGCAGGCAGGGTTGCTGCGCTCGCCCAGCCTTCGCCGTCCTTGCTGTATTGGACAGAATAGGTTATCCCGCTCTGATCATTTGTTGCGAGCCATTGCAGGGAAATCATACCATTATTTTTGAACGCTGAAAAATTAGTTATCGTAGATCCAAGCGGTGTTGTCGCACACCAGTAATAGGTAAGATGCAAGATACCTCCGATAACGGTGGTTACGGCTGACCTATAGTTAGATCCTCCGTCAAGCGTGATCATGCCTCCGTTTACCAAATAGGAAAAATTCACCGTGCCCAATCCCAGATAGGCTGCATTACCTCCGGTTGAGCCAACCCCATTTGGATTGGTAATGATGTTTTCAGGCCCATAAGTTATGGTATCGGTGGGATCCCCGTACGGAGCCAGGGTGTCATAACCATGTATGCTATTGTACACATGCGTGATGCTTATCCCCGGCCCGCTTACCTTATTGGTGAGCGTTAGCTGAAAGAGAAACGCGGTGCTGTCAGGCCCTGTATTTATCGCACCAGTAGTTGAATTACCGGTGATGGTGTCGTGCAGGGTAACGCAACTCAGGTTCCCGATCGCAGGATTGAACTGCTGAAATGTAAAAATTAATGTACTGATTTTTGTTGGAGCAATCGTGACGGTTTGATCAATAGCGGTTGCCGGTATTCCACCAGTACAGAGACATTGAGAATAAGACCGATTGAAGAAAAAGGCTATGAATGCCAAAAGCACAAAGCCCCGGAGGTAAAAGTGTTTCATAGACACGGATTTTGATGACGGATTGACGGATTGACGGATTGACGGAAAACGAACCAACTGTAAAACTATTCAAGAATCTCCAGCAATGCCAGCGTAAAAGTACGCGATACCCGGATCCCCTCTTTGTCCCCTTTCGCAGCGGGATGTTTGGAACAATACCCCGGATTTCCCTTTAACTTCGCCTGAAATATGGGCCATTTTTACGAATCATGGACCCCTTAATTCCAAATAATGAAACAATCTTCCATCCAAATAGATATCACGTTAGATGACAACAAGATACCTGAGGAGATTAAGTGGAATGCCACCGATACTTCTGCGGAAAATACGCGAAAAGCCAAAGCTTTCCTGCTTTCCCTCTGGGATGGGCAGGATAAGGCTGCCCTCCGGATTGACCTATGGACCAAGGATATGATGGTTGATGAAATGGAGGATTTTTTTTATCAAACCCTGGTAACCATGGCAGATACCTATGAAAAGGCAACCCAATACAAGGATCTGGCTTTGGAGATCAAGTCCTTTGCAAGCAGTCTCTTTAACAAATCCAGGGCAAGGCAACTAAAGGATAATAAAATATAAATATTTAATATGAGCCTCGAACAAAAGGTAATGGCCGACCTCAAAACAGCCATGCTGGCAAAGGATGAAAAATCGCTCCGTTCGCTGCGTGCTATTAAAGCGGCGATCATTCTTGCTAAAACGGCTGAGGGCGCCGGAGGTGAAATTAAGGAAGAAGACGAGATTAAATTACTGCAGAAGCTGATCAAGCAAAGAAAAGATTCTCTGGAAATCTATCAGTCGCAGCAAAGAAAAGATCTTGCGCAAAAAGAAGAAGAGGAGATTTCCGTAATTGAAAAATTTCTCCCGAAACAGATTTCCGGTGCGGAACTGAAAACCATTTTGCAGAAAATAATTACGGAAACCGGGGCCAGTTCACCCGGCGATATGGGTAAGGTAATGGCTGCGGCAACGAAGCAACTTGCTGGTAAGGCAGACGGTAAAACAATCAGTGCTACCGTAAAGGAAATATTGGCAGCCAAATAACCTGGTAAATACTATTCATAAATTTTTAGCCTTGCCTTCAGCGCTTCTTTTTCATTCTGAAGGTTTTTAATCTTTTCCAGCAGATTCCGCAGGGCATCTATTCCCTCTACGTTGATGTTCAGTTCATAATACATCCTGCTGAATCGTTCCAGTTGTGGAACGTCTTCTTTCTGGATAAAGGCTCCCGATTCCTGGTACCGGATGATGATCAATCCATATTCTTCCAGGGACTGGATGAATCCTTGTTCGATGTTATAATACGAACAATATGTTTCAATCGATATGATTTCCTGATCAGACATCCCGGTTTATTTCAATTTCGAAAGTTCGGTAAACAATTCCTTTTGTTTGTGGGTAAGGTTCTGTGGAATTAAAATATTATAGGTTATGTACAGATCCCCCGAAGATCCCTCCTTTTTATATATTGGAAATCCTTTGCCTTTCAGCCGGGTCCTGGTTCCGTTCTGGGTTTCGGGCTTTACTTTAAGCTTGATTTTTCCATCCAGCGTTTCAACCATTACTTCACCGCCAAGCACCGCTGTATAAAAGTCCAGTGGTATCGTCGTGTAAAGATCATTCCCCGATCTTTTAAAAACAGGATCAGGTTCAACCACGAATGTGATGTACAGGTCTCCGTTGGGGCCTCCGTTTGCGCCTGGTCCTCCATGATCCTTGAGCTTGATCACCTGACCGTCTTCCACTCCGGCGGGTATGGTGATGCGTATATTTTTGCCGTTAACGGTTAAGGTTTGCTGATGTGTCCTGGCTGCATCACGCAGGGATAAGTGAAGTTCAGCCTGATAATCCTGGCCCCTGAATTTCGCAGAACGGGTTCGGGAGCCTGCACCAAACATCTGCTCAAAAAAATCCGAATATTCCCCAGAACCAAAATCTCCGGCAAATGGATCTTCGGTCTGCTGACGGGTTGATCTCTGGGACTCGCGGGCTTTTTCAAACTGATCGGCATGGGCCCAGTCTTCCCCGTATTTGTCATATTTTTTTCTCTTCTCCGGATCGCTCAGTACTTCGTTCGCTTCGTTGATGAACTGGAATCTTTTATTCGCTTCCTTATCTTTCGGATTGAGATCGGGATGGTATTTTCTCGCCAGCTTCCTGTAAGCTTTTTTTATATCCTCGGGAGATGCATCCTTTGGAACTTCCAATATCTTATAATAATCGGTAAAAGCCATGCGCTGTTTATACTAGTTCTTTGACAACATTCCAGATCACTTTTGGTTTTCCCAGGGTATAATAATGCAAAACGGGCACCCCGGCCTTTTTCAGTTCCAGACATTGCTGAATCAGCCATTCGGTTCCGGTCTTTTCAACCTCTTCATCCGTCTTGCATTTCATGACAGCATTTGACAGATCAGCCGGAATATCAACATGAAAAACCTTGGGCAGCATACTTAACTGTTTCTTGCTGGTAATGGGTTTGAGTCCGGGAATGATCGGAACCTCGATCGCATTTTCCCGGCAAGCTTTCACGAAGTCGAAATATTTTTTATTATCGAAAAACATTTGCGTCGTGATGTATTCTGCACCTGCATCCACTTTGGCCTTGAGGTTCATCAGGTCGGTTGCGAGGTTAGGAGATTCAAAATGTTTTTCCGGATAGCCCGCAACCCCGATACAGAAATTAGTCTTGCTGCCATTCAGAATATCTTCTTCAAGATACAGGCCATGGTTGAGGCCCACGACCTGCTTCAACAGATCGATGGCATACAGGTTTCCGCCTGGCTCAGGATTAAAAGAAGCTTCATTTCGGGCGGCATCCCCCCGCAATACCAGTACATTGTCAATGCCCAGAAAATGCAGGTCAATCAACGCATCTTCCGTTTCCCGTTTTCCGAAACCACCGCAAATCAAATGGGGAACGGCATCAATCTGGTAATGATTCATGATGGCAGCACAAATACCTACGGTACCGGGCCGTTTTCTCACTTCCACTTTTTCAAAACTGCCATCGGATCTTTTCTTGAACATGGTTTCGCTCCGGTGGTAGGTTACATTGATAAATGCAGGTTTGAATTCCATCAGCGGATCAAGGTGATCGTAAATTGAGCTGATGGTCTTGCCCTTCAGAGGAGGGAGAATTTCAAAGGAGACTATGGTTTCTTTTGCCTGCTGGATGTGTTCAATAACCTTCATTAGAAATGCCCGGAACGGTATATTTTATGGATTGCAAACTTAGTTCAATAGCTCTAGAACACAAGCGGATGTTAAACTATTTTAAAATGAACCTATTCGGGTTTCTTCCGGTATTTTTGTTTAAAATCATCCTGATTTGAGTCTTACGATCCATACCAAAGACCTGGTAAAAAGTTACAGTAACCGAACTGTTGTGGATCATGTTTCAGTTAATGTGAAACAGGGAGAGATTGTTGGGTTACTCGGACCTAACGGTGCCGGCAAAACAACTACTTTTTACATGGTGGTCGGCTTAATAAAACCCGATGAAGGGCAGGTTTATCTTGATGAACAGGATATCACCAGGTTGCCTATGTATAAAAGGGCGCAGCTTGGGCTGGGATACCTTCCGCAGGAACCATCTGTTTTCCGGAAACTTTCAGTAGAGGATAATCTGAGGGCAATCCTGGAAATGACCGGCTTACCTAAAAAGGAACAGAGGGAAAAGCTGGAGGCGCTGCTGGATGAATTCGGCCTTCTCCATGTTCGCAAAAACAACGGAGATTCCTTAAGTGGTGGTGAAAGAAGGCGGACGGAAATTGCCCGAGCACTGGTTGTGGATCCCAAATTTATTTTACTGGACGAGCCTTTTGCCGGTGTAGATCCCATAGCTGTGGAAGATATCCAGGCGGTTGTAGCCAGACTTAAATATAAAAACATAGGCATCCTGATCACTGATCATAATGTAAATGAGACACTCTCAATCTGCGACCGCGCCTATCTGCTGATTGAAGGAAAGATCTTCAAGCACGGAACAGCCGAAGAACTTGCTGCCGATGAACACGTGCGGCGGCTTTACCTTGGTCGCAATTTTGAATTGAAGCGAAAAGACTATCTTCATGAAGAAGCATCCAGACCGGTGCTTTAGGACCTGCGCTTAACTAAACCTGACAAAATTCTTAATGTTTTGAAGTGAAATTATTAAGTCCGGCCATATCACGCCTGGCCAGGATGCGACTCTGGCAAATCGAGCAGTGGGTGCTTGATCCGGTTGCCGTGCAACGGGAAGTATTGCAGGATCTCGTAACTGCTGCCCAATATACCGAGATCGGTCGCAAATACAGCTTCTCCAAGCTATTCTCCATCAAAGCATTCAAGCAAGCTGTTCCCATTCATGAATACGACGACTTAAAACCATACATCAACCGGATCATGCAGGGAGAGGAAAACCTGCTATGGAACACGCCCATTAATTGGTTTGCCAAGAGCAGCGGAACAACCAGCGAAAAAAGTAAGTTCATTCCGGTGAGTGAAGAAAGTCTGCAGGACTGCCATTACCTCGGCGCAAAAGATGTTCTTACCATGTATTATCAGTTCCACCCCGATTCTGATCTGCTTACCGGTAAGGGCCTTGTGATCGGCGGAAGCCATACCATTAATCAGTTTAACGAGGAAGTGCAGTATGGCGACCTGAGTGCGGTGTTGCTGCAAAATTCTCCTTTATGGAGCCATTGGATCCGCACGCCGGAATTGCATATTGCCTTATTGGATGAATGGGAAGATAAAATTGAAAAGCTTGCCAATAACACGATCCAGGAAAACGTGACGTCCATTTCCGGCGTACCTACCTGGACCTTGGTGCTCATAAAAAGGATTCTGGAAATGACAGGCAAAAATTGCCTGAAGGACGTCTGGCCATCCCTGGAGCTCTATATCCACGGGGGAGTTTCGTTTACCCCATACCGGGAGCAGTTCGCAAAATTGATCGGAGGTGATATCAATTACCTGGAAATGTACAATGCCAGCGAAGGGTTTTTTGCAGCCCAGGATTATCCCGGAGAAGATGGGATGTTATTGTTCACCAATCATGGCATATTCATGGAGTTTATGCCGGCGGACGAATATGGAAAGCCAGATCCGCAAACGGTCGGTTTGAGCCAGGTGGATAAAGGGAAAAATTATGCACTGGTTATCAGTACCAATGGAGGGTTATGGAGATACCTGCTTGGGGACACCATTCAGTTCACTTCCCTGAAACCATACCGGATCCGGGTTAGCGGAAGGCTCAAACATTTTATCAATGCATTCGGAGAAGAAGTGATTGTGGATAACGCTGACAAGGCCATTGTTTCGGCGGCAGAAAAGTCAGGCGCTGTTGTGAATGACTATACCGCAGGGCCCATTTATTTCGGAGATCATTCCAATGGTGCGCACGAATGGCTTATCGAATTCGAAAAAGAGCCCGCGGACATCTCTTTATTTGCCAGCGAACTGGATAAGGCACTGCAGGAGGTTAACAGCGATTATGAAGCCAAACGATATAAGGATATTGCCTTGCGGTCCCCGCTTGTTAAATCTGTCCCCAAGGGTTTGTTCACAAGCTGGTTGCGCAGGAAAGGCAAGCTGGGCGGGCAGCATAAAGTACCAAGGCTTTGCAATGACCGAAGGTATATTGAGGAAATTCATCAAATGCTGGCAGCCGGCGAATTCTGATTTTCTTTTTCTTTGTTTTGCTGGCTACATATTATTCCCGCAATGATCAGGCTCACAAAAGACGATGTATAAAAAAGATACCCGTAAGGCACATCAATGAATTGATAGAAAACAATCAGGCTCAGTTTGAAGGCGGCCAGATTGAGATTATTCAACCTCCATTTTTTTTGCAAAAGGCAGAACACCATTAACAAAACGGGTAAAACAAAACTGCCAAGCACCAGGGTTTTGTACAGGGTGGCCGTTCCATGAGGGCCGAAGAATTTGGCAAAGCCCGGATTTAGCCAGAATACTTCCGGTGTATCCCTCCAAACCCTCGATGCAAAATTAATATAGGCAGAAGGAAGATGGATCAATTGCTTTGCAGGCGCAACTCCGAAAGGAATTAAGAAAAAAAGAAGAAAGAAAAGTATGATGGTAACTGAAAAGATGATCGCCTTTTTGTATTGTTTATGCCAAAACAGGAAAAGGAGAAAGGGGATCAGCCAGCCAATCATGCTGTACCTGCTCAAAAGGCAAAGAGATGCAGCGATACCGATAAAATAAATATTTCCTGAAATAATCCCAAAGCAAAGCAGTACGAAGTATAGAATCACCGGACCTTCCTCACTCAGGCTGATAAGGCCATGTACGTCGTCTTTTGAAAAAATCCACCAAAATAGCATGCCTGCAATCACGGGCAGCAGGTATGAGTAAATCGCATTTTTCCTGATTCTCAGGATGAATAAAAATCCAGTGAAACTTAATAGAATAGCGATAACCGTTATCCATCGCATATCCAGGTTCAGTAGCAGTGCACCCGAATATGGGAACCACATGGCAGGAAGATAGATCGGATGTGCGCCGTTCCATATCTCCGAAACGGGATCGTAAACCTGTTTCCAGTGGCCGCTAAGAAACCTTTCGTTCATCACTTTGATTATGGGCAGCATATCCGCATAATCCGGATCAACCGGGATCTGGTCAAGCCAGTATCGGGACGTGATATAGGCCAGGAATAGCATGATTATGGCCAGTCCGCATTTTATCCAGAGGCCGCCAACAGCCGATTTCCCGTAGCGATCAAACCGGGCTTCAGGCAGGAACAATATTGAAAATACAAGGCCCAGGCCGGCGATAAAATACAGGATTGAGGCGAAAGATGTTTCAGCGCCTAACAACAAACCATAGGTCGCGAAAAATGTTTCTGCGCCAAATGAAATCAATAATAAGTTCCTGGCAACTTTACAATCCATGCGGGTTGAAAGGCTTTAAATTAATATTTTTATTTACCTGCAATCCTTCGGTTGTATATATTTGACATTCTTTAATGGAATGACATGAAATTATTAGAGGGTAAAATAGCCATCATAACCGGGGCTGCCCGGGGAATAGGGGAGGCGATTGCCCTTAAACTCGCTTCACAGGGTGCCAACATTGCATTCAGCTTTCTTTCCAGTGATGAAAAGGCACGCATACTGGAGCAAAAACTCGCTGCGCTGGGAATAAAAGCAAAGGGATACAAAAGTAACGCGGCTTCCTTCGAAGAATGCGGTGAACTCGTAAATGCCGTTTTGAAAGAATATGGAACTGTTGATGTTTGCATAAATAATGCGGGCATTTCCAAAGATAGTTTGTTGCTGCGTCTTACGCCTGAACAATGGGACGAGGTGATGACCACGAACCTGAAGAGCGTTTTTAATATGACCAAACACGTTGTGCGGCCAATGCTGAAGGCAAAAAAAGGATCTATTATAAATATGAGTTCTATTATAGGCATCCGGGGAAACGCAGGGCAGTCGAGCTACGCTGCTTCCAAAGCAGGGATCATCGGATTCACGAAATCGGTTGCGCATGAACTCGGCAGCCGTAATATCCGATGCAATGCAATCGCACCCGGCTTTATAGAAACGGATATGACCCATTATCTTCAGGATGAAGAAAGTGCCAAATCCTTTCTCGCGAAAATTCCTCTTGGAAGATTTGGCAGCGCGGAAGAAATCGCAAATACTGCCCTTTTCCTGGCTTCCGATATGAGTAGTTATATTACCGGTCAGGTGATCAGTATTTGCGGAGGGTTGAATATTTAAGAGATCGTTTCGGATCTTCTTTTATATCAAATTAAAAAGTAAAAATTAAAAAGAAGAGTTTTAATCTTTACCTGCTAATTGAAGAGTATGAGCGCTTACGAAAAACTGCTTTCCAATAATAAATCCTGGGCAGCCAGCATGGTAAAGGAATCGCCCGATTTCTTCCTGAACCTGGCTCATCAGCATCCTGAGTTTTTATGGATTGGATGCAGCGATAGCCGGGTGCCCGCAAATGAAATTACGGGTACGCTGCCCGGCGAAATTTTTGTTCACAGGAACCTGGCAAACCTGGTTATTCATACAGACGTAAACCTGCTCAGCGTGTTGGAATATGCCGTTGTCCATCTTAAAGTAAAGCACGTGATTGTATGCGGACATTATGGATGCGGCGGTATCAGGGCAGCAATGACCAACCACGATTTCAAGCAGGTGCTTAATATGTGGCTGCGAAATATCAAAGATGTATATCGCCTGCACCGCGATGAACTGGATGCAATTCCGGATCAGGAAAAAAGAGAAGACCGCCTTACCGAACTCAACGTGCAGGAACAGGTTTTACAGCTGTCGAAAACCTCCATCATACAACGCGCCTGGCAACATACAAAAGCTCCACAACTTCATGGATGGGTATATGGTTTGAAAGACGGACTTCTCCATACCATACTCAGCATGGGGCCAAATAGTGCAATTGATCCGCTTTACATGTATAGTGATTTGAGCGGGGAAGGATGAGGAAGGGTTGATGGTTGACGGTTGACGGAAGACCCTAATGGTTTGAAAGCGGAAGCCAATTTTGCAACAAATGGTCGTGGATTTAATTAGAGCCACGCATCTAAAGTCCGTCAACCGTCAACCGTCAACCAATTTGGTCCATCAACTATCAACCCTTATTAATCGCTTTCCTTGCGAATTCACTAATAACGAGCTTGCCGCTGATTTTTGCGCGCTCAGCCAGTAATTGATCCCAATGGGATGTGCCTTCCCAAAACATTTTTTTCATTTCCTTCATCGCATCGGGACTGGAATGACTCAGGTAATTTTGGAGGCGGTATATGGATTCATCCATGACTTCTTTTGTAGCATGCACTTCTGAATAAAAGCCTCTTGACTTTGCCCACTCTGCCGCTCTCCAGGAATTTGCATCTATGGCAAGCTGAGAAAAAGCAGATAATCCGATCTTTCGTTCCATGACAGGGCCAATAACAAAGGGTCCGATGCCAAGAGAAAGTTCGCTGAGCCTGATCTCCGCACCGGTCAGTGCAATCGCGTAATCTGCAGCAGCTACTAGTCCGACCCCTCCACCCACGCATTTTCCCTGGACCCGCGCAATAATAAACTTGGGACATTTGCGCATGCTGTTGAATACGTGTGCAAAACCATTGAAGAAATCTTCGCCTTCCCCCGCAGTTTTTATGCTGCCTAATTCCTGAAAGGAAGCGCCGGCGCAAAAAGCTTTTTCTCCCGCAGACCGCAGAAGGATCACACGCACTTCCTCATCAAGCCCAGCTGCATGAATCTGAAATCCAAGCTCCATCAGAAGAGTGCCAGGCAGTGAATTACTTTTCGGATGAAAAAATTCGATGGTCAGGCATTGCCCATGTCTGACCGATTTCACATAGCCGGATATAAGCCCATTCATATTACTTAAGATTTTTTTCTTACCATAGTGAGGATAGTGGCAATCATCACGGATTCTCCCGAATCATCAATAACGTCAACACACCATTTTACTATGCCTTTTGGTACAGTATCCCCTTCCTTTAATTCCTGGTCTGTTTTCTCTTTGCAGGTCAGCCTGACGCCGATCGTTGTTCCTGCATAAACAGGTTTTATGAAACGGCATTCTTCGATCCCGTAATTTAAAAGGACCGGACCCTTGGCTGCATCCACAAATAATCCTGCTGCGGCGCTCAGAATAAAATAACCATGCGCCACTGGTTTTTCAAAAATGGTTCCTTCTAAGGATGTGTGGTCGGTATGGGCGTAAAAATGATCCCAACTGAGATTGGCAAACTGCGCAATATCAGATTCCGTAATCGTGCGTTTATGGGTAACAACGGTATCCCCGATTTTCAGCTCCTCAAAATATTTTTTAAATGGATGTTTCTCATCCACGGTTTGCCTCGCATGCGGTTGATAAACGGATGTGATTGCCGTAAGGGTTGTAGGCGAACCCTGAATCGCTATCCTCTGCATATAATGCTTTACTCCCCGGGCACCACCCATTTCTTCGCCGCCCCCGGCCCTTCCAGGTCCGCCATGAACCAACATGGGCAGCGGAGAACCATGACCGGTACTTTCTTTTGCGCAATCCCTGTTTAATACAAGTATCCTGCCATGGTACGTTGCGGCACCTGTCACATACTGTTTTGCAACCTCATCAACGTAAGTGACAATAGTACTGCACAGGGAACCCTTTCCTTTTTTTGATAATGCGATTGCTTCATCCATATTTCTATAAGGCATAAGCGTACTCACGGGCCCAAATGCTTCAATGCGATGGGCCTCTTCTCCGGAAAAAGGCCGATCATTCAGTAGCAAAAGAGGACTCATGAATGCTCCTTTGACAGCATCCGCATCCAATAATTCGACACTGTCCGTTGACCCATAAATGATTTGTGATGAAGCCAGTAATTTCCGAACCTGTTCGCGCACCTCTTTCCGCTGATCCTGTCCCGCCAGTGAACCCATTCGCACTTTTTCGTTGGCAGGATTTCCGATCACCGTTTGCGCAAGCGCCTTGAATATGGATTTACTCATTTCTTCGACCCGGTTTTCCGGTACGAAAATCCTGCGGATAGCGGTGCATTTTTGTCCTGCTTTTACTGTCATCTCCTTCCTCACCTCTTTTACAAAAATATCCCACTCTGGTTTTGAAGGATCCACATCCTCACCAAGTACAATACAATTCAATGAATCCGCTTCCATGGTAAAAGAGACATTCTCTTTGAGAATATTCGCGTTGGATTTGAGCTTGAGGCCGGTAGATGCGGACCCGGTAAATGTAACCGTGTCCTGAGCCGTAAGCAGGTCTAGCAGGTTGCCCGTACTTCCGCAGATCAATTGTAATGCGCCTTGAGGAAGAATTTGCGATGCATGTATTTCGCGCACCACGGCTTCAGTTAAGTAAGAAGTTACGGTTGCCGGTTTTACGATTGCCGGAACGCCCGCAAGCAGGTTGACGGCAATTTTCTCCAGCATTCCCCACACAGGAAAATTATATGCATTGATATGAACTGCTACGCCTTCCTTGGGTACCAGTAAATGATGGCCGATAAAACTATGGTTCTTACTGAGGTTTACAGGATCTCCGTCCGTACAAAATGGTTGATCAGGAAATTTTCTTCTCAGGGAAGCATAGGAAAACAAATTCCCGATGCCTCCTTCGATATCAATCCAGCTATCGGCACGGGTAGCACCGGTGTGAAAACTAAGCAGGTAAAATTTTTCCAGATGCTGCTGCAGATGAAGTGCGAGGGCTTTCAACATCCGGCCCCTCTCCTGAAAACTCATGTTGCGCAAAGCAGGATTCCCGGTGTTTCGTCCATAGTCCAGCACTTGCTGGAAATCTACTCCCTTGCTTCCGGTAATACAAAGAACCTCTCCGGTGACCGCATCAAAAAGCGTTTGCCCTTCCCCTTCTGTTTCGATCCATTTTCCGGCAACAAAGTTTCCAAGCTTTTTCATCCTTTCAATTTATCCGGTTACTTTACCAACCGAGAATCCAGGCAAATATAAGCGGAGCCACAATGGTTGCATCACTTTCCACGATGTATTTAGGCGTGTTAATATCCAGTTTTCCCCACGTGATCTTTTCATTGGGAACAGCGCCCGAGTAAGATCCATAGGACGTGGTTGAATCCGAGATCTGGCAGAAATAACTCCAGAACGGAACATCGTGCCATTCCAGATCCTGGTACATCATCGGTACCACGCAAATAGGAAAATCACCCGCAATACCGCCGCCGATCTGAAAGAACCCGATGCCCTTGCCTCCGGAATTTTTGCGGTACCAATCGGACAACCAGACCATATACTCAATGCCGCTTTTCATGGTCGTGGGTTTCATTTCACTCTTTACAATATAGGAAGCAAAAATATTTCCCATAGTACTGTCTTCCCAGCCCCCGACAACAATCGGAAGGTTTTTCTCTGCCGCAGCTATCATCCAGCTATCCTTTGCGTCAATTTCGTAGTCTTTTTCCATGACCAGGCTCAGAAGCAGCCTGTACATGAACTCGTGCGGAAAATACCTTTCTCCTTTCTGATCCGCGTCCTTCCATAAACGCACGATATGGTGCTGAATTTTCCGGAACGCCTGCTCCTCGGGAATGCAGGTATCCGTTACCCGGTTCAATCCTTTTTCCAGAAGTTCCCATTCCTGTTGTGGTGTAAGGTCGCGGTAATGAGGAACTCTTTTATAATGCGAATGGGCCACCAGGTTCATGATATCCTCTTCAAGATTCGCACCTGTGCAGGAGATGATATGTATTTTATCCTGGCGGATCATTTCTGCCAGTGAAACCCCAAGCTCAGCCGTGCTCATGGCGCCCGCGAGGGTGACCATCATTTTTCCTCCTTCCGTTAAATGAGTTTCATAACCTTTTGCTGCGTCAACGAGTGCCGCTGCATTGAAATGCCTGTAATGATGCGCTACAAACTGAGAAACCGGACCTTTGTTCATGTATGTTGGTAAACTTGAACGGCAAAAATAATTTTTTTTATATCCTCATTCAAATCATTCCTCAGCAGGTGCAAGGCAATCATAAAAAAGAAGGCGGGCGGCGGTTTCAACGATTCTCCCCGGGAAATCATTTTAAATGTAATTTTAATGAAAGCTGACATATGAAAAATGGATTTCTCGCCTTCTTATTTATTCTGGTTTCATTATTCCCGCTCGCACAGGGCATCACCGGAAACTGGCAGGGCATTTTGATAGCAGGCCCTCAAAAACTTAAGATCGTTTTTCACGTCAAAACGGATTCCGCTCATTCCTATATATCTAGCTTTGACAGCCCGGACCAGCACGCTTTCGGACTTCCATGCAGTGAAACCAGTGTAAAGGCAGACAGCCTGGTGATCATCATTAAAATGATCAATGGAGGCTACCACGGTAAATGGAACGGGAGCGACAGCATTATGGGATATTTTTTTCAGAACGGTCAGAATTTCCCAATGGGTCTTGGCCGGTCATCGGATTCGGAGGTTGTGCTCCTCAGGCCACAAACACCGAAACCTCCATTCCCCTACAACAGTGAGGATCTTGAATATGATAACCCTGTTTCCGGCATACATTATTCCGGAACACTAACCTATCCCAAATCCGGCGGTCCGTTTGCAGCTGCGATCCTCATTACAGGCAGCGGTCAGCAGGACCGGGATGAAACACTTTTTGGGCATAAACCATTTGCTGTTATCGCCGACTACCTTACACGTCGCGGATATGCCGTACTCAGAGTGGACGACCGGCAGATGGGCAAAAGCACCGGTGATGTGGAAAGAGCAACCAGTAAGGATTTTGCCAAGGACGTGGAAGCAAGTATGCACGAGCTGCAAAGCAGGAAAGAAATCGATCAGAAAAAAATCGGCCTGATTGGCCACAGCGAGGGTGGTTTGATTGCATCTATTGTGGGCTCGGAAAATGCAACGGTTGATTTTATCATCATGCTTGCTGGCCCGGGGTTAAAGGGATCCAAACTCCTGGTACTGCAAAGTGAAGCGATTGCCCGATCCACCAACCCGGTAGAAAATTCAGTCGAAGCCAATAAAAATTTAATCAAATTCCTTATTGATGCCATTTTGTATTCCCGTGACAGCAGCGAGCAATCCGCAGAAGCCTGGAAGGGGTACTTATCCTGGAAGAAAACCACGGATCCGGATATTGTCGCCGCTATGGGCCTTAACGAGGCAAGTGCCAGAATCCAAATCCGGGCGCAGCTTGACAGAATGAACACGCCCTGGTTTGTTTATTTTCTGCAGGCAGATCCCGCCGTGTTTATCAGCAGACTGTATTGCAAGGTGCTTGCACTTGACGGGTCGAAAGATATCCAGGTATTGCCCGATCAGAATCTGGCAGCAATTGAAACCGCTTTGAAGAAAAGTGCTTCAAAAAATTATTCAACGGAAAAACTGCCGGGTCTGAATCATTTGTTTCAGCACTGCAAAACCTGCACGGTTGAGGAATATGGCCAACTCGAAGAAACCTTCGCGCCTGAGGCTCTGCAAAAAATGGGAGATTGGCTTGATAAAAATGTAAAATAAGTGAACTATCTCGCGCACGCTTGGCTCTCCTTTGGCGACCCGGATATACTGGCGGGTAACATGATCAGCGATTTTGTGAAAGGGAAAAAAAAATTTGATTATCCGGTGAGGGTGCAGAACGGGATCGATTTGCACCGCCGGATAGATGAATATACGGATTACCATCCCGCAACAAAAAAGGCCAAACAATTTCTGAAAGAAGCATGTGGTTTGTATGCCGGAAGTTTTATAGACATCGTGTACGATCATTTCCTCGCAAATGATACGCATGAATTTGAAGAAGGTGCACTGGGTTTATTTGCACAGAAAACTTATGATCAGCTGGAAGCATTCAAGAAATTATTGCCTCCGGCATTCGGGCACTTTCTTTTTCATATGCGCAACCAGAACTGGCTTCTGAACTACCGTTCCCTGGAAGGCATTCAGCATAGTTTCCAGGGTCTCACACATCGTGCAAAATATTTCAAGGATCCGAAGCCGGTATACGATGCATTCATCGCTAGCTATGAAGAATTAAAGAATTGTTATGATCTTTTCTTCCCCAATCTGAAAACATTTGCTTTCCACGAGTTGCTCTATCTTCGCCCGGACAGCAGCAATACTTAGTTGTAACTTTGCCATTAATCTTAAAAAATGAAATCCGTTATTTTTGGAATGCTTGCGGTACTCAGCTTTGGTGCAGTGAAAGCGCAGAATGAATTACCCCCCCTGGATAAGTCGCCTATGGATATGTGCTATTATCCGGTGAATTACCCTATCCTAAAGATTCAGCATAAGGCCGATGCCCCTTTGATTGCGCGTGTTATCTACGGCCGTCCGCAAAAAAATAACCGGGTTATTTTCGGAGACCTGGTTCCTTACCGAACTGTGTGGCGCCTAGGCGCCAATGAGGCCACGGAAATTGAATTTTTCAGGGACGTGAAGATCAATAATAAAAAAGTGCCAAAAGGAAAATATACTTTATATGCGATTCCGGACTCCAGCAAATGGACCCTGATTGTAAATAAGGAAACGGATACCTGGGGCGCATTTGCCTATAATGATAAAAAAGATCTGCTCCGCGTAGATTTGCCGGTGAAAAAAAGAACTGATACCGTTGACGTTTTTACGATTTGTTTTGTCGGTGATGATAAAAACAAAACGGAATTGCAGATGGTCTGGGATAATCAGGATGCCCTCCTGCCTATCAGCTGGTAATCCATCCCTTTTTATGAAGTAGGCCGGCCCTTTCTTTTATCAAAAAAAAATCCTCATGAAATTTGCTACGCGACTCATCCACGCAGGTATGGAACCTGACCCCAGCACCGGCTCTATTATTCCGCCTGTTTATCAAACCTCCACTTTTGTTCAGGCATCGCCGGGACAGCATAAAGGATATGAATATGCCCGCTCCCAGAATCCTACGCGCACCGCACTGGAAAAGGCCTTGGCCAGCACCGAAAATGCACGCTATGCACTTAGTTTCAGCAGTGGTGTAGCTGCTTCAGATGCCGTTATTCGCCTGCTTGTACCAGGTGATGAAGTGATCGCAGCAAACGATATGTACGGCGGAACCTTTCGTCTTTTTTCCAAGATATTCGAAAAAGCAGGGATCCGGTTTCACTATATAAACATGCAGCAGGCAGATAATATCCGTCCCTTTATCAATTCTAAAACCCGGTTGATCTGGACCGAAACGCCCACCAACCCGCTGATGAATATCGTGGATCTGGCTGCCGTTGCCGGTATTGCAAAAGAAAAAAACCTGTTGCTTTGTGTGGATAATACGTTTGCTTCGCCTGCTCTGCAAAATCCTTTGGATTTTGGTGCCGACATTGTCGTTCATTCAGCAACTAAATATCTCGGTGGCCATAGTGATGTGATCCACGGTTGTTTAATGCTGAATGATACCAGCCTCCGCGACCAGCTTTATTTTATTCAGAAATCCTGCGGAGCCGTGCCGGGGCCTCAGGATTGCTTTCTGGTATTGAGAGGGATCAAAACACTGCAGGTGCGCATGGAAAGACATTGTCAGAACGGTGAAAAGATCGCGCGGTATTTGCGCGGGCATAAAAAGATGGAAAGAGTTTATTGGTGTGGCTTTGAAGATCATCCGGGCTATGCAATAGCCAAAAAACAAATGAATAGTTTCGGCGGCATGCTCAGCTTTGAATTAAAAAACGGGTCTCCGGAAGAAACAAAGCGGGTCCTTTCCTCCACCAAATTATTTTCCCTGGCCGAGAGCCTGGGCGGCGTCGAATCCCTGATAAGTCATCCTGCAAGCATGACCCACGCTTCCATTCCAAAGGAAGAACGGATCAGGAACGGACTCAGTGATTCGCTGATCCGCCTGAGCGTCGGCATTGAGGACGCAGATGATCTTATGGAGGACCTTGAGGGTGCAATTGGTTGATGGACTAAAAGAGTTGACGGTTGACGGTTGACAGTTGACCGATATCAGGTGCGGATTCGCACATGAAGGCCGTCAACCGTCAACTGTCAACCGTCAACCCTTTCCGTCAACCGTCAACCTTTTAAAATGGGTATTTGAAAAATAAAACCGAGCTAAGGGATTTTTTGGAAAGAAAGGTGCAGCAATACAATCATCCTTCTTTCATAACGGATGATCCGATCTCGGTGCCTCATGGGTTTAGTAAAAAGCAGGACATTGAGATTGCGGGCCTTTTTGCATCCGTTTTTGCCTGGGGAAACCGGAAGACGATTATCCGAAAATCCAGCGAGCTGATGTTCGCCATGGAAAATTCTCCATATGATTTTATCATCCATCATACAGAAAAGGACCTGAGAAGATTTATGGAATTTAAGCACCGTACGTTCAACACTACCGACCTTCTTTATTTTATCCGGTTTTTGAAGTCGCACTATCAGAAATATGATTCCCTGGAAACGGCATTTCTTTCCCCGCAATCCGATAAAGCCGACCGGATGAAAAACGGCCTGGGTGCTTTTTACAATCGTTTTTTCTCCCTGGAAGATGCGCCGCGGCGCACCCAAAAACATATTTCCACGCCGGAAAAAAACGCGGCATGTAAAAGATTGAATATGTATTTGCGATGGATGGTGCGGCGGGATAATAAAGGGGTCGATTTCGGTCTATGGCATAAAATATCGCCGGCAGATCTGATCTGTCCGGTTGACCTGCACGTGTCCCGCGTAGCCAAACACTTCGGACTGATCAGCAGGAGCCAGACGGATTGGACCACGGCTACAGAACTTACGGAAGCACTGCGGGAAATGGATTCAGATGATCCTGTAAAATTTGATTTTGCCCTGTTTGGGTTGGGCGTATTTGAAAAATACCGGTGATCCGCCCACGGATCATTTATACATCAGCTCACGCACTTTTTCTTTGTCCTCCTTTTCTTTTTGCAGATCGAACATAGTTCCAAAAATCCGGTCCCAGATCGTGGTGCTGACGCCGAATCCCCTGCCATCATCCTTATAATGATGAAGGTGGTGGTTTCTCCAAAGGGATTTCATCCATTTGAACGGTGGGTTCCAGGCGTGAATTGCATAATGTATGCTCCCATAGAAAAGGTAGCCCAGGATAAATCCTGAGAAGAATGCAAATGCATATTCCTTAATGCCCAGGAACATGATTCCGAAGGTCATGGAGGAAATAATAATACTGGGTACCGGGGGCATGAAAAGGCGCTCTTTATCGCGCGGAAAATGGTGGTGGTTCCCGTGCATGATATAGATAAATTTTTTTGCCTTTTCGCTTTCTCCCACAGCATGAAAAGCAAACCGGTGCATCAAATACTCAAAGAAAGTCCAGAAGAATATCCCCGCTGCGAACACAAGGAAAATCGTTCCCGGACCGATCTCAAATCTATAGTCGCTCAGGTATATGAAATAAATAATCACCGGCACATACATTCCCCAGATCACCAGGGGATGCGTTTTTGTCAACATCTCCATATAATGATTGCGGAATAGCTGTGCCTGCCCTTTGTTGTTGATCTTCTCAAACTTCATCGCTATTATTTATAGGACGAAAATAGGGGAAACTATTTATAAACCAGCCCGGAAATTCAAGCGCATTTACCCTTACTGCGTGCAAAACATATTCCTGTACATTTGCAGGATTTCGAAACCCAATTGCAGTATGACCACCTCCCATTTGTCTGAGCAGGAACTAATCCGTCGCCAAAAACTAAAATCCCTCCACGAACTGGGCATCGTGGCCTATCCTGCTCCGTCTTATCCAGTAAACAGCAGCGCTGCATTCATAAAGACACACTATCGCGAGAATGAAAATAGGGCAGATTTCGGGTCCGTTTGCCTTGCCGGCCGGATCATGAGCATACGGGACATGGGAAAAGCCTCATTTGCCGTAATCCAGGACAGTTCAGGAAAGATCCAGCTTTACATCAAAAGAGATGATATATCTCCCGGGGAAGACCAAACGGTTTACGACAAAGTTTGGAAACACCTGACCGATATAGGTGACATTATTGGAGTAAAAGGGTATGTCTTCACTACTAAAACAGGAGAGATATCCGTCCATGTGAAAGAATTGACCCTGCTTGCCAAGGCCCTCAGGCCCATTCCGGTTGTCAAGGAAAAAGAAGGGGAAACCTTTGACGCGGTTACCGATCCGGAATTCCGTTACAGGCAGCGTTATGCCGACCTGATCGTAAATCCGCACGTGAAGGAGGTCTTTATCAAGAGATCCAGGATGATCAATTCCATGCGTGAATTCCTGAACGGACAAGGTGCGCTGGAAGTGGATACCCCGGTTTTACAACCCATACCTGGCGGAGCTGCCGCGCGTCCCTTTGTTACCCACCATAACGCGCTAGATATGCCATTCTATCTGCGTGTCGCCAATGAACTCTACCTGAAGCGCCTGATCGTAGGCGGGTTTGACTGGGTGTATGAATTCAGCAGAAATTTCCGTAATGAAGGCATGGACCGGACCCACAACCCTGAATTCACGATCCTGGAATTTTATGTGGCTTACAAAGATTATTTCTGGATGATGGAAACCACGGAACAGCTGCTGGAAACAACTGCCAAATCCGTGAACGGAACCACAAAAGTGATTGCCGGGGAGAAAGAGATTGACTTTAAGGCGCCTTATAAAAGGATAAGTATTTACGAAGCAATCAGGGAAGCAACGGGAGAAGAGGTAGCGTTGATGGATGAAGAGGGTTTGAGAAAGCTCTGCAGGAAGCTTCATATTGAAACTGATAACAATATGGGAAAGGGCAAGCTCATAGATGAATTATTCGGCAATGCCTGTGAACATAATTTTATTCAGCCGACATTTATTACGGATTACCCGGTTGAAATGAGTCCGCTAACCAAAAAACACCGGAGCCAGGCGGGATTGGTTGAGCGCTTTGAATTAATTATCAACGGAAAGGAAATTGCAAATGCCTATTCTGAGCTTAATGATCCGGTGGACCAGCGGGAGCGCTTTGAAGAACAGGGGGCCCTCATGGAACGCGGGGACGAAGAAGCTATGTTTATTGATCATGACTTTCTGCGGGCGCTTGAATATGGCATGCCGCCCACTGCAGGAATAGGCATCGGCATTGACCGCCTGGCCATGCTCCTCACCAATCAGTCCTCCATCCAGGATGTTCTGCTTTTCCCTCAAATGCGCGCGGAGAGAGTTGACAGTTGACAGTTGACGGTTGACCGATACCAGGTGCGGATTCGCACATGAAGGCCGTCAACTGTCAACCGTCAACCCTTCTTCATATATCGCCAATCACTAAATACAAACACCTACTCCCTGTTTTAATTCGCGTAGGTATGCCAAATTTTCCCGTATTTTCCGAATGAACAGATCGAGCGCAATTCCGCTTGCCTGGGGATACTCAATTTGTATGTTTACATCGTCGTGTTAGATGATGCTCGTTCAAATGGTTCTTTTATATATCCAATTTCTTTTGAAAACCAATATCCATGAACCACTGGGCCATTCGAAAGACATTATTTAGCGACTGTTAAGATCCAAATTCCACGAAAAGCCAAATCCTACGAAGGTGTTAAAATTTGTACCCTATTGATGACCAACTTGGTAATGGTTAGGTAAAGTACAAACACATTCAAAAGTCCCGGAGTATTCCGGGGCTTTTTCATTTAATGCATGGTTCATGTTGTATGGTTGACAGTCAACCCTTTCCATCAACCATCAACTATCAACTCTTTCCTAATTCCTCGGCATTCCATTTTCGGGAAAAGCAAACGGCCCTGTAATCTGATAAATCGTGTAGCCGCTGAAATCCTGGGGGGCTGTTAGTCCGGTTCCGTAAAGGATTGTTCCCCCTGCCTTGTGGATGCGAACGGGTTTATCGGTATAGAATTTTTCTGCTTTCTCATCCCACCAAAGCTCCTGGCAATAGAGCGTATCGCCTTTAAGTATATTCTTTACCACCACATTGTCGCGCAACAAAACCTTCTGGTCAAATTCACGCCGTTTCCCGTACCGGGCATCCATTGTGCTTTGAATCACCAGTGAATCGTTGAAAAAATCAACGTGCAAACCATTCGGGAATTCCACATAGGGTGAGTCCACCTCACTTCTACGCATATACGGAGCCGTTAACCTGGCTTTCACTTTGGCATCTTCACTCAGATAGGCTGTGATCAGTTTCCCTTCATCCACGCTGATATGCTTTTGCCTGAAAGAAGGAAGGTTTTTCATATTATTTTCGCAAGACTGCAGCAGGGAGCAACCCATCAGACCCAGGAAAAGCCAAACAAAATATCCGGAAAATAATTTCAGCATTTATTGATTGAATTCACTGATAACGTAGAGTCCTTTAAAAATCAGGTCGGGATCAAGGATAATCTTTTTCTTCAAGAACGGCATAAAATAATGCGCATCACCTCCGCTCATCAGGACATTCAATTTCTCATACCGGTCCTCATACGCTTCAATCACTCCGTCTATTTCTTTTGCCATGCCGAAGATCACGCCTGATTGTATATTCGTTTTCGTGTCATACCCCAGTAGCGGGAAATTCCAGTGAGGCTCGATCAGCGGCAATTTATTCGTAAACAATTCCAGCGATTTAAACCGCATTTCCATGCCCGGAGAAATACTGCCCCCTGTGAATTGGGCGAATCGGTTAACATAATTATAGGTTATGGCGGAACCCAGGCCAATCACCAGATTATTCAGATCCGGATAGTAATGGTTCGCGGCCACAACCAGGGCCAGGCGATCCGACCCGATGGTTTCCGGTTTTCCAACGGGGGTCGTTATCGGCACCTTGGAATGATGATTCAATTGGTGAAAACGGCTTTCCGCTGCCAATATGCTTTCAACTTCGGGCTCATGATCAATAACGGAAGACAAAATCGTTTTGTCAGGGTGGTATTTTGTGAGACAGGCGCGGATGGTTTCCTGCCGGTCATCCTTCAATACATGAACCTCTTTCAGTTCACTCCCTGAAAAAACAGCAAATTTTAAACGCGTATTACCAAAATCAAAACAAAGCGTGGTAACCATGCAATTGGTTTAGAAGAAATGGATCATTCTCCGAGACGAAAAGAAGATAAATTCTTGAAATGGCCGTTCAGCTTCACCCTTTCTTTCAAAACTTCCATTTCCATAATCACCGGCAACACTTTACCTAGGTGTCTTTTTAAATATTCCTGACGTTGTTCTTCCTTTAAGAGTCCCAGCAATTCATATTCCTCTTCCAGCGACAATCCAGCATGATGGGCAATATCATAGGCATTCAATTCGCCGTCCGGCTTTTTGAAATCTTTGCTGATATTGAGCACCCGGTGCAATTCACGAACTGCTTTAAGCACCAGTTGCATCAGCTCCTTCTTTGGATATTCCCACGTATTATGCGGATAATTTACAATCGCTCCACTATACAATCTATCCGGGACCGTTTTGATAATCTCCAGTACCCTGAAGACGATGGTGCCCCGGGTCACAATATCCATTTCTCCATTTTCGTATTCCTTGACAATCTCGGCTACATCAACGAGCGTACCCGTTTCTCCAATCTTTCCATTGAGTACCGTTGGAATGCCAAAGCTTTTCTTACCTTCAGAACAATCCTTTATCAACTCTTTGTAGCGGGGTTCAAAAATGTGCAGATTAAGTATTTCCCCGGGATACACCACAACGGACAAAGGAAAGATGGGAACGAAATTGGTCATGCCTTGAAAAAAAATCTATCAGTCATTTGTAAAATCAAGGGGCAAATTTAACCGCTCGTTTCGCTTTTTTTAAAAATTTCTTTTATCTGCCTTGTTTGCAAAGAATCAAATGCTGAGCCCGGAATAAAGCTAATCCATTTTCAGGGCACGCTGTCCTTCCTATACATCGATTTTAACTTAGCTTTGAAAAAGCATGCAAATCCATTCAGTTGACCCCGGCCCACCCGGGCTGCCTCTCATCCGGAACGGAGATTTCCGGTCCATTGCGCGCGCCATTTCCCTCATCGAAAACAGCATGCCGGGATCTGCAGAACTGCTTCAGAGCCTGGAAAACAAACATGTTCCGATAATCGGGATCACCGGACCGCCGGGTGCAGGAAAAAGCACCCTGGTCGATGCACTGACAAAGTATGCAGTGGAACACAAAAAAAAACTGGCCATTCTCTGTGTCGATCCATCCTCCGGTTTTCACTCCGGTGCCTTGCTGGGTGATCGCATCCGCATGAACCGCTGGCACGCTAATCCGCAGGTGTATATCCGGTCCCTGGCCAGCCGCGGTTCGGTAGGAGGATTGCATCCTCATATTTTTCAAATCGCCGATCTGCTTGCCAATGCAGGTTTTGATTATATTTTTATTGAAACCGTAGGCGTGGGTCAATCCGAAATAGATGTCGCGCGACTTGCTGACCAGGTCGTGCTCGTACTGGTCCCTGAATCCGGAGACGATATCCAGGGAATGAAATCCGGTATCCTTGAGATCGGAGATATTTTTGTAGTGAATAAATCGGACCGCGCAGGTGCATCGCTATTTTTAGAATCTCTCAAATCCTCCCTTCAGTTTCAGTCAGGAAAATCTTTTTCAGATCTCAAATTCTTTCAAACGGTCGCGACTGAGGAAAAAGGAATCGGAGAACTCTATGAGGCCATTATGAACAACAACAAACATATTTCCCCAAAAAAATTAATCAGGCTCCTGCAGGTGAAAGCCTGGCAACTCATAGTGGAGAACCGTATGCGTGGAATCGACAGGGAACAACTCAACAGTTCCCTTCAGCATTCTGTTGATCAACCCGGATTTAATTTATACAAGTTTGTAACTGCTTATGCAGCCGCATCAGGGTGAAGAAGAATTTCTCCATGCAGCGCATAACCGTTTTATCCAATTCTTGAAACGCAGACTGGCTCCCGTTTCCGGCGCTTTCAATTCTCCGCGGAATGGCTCTCCGGTTCTCAGATAAGCTTTGGTGAATGTGCTTGAAGTCATTCCCCATTTGGAAATAAACGTATAGTATCCGCGGTTGCGAACCATCCTGGAGGTTGACTTTCCTCCGAAATGATATGCACGGCTGGAGCCAATGCCTTTAAATAAACGCACCCCGGCCCGCCAGAGCTTCATCGAAAAATCAGGATCCGAATAAAGACCGGGAGAGAATTCAATACTATATCCTCCCACCAGGTCCCAGATTTTTTTGTGCACAACATTCGGCGGCCAGGTGGCCCCGGACCAGTTTTCTTTTGCCGGTTCGTTGAACTTTTGCAATAAACCGGACTCATTGAATGAAGAAGGGTCTCCTCCAAAATCACGCACGATCACACAAGGATTACCCGTGTATGCAGGTTCAATAGATGTTGAGGACAAAAAGAAAAACGGATGTCCAATGTTTTTAATTTCATCCAGCAATGCCTTATCCCAGCCGGGGCAGACATACATATCGTCGTTCAGATAAACCAGGTAATCGGCACTGGCAAGGGTCCTGCATTGGTTGAGGGCCATGCAAATCCCGATGTTTTCTTTGCTGAAAGTATAAAGAATATCCTTCTGCGTTTCAATCCATTCTTTTGTGCCATCCTTTCCTTCATTGATGTGCACAATGATCTCATGACTGAAAGCAGAATGCTTCCGCAAACCTTCGATGCATAATTTTAAATATGGAAGATTATTCCAAGTTGGAATGAAAACGGAAAAAACAGGCATGTTTGTCGTATATCTTCGGCTTGCTTATTCCCGGTTTTGCTTCCACCAGCGATAGCCAATGAATCCTCCGATGGCAAGCGGAGTGAAAGCGAGATAAATAATACCGGTATTCAATCCACTGGCTGGACCATCACCCATCTGCTGTGCAGTACGCGTGCAGATAGAACACTGGGCCTTCGCTCCCGGAGATGCCAGGAAGAAAGAAAGTGTGAACATCATTGCAATGAAACCTTTCATTCCCTGAACTTTTGACAAAGATAAGATTGATGGTTGATAATTGATGGACCCGAGTAATTTTGTTGACGGTTGACGGTTGACAGTTGACCGATATCAGGTGCGGACTCGCACATGGGAACCGTCAACTGTCAACCGTCAACCGTCAACCCTTATCCTACTTCTTCCGTCTTCAGCATTCTCTGAAATTTCTTTCTTTCCTCTTCATCCAGGATTGTTTTGCGCAGACGGATATTTTTTGGAGTGACTTCAATGCATTCATCCTGCTGGATGTATTCCATGCATTCTTCCAGGGTCATCTGGATTCGGGGAACGATCCTTACAGAATCATCGCTGCCGCTGGCGCGCATATTGGTGAGTTTTTTCCCTTCCGTGGCATTGACGATCAGATCTCCCGGCTTAATGTGTTCGGCAATAATCTGACCTACATAAACTTCTTCTCCCGGGTCCACGAAAAACGAACCCCGGTCCTGGAGCTTATCTATTGAATAACCCGTAGTAGCGGATTGATTTTTTGAAATAAGCACGCCGTTGTTCCTTCCGGGAATAGGCCCTTTCCAGGGTTTGTATTCACTGAAACGATGTGCCATAACAGCTTCTCCTGCTGTATTGGTGAGCATTCCTGAACGGAGACCGATCAGCCCGCGGGAAGGGATCTCGAATTCCAGATGCTGCATATCACCTTTGGTTTCCATAACATGCAATTCCCCCTTGCGCTGGGTAACCATATCGATAACTCTTCCGCTGAATTCAGCCGGAACATCTACAACAAGCACCTCAAATGGCTCAGATTTCCGGCCATTGATCTCTTTAACGATAACCTGGGGCTGGCCAACCGTAAGCTCATAGCCTTCTCGTCTCATAGTTTCAATGAGGATGCCCAGATGCAGGATCCCGCGTCCAAATACGAGGAAGCTGTCGGCGCTTCCGGTGTCTTCTACCCGCAGGGCCAGGTTTTTTTCAGTCTCTTTCATCAGGCGGTCGCGCAGGTGACGGGAGGTAACATATTTTCCATCCTTGCCGTAAAACGGCGAGTTGTTGATGGAAAACATCATGCTCATCGTGGGCTCATCCACACTGATCACCGGAAGGGCTTCGGGGTTTTCGAAATCGGCAATGGTATCTCCGATATTAAAATCCTCTAATCCGACTACCGCGCAAATATCTCCGCAAATCACTTCGGTAGTTTTTTTCTTTCCCAGTGATTCAAACACATATAATTCTTTAACCTTGGATCTTTTTATAATGCTATCCGGCTGCATCAATGCGATGGTTTGCCCCTCTTTAATAACGCCGCGAGCAACTTTTCCGACGGCGATCCTGCCGAGAAACGAAGAATAATCGAGGGAAGTGATTTGCATCTGGAGCGGGCCTTCATTTTTTTCAGGTGCAGGAACATATTTTAAGATTCCGTCAAGAAGAGGCGTAATATCTTCAGATTGGGTAATGGAATCGTTGAACCAGCCATGCTTTCCAGAACCATAATAGGTTGGAAAATCCAGTTGCGCTTCGGTGGCATCCAGGTTGAAGAACAACTCAAAAATAGCTTCATGCACTTCTTCGGGCCGGCAATTCGGTTTATCAACTTTATTGATAACTACGATTGGTCTTAAATTCAGGTGAAGGGCTTTCTGCAGAACAAATCGGGTTTGGGGCATGGGTCCTTCAAATGCATCCACCAGCAACAAAACGCCATCGGCCATTTTTAATACGCGCTCCACCTCGCCTCCAAAATCGGCGTGACCCGGTGTGTCAATTACATTTATTTTGACACCCTTGTATACAACAGCAGCGTTCTTGCTGAAAATAGTAATGCCCCTTTCTTTTTCCAGGTCGTTGCTATCCATGATCAGCTCACCGGTTTCCTCGTTATCCCGGAATACCATCGTGGCGTGTAAAATCTTATCCACCAAGGTGGTTTTACCGTGGTCTACATGAGCTATTATCGCAATATTCCTTATCTCCATATAATCCTTACTTTAAGCTGGCCGTTTTTTCGACCTGCAAAGGTATGCTTTTTTCCCGGTTATGGAAGTGTGAGGGAATTGGTTGACCGTCAACTTCTCTACACCCTGACATAAATTTTCTTCTTATCCAAATAAAATCCGACCAGCCAGCAGAAAAGCATCCAGGAAATGGCAAATAACAGGGATCCGAAGTAGAGGCCGGCATGGCGGTAGATATTGTTGTATAACCACGAAACCAGGTCCTGGTCAGGTTGAGGTTGTATCAAATTAAGCACGGAAGAGCCTACTTCAGATACGAGGTAAATAAACAAAGGATTTTTGCCGAAGACAGTAAAGAATTTTGTCCATCGCGTTTTTCCCAGGAAATCCATCACATAGATAATGGCAGATATGATAACACAATCCAGGCCCACGGTATAAATAACGAAGGAGCTGGTCCATAGTTTCTTGTTGATCGGGAAACTCAGGTCCCAGAAATAAGCGATCACGATAAATGCAAAACCCAGCAATAATAATTTAGCAAGTCCCTCGAATGTCTTTCCTTTCTCCTGCAGGAATTTTCCTACCATGTATCCAAAAGTTACGTTGACAACTGCAGGCAGGGTACTTAACCAGCCTTCCGGCTCGAAGGCAAGGTGTTCGCCGTGATACATATGGTCTTTCCCCATCAGCCATACATCAATTTTATACCCCAGGTTACCCGTCATTGAATAGGGATCAGGAGCGTCTCCTCCAATGAGTAAGAAAGCCCAATACAATAGAAGAATGGATATGGAAACAGCGATCACTGTACCAGGTTTGAAATAATAGATAAGCAGGGAGGCTAAACAATAGGCCAAGGCGATCCTTTGCAGGACGCCCATGATTCGGGTATGCGAAAAAGGAGAGAGCACGAGATGATGGGCGTCGTTATATTCAAAAAATGGAAACCAATATAATAAGAAGCCGCACAGGAAAATGATCAGGGTCCGTTTAAAAATTTTAGCCAGCACCTGGCTTTGCCTGAGCGTATCCCAGCGGCTCATTACAAAACTCATGGCATTGCCTACTGCGAAGAGAAAGGAAGGAAATACGAGGTCAGTCGGTGTGAAGCCGTTCCATCGCGCATGTTCAAGTGGCGAATAAGTGAACTGACTTCCGGAAGTATTTACAATGATCATGAAGCAGATGGTCATTCCCCGGAAAACATCCAGGGCAAGAAATCGTTGTTTTGGGGGAGTCATTGTTGTCATTTTGGTGGCAGCACCTCAGGAAGAAAGCCAAGTTCGGAAACTTAAGCCATTTTTCCATCCTGCGGAGGCAATTACAATAAAAATCCTTTCAGAGATACAAATCAGTTCCATGTTCTGAGTTACTCCGTACGCCCGGCCAGTATGGAGTCACTATAGCAATGCGCTTGGTCATCTGCGGACTAATATCTGCTCGTTTGTTCATAATGCTCGAAATTGCCGGCAAAAGAGTGGTTTAACTGAACTTGTAATGACGCCAAGAAAAATCATTTATCTCATCAACCCTATTTCTGGAACGAAAAAAAAGGCGCAGGTCAAATCGCTGATATCCCGCAAGACCCAGGAAGCGGGGATAGATTTTGAAATCCTTATCTCGAAAGCGGATGGCGATTATGATTTCCTCAGAAAACGTGTAAAAGAAGAGCACATTTCCGATGTTGTTATTTGCGGCGGTGACGGAACGGTCAATGCAGTTGTAAAAACCCTGAAAGGAGTGCCCGTGCGTGTGGGCATCATTCCCATGGGTTCAGGTAACGGGCTTGCTTTTGCAGCCAAAATTCCAAAGCAGACCAGCAAGGCGCTCGAGATCATTTTCCATGGAAAGGCTTATGGTACCGATGCCTTCTACATCAATGAAAATTTTTCCTGCATGCTTTGCGGTATTGGTTTTGATGCACTGGTGGCACATGATTTTGCCAAAAAGAAAAAGCGGGGACTTCAAACCTATATCAAGGTTGCCAGCCTTCATTTTTTTAAGGCCAAACCCTATTCATTTGAAATCAAACTAAATGACGGGATATTGAAAACAGAAGCTTTTTTTATCAGCATTGCCAACGGCAACCAGTTTGGAAATCATTTTACGATTGCTCCTAAAGCCAGTCTGAGCGATGGCCTGCTGGACATTGTGATCGTAAAAAAAATGAATAAGCTCCTATTGCCCTTTTCGGTGTTGCATCAGCTTTCGGGTACCAACGCCATCCAATCAGCATCGGCTTATACGAAAAATAAAAACATTCTCTATTTGCAAACCGACCAGTTCAGCATTCGTAATCCTGCAAATGCCCCTCTCCATATTGATGGCGATCCAAGGGATACCAGTCCGGAATTTAATATCAGGATAATAAAGAATTGTTTTCAGTTATTGCGCCCATGAGAAGGGTTGACGGTTGACGGTTGACCGGACGTCCATCAACCGTCAACCAACTAAGGGTTGGCCAAAGAATCCACTTTCCTGAACATTATCTGATTAACGGGCAAATTCAATGCATTGGCTACATCCAGTTTCTCCTGGCGGGTAAGATGAAAATTGAGCGAGACACCTTCATTGACTTTTTTCGGTTGATACTGAAAGGTCGTTTTATAAAAATGATCTCCCATCAATCCCTCAAAGACACTCAACAGGTCATCCTGGTTATATTCCTGCATTTTATACCAGTTATATTGAAGCAACAATACCGGCTTGGTGATGATTTCGGTGATATCTTTTGATTCAAAAGGAGTTTCCCATCCGCCGATCTTGCGGTCCCGGATCTGGATCAGAACAACACCTCTTGTATTCTGAAGGATCCAATCGCGAAATACGCGCAGAAAGCGGATCGCCACCTGCTCACCGAAATTGTCGCGGAATCCTGCGTCCATCACGTCTATCACCGGATTTGTGGGCAACCATACATTGGGCAGCACATAAGGGAAAGTAGCATTCATGCGAAGTGCAGTCAGCAACCGGATATTGAACGGGTCCTGTTTATTAAGTAAGCTGCAGAAATCCACCGCATCCGGATCTATGCCCATGATCCTCGTGCTGTCGTATACGGGTCGCATGAGAAAACTGATGGGCTGGCTGCTGATAAGCATCGTGCGACTGTCCCGCGTGATTACAGAACTCAATAACAGCAGGGGAATGCGCGCTTCTTTTTCGTCCGGTGCAATATCGCGCAGTTGACGGTCCAGGACACCATGGGTATTGATATTCAGTTTTTGCTCGAAAGCGTATCCCCGGTCCTTTATATACTCATAGTTGCCCACTTTAAATTTTTGTGCCGGCGAGGCAAGGTCGCGCGCGACAAAAGACGAAAATAACGGATTGAGCAGGTCCTCAGAAATTGCATCGGTGTATTTGTGGTCCTGGAGATTGATACTGGGATCGCTTTCCTTCATGCGGGCAAGTGCGCGGAAATAAGCAGCACCAAACATACCACCGGATGCGCCCGTGATCAGAAAAGTCTTATCCATGAGTTTTCCTCCCATCTGCGCATCCAGCTTCTGCAGCACATTCATGGTAAATGCTGCGCTCCGGCTCCCACCTCCGCTGGTGTTAATGATCAGCATCAGGGGCTTTTGTTCGGTTTGTTTTTTCTTCCATTTCTCCAGGATTTCAAGCATCTGCGATTCATCATGCTGAACCTTATCGGGCGAACAAAGTGCAAGCAGATGATCACGATCATACAAGGGACGCTCAGCACGGTTCGTGTAATTTAATCCGTATGCTTTGTTGGTGGGATCGATCACATCATACCGGTAAAGCAGATTCAAGAGCAGGAAAAGTGCAATGAGAAAAGGAATGCTCCAGCTTTGCAGAAAATAAGAGAAGGCTCCGGATAAAGAGATCAGGATGGAAAAGAAAAGAAAAATACTTGCTGCTGCCGGCAACTGGAAAAACGGTTCATCCATAAAAAATCCCACCACGACCAATACCAGGAAGGCCAGGAATATAGAAAGAATTGCAGCAAAATGATGCCTGCTGAAAATCCTTTCAATAAATTCCTTACTGTAATGCGATACATCCCTCACGGGTCTTACGCTTAAAGGACTGTTGAGATACCATTCCACCCTGATAAGACGGCTGGGACTCAGCTGCGTATCTTTTGGACGGAACTGCGATTTAAATAATTTAGGATTTGTGATCAGCGGAGTCATTTGCCGGATAATGGACCTGTCGGCCTCGAAGAAATACAACATGGAAAGCCCGATCACCAGAAAAAATCCGGTGAGGAATCCGGCAATCATCCACGCAATTTCCCCATTGGTCATTAACTCCTTTGTTCTGTCGAATTCGACGGCCTGAATGAAATAATCGATTAGCAGGCAGCCGGGAAGAATAAAATTATTGGTGCAGTATTTTAGAAATGGACGGCTGGTAGTTGCCAGGAATCGAAAGTGGCGGCTGAAAAGAATGAAAGTGGTTACATTCCAGCTTATAATAAATGCTCCGAGACCGGCACCGACTATGCCTGCGCTCAGGGCATTTACATTATTCAGGTATTCCGGCGCCATAAATAAAGCATCGGCCCCGAAGGAATGCAGGAATCCGCCATGAAAGGTAGAGAAAAGGATATACCAGAAAATCAACAATACCTGAAATTTCTTCAGGTAAAGAATGACCAGTTGAACAGGAAAGGAAAAATAAATAGACTTCAGGTAATAGATCATGAGGTTCCGCGATATGTATGAATTTAGACCAAAACCGGCTACAGGACTTTCCGATTGTATTTATTAACGGAAAGCCTGGGGGAAAATTATTTCAGACGGCCTGGTCTCAACACATATACCGCATAGATCAGGCTCAGTAATAAAAGCATGCCCGTAAGCTGATGCAGCAGGGCCATCCAATCAAAAAAAACCCATCGGTTGGCAACGATGCCCGGACTCGTCAACACAGCAAGAATACCCAGCAATACCTGAAAGCACACCAGGCCGAGCGGCGCAAGCAGTTTCGTTCGTACATAACGAAGGAGCCCGGAAGAGAAAAGCCTTACTGTCCATATCAGGATACCCAGGAATATCAGGTATGCAAGTCCCCGGTGGATGAACTGGATACAAATATTATTATCCACCAGGTTGAGATACCAGGGGGAATTTCTGGACAAGCTACCCGGGATCCAATCCCCGTTAATGGTTGGCCAGGTAGGCGCGGCAGCGGCTGCCTTATGACCAGCCATCATAGCTCCATAGATCATTTGAATAAAAATCATGACCACAAGCACTACTGAAAACCAGCGTAAACCCCGGGCATTGCGTATGCGTGTTATCGGAAACAACAGATGTAGGGAAAACCAGAATGCATACGCGATGAGGGCCATGGCAAAAATAAAATGCAGGGCGAGTTTCGCAGGTTCCACATAAAGCGCATCTCCGGTTAACCCGCTGATCACCATGATCCAACCTATAACACCCTGAAGCGCACCGAGCAAAAAAAGGATCAGCAGGGGACGGATCATGTCGGTTTTCATTTTTCTCTTAAGCAGGAGGAAAATAAAACCTACAATAAATACCAGGCCTACCAGCCTCCCCCATAACCGATGGAACCATTCCCAGAAAAAAATAAATTTGAAATCGGAAAGGCTGAAACCGGCATTCAGTAAATGGTATTGTCGTGTTTGCCTGTACCTGTCGAATTCCAACAACCATTGCTGATGATTCATCGGAGGAACAACTCCGGTAATCACGTTCCATTCAGTAATGGAAAGACCCGAACCGGTCAGCCGCGTTATGCCACCCAGCATTACCTGAATCATCAACATACAGGTTCCTCCCAGAACCCAAAGGGCAACAGCCCGGTTGGCAGAGCGGGTCTTCCATATGCTCATTGGGCAAAAATAATTCATTCAGGCCCGCATGTAGATAACTATTTAATTGATTAAGTGGCCAAAACGGTTCATTCCATTATTTTTGGTCAAAGATTTTTCTTGCTCAAGGCTTTCCATCATCCTTCTTTGCGCGAAGCGGGCTGCGACGAAGCAGGCCGCGGTTGTTATGCAGGACCTGTATTCGCTGCAGCGGTGGTCCTTCCCATTGATTTCTATCATCCGTTATTGAATGATTCCAAACAAGTGCCTCCGGAAGTAAGAATAGAACTGAGAGGTTTTATTGAGGTCCACGCCGTGGACTACGCTGTTGCGCAGGTGAGCAATGATGAAATTGACCGGATCAATATCCTTCGCGCTTCTTTTAAAGCTATGCATCTCGCCCTGAAGAAATTAAGAAATCCTCCGGAATTCCTGCTGATCGATGGACAAATCTTCACGAAATATAAAAGAATTCCGCATCTCTGCATTATCAGAGGGGATGGCATTTACGCTTCCATAGCCGCAGCAAGTATCCTGGCAAAAACTTATCGTGATGAATACATGCAGCGCCTCCATAAAAAATTCCCACACTATAACTGGTATGATAATAAAGGATATGGCACACCGGAACATCGCAGGGGAATAGAAGAACACGGATTATGTTCTTACCACCGCCACAGCTTTAATATACTTCCTACTCAGCTTTCCGCCCATTCACCCGCACCTTTTCTCAGCAGGACCGCATCTCCGGAAGTATAATCAATAATAGTGGAAGGAATGGTATGACCCGCACCGCCATCGACGACAATGTCTACCTGTGTCTTAAAATGCGCATAAATAATTTGGGGATCGGTATAATCTTCCACATTTGCTCCCGGCAGCGAAGTACTGAGAACAGGGTGACCGAGTTCTTTTACAATGGTTCGTGCAATCAGATTGTCGGGCACGCGAAGGCCAATGGTGTTCTTACGGCTCTTCAAAATTTTTGGCACTTCCCTGCTTGCGGGCAGAATAAAAGTGTAGGCGCCGGGTAAATGATTTTTAAGTACACGGTACAAAGGCGTGGAAATGCTCTTCGTATAGTTGCTCAGATGGCTGAGATCGTAACAAACAAAAGAAAGTTGCGCTTTTTCAGGATTGATCTGCTTTATCTTACAAATCCGTTCAATGGCCTTGTGATGAAAAATATCACAACCAAGTCCATAGATCGTGTCTGTCGGATAAATAATCACGCCTCCGGATAAGAGGCAATCCACAATGATCTTAACGTTTCTTTCCTGGGGATTAGTCGGATGTAAAGTGAGCAGCATAAGGCAATTTATGAAAAAGGCGTGCCCTGCGTCCAGTCTGAGTTAAACCTTTACATTAATTTTGCAGTAAATCGGGGGATATGCTGTTACAGGCGGTAGACAGGATAGAAAGAATTTCAGCAGCGGATTTCAAATACAATTACTATGAGCCATTTAAACCATTGGTGATAACGGGCCTTGCACGGAAATGGCCCGCTTATAATAAGTGGAACTGGGATTTTTTTAAAGCCGTGGTGGGAGATGTTAAGGTGGGTGTTTATAATAATGTCAAGAGTGACGCCTACACACCCATTAACACGGCGGACGATTACATGAAGTTTGGAGATTACATTGATATAATCCGGAAAGGCCCAGCGGAATTGCGAATATTTTTATTTAATCTTTTCGACCATGCGCCCCAGATCATCAGTGATTTCACCTGGCCCGAGCAATACAGTAAAGGCTTTGTAAAAAAATATCCGATGCTTTTCACCGGGGGCCAGGGATCCATTACCCATATGCATTTCGATATGGATCTCTCTCATATATTCCACACACAGTTCCTGGGCAAGAAAAGGGTATTGCTTTTTCCGTTTGAAGAACAACAAAAATTATACAGGAAACCCTGGGAAGTACTCAGCCTCGTGAACTTCGAGCGATATTACGATAGCATCAACAACAAGCTGGACCCGGCAAAATTTCCGGCCCTCCGCCTGGCAAGAGGTTACGAACTCATCCTCGATCATGGAGACACCCTGTATATGCCTGCAGGTTACTGGCACCATATGGAATACATCGACAGCGGCTTTGCCATGAGCCTCCGGGCCCTGCAAACCCGACTTTCCGGCAAATTGAAAGGGGCATGGAACCTGTTCGGGATGCGTTGGCTCGACACCCTATTCAAGAAAACAGCCCCGGAATGGTGGTATAATTACAAAAGAAATAAAACATTTGAAAAAGCGGACAAAGTGATGGAAACCTATGCTGCTAACAGCGTCGCGGGTTTTTCCTGATTTTAAAAAAAACGCTTTGCTAATAGAAAACTTGTAGTTACTTTTAATCCACAATTTTCTTTCGAGGCATTATTTCCTAACCGTCCTGTCCAATTTCCAGATTCATATTTTTCCGACTACCCTCCCTGTTCACTAAATGCGTGACGCTAAACGCTTAAAACGTAACGTATAGTGCAGAGCGAAGAAGTGGATCATCACTAGGCAAATAAGGTATTCCATACCCTCTAAATCCTATCGTCCGGCAAGCCTGCGGATCAATCTCCAATCTTTCCTGGTCTTATTCCAGTACGGCAAAATAACCGGCTTCATCCATGATATATCGCACAACGATTGGCCTTAACGATTTCTTTTTGTGGTTTCAGAGGTAAGCTCAGGCCGGCGATGTTTATCGCCGGCATTTTTATCCCATGTCATTTCTCCTTGAAACAACCAATAAAAAGTCCCGATTCGTCGGGGCTTTTGTTTTTACAATGTTGACTTTGCACTGAATTATCTGGAAACCATTAGCGGAATTCGTCTGAATTCAAACCTTAAGCGGGAATGGTCCAGGTTTCGCGGCCCCGGAGTAATTTGTTGAGGTCGCCTTTTCCTTTCGATCTGACCACTTCCTCGATCTGGAGGTGCATCAGGTCCTCGTAACAAGTTCGGTTTACTTCAAAGAATACACCAAACGGCCTGGGCAGATGAGCGTCCGTCGTAGGATCATCAAACATCCTTACGAGTATTTGCGCCTTATAAAAATCTTTCTCATCATGGATCCATAGGTCTTCTGCCTGGACGCCATTGCCAAGCTCAACCACAACAGGCCGGAGGCCATCGAGCTTTATTCCCTTGCTTCCACCCGCGCCGAAGATCAAAGGCTTTCCCTGTTCCAGGAATATTGTTTCGGCAGGTTTAGATCCCTTCTCCGTAAAGATTTCAAAAGCTCCGTCGTTGAATATGTTGCAGTTCTGATAGATCTCCAGGAAGGAAGAACCTTTATGCTGGTGACTGCGCATCAGCATTTGCTGCAGGTGTTTGGGATCCCGGTCCATGCTCCTGGCCACAAAACTGGCATCTGCTCCCATCGCCAGGGCCAAAGGATTAAAAGGATGGTCAATACTGCCATAGGGCGTGGACTTGGTCAGTTTATCTGTTTCTGAAGTGGGTGAGTACTGCCCCTTGGTCAGACCGTAGATCTGGTTATTGAATAAAAGGATGTTTACATCGAAATTGCGCCGGAGCAAATGTATAGTGTGGTTACCGCCGATGCTCAGGGAATCACCATCTCCTGTTACAATCCAAACACTTAGCTCGGGCCGGCTTGCTTTCAGGCCGGATGCAATGGCAGTGGCGCGTCCGTGAATGGAATGCATACCATAAACATTCACATAATAAGGAAACCGGCTGTTACAGCCAATGCCTGAAATGATCACGATATTCTCCCGGGGAATACCGATTTGGGGCATTACTTTCTGGACTTGGGCCAGGATGGAATAGTCACCGCACCCCGGGCACCATCGTACTTCCTGGTCAGTAGCAAAATCTTTGGCCGTTAATGGGAGGACCGGCCCGGCTTCACTGATCATTATATAAAATATTTGCAAATTAACGATAAGATGGGCGGTTCAATTGTTATTTTGGCAAAACTCTGGGGATTGGAAATCTTCATGATGCAGATTAATTAAAAAGTAAAAATTAAAAAGTAAAAATAAGCCGCCGATTATTACTAGATAATATATTGATTATCAATTTTTTACTTTTTAATTTTTACTTTTTAATTTGAAAAGATTGGTAAACCCGGTTAAAATGGAATCTGCAACCTTAAAACAAAATAGCCGTTGAATATGGAGAATATCCATATCAACGGCTATTAGCTTAGATGCGATTAATATCTGCTGTTGCTGTAGTTATTCCTTTTCTGGAAATTACCACCGCCGCCGCCGGTTCTGTTAGCTCCGCCGCCACCAGTGCGTTCTTCGCGGGGTTTAGCGACAGATACATTAATTGTTCTGCCATCTACAGAAGCGCCGTCCAGTTCCTGGATTGCTTTTTTTGCAGCTTCTTCGTCTGACATTTCAACAAATGCAAATCCACGCGATTTCTGTGTGAATTTGTCAAGAATAACTTTAGCAGATGAAACTTCACCGTACTCTGCAAAATACTCGTTTAAGTCTTCATCGGTTACGTTGAAACTTAAATTTGAAACATAAATGTTCATACTTAAAATAAAAGATTAAATGATAAAAATACAAGCTGACAAAAAGCAGGAGTAAAGAAGACTAACTAACCGTACTGAGGATTGCGTAGCAGAATGTTGTTCACTTACTAAATGCCTATCAACTTAGCGGTGCAAATATACGTAAAAAATCCGGATTATCAATTCTGTTTTAAACTATAATATGCAACAATGCTGCTGGATAACATTAACAAACCCCCTAAAAGAAATGGAGCGCCAGGAAATATCAGTGGTGCCTGTGTACTGGTAAAATAAGCAAACAGGTTGGTCATGAGCAAAGGCCCCACAATAGCAGTCAGGCTCATTACGCTGGTGAGCGCACCTTGCAATTCACCTTGTGCATTGGGCGGAACATTTCCCGACATGATGGCCTGCAATGAAGGTCCTGAAATACCACCCAAACAATAAGGGATCAGAAACACAAACATCATCCAGCTTTGGTTGGCAAAGGCAAAAAGAAACATGCCGGCTGCGTATAATAACAATCCGATATAGATACTTTTTACATTCCCGATCTTCGGCGTGATTACCCGGACCAGGCCTGCCTGGACGGAAGCAACCAGCACACCTACAACAGCCAGGGAAATACCTACCGTTTTAGCTGTCCATTTAAAACGGTACATCGTAAAATAACTCCAATTGCTCTGAACCGCATGGGAACCCAGGTAGACCAGCGCGAGTGCAAGGATCAATCCACCGAGTGCAGGATATTTTTTCAGATGCATGAGCGATCCCAGCGGATTAGCCCTTTTCCAATTGAATGGGCGCCGGTGTTCCAGGCTCAGAGATTCAGGCAATACGAAGTATCCATATATCCAATTGAGAAGTGTAAGAATTGCCGCCGCATAAAACGGTGCGCGAACTCCCCATCCGCTCAATAAACCGCCGATAGCTGGCCCGATTATAAATCCTAATCCAAAAGCAGCACCGATCAGACCAAAATTTTTTGCCCGCGTTTTTTCATCGCTGATATCTGCGATATAGGCCGTAGCCGTAGTAAAGCTCGCGCCAGTGATGCCTGAAATGCTTCTTCCCAGGAACAACCAGCCGAAAGTCGGTGCAAAACCCATAAAAATATAATCCACCCCAAACCCGAATAAAGAAAATAAAATTACCGGACGCCTGCCATACTGATCGCTCAGGTTGCCTAAAATGGGAGCGCAGACGAACTGCATGAGCGCATATACAAAAAGCAGCAATCCTCCTTCCCTGCTTGCCTGATTCACAGGGATATGTTTCAGCCCGGAAATAAGCTGGGGCATAACGGGTATGATCAGTCCCCAACCGATAACATCTATCAGGAGAGTGATGAAAATAAATCCTATGGCAGCTTGTTTTTTTATCATAAAGGGCATGCAATGTAAGGGAAAAGATGCCTCCGCTGCGCAGTTTTCAGAAAATTTGATTAGCTTAGAATTAAAATCGGACAATATGATCTTTAATAGGAAAACCGGCGTTGCGGTAATTTTA
>Ga0182024_10003034_pt1 | contig 40722 bp, 31 predicted proteins | sample P32metaG_FD_120480 | JGI IMG/M metagenome (GOLD analysis project Ga0182024, IMG submission 120480) | Permafrost microbial communities from Stordalen Mire, Sweden - P3-2 metaG (Illumina Assembly) | ecosystem: Environmental > Terrestrial > Soil > Wetlands > Permafrost | place: Sweden: Stordalen...
GAAGCGCGCCGGTTTACTCACGGGCCAGGGGACCGTTCTCGGACACGCTTTTGGTCAATATCTCACCTACGACGGCCCCGAACACCAGCTTGTTTCCGGGGCCAGCCGATCTGGCAAAGGCGTCGGCCATGTCATCCCCACGCTGCTGAACTGGAACGGCAGTATCTTGGCCTACACCGCGCATCGAAACACACTGCGCCAGCGATCGCTCCGAACGGCATTCCTGACTGGGCGTTGTTCGAGCCAAGCGGAGAGAAGTAATTCAAAAACAAAGGAATACAATCATGGCTGTCAATGCAAATTCAGTTCATCACCGGCAACAGGAAAGCCCATATCACGCCCTCGGGCTATTGATCGCCGACGCGCTCAGTCGTCCCGATGTTGTGGAGATTATGGCCAATCCGGATGGAAGCCTTTGGGTGGACCGAGCCGGCATCGGACGCGAGAGAGTGGGCCGGATCGAGCAGGCGACCGCCGAAACCACGATCCGGCTTCTGGCGAGCCATATGGGCGAGACAGTTACGCCGGATCGTCCTGCCGTCGCCGGCGTTCTGCCGCGCAGCGGAGAACGGTTCCAAGGACTATTACCACCTTTGGCCGAACGGCCCGTATTCACCATTCGCAAGCGCGCTTCGATTGTTTTTACGCTCAACGATTACGTTGCGAAGGGAATCCTCCCGCCCGCTGGCGCCGATGTGATTCGCCGGGCCGTCGTTGAGCGGAAAAACATTCTTGTGGCCGGTGGCACCGGCTCAGGCAAGACCACACTGGTCAACGCGATCCTGGCCGAGCCGCCGTTTAAGAGCGATCGCATCGTCCTCATCGTGGACACCAAGGAGCGTCAATGCCCCGCGGACGACAAGGTTGAGCTGCTGACCAAGAACACCGAGCCGCGGGTAACGATGACGGACGTACTCCGCATGACACTGCGCCTTCGTCCCGATCGAATCATCATAGGTGAGGTTCGCGGGCCGGAGGCCCTGGCGATGTTAAAAGCATGGAATACTGGCCATCCCGGCGGTGTGGCGACAATTCACGCGAATTCCGCAGCCGAAGCGCTGAGCCGAATCGAAGATTTAGTGGGTGAAGCGTCGCAGATCATCCATCGCGTCAGCGATCAATGTCATTATTTTCATTTCGCGAAAATCAGACGCGCCCGGTCGCGGAGTCGAACAGTTAGTTGAGATTAGCGGTCGAAAGGACGGGGAATATTCTATGCGATCCATCGTCGACTAAACCGGTACTGGATTGCCCAGCCGCCACTCCGTCATTCTGTCTTTTGGGGGCAGACGTTCGAATTTGTGGGCGAGTCGGATTAAAAAGGAAAACCCGGGACTGTTCGACCCCTGTCCTGGGCAATAGTTTGAAAATCGTTATTTTGAATTAATTTTTGACCGTACATCCAAAGCCAGATTGGATTTGAACCTCGGTCATATCCGTCGAAAAACGGGCTTTCTTCTTCCGTTCATCGCACCATCATGACGGGCCGGTCGGATAGGGCTTGATGCAAATCAAGAGATCCATGTGGAGATGGGCAAACGCGATTAGCGATTGGCCGACAACACGTCAGGAGCCTTGAGACGAGAAAACTCCATCATGCCAAGGTGAATTGCCTGTGAATATGCTTTGCGGAGTTTGTTGGTATGACCTTCGGGCGGTGTTGAGATCAGACAGTGAATTCCTGCAGGTATCGCTTGCGGTATTCAAGCGGCGCCATGCCGATGACCCTGCGAAATGTGTTGCTGAAGGCGCTCTGGTCGCTGAAACCGAACATCAGCGCGATTTTGGACATCGGGCGCTGCGAGTGGGTGAGCTCGTGGGCGGCGGCGTGGACGCGCGACTGGATGATGAACCGCTGGATCGTCATGCGGATAAACTTGTGGAAGAGTCGTTGCAGGTGGCGCTTGGACAGACCGACATGATGAGCGATCTCATCCAGATGCATCCGCTCGCCGAGGTGCTGCCGGATGTAATCGGCCGCCCGGCCCGCTTCGCCGAGATGCGGCAGTTTATGGAGGCGTCCCTTGAGACTCTGGATCGTGCCGATGATGCCGATCACCCGCCCGGCTAAGTCCCGCAACGGGAACTTGTCGGTGGTGATCCAGTCGGGCACGCCGCGCTCGTCGAACCCGATCTCAATGATGTTCCGCAGCGGCTTTCCGGTTCGCAAGACCGTCTGGTCGTCCAGCTGGTAGTGGTCGGCCAGCTCCTTGGCCACGTACTCGTGGGGCCGCTTTCCGATGGTCTCCTGACCGGTCTGGGTTCCGATCCGCCGGGTATACTCTCGGGTGCTCAACATCGTGCGGCACTCAGCGTCTTTCACGAAGTAAGAGAGCCCGGGGACGTGCTCAAACGCGCGGAGGAACTCGCGGGGATCGATCGCAAGCGTACGAAAGAACTCGTCACGCATTCGTAGGCGTTCGCCCAGCGGCAGGTTCGTGTCAGACGCGGCAGGCGCCGGCAGCAAATCGCCTTCGGGATGTCGCTGTTTTCGCGCCCGACTGCCGCCGCGTGAACTCTTCGAGACGTTGGCGGGATTTCCACCCATGTCCCTATCTTACAAATTCACGTCGCAAGCCCGCAAGACGCGCTGGACGACCGCGCGGTATCTTTCACACCGTTTCCGCATTTTGCGTTAGATCTGCATCATTCCTTCGTTGGGAACGGCGATTTGCAAAACGCGGGTGATGACTCGCAGTATGACCCGAAGGGCACCGGCCTTGCGCACGACTCCACCGGCCAAATGAATCGTGCCAACAGATTGGCGTGTCTGACATTGATGGTCGAATCGCATATCAGGAGGCGATAGCGGTGATCACTCTACGCTGGACATTCTGTCTTATCTTGCTTGGTGGCGCTTGCGCGTTCGGCGGCACGGATGAGAAGCCGGCGCCATTGTGGATTCTCACCCCGATGTCGAAGCCCCAGCCGCCGGCCGGTGTTACTGCGTCCACGAACCCGATCGACGCCTTCGTAGCCGACGCATATCGCGAGAAGGGTCTGAAGCCGGTTCCGTTCGCGGACAAAGCGACACTGCTGCGGCGTGTTTACATGGATCTGATCGGCATCCCGCCCACGGTCGCGGAGCAGGATGCGTTTGCGAATGACGCTTCGCCGGATGCGTATGAGAAGGTAGTCGACAAGTTACTGGCCAGCGAGCAGCACGGCGTTCGGTATGGGCGGCACTGGCTCGACGTCTTGCGGTACGCCGATGCCGATGAACGCATGATTGCCGCGCCCGGCATCTACCTCTGGCGCGACTGGGTGATTCGATCGCTTAATGATGACGTTCCGTACGATCAATTCGTCCGCGCGCAGTTGACGGGATATCGAACGACCGATCGGACACAAATCTCGGCCACCGGTTATCGCTCGCCGGTGGACCCGCGGCCCGACGATCTGTTTGCCCTGGGATTCCTGGCGCGCGGCCAGGTGATTCGCGACGCCAAGGACGGCCAGGAACTGGCGCTGAGCGCGGTCGAGACCGTCTCAACCGCGTTCATGGGAATGACTGTCGGGTGCGCCAAGTGCCACAATCACAAGTTTGATCCCATCTCCGAGCGCGACTTCTATGCGATGAAGGCGCTGTTTGATCCGCTGGTGGTGCGGAAGATCTGGCTGGGAACTCCCGCGGAAATTCTCGCGAACGCTAAGACGGCCAACGATGCGGATCGACGTCGCGCGGCTGTCGAGAAGCCGATGGAGGAATTGGCTGAACCGTACCGGAAGAAGCTGTACGCCGAGCACGTGGCGATGCTTCCCCCCGAGGTGCAGCCGATCATGCTGAAGCCCGAAAAGCAGCGCACGGTCGAAGAGCAGAAGATCGCGGACGACTATTACCCGATCATCAAAGTAACGCCCGACCGCATCGTTGCGATCATGCCGCCGGACGTTCGAAAGAAATACCAAGCGCTCCAGCAGCAGGCTGGAGGCGGTGCTCTTGGCGGAGGAGGTCGACGCGGTGGCGGGGCTGCGATTCCGGTGTTCTACACCGTCGAAACCGATCCGAAGCGCGAGCTTGAGAAGAGCTATGTCCTGACTAGTGGCGATGCGTTCCGCCCGGAGATGGATCACCCCGTCGAGCCCGGTTGGCCGTTCGCTCCAAAGAACATCGATTTCCGCGAAGGACGTGTCGCGGCTTTTTCCGACTGGCTGACAGCGCCAGAGAATCCGATGTTCGCCCGCGTCGCGGTCAATCGCCTCTGGCAATGGCATTTCGGTGAAGGACTGCAAAAGAACTCCAGCGACTTCGGAAAACTGAGCGGCCCTCCCTCGAATCCGAACCTGCTGAACTGGCTGGCGTCCGAGTTCGTCGATCGCGGCTTCAGCATGAAGCAGATGAATCGGCTGATCGTTACTTCCGACGTCTACAAGCTCGCTTCGAAAGCCGATAGCGCGTTGGTGGCGGCAAACTCCGCGGACCCCGCCAACGCAAATCTCTGGCACTACCGCCTCGAACGATTGGAAGCCGAGCCGATCTGGGATTCGATCATGGCAGCAGCGGGAACGCTCGATACGGCCGTCGGCGGACCTTCATTTGACGTCGGTGGCGGTGGAGGTCGTCGCGGCGGAGGTGGTGGCCGAGGTATGGCCACCGCAATCGCCGGCATGAATCGCCGGGCCGCGTACATGATTCGCGGATTCTCCACCAGCCAGGATATCGTGCCGGTATTCCTTCAGGCCTTTGACGTCGATGACGGACGCGTTCCGTGCCCGCTGCGCACGCAGACCGTCACTGCGCCGCAAGGGCTGTTCATGATGAACAGCACGGACATCGACAAGGCATCAACGACCTTCGCCGAACGGATCAAAAAGGAATCGGCGGGAGATATTACCAAGGCCGTTGACTTGGCGTATCGCCTGACGCTCTCGCGCCAGCCGACCGCGCCAGAGGCCGAGCGTTCGCTGGCCTACATCGGAAACGATCCCGCCCGGCTGAAGAACTTCGCGTGGGTGATGTTTAATCTCGATGAGTTCATTTACGTGCGGTAGTACACCAATGAGCAGCAAAAGCATTTATCAGTGTGGACGTGTTTCGCGGCGGAAGTTCCTGCATCAGGCCGGCGGTGGATTCTTCGGCGTGGCGATGGGCGCGGTGCTCGCCCAGGCGGGTGAGATCAAAGACGTTTCGCTCGCGCCGAACTTCCCACCGCGCGTGAAGTCGGTCATTTTTCTCTTCATGTGCGGCGGCGTGAGCCACATCGATACGTTCGACCCGAAGGGGAACAAGTACGCCGGCAAGATGATCGACGCGACCGCATTCGGCGACAATGTCGCCGAGATCAAACGCCCGGTCATCATGTGCCATCGGAAGTTCACACAATACGGCCAATCGGGGATGCCCGTATCCGATTGGTTCCCACATATCGGCGGCATCGTCGATGACATCGCACTCGTCCGATCGCTCTGGTGCAATGAAGGAAATCACTTCCCTGCCGTGATTGAAACTGTCACCGGGCATCGCGGCCGGCAGTTTGATAATCCAAGTTTGGGGAGTTGGGTTTCATACGCCCTTGGAACTCCCAATCAGAATCTCCCCTCGTTTGTAAATATTGGACGGCCGTCATCTCCCGTGCAGCTCACCGGCGGGTTCCTCGGGGCGAGCGTCTCTGCGACGCCGTTTCAGCCCGGCCCGGTGCCGATTGCGAATCTGAAGCCGCCGCGCGGCGCCACCGCCTCCGCTCGCGATCAGCAGATGAAGATCCTGATGGAGCTCGATTCGGATTTCCGCGCAGACTATTCGATCAACTCGGACATCGCGGCGCGCACCAAGGCGTACGAACTTGCGGCGCGCATGCAGCTATCGGCTCCGGAAGTTGTCGACTTCTCGAAAGAGCCGCAGCATGTAAGAGACATGTACGGCATCGATGAAGATGAGACAGATGACTTTGGCCGGCAGCTTCTGATGGCCCGGCGCTTAGCCGAACGCGGCGTCCGGTTTATTCAGATCTGCCACTCGGGCGGTGGCAACGGCGGATGGGATGCGCATGGAGACATCAACACGCACGCGCCGCTCTGCCGGGCGACGGATAAGCCCATCGCCGGACTTGTGCGCGATCTGAAGCAACGCGGGATGCTCGATGACACGCTGGTCGTCTGGAGCAGCGAATTCGGCCGCAGTCCCTGGTCGCAGAACACCACCGGGCGCGATCACAACCCGCGCGGCTATTGCTCCTGGATGGCCGGCGGCGGAATCAAGGGGGGCACCATTCACGGCGCTACCGATGAATTCGGATATCGCGCCACCGTCGATCCGCATTATTACAGCGACCTCCACGCCACGATTCTTCACCAACTGGGTATTGATCACACGAAGCTGGAGATTCCGGTCTTCGGGAAGACAATGCGATTGGTGGAAGAGGGCTTTGGGCCGATTCGAGAAATCATCGCTTGAGCAATAGCCTTTCACGCGGGCGAGGGAAAGATGAAAATCAGAACCCAGCTTTTGCTGGCGATGGCTGTGTTGAGTCTCGGCTCGTTCGCTCGCGCAGATGACAAACCCGCGACACCCGCGCCAGCTGCTGATATTGGCAAAGGCCTCGCGCAGCACGATTTTCTCTACGCCGGCGAAGCGCGCGATCGACGGGTGTTCATCATTCGCAATGGGCAGGTCGCCTGGTCATACGAAGAACCCGACGGCAAAGGGGAAATCAGTGATGCAACGCTCCTTTCCAACGGCAACGTGCTTCTCGCGCATCAATTCGCGGTCGAGCTGATATCTCCTGAGAAGAAGGTCCTCTGGCGATATGACGTCCCGAAAGGTTCCGAAGTCCACACCGCGATGCCGATCGGCAAAGAGCATGTGCTCTACATTCAGAATGGGCCGGAGCCGATGCTGCGGGTGGTGAACATCGTGAGCGGGGAAATTAAAAAGCAGTTCCCGCTGCCGGTGAAGAATGTCAAAAGCACGCACGGCCAGTTCCGTCATGCCCGTCTCACGACCGCTGGAACAATCATGGTTGCCCATATGGATCTGGGCAAAGTGGCGGAATACGACTCAACCGGCAAAGAGTTGTGGTCGATCCCCGCGCCGGGATGCTGGGGTGTGACGCCGCTGGCAAACGGAAATATTCTGATTACCGACCCGCACGGCGTTCATGAAGTGAATCGCGATCATCAGACCGTATGGGAAGTCACCAAGACCGATCTGAAGGACTACAAGCTATCGAATCTGCAACTGGCCTGGAGGCTTCCCAGCGGCAACACGCTCCTGAACAATTGGGTGAACGAGTTCAACGGAAAGATCGATACGGCCGCCGCGCCGCTGCAGGCGCTGGAAGTAACGCCGGATAAGAAAGTGGTGTGGACGCTGCGATCGTGGGCCGCTCCGGTGAATCTCGGCCCAGCGACCACGATTCAAATTCTCGATCAGCCGACGTCTCCTGAAAATGTGACCTTTGGCGATATCAAATGACAAAACTGAACCCTCGGAATCTCTCGCGATCACTGCTCGCCGGCCTCGCGCTCTACGCTTCATCGTGGTGCAGTGCGGATAGCCTGCGCGTGTACGTTGGCACCGACACCGGACCCACCAAGGGGCAGGGCATCTACCTGACGCAACTGGACACGGCAAGCGGAACGCTCGCGCCGCCGGAGCTTGCCGTCAAATCGACCAATCCGACGTTTCTTGCGTTGCACCCGTCCGGCAAGTTCCTCTTTGCCGCCAACGGCGTGCAGCGGCTCAATGGGAAAAGAGTCGGCGCGGCCAGTAGCTTTTCGATCGACCCGGCTACGGGAAAGCTGACGGCGATCAATCAGGCATCGTCGGGAAACGTCGGCCCGTGCCACCTAAGCATCGATCGCGAGGGGAAGAATCTGCTGATCGCCAACTACAGCGGCGGCGGGTTTGCCGTCATCCCTGTCGATGATGCGGGAAAGTTGTCCGAGCCAAGTTGCAGTATTCAGGATGACAAATCGAATCCGAAGCTGCCGCCGCGCGGGCACTGCATTCAGCCCGATCCGTCGGGCAAATTTGTGCTGGGAGATGATCTGGGGCTCGACCGGATTTTTGTGTTTCGCTTTGACGCCGTGAAGGGACTGCTGACTGCCAACGATCCGCCTGCAGCCGAGACGCCCCACGGAACTGGCCCACGTCACATCGCGTTTCATCCGAACGGGAAGTGGGCTTACAATATTGATGAAACGAAGAGCACGATGATCGCTTATGCATGGGACGCTGAGAAAGGCGTGCTGACCGAGCTGCAAACGCTTTCAACCTTGCCGGCTGATTTTCACCGCACGAGCACTGCTGCGGAGGTCGTCGTCCACCCCTCGGGCAAGTTTGTCTACGGCAGCAATCGCGGCCACGACAGCATCGCGATTTTTAAAATCGACAATGAGACCGGCAAGCTAACGCCGAGCGGCGACGTGCCCACCGGCGGCAAGACGCCGCGATCGTTCGCGGTTGATCCCAGTGGAAATTGGCTCGTCGTCGGCAACCAGGATTCCGGCCAGGTGGCGGCCTTCAATGTGAACGCCGACACCGGCGACCTAACGCCTAGCGGGCAGCCGATCAAAGTTCCCGTCCCTGTATGCGTGATGTTCGCTCCAAAGTGACCGGTTACGCCCACATTAATTCTGATGACCGATTCTGCTCACGTCAGTGAATATCCACGGAGAGAAACCCATGCGCAATTTCCAGATCTTGAAAGATACGAGCCGGAGCGCGCTGTTATACTTTGCCGCCGGCATTGGATTTCTGCTTGTAGCCTCCTCAGCCGAGGCTGTGACATCCGCCGACGCGGATCTTGCCTTCAATTCGTTGAATAAGATCTATTGGGACTCAAGCGCCAAATTCTTCCGCAAGGATGAACAGGGCACGAAGAAAGCCGACTTCTGGTTTGCGGCGCAGCTCTGGGATACCGTGATGGACCAGTACGACCGCACGCACAGCGCAGACGTCAAACATCAAATCGACGACGTCTACGATGGGTTCGTCGAGAAATACCCGGACTGGACCAAGAACAAATACAACGACGACATCATGTGGTGGACGATCGCGTGCACGCGCGCCTATGGCATCACGCAGAACGAGCGCTACCTGAAAAAAGCCAAAGACAGCTTTGACTTTGTTTATGATAACTTCACGGACGACACCTTGGGCGGCGGCGTCTATTGGATCAATCAGCGGACATCCAAGAATAGCTGTGTGAATTGTCCCGCGGTCATTGCGGCGGCTCGCCTTTCCGTGCTGCTCAAGGAACCCGCATACCTGGAAAAGGCCCGGAAAATCTATGCGTGGCAGAAAAAGACGCTGACCGACGGAACCGGCAAAGTTTTCGACAGCATCAGTTACAATAAAACCCGGCAAACGACGCGCGTCGGCCGCGGCTCGCTGACGTACAATCAGGGTACGTACATCGGGGCGGCCGTCCTGCTTTATCAGCAGACCAAGGACAAGACGTACCTGGACGATGCGATTAAAACCGCCGAATGGACGAAGGCCAATCTCTGCGTCACCGACCAGTGTATCCTGAGAAACGAAGGTCAGGGTGATGCCGGCGCGTTCAAGGGAATTTTCGTCCGCTATATGAAGCTGCTTATCAACGAAGGCGGCCGCACCGAGTTTCTGCCCTGGATGAAGGCCAATGCCGACGCCGCGTGGCACAATCGCCGGCCGACTGACAACATCATCGGCAGTGACTGGACCAAGATGCCAACCGGGAAGGTCCAGAGCCAGACAGCGACCAGTGCAGTTGCAGTTGTTCTCTGTTTCGCGGACGACGAACCCAAGCATTAGGGCAGGACAAGATTACCCGGTTCGCCGGTCGTACGGGTGCTCCAGAAACGCCGTGCAAGCCTCATTAGAACGGCTTCGACCGATCGGCCTTTCGTCGCCGACCCCCAGATTATGACGACGATGCGCTTTTAGCTTGTTCGCGCCTTCCGCTATGTCCCTATTTTACAAATCTCCGTCGCAACCCCGCAAGACGTCGTGGGCACGCTCGGCTATGTTTTACAGACGATGATCTAATTCGTGCCACACGCGACCCATTGGGGGAGTGGCATGAGAGGAGCAGTGGTGAAGTTCCGAATTGGTCTTTTAACGGCAATGCTGGCTGTCCCAGTCGCGTGGGCACAGCGGCCGACTCCCCAGGAGAATCGAACCGCCGCAACCCAGCCGGCCACGCGCCGCGGCGGTCGCGCCAACCAGGGGCCGGCCATCGTTTATCCGGTCGATCCAGACTCCCGCCCGCAGGATGGGGTTCCGAAGGGCAAGCTCGAAGGCCCGACTCTCTTTCACAGCAAGATCTTCGAGGGAACCGTCCGCAAATACTGGGTTTACGTCCCGGCACAGTACACGCCGGACAAACCGGCCTGCGTGCTGGTCTTCCAGGACGGCCAGCGCGCCACCAATCCAAACTTTGTGCTCCGCGTCCCGCAGGTCATGGAGAACCTGATCGCGAAGAAGCAGATGCCCGTGACCATCGGCATCTTCATCACCCCCGGCTCGCGCGGCGAAGAATACAAAGAAGTCGGCGGCGGCAACCCAAACAACCGCAGCGTCGAATACGACTCGCTCGGCGACAAGTACGCCCGCTTCCTCATCGACGAGATGCTTCCGGAGGTTGCCAAGACTTACAACCTTACGAACGACCCCGACGGGAGCTGCATCGGCGGCACGAGCAGCGGCGGGATCTCCGCATTCAACGTCGCGTGGGAGCGCCCCGACGTGTTCCATAAGGTCATTACCTGCATCGGCAGCTTCACCAACATCCGTGGCGGGCATGTCTTTCCTGAACGGGTTCGCACCAGCGAGAAGAAGCCGATCCGCGTTTTCCTGGAGGACACGCTGCGTGACAATCCCAACGCCGACCTGCGACGCGACTGGCACAAGCAGAACGTATTGATGGTCGCCGCCCTCAAGGAGAAGCAGTACGACATGACGTACGTCTACGCCGACGGAACCCATTCTGACTCCCACGGCGGTTCGATCATGCCGGACATGCTCGGCTGGATCTGGCGCGATTACCCCGGCGTCGTCCCGCGGCCGCTCAAGCTGCCGAACGAGGCCAAAGTCAACTGAGCCGCTCAGACGGTTGAATTATCCATGAAGACTCGGGAACGGTTTATGGCGCGTCGGAAACAAGCAGCATGGATCGCGCAGTTTGCGGTCGCCGCTGGATTGTGCTTTGGCGGTTCGCTTCGAGCCGCGGATGTAAGCACGCAGCGCGCTGATCATTTTCGCAAAGACGTTAAGCCAATCCTGACGGATTTCTGTTTTGATTGTCATGCCGACGGCGCGAAAAAAGGCGGCGTCGAAATGGATAAGTTCAAGACTGACGCCGAGCTGCTCAGCGACCGCGAGCTTTGGTTCAACGTGCTGAAGTATGTGCGGTCGGATGTGATGCCGCCGTCAAAGAAGCCGCATCCGAGTGCAGAGCAGAAGTTGGCGATTCTGAACTGGATCAAAAGCGATGTATTCCTCCTCGACCCGGCTCATCCCAATCCCGGCCGTGTGACGGTGCACCGCCTGAACCGCGCCGAATACCGTAACACCATTCGCGACCTGATGGGCGTCGAGTTTGATACCGACAGCGAATTCCCCGCCGACGACTCCGGTTTTGGTTTCGACAACATCTCCGACGCCCTCACGCTCTCGCCGATGCTGCTGGAAAAGTACCTGCAAGCGGCGGACGCGATTGTCACCAAGTCCGTGCCGACGGTGCCCTACATGATGGGTGAGCAGACGATCCAGGGCGCGCGGTTCACGGCCAAGGTCATTGAAGAAGCGCCGGCCAGCATGCCCGCCGATATTGCAACGACACGACCCTCGGGCATAAATGGCCGTCGTCCGCAGAACAACGCCAACGCGAATCGTTTCCGGCAACGCGTGCCTTATCTGGCGATGTCGTACTACAAACATTCGATCGCGAGCTACACCGTCACTGCCAACGCGGACGGCAAGTATCGCGTCAGTCTCGATCTGACCGTCAAGGGCAACTTCGCCGGCTCCGGTTTCGATAACAACAGGGCCCGCGTCGTGTTTACCATCGACGGCAACCAACTTTTTCAAAGTGAATATGCCTGGGCCGAGCGCCAGGAGATTAACCAGGACATTGAGATCGATTTGAAAGCGGGGCGGCACGAACTCCGGTTCGAGCTCACGCCACTCACGCCCGGCGAGAAGCAAACGACACAACTGGAGCTGCGCATCGACGACGTGATCCTGCACGGCCCGATCGATCGCAGCCAATGGGTCCGGCCCGCCAATTACGCACGGTATTTCGCCGACAAGACCCCGGATGATGCCGCCGGCAGGAAAGCCGCGGCCCGGAAGCTGCTCGCCGATTTCGCGACGCGCGCATTTCGCCGCCCGGCGGATGATCAAACCGTTTCGGAATTGGCCGATCTGGCCGAGAGCGTTTGGTCGGCTCCTGGAAATACGTACGAGAAGGGGATCGCCAAGGCGATGACGGCTATTCTCTCGTCGCCGCGTTTTCTGTATCGCGAGGAGCAGACGCTTCCGCCGGAGAACGGCCAGGCGCCGCTCATCGATGAATACAGCCTGGCGTCGCGATTGTCGTATTTCCTCTGGTCGTCGATGCCGGATGAAGAGCTGTTGAAACTCGCCGGCAAAAATGAGCTGCGAAAGAACCTGCCCGGGCAAGTGAAACGGATGCTCGCCGACCCCAGGTCATCGGCTTTCACCGAAAACTTCACCGGCCAATGGCTTGAAGCGCGCGATGTCGTGAGCGTTCCGATTGACGCTCGACGTGTGGCCGATAGTGAGCAGATTCGTCGCACGAAGATCACCACCGACAACGACAATCGCCAGACCCGCGCGGCCATGCAGCAAGAGGTGCGCGACTACTTCAATTACGTTATCGAAAACGATCGCGACGTCATCGAATTTATCGATAGTGATTACACATTCCTGAATGAGCGCCTCGCCACGTATTACGGCGTGCCAAATGTGACCGGCGACGACTTCCGCAAAGTGCAGTTGCCTGCCGACAGCCCGCGCGGCGGGATTCTGACGATGGGGGCGACGCTCATGGTGACGTCGAATCCGACGCGAACGTCGCCGGTCAAACGCGGCCAGTTCATTCTGGATAACGTGCTCGGCATGCCCAGCCCGCCGCCGCCCCCGGATATTCCGGCGCTCGAGGACTCCCGCGGCAAGTTCAAGGATCACGTGCCGACGTTGCGAGAGCAACTGGCGGTGCATCGCGAGTCGCCGGTTTGCGCTTCCTGCCACAATCGCATGGACCCGCTGGGCCTATCGCTGGAAAACTTCAACGCGCTGGGTCTGTGGCGCGCCAAAGATCACAACCAGGAGATCGATACCAGCGGCGTGCTCATCACCGGCGAGAAATTCAAGACGATCCAGGACTTGAAGAAGATCCTCGCCGCCAACGATCGTAAAGAGGACTTTTACCGTTGTTTAACCAAGAAACTTTTAACTTATGCACTCGGTCGCGGTATGGACTATCAGGACGTCGGCACGATTGACCAGATTGTCTCCAAGCTGGACAGCGAGCACGGGCGTTTCTCCGCGCTGCTTGCCGGAGTGATCGATTCTCCGGCGTTCCAGCGAGCACCGGCCGGCAACGGATCTTTGGTTACCCTCGCGAAATGACGAGCATGGAGGCGGCGGCAAAGCAGTTTCAGCAATGAGTCGTTTCACCGAAGTTTGGGAGCATCCTATGAGCAACACAAATTCCCCACGCGGTTCATCACGACGCAACTTCCTTCGCGGCGTCGGCGTCTGCATGGCGCTGCCCGCGCTGGAGTCCCTGCAATCGGCGACCGCCGCCGGCGCCAACACGGCCGGGCAGATGGCAACCACCGCCACTGGCGCTCCGCTCCGCACCGCGTTCGTTTACTTCCCCAACGGCGCGATTCCCGGCGCCTGGTGGCCCACCGGTACTGGCTCTGATTTCGTCCTCGGTAAGACCTTGGCTCCGCTCGAAGGCATGCGAGAAAAGATCCAAATTGTGCGCGGTCTGGATCACCACACGGCCGATCCCGGGCCGGACGGCGGCGGCGACCATGCTCGCGCCAACTCCTGCTTCCTCACCGGCGTCCGCCTGAAGAAAAGCGCCTCCGATATTCACGCCGGCGTCTCGTTCGACCAGGTGCTCGCCAAGCACTTCGGCGACCAGACGCGATTCCCCTCGCTCGAACTCAGTTGTGACTTCGTGCGTAAATCCGGCGTTTGTGACTCGGGTTATTCCTGTGCCTACGTCTACAATCTCGCGTGGAGCACCGCGACCACGCCCGTAACGCCCGAGCCCAACCCGCGCCTCGTGTTCGAGCGCATGTTCGGCGCTGGCGCACACGGCGAGCGCACGGCCAACCTTCTTCGTCGCCAGGCCGAGCAGCGCTCGGTACTCGATTTCGTGATGAATGATGCCAAGCGGATGCAGGGTCGAATCGGCTCGGCCGACGCGCGCAAGCTCGATCAATACTTCACCGGCGTCCGCGACATCGAAACGCGAATCGCCAATTCCGAGAAACTCGGTCATCCCGTTGATCCGGATATGGATACGCCGGCCGGTATCCCCGCGAACTACGGCGAGCACGTGCAAATCATGTTCGACATGATGGCGCTGGCGTTCCAGACCGACAGCACCCGAGTCTCGACGCTGTTGCTGGCCCACGACGGCGATAACCGATCGTTCGCCGACATCGGCATCGCTGAAGGGCACCACGATCTCTCGCACCACCGCAATCGCCCGGCGTGGATCGCGAAGGTGGCGTCAATCGATCTCTGGTATGCCCAACAGTTCAACAAATTCCTTGAGAAGCTCGATTCGATCAAGGACATCGACGGCAACTCGGTTCTCCACAACAGCATGATTGTCTACGGCGGCGGCAACGCCGACGGCAACCGCCATACCCACACGGATCTACCGATCGTCCTGGCCGGATCAGCTGGTGGCGCGATGCAGCCCGGCCGTTACATCGACATGAAACACAAGCCGGCGACGAATCTGTTCCTGACCATGGCCGATCGCCTGGGCGTGAAGGGCCTGACTGGCTTCGGCGACTCAACCGGCCGGCTCTCGGAGATTTAGAAGAGCAAAAGGCGGCGCGCGCCGAGCTTACAACAGCGTTGCGACGTGGCCGGCTTAATGAACTTACCGAATCGGGCGTTGGATTCGATCTCTTTGAGTGAGTACCCGGCGGAGAATAAAAATGGCAGGTAATGGGACTATCTTCATGCGTTTGGCGTTGGGTGTGCTTTTGGGTGCGATGGGCTCCCATGCGTCGGCGGCCGATGCGACAGGGCCGCTGCCGCCAAAACCAATCATGCCGGGTGCGGAAGTGCTCACGCTGTGGCCGGCTGGTTCACCGCAATTGAAGCCGGAAACCAAAGGTTTTAACGAACCCGAAAAGTTCAATTTCATGAAGAACGCGCCCGACCAGATTGAGTCGGTCGTCAACATTCACAATCCGTCGATTGAGGTGCATCTTGCCCCAGCGGACAAAGCCAATGGCTGTTCGATTATAGTTATCGCGGGCGGCGGCAATACAACGTGCAACGTCGGCATCGAGGGGGTCGAAATCGTTCGGTGGCTCAATAACCAGGGCATAGCGGCCTTCATCGAGCGCTATCGACTGCGGCCTTATAATGCGAAGGTTGACGCCCTGGCGGACACCCAGCGAGCGTTCCGAATGGTTCGCGCCAATGCCGAGAAATGGAATATTGACCCGCATCGGGTCGGCGTCATGGGATTCTCCGCTGGCGGGGAGCAGTGTGCTTACATCGAGTTGAACTACGACGATGGAAAGCCCGACGCTACCGATCCAATTGATCGACAGAGCTGTAAACCGGACTTCAATGTCCTGGTATATCCCGGCTGGCGAAAATCAGATACCGACAAGGTTCCCGCGAACGCGCCGCCAGCATTCGTGACTTGTGCCGGACTTGACGATGCGGGCCATGCGCGATCAAGCGTGAACTTCTACAATTTCCTGTTCGACGCGAAAATCCCAGTGGAACTTCACATCTATAGCCATGGCCGTCATGCTGGCGGAATTCATCCACGCAACGGTATTCCGTTTGGCACTTGGCATCACCGCTTCGAGGACTGGATTTCCGATTTAGGAATGTTGAAGAAAACGACGCCAGCCTGACGCAACCACTTTTTATACAACTTGCCACTGATAAAGCCGTGATGTTTGGGCTGCCGCTCGAGTGCGTCTCGCGGGCCAGTTGCCGTGTCTGGACCAGCCGTGCGCAGATGATGTCAATCTGCTCGGTCGCGTCGTAGCGCTGCTACCATCGCGCAAGTGCTCCCTCAATGATCCATAGCAGCTGCGCGATGTCGGTCAAATCAAGGTTTTTTCGATTCAACTCACTTGAGAATCGTTGCGGTCGATCGACGATTCCCTGCTGTCGTTATGTATGGGGCGTTTGTGGTGTTCGCTTATAAGAAGTTAAGGTCGGACATTGCGGTGGTGATGCCGGCGGTGGACCTGGGAGCTAACCTCGGATGACCGAGAGACTAGGTGCTGGAAGTGTCCGCTTCCCAGCCACCAAAAGAAAAGCGGGCAATCCTGCAGGTATTCGACGGCGACACGAAAGGTCCGAACACGAAGCCAATTTTCGGCGCTTATTACATGCTTGGATGGTAAAACAGAAAGCCGGCCAATATATGGATCATGTTCCGCAAATCTCTTTCTGGCGACTAATGATCATTTCTTTGGTTGCCTCCGTTTTCGTTGGATCACTCCAGGCCCAGACCCTGACGCGCGTCGAGCAGAGTGATTTCGGAAAAACCCAGGACGGCTCGGATGTCAAACTCATTACACTACGAAACGCCCATGGCATGAGCGTTCAGGTCATAACCTACGGCGCGATCATCAAGCAGTTGTGGGCGCCAGACCGTGACGGAAAGTTCGCCAACGTTCTGCTGACGGTTGACACCATCCGACAATTCCAGCGTGGTTTTAATGGCGCCGCCGCTGTCACAGGCCGGGTGGTAAACCGCATCCGCGGTGCGCAATTTGAACTGGACGGAACGACCTACAAATTGACCAAGAACGAGGGCAAAAACACGATCCACGGCGGGCGCAAAGGGTTTGCGCAGTCAGTGTGGACGGTCGCGGGAACTTCCACCACCGCCAACGCGTCGTCGGTCACGCTGACTTACTTGAGCAAGGACGGCGAGGAAGGGTTTCCCGGCAACCTGAATAACTCCGTCACCTACTCGTTGACAGACAACAACGAGTTTCAAATCGAATACCAGTCAGATACCGACAAGCCTACCATCGCGAATCTCACCAATCACGCCTATTGGAATCTCGCCGGCGGCGGAAGCTGTCTCGACAACATCTTGTTGATTCCATCCACGAGCTACACTCCGGCCGATGCGGAGTCGATCACGACCGGCGAGATTTTGCCGCTCAAGGGCACGCTCATGGATTTCGGTCAACCGACCCGCATCGGGGATCGCATCGAGCAACTCAAACCGCAAATGACCGGCTACGATCACAATTACATTCTGGGAGAAGATGGGGTCATGAAACTGGCCGCGCGTTTGGTGGATCCCAAGAGCGGGCGGATCATGGAAGTGCACACCACTCAGCCTGCGGTGCAACTTTTCACCGCCAACCATTTGGGGCATACCGCTGTTTGTCTGGAAACTCAACATTACCCCGACGCCATCCATCACCCCAACTTTCCGTCAATCGTGGTTAGGCCCGGAGTGCCGCTGAAAGAAACGACCGTGTTCACTTTTCTAGCAAAATAGACCGGATAATCAGAACCGGGATAGCTGCGGATGCGGCGGCTTGGGTGAGGTCGCTTATTGTGGACGGCAGATTTTGTCCGTCGTGCCAGGAATAAATTAATGCTAATCGGGCGCTGAAATTCTAGACATCTGAATCTGAAATGACTGTTCGACACCGTCTAAATAAAAACAGATACACGAATTGCAATCATTTCTTGCAAATCGCTGGCAATTTGCCTTCGCTCTGCCAGCAACAATCGAATCTTGAGAAACCGCGATTGCCAATCAGATTTCTCGCTAAGGCAGGGGCGGAAGCGTGAATAGCTCGTTCGACCAATTCACCCTCGCGATCGAAGCGAGCGCAACCGAAGTTTCGGTACTAACGGTCGTCTCGTTCCTCGCGACAGACGGGCGGCGAGGCTGGATGAAAAACTTCGTTGTAAACCGGGTAGATCGCGGAGGGGACTACGGATTGTAGGATGCCCGATGGCGACGAGTGAATGTCAGTCTCACAGGCGTCAAGCTGATTATTTTCATACGCCGTCAATCGCCGCTGATTCACGGCTACGCGCAACAGGACGAAGTTAGACGCTCCCATTGTACACCGATCGTCGTGACGTACCCCGGTGAAGTAACGGCGGTAAAGACCACGCCCGGTGCGTAGTCGTAATACTGGGTCGCGTTGAGGAAGCTATCGGATGTCGGCTGTGTCGTGGCACCCACTTTGGCAGCAGCGATTGCCGCGGCGCCCGTTTTTGCCGGCGGTGATTCGTTGCCCGCGCCGACCGGCCGAAGTTGCGGACTCGTCACCGGCACTTTGACCTCGATGATCTTTGGGATCGCGCCAACGTCATCTGGCAGAAGCGCCGCCGGTCTCAGTCGCAGGTCCGGCATGACCGGGACCGTCGGCGTTTCGCACGAGTCGCACCCGCCGACCGCCAGCACGGCAACGATTAACGCAGACAGCAACAAGGCATTTCGATTGTTCATGGCCTGCCTCCGTTGTCAGGATTGTTGGGATTGAGCGTCGCCGGATTCGGCGCGGCGCGCAGCGCATCGTCGCGCATCACCGTTCCCGAAAACTCCCGGCTCCAGGTGAAATTCGTGATGTAGACGCCAATGGGGTTCTTGAAGGAATCCGACTCATCGCGTGGGGGCATCAACTTCACTTGAAATAGCCCGGTGTATTCCTCGCGCGAGCGCCGAAGCCCGCTGGAGTAGGTCGATTCCACCCACCGAACCTGATAGGTGTCGGTGGTTTTTTGAAGGATGCTGCTGATTTCCACGGTGCGGGCGGTCGCCCCTTCGCCGGGCAGGCTCTTCATCGCGGTGTCCGACGCGGCGTATTCGTTCATCGCGCTGACTGCGTGGCCGGCGAGAAACTGGTACGCCTTGGTCCACTGCTGCTGCACGACGACAGGATCAAGCGGGCGCTCGCGCACCAGGCGCACGACTTCGCCCACGAAGTAGCCCACCTGCGCGGCTGCCGGCTGATAGGTTTCGCTGGCCAGCGTGATCCGGCCCGGCATTCCCGCCTTGTCCACTTCCACGACATAGGTCGCGACCTGCTTCTTGATGCCCAGGAAGACCGCGCCAGTCGTCGAGATCAGTGCCAGGACCATCGACGCGAATGCAATATAGCGCCAGTTGCGGGCCTGCACGCGCGCCGACCCGATCCGCTCGTCCCAGGCCGCAGCGGCACGGGCGTAGGGGTTGTGACTCTCACCCGATCCGCCGTTCCTGCCGTAACTCGTTGTCATGTTGGGAAAGCTCATGTTGGCGTCGCTCCAGGCTTGGTTGGATCTGTTCCGGTTGTGGGCGGCCTTGACCCCGGTACACGGCTGGCCGCATTGACGGCCGTCGCGCCACCGCCCGCTTGAGTTGCAGTTGAACCCGGAACGGCCGATACCACGGTGGTTCCGCCCTTATTCGCGGCGCTACTGCCGGTGATCTTCCGGAAAACCGCCGTTCCCGCCGAGGTGATGAGGTTTGCCCCTTTGGTCGGAACGGCCGCCGCCATTTTCACGACCATGATGCTCGCCTTGGAGCGCGCCGCAGCCGCGGTCGTGTTGTAAGCCACCGCGGTCGTATTGATCGCTGTTCCCACGCCCAGGCTCGGACCCCCGATAATCATGTCCGTGGCCAAGCGTGAGGCGACCAGCGACAACACCATGAGCAATAGCGCCGCCAGGGCGATGCAGAACGCCTGATAGGTGGTGATCGTCTGGCCAGGAGGAACCTTCAGCGACTGAAAGATGTTGTTTCCCACCCCGAGCACGAGGGTTAGCACCATCAGGCGCACGCCGGACCCGACCACCCAACCCAACGGCCACTCGGCGATGAACGCCGTCTTGGAAAGGACCGCAAACGGCACGAGTACGAATGCCGCTAAGCTGCCGAATTTGAATGTCAGCAATGCGACAACAACCTGTATCGTGATCACGCAAAACGCCGCGACGATCGCGCAAACGGCGAGGAACAGAAACGCAATCTCGACAATGCTCTTGAAGAACGCGACGGGACTGGTGAGCCGCGCAATCTGGTCCATCAGCGGCTGCGCGGTCGTGTAACCCAAATAGGCAATGTTGCCGGGCTGCTGCGTGATGTAGGTGGCGCCGTCGAACCCGCCCGCCTTGAGGCCCAGGTCCATGAACGACCGGGCCAGCTTGTCGGTCAACCCCTGCCAGTTCTGGATGATCCAGGCGAACAGGCCGATATAGACGATCTTGCGCGCGAACTGCACGATCACATGGTCATCGCTCAGCGCCCACAGCGCCGCCGACCAAACGATGCTCAGGATGATGAGGGCGTTGAGAATCCAGGTGACATCGCCCCTGATGAGGCCGAAGCCGCTGTTGATCGCCTTGATGTACTCGTTGGCCACGTCGTTGATGAGATCGGGGCCGTATCCGCCGAATGCCAGGATGTGCATGTTCATCACCATCACCTGTTCTTAAGACTTCTTTTCTGAATGCGGTCGGCTCGCGTTACGGGTTGGCTTCCGGGAAGGCGTTCACCAGTGACGTATTCGGCGGCTGCGGTTTGTCCCAATCGGCGCGCACCGCCTGACGCTGCTGGGTCCACGTATGCCTGTTCGGCCTGTTCCTGCGCGCTGCGCTCCACGTCGCCGCGGGCATCGGTGATTTCCTGGGCCTGGAGCGCTTGGAGCTGCGCTACCAGCGTCGCGACTTCCTCGTTGCCGGCCTGCGGGGCGGACGTGGCGCCGAACGCGGAATTGGAATGATCCACGTAGGCTTGAATGCGCTGCGCGGTTGGTTGGAGGTTCAGATAGGTCTCGTTTTGGACGGTACGGTTTTCAATCAGCACGTTGCGCTGTTCCTGGTCCCAACCACTCTGCATGGATTGGTAATTGGCGTCCGTCATATTCGCGTAATGGCTCGGATCGGCCGGATATTGGCTGTTGAGCATGCTGCTGGGATCGGTAGACGAGTAGGTTGTGCCAGCTTGGCCGAACACCTGTTGCCAGACGTTCATGCTTTGCAAAATTCCGGGTAGCTGGGTGAAGTTCCAGCTTTTCAGCATGGCCAGATCGTTTTGCACTTCTTGCTTGAATTGTTCGACGAGCCGGATGTCATCGGCGACCTGGATCACCGCTTCGGCAAAATTCGTCGGGTCGAAAACGATGTCGGCGAATGCAGTCGCCGGCACAACGAGGGAGGCGGTCGCCGCGACAACGAGCAGACGTTTCTTAGAGCGTGTCATGGTAAATCTCCTCGTTCAAAGGTGAATCTTTTTCGTACCTCAGTTCTGGAACGGATCGACGACTGTTTCCGTTGGCGGCACCGGGTTGTCCCAACCATCGCGGACGCGCTGTCGCTCAGTTTCCGCGTAGGACAATTCCGATTGCTGCTGGGCCAACTTCTCGGTTTTGAGCCGGGCGCGTGCGGTTTTCAGAGATTGCAGCTTGGCGAGTTCTCCTGATGCCACCGCCAGCAGATCGTTGTGGGCCTGAATCACCGAGGTTTCACCGGGCGCTGAATTGGAGGCATCAACGATTCCCCGCACCTGCTGCGTTGTTGTCTCCATGTCGCGATAGACCTGATTCTGTAGTTGCCGGTTCTCCGCCAGTGCTTGGCGCTGATCGTCCGTCCAGGCGGATTCATCCGACTGGTACAGCGCCCAGGTCGCGTTGCTCATGTCCGCTGGATAGCGCGTGTCGAGTTGGTTGGCGGGATTCGGCGTGCCGTAAAGGCTGGAGTCCAAGTGATCTTCGACGCCGGTGATAATCGCAGAGACATTGGGCGTCACATCGAGATTGAGATGTTTCAGTTGCTTGGTTTGAATCTCGACCTCTTGCACCACCGCGTCGATCTGCTCGGCAAGCTGAGCCACTTGCAGGATATTCTCGACCAGAATGGACGGGTCTAAGACAACATCGAACAGGAAGGCATCGGCCCGACGCGCCGGAAGAAACACCATCGCCGCGCCAGAGGTAAGGAACAGGATGATCAGAAGCCTACGATGCCGCCGCGGACGCTTCGGAGCCGCAGAGCGTGCCGTCTTGTTCAGCGATGCGTTGTTCATGATCTTTCCTTTCGGTGTTGCGTGTTTCCAAGCTCTCGGCCCATCGGTTGAGTCCTCGTTCTTTCAAGTAAGCAGCGGCGAATCGGTCGCGGGGACAGGGGGGTGCTCGTTCAGCACCTCGGTGATCCGCGCCTGATCCTGCGGTGAACCGGCGGCGCAGAAGGCCAGCGCCGGTTCGCCCAGGCCCAGTTCAAAGAGCCGATTTCCCTCTCGGCTCTGGTAGTAGTAGTCGCGCTTCGGAATCGACTGCTGGAGGATTTGCAGTTGCCGTTCATTCAGGCCGAACGACTCGTAGACTTTGCGCGTGCGCTCCTCGAGCGCGTTGCCGTTGGGCAGGAAGATGCGCGTCGGACAGTTCTCAATGATCGCCGGCGCGATGGCGCTGTCGGCGATGTCCGAAAGACTTTGCGTGGCGAAAATGACCGCCATGTTTTTCTTCCGCAGCACCTTCAGCCATTCACGGATCTTGGCGGCAAAGAGCGATTCGGTAAGATACAGCCACGCCTCATCCAGAATCATCAGCGTGGGCGAGCCGTCGAAACGCGTCTCCAGCCGGCGAAACAAGTACGTGAGCACCGGCAGCAGCGCCGACCGGCTGTGCATCAAGTGCTCCATCTCGAACGCTTGCCAGCGGGCGCCGCGCTCCGCGGCGGCATCAGCCAAGGTGTCCTGATTCGCATCCAGCAGGCGGCCGTGCGGACCATCGAGCGTGTAGCTCCGCATCGCCTGCCGCACATCCGCATCTTGAACGAGGCCCATGACCGTGCTGAGTGTGCGCTGCGGTCGTGGCATGGAAGCCAGGTTGGACAGCGCCGCCCAAACCTCCTGCTTGGTTGCCGGCGTGATTTCGGCCTTTTCGCGATGCAGCAGGTCCGCGATCCATTCCTGTGCCCAGGCCAACTCCGATTCATCATCAATTCCGGCCAGCGGCTGGAAGCAAATTGCTTCGCCTTCACCGCCCAGGTCGTAAAAGTCCCCACCCATCGCCAGCGTCATCGCCCGGCAGCTAGCGCCCTTGTCGAAGATGTAGACGCGGGCACCCGGATACCGCAGCCATTGGCAGGCGAGGAGATTCAGAAGCGTCGATTTGCCGGCGCCGGTCGGTCCGGCCACGATCGTATGGCCCACATCCCCTTGATGCAGCGACAATCGGAATGGGGTCGAGCCTTTGGTGCGCGTGACCAACAGCGGCGGGCCGTTCAGATGAGCACACCGCGCCGGCCCGGACCAGATGGCGCTGAGCGGCACCAGATCGCAGACGTTCAAAGACGATACGAGCGGCCGGCGCACATCGGCGTAAGCATGACCCGGCAGGCTTCCCATCCATGCCTGCACGGCGTTGAAGTCTTCGATTTCCGAGACCAGACCCACCCCGTCCACGACCTGCTGAACGGCCCGCGCCTTCTCGCTGGCGTTTTGCTCATCCTCATCCCAAACCGTCAACGTGAGCCTGAAATCCCCGAACGAGCAGTGGTCGCCGCCGAGCTCCTGCAGGGCATCGTCCACGTCTTCGGATTTGTTCAAGCTGTCGGAGTCTTCGAGCTTGCTTTCCTGCTTGGTGATCGCCTCTTTCAGCAGCGTCATCATCCCCTTGCGCTTGGCGAACCACTGGCGGCGCAGCTTGTTCAGTTGGCGCGTCGCATCGGTTTTATCCATCGGCAGGTAGCGTCCAATCCAGCGGTATTCGATTGGAAGCTCGTTCAGGCGGTCGAGCAGGCAGGGAAGCGTGCGATTGACGTAGGCGCGGATCGAGACGGTTTTGAGAAAGAGACGGCCAAGACGCGGGGATAGCCCGCCGGCCAGGGGCCGATCGGTAATCATTTCATCCAGGTAGAACGGCACGTCGGGCACTGCGACGTGCAGCCGCCGATCCGAGATGCACGAATGCAGGTACGTCAGGGTTTCGCCGTTATCCAGCGGATGGACTTCGGGCATGAATGAGGCCATCAGGTTCACAATCTGATCCACCTGGCCCAGGAAGTGATCGAAGTGGGCGCCATAGGAGACCCGCCCGCCTGCATTGCTATTCGGCCGCTCAATGAAGAAATCGCCCAACCGCGTCATCCCTTCCGCCGGAGGCAGATATGTGAAGGTGATGAAGCACTGGCTTTCAAAGTGCAGGGCATCCGCGGTGAAGGAGTCCCGGCGCTCCTGATCGACCAATGCCGCAACCGCATTTGGAAAATCGCTGGCTGGATAGACGTGAACCAACCGCCGCGATGCCTCGACATGCACGCACCAATGGGAACCGAGGCGACGCAGCACGTTGTTCATCCGAGCCCGGGCGGCGACCAGCTCGTACGGTGTGGAGCTGTCCAGGTCCGGGCCGCGGAACGCGATCGACTTCTGTAAGCTGCCGTCCTTGTTCAACACCACGCCCGGCGCGACGAGGGTTGCCCAGGGCAGATGGTCAGCCAGACGCTGCGGATGTTTGCGGTATTCACCGAGGTTCCACATAAACGTCTTTCCCAGGGGGGGTCAGAAATCCAAATACACCGGCTGGCGGACATGACGCCGGAAGATGTCAAACCAGTGTGGATCGCGTTTGCTCATCAGTACGGCTGCCATATGCAGCGCCGCGCCCGCCGGGAATCCAAGCCACCACAGGTGAAGGCCCATCCCGACGACCAAGGCAAATGTGCCGTTGAGGATTGCAAAGGTCCGCGGCGCGCCGCCCATGAGGATTGGTTGGGTCAATGCCACATGGAGCGGGACTTCAAAGCCTTCAATTTCTTCGGGGCGCGACATGGTCATTCTCCTGCTGTGAACTTCGCCCTGCGGTGAGCTTGCCGAACCGTTACCATCCAGCGCCGCCGTCGAAGCCGAAGAACGTCACGCCGAAGCTCGTGGCCGTGACCGCGATGGACACGCCAAGGAGCAGGCCCAGCATGCGCCGCAGGCCGCCGCCTTCGCTGAACGCGAAACCGAATCCGATTACGACGATCGACAGGATGCACAGTGCTTTTGCCACCGGGCCCGTGAAACTGGCCAGCACCTGATTCAACGGACCTTCCCAAGGAAGGGGCTGACCGCCGTTGGCGGCAGCGGCGCGGGCCGTGTTCGGAAGTGCCACGGAAATTGCTGCGCCAATGAGGGTCGGCACCAGCAAAGAAGATCGACTCAGAATTCGGCCTTTCATGGGATTACTCCTTTTGTTGTCCACTACCGAATGGAATTGACTAATGCGATGACTTATTAGGTATGGATAATACCGTATATATGCCGAACATCCGAGTCAAGCAAAATGTTCGTAATTTGTTTGGGTCGGATTGAATTCCGCGAGTTGACCGGGAAATCCGCCTCGCGCAGCGCGAAGAAAAACCTTCAATGGGTATTGGCACTCCAACCCGTCACGCGGTTCGTGACGCTTGGGGGTGCTGCGTTCATTTACCAGAGCTGGTGCAACGCGAGATTCGGAGATTCACTACGCACCGACCAGCGAAATCAGATCGGAGTCCGCGCTTGTGGGGGGAGAATCGAAAAAACGTGAGACTTTGAGACTGCCGCGTCGAACGTTCGGGAACTACTCCAAAGGGATGACACTTTTCCGATGCCATCAACAGGAGAGGGGTTGATAGCCGCCAAAAAATGAGGTCCACCGATCGAGGTGGCGGACCGAAGGCGCGCAGCACGACCTATTCCTCGTCGTGTGATCCCGCACCGATTCGCTGGCGATGTATTTGGGCCATCGCGGCACGATCTTCCACGCTCGCATCCAACCAGTGCAGTATCAATGCCTCAATGACCCTTTTGGGATTGGACAAGTGCTGCGCGCAATCATCTTCAAAAGCAGCGAAGGTCTTGGTGTCGAAGCGATACGTCCGCTGGACGGTCTTAGGGTGTGGTTCCGGTTTTGACGCTCCGCGAGTCGAACGGGGACTAGCCATAGTCTACACATTCTATAGCGGTTGCGACGGTATGCAAGATACCAAACAGATAAATTGAAGTTATTCGGGAAGAAACGGTTATCCATCTGCACTTTGCTTTCGGCGGCAATTTGAGCGGCACCGGCCACCTGGAACGTCTCACCAACGCTCGCGCATTTTGTTTGACGCAAGGCACTTGAAAAATGGTTCGACGCGCCCAATCCAGCGTTGGGCGGTCTTACTCAGCCAAGACGGTACACCTTTGAGAGGTCCGCCAGAACCTCGTCGCGCGTGCCGCTGCGAAACCCAAGCGATTTGAGGTCAACGTCTTCGGCAGCCATGCGGGAAATGAAATCGCGGAGATCCCTTTTGACTGCTTCTGGAGCCGCTGGATTAATCGTGGGATCGAGAATTTGGTACAGCCGGAAGACATCGTTTTTATGTTTCTTGATCGTCTTGCCGTCGATCCTCTCACCGTTCTTCTCGCGTTGGGTGAGATCGAGCCATGCTCGCGCTTTCAACGTAATGAGGTGCGCAGCGCCCACCGCCGGAAGGCCATCGACTTCCCGCCTGCCGGACTGGATGAATGCGTAGTAGCCGGTATCCATCAGAATCGCCGAAAGGCTGGACACGTCTTCCTCAATCGTCCGCGCTATCAGCGTAAGCAGGCGCCTAAGTCGGACTTCCCCCGTGGGCACCAATCTAAATTTAGCGCGAACCGCTGTAACGGGGGGTTCCAATCTAGCGCGAACCGCCAAGGCGAATCGAAAAACTGTTGGATTTGCCTTGATGATCGATTTCAGTGACCGCAGCATATTTGATTGTTTGTTGAGGCTAACAAATATTCGACCGCCAAGGTGCGGTAAGCTTTATCGCAGTTTGGCGGTCGAGAACGGCGTTGTCAATTACTTAACAGTAACGGCAAAGCGGAAGGTCAGGGCGCTTTTGCTCTTTCCGTCGCGGTCAGGGTTAGCGTCCCTCTGGTCTTGAACGTTGCCTTGAAGGTATGTACGCCGGCGTCGGCAGCGGTGAATTTGTAGCTTGCCGGCCGGCTCGCCGGGGGTCGGTGCTGGTGAAGGCGATCGTTCCGGTGTAACCCGTGGCGATGTTGCCGTACGCGTCGCAAAGCGTGATTGTGAAGCTGAACGCGGTCTTGGCGGTCGCGGTGGCCTGATCGCTTGCCGTTGGCATTCGATCTGGGATTGCTGCTGGTGAATCCATTTGCATCCTTTCGAGCGGTCGTGCATCGTCCACATTGCCATGTCAGATAAAGGCTGCGGTATTTGGCCGATCGGCTGCAGCACCCGGGTCGGGTCATAGACGGATCGGCATACCCCCGATAGATTTCCCTTTGTTTGGTGTTCCCTGGCGCGTCGCAAGCCACAAAGCGCCGTTGGCTAAATGAAGGCAAGCGATAATGGATAATCGTCGCGGACTCTACTTTCTTGGCGACGATGGGGCGTACAACCAGGTGCTGCCGTTGCTGGAAAGTATTCGGCAAGCCGCCCCGGACGTGCGCGTGTGCTGCATCGCATTCACCGATCGGCTCGAGCGGATTTCGCAACTCGAATCGCGATACAATTTCAGCATCATCAACGACCCGACGCTCGCCGAGCTGGATGAAATCGGGATGCGGTTGTTCGATAAGATGACTGGGCCGGTGAATAGAAAACTTGTAGGTACGTTCCGCAAGCTGTACTTTTTTTGGGGACCGCTTGAGCGGTTTTTTTACACTGATGCCGACGTGCTGATGTTCGATGGATTTGCGGAGTTCTTCAAGCGCGTTACCGCCGACGATGCGCCGACACTTGGCTACGCCCACGATGACGTCGGGCAAGTTTATCTGCCGGGCACGCTTCGCGAGCAGATGGTGAATGAATATAACACGCGCGCGATTAACACAGGCCTGTTCGCGTCGAAGGCGGAGCTTTTCACGCTGGCGCAGATCCGCGAGCTGGCGATCAAGGCCGAGCCGATTGCACACAAGTTTTATCACACGCTTGAGCAGCCGTTCATTAATTGGATGTTGGATATCAATCGCGTCGAGATGAAGCGTTTTGATACGCCCGGCCTGGAATGCGCCTGGTCGGGTGATCCGCGTCCGATGAAAGCGAGCGTGGTCGCTGGCGGCGGGATGCGGTTGCAGTGGCCCGACGGAAGCCGAGTTCCCGCGATCCATTTCGCCGGCTATGGGGTCCGCCCGCGCATGCCCCACTACGACGTCTACCGCCACTTTGCGATCGCCGCGTTGCCCTATCGCGAACGGATGCGCATGTACGGCCGGGAGTTTGTGCACACGCCTGGCATCCTACACGCCGGCCGCTTCGGCCGTCGGCTTGTAAGACGGATTTTGGGCCGATGATCGCGTTGTGATGATCCGCTTCTGACCGAAAGATGAGGCTTGGCGCTTAATCGTCATCATCAACTTTCCCCGCGTATTTCATTGGATAAGGAACCGCCGATCCTCGTTGCGCGGCCCACAGAATTCGATTCAGCAAATCCTCCGGGCACTTGTCGGGTTCCACGAGTGGAAGCGTCTGCGAGACGTCTGCGTAGTGCTTCATCAACGGATCGGACAGCGCCTCCGGGACGGGGTTGACGTCGCCGAGGTTCACGCGGCTTGGAACTGCAAAAAATGACGCCAAATCGGGTTTGTCCTGGAAGCAATCGGTCAGGGGCGTCGCCAGCGCATCCATCTCGTTCATCGGCGGCAAGCCAAGGATCAGCTCGATCGTTCGGAGCAAACCGGGCTGATTGTAGTTGGTGTGAATTACCGCGTGACGCTTGGAATAGGCGCTGGCGACGTACGCCGTCGTGCGGAATGCGCTGATGTGGTCGAAGCCGGCTTGCGGGTCGTCTTCGATTGCCAGCACGCACGTGTCTTTCCAGAACGGGCCGCGACTGATCGCTTCAACGATCTTGCCCATCGCCAGGTCATTGTCGGCGACCTGCGCCGACGGCGTCGCCGAGTTGGGTTTGGTGCCCGAGGTGTGATCGTTCGGCAGGCAGATGATGCACAGGTCGGGCATCTTTCCGGCGCGCTCATAAGTATGCAACTCGGCGATGAAGCGATCGGCGCGAAGGATATCGGGGATGTTCAGATCCCAGCCGACCGTCTGGGTCGCCAGGTAATTGCGAAGCGATTCGATCGCGGGGCGAGAGGCGATGCGCGTCTTGCCGCCATTGGTTAGATAGTCCATGTAATATTCGCGAAATCGTGGCTTGTCGGTCAGTGATTTATCCGCGAACCCGCAGTCTGCGATGGAAAACTCGCCGAAGTCGCGCAGCGATTTTCCGTGAGCGAGCGCCAGATCCCAGAGGAAGCCGGTTGGGGCGTAGGCCAGCGCATCGACGTCATTATCTTCCATCCCGTCGGGATAGCTGCGCGGAAAGCCGGCGTAGGATCTCTCGATGTAATCGGTGGCGATGCCGCTGGTGGCCCACTGATGGCCCTCGGCGCTGTTAATGCCCACGCAGTAAGCATTGTCAAGCAATGTGAATTCGCGGGAAATCTTGTGCTGGTTCGGCGTGATGTCCTCGCCGAAGATGCAGAGTGACGGTTCGCCGCGACCTTCGGGCATGTCTCCCAGCACCTGGTCGTAGGTGCGATTCTCCTTGATGATGTAGACAATGTGTTTGAAGACCGAAGGCTCGCCGACGCGCTGCGGGACGGGCCGGGCGGGTTGATTCGGCCGCGCGGGGAGCATCGCCGCCAAAGCGTCACGTCGATGGCAATTGTCTAAGACGACAGCGGTTTGCGTCTTTAACTCGGCGGCGGTTGGGGCCTGGATAAGCGAGACCGTGCCGAAGTATTGATGCGATGTCAGCTTCGGTTTAGCGCCGGGCTTCGGAATAGCTCCCGAGCCAACCCCCTTGATGTTCGCGACCTCGACGGCGTTGCGTTTTGCATCGAAGGCGATAGCGCCCGGATACCAGCCGGCGGGAATCAGGCCCGTCAGGCGCGCGTTGCCCGGCCCGAACGCGACGACCGCCACGCTGTTTTGTGCGCCGTTGCAAACATAGAGCGTCTTGCCCGTCGAATCGAACGCCAGCGCATCGGGCGAACAGCCGAATGGATCATCCGATTTCCATCGCGTCGAAAGCGTTTGAATAACGGCATCTTTTGACGTGTCGATGACACTGATACTGTCGCTGTTGGAATTGGCGACGACGACATGCTTCCCATCCGGCGTTGCCGCGAGTGCGGACGCGTGCAGGCCAACGATGATCTCTTTCAGCACCTTTCCGCCGTCCAGGCCGATGACGGACACCGATCCTTCATTGGCGATAAACCGCACCGGATCGACTTTCACACGCGACTGTTGGCCAATCGGCCCAGTGACGTCGGATGACTCGGGTCGGCGTCCGCCCCAGTTGCTCACGTATGCCTTGCCCGCGGCGAGAATGACATCAAACGGGGCATTGCCGACGTCGAATAATCGCAACTGCTTGCCGGAGCGCGCGTCCATCTCAAGCAAGCGATTCGATACATTCAACGTGACGTAGAGTTTTGATCCATCGTCCGACATTCTTAAGCCGGCGGGGATTTCCTTTTTGCGATACGACAAGCCTGTCATTGGCAGCGGAAGCGTGCCAAGCGGATTCACTTCGTGCTTGTCGTTGACGGTGAAAACCTTGACGCCGCCGGCAACGCTCGATAGGTAAATACGCTTGCCGTCCGGAGAGAAAATGAGCCCCGTGTAACTGAGCTGTGCGTTCTTATCCGGTGTCAGGTTATGCGGCTGGTTCTCGCTCGTTTCGGTCACGTGAATCTTGTCGGGTGGGATCGGGACCCGATCGACGACCTTGCCGTTCTGCGGATCGATGACCACCAGATCGTGGGTGATGCCCGATGTGACGAGCATCGAGCCATCGGGACTTATGGCAATCGCCTGCGGGCGCATGCCAGGCAGCTCGACCTGCCGACCGGCGGGGGTAATGATCTGTTGTGTCGGCAGCACCGACTTCCCGCCGGGGCCGAACTGGGTTACCGGCTCATCCGGGTCGCGACGAATCGTCGGTGATTTGTCGTCGTCATCGTGCGCATGCTGCGAAGTGCAGCCGGTGTAAATCACGGTGGAAAGGAGCGCAAGTGCGAGCCAGAGCAGGTGGTTCCTCATAACCGCTACAGTCTAGCGGCGTAAGCGATGGCAACCACTTACGCGGCGTGCAGGGTGCGCTAATGCTCGATTCAGCCTCGGCTCGCCCCTAATATGACATCTGTCACTTTTGTCAGGGAGCGTAATCGGTGCGAGAGAATTTCCTGGATTTCTGCCATAGGCGGGTCGCGGTGCTCGATGGGGCGATGGGGTCGAACCTCCAATGCCGCCCGCTGGATGTCCAGCGCGACTGGCTCGGGCAAGAGAACATGTCCGAGGTTCTCAACTTCAGCCGACCGGACATCATTCAGGAAATCCACGAGGCGTTTCTGGAAGTCGGCTGTGACGGGGTTGAAACCAACACATTCGGCGCGAACCAGATCGTCATGGCCGAAGCCGGGATGGCGGATCGGGTCTTTGAGAACAACAAGGTTGCCTGCGAAATCGCCCGGCGCGCGTGCGATAAGTTCGAGACGCCGGACAACCCAAAATACGTCTTCGGATCAATCGGGCCGGGCACGAAGATCCTGGCGCTTGGGCAAGTCGATTGGGACACGATGCTTGCCAGCTATGTTGAGCAATGCCGGGGTCTGATCGCCGGCGGCGCTGACGTGTTGCTGATCGAAACCCAGCAGGACATGCTCGTGGTGAAAAACATTCTCGCTGCTGCCGGGCAGGTGATGGCGGAGTTTAAGCGTCGGCTGCCGATCATGGTGCAATTCGCCTTCACGGGGCAGAACGGCCAGCAGACGCTGGGCGGATCGGATGCCGCCGCGACGGTGGCAACATTCCTCCCATACGACAATGTCAGCTCGCTCGGCTTGAATTGCGCTTTTGGTCCATTTGATCTGGCGGAAAGCACGCGCTATTTCGCCGAGCGGTGGCCTCGGCTGGTCAGCGTTTTGCCGAACGCGGGCATGCCGATCATGGATGAAAAGGGCCGCACGACGTTTCCCATGACACCGCCCGATTTCACGAAGGGAATGCTTCGCTTCGTCGACGAATTCGGCGTCAACATCATCGGCGGATGCTGCGGAACCATGCCCGAACATCTGAAGATGCTGGTCGACGCCGTGCGCGGCAAAAAGCCCCGGCAGCGCGATGTCGTTGTCCGGCCGCAAATCTCCAGTTTGATCACGGCGGAAGACATTCGACAGGACAAGAGCTACCTGATTGTGGCCGAGCGAACGAACACGAACGGGTCGCGGCAGTTTAAGCGATTGCTGCAGGAAGATAACTGGGACGGACTCGTCTCGATGGCGCGCGATGAGATGCGCGACGGGTCGCATGTGCTGGATGTGTGTGTCGATTTCGTCGGCCGCAACGGCGTGCGCGACATGCACGAAGTCGTCTTCCGATATGTCAACCAAGTAAAACTGCCGCTGATGCTTGACAGCACCAATCCCGATGTGATGGAAGCGGGGCTGAAGCTTGCGCCGGGCCGATGCATTCTGAATTCGATGAATCTCGAAGACGGCGAAGAGCGCATCGCCCACATGTGCGGCATCGCAAAGAAGTATGGCGCGGCGGTCGTCGCCGGCACGATCGACGAAGACAAACTCAACGCGATGGCGCGAACCGCCGAGCGGAAGATCGCGATCGCCCGGCGAATCCGCGATCTGGCCGTCGATAAATATGGATTGCGCGATGAGGATCTGATGTTCGATCCGCTGGTGCTGCCGATTTCGACCGGCATCGAGGAAGACCGAAAAAATGCATTGGAGACCATCGAAGGCACCCGGCGGATTTCGCAGGAGCTGCCGAAGTGCCACACGGTTGTCGGGCTTTCGAACGTCAGCTTCGGTTTGAAGCCGGCCGCGCGGGTGGTGCTCAACAGCGCGTTCCTGAACGAGCTGCGCGAAGCCGGGCTGACCGGCGCGATTGTGCATGCTTCGAAGATTCTGCCGAAGAATCGCATTCCCGAGGAGCAATGGAACGCGGCGATGGATCTGATTTACGATCGACGTCGCGAAGGCTTCGATCCGTTGCATCACTTCGTCAACTTGTTCCCCGATGGCGCTGAAATTGGCGTGAAGAAAGCCGCCGTTGACGAGAACATGCCGGTCGAGGAGAAGCTCAAGAAGCACATCATCGACGGTGAGAAGCGAAACCTGACGGAAAATCTCGCGATCGCGATGAAGACGCACCCGCCGCTGGAGATCATCAACAGCATTCTACTGGAAGGGATGAAAGTCGTCGGCGAGCTTTTTGGCAGCGGGCAAATGCAGTTGCCGTTCGTGCTGCAAAGCGCTGAAACGATGAAAGCCGCCGTTGCGTATCTTGAGCCGTTCATGGAAAAGGTGGATGGGCAGTCGAAAGGGAAGATCGTGCTCGCTACCGTTCGCGGCGACGTGCATGACATCGGCAAGAACCTCGTCGACATCATCCTTACTAATAACGGCTACACGGTTTTCAACCTCGGCATCAAGCAGCCGATCAATGACATTCTGAAAGCCGCCGTCGAGAAGCACGCGGACGCGATCGGCATGTCCGGGCTGCTGGTGAAGAGCGTTGTCGTGATGAAGGAAAACCTGGAAGAGCTGAACGTGAAGGGCGTGAAAGTTCCCGTGCTCCTCGGCGGCGCGGCGCTCACGCGCGACTATGCCGAGGACGAGCTGGCGAACCTCTACGGCGGCCCGCTGCTCTATTGCAAGGACGCGTTCGAAGGGCTGCACGTGATGGACGCCATCGCCGGCGGCCAGACGCAGACGATCATCGACACGCAGCGCGAGCGCTCAACCAAGCGGAAGCGATTGAAGCAGGAGAGCCACGCCAAGTATGGAGACATCTTAAAAGGCGTCGCGACCGAAGCCGCGAAGATTCCGCACGACAATGTCGTGCCGACGCCACCGTTCTGGGGCCGGCGAATCGTCGCCGACATTCCGGTGAGCCAGCTCTTTCCGTATATCAACACCGACGCTCTCTTCGGCGGCCAATGGGGCCTTAAGAAAGGCCGACTTAGCGCCGCGGAATTTGAAAAGCTGATCGACGAAAAAGCCCGGCCCGTTTTTGAAGCGCTGCAACATCGGGCAATGACCGAGAAGCTGCTGGAGCCGAAGGTCGCGTATGGGTACTTCCCGGTGCAGGCCGTCGGCGATGATCTGGTTGTCTATCACACGGAAGAATTCCTCGGCTGCACGTGTCATCCGAATGGGCCGGGCAAGCTTCAGCCGTGCGGCAAGCCGCGCGAGTGGATGAAGTTTCACTTCCCGCGTCAGGAAGGCCGGCGTCGGTTGTGCATCGCCGATTTCTACCGGACGGCCGAGAGCGGGCAGTATGACGTGTTGGGGATTCAGCTCGTCACTGTGGGAGATCACGCAACGGAAGCAGCCGAGAAGCTTCGCGCGGAGAACAAGTATCAGGATTACCTGTTCCTACATGGATTCGGCGTGGAGTCGGCCGAAGCGCTAGCCGAGCTCTGGCATAAGCGCATGCGGCAGGAGCTGGGTTTCTCGAGCGAAGACGCCGGCAAAGTTCAGGACCTTTTTCACCAGGGATATCGCGGCAGCCGCTATAGCTTTGGATATCCGGCATGTCCGGACCTAGAGCAGCGCGCGAAGATTGTCGAGCTGCTGAAGCCGCAGGATATCGGTGTCGTGCTGAGCGAGAATTACATGCTGGTACCCGAGCAATCGACCGACGCGATCGTCGCGCACCATCCGCAGGCGAAGTACTTCGACGTCTAAGGTTTTTGCGCATGCCGCGATCTTGCTTAGCATCAGGTAGTGGTAGCCCCTTGCAGGCGCGGTCGCGCGACCATTATCTTTGCAGCTAACGTATTGCCGTCGATCACAACTATTGATCTCAGCGGATCGGGGTTGTTATGCCGGGACTGCTTGAGCGGCCCATCTCATACCGACACGTGGTGTTCCCTGGCGCGCCGGAGCCGGCGCGCGAGGCGTTTAACTTCACGCCGGTGCCGATCGTGCTGTCTCCTTCGGCGACGGAATTGGGTGAAGATGAGCAAGACCTCGTTCGCTGGATTTTCAGCGAAGCCAAGTTGCGCTGCGTGGACTATCGTCCGGAGACGATCAAGCGGCGCATCCCCGCGTGTCTTCGGGCGCTTCGGCTCGAGCGGGTCTCGCAGATTCGCCCGGCGATTCATCGCAAACCTGAATTGCTCGATATCGCGATCTCGTCGCTGCTGATTGGTGTTACGAGCTTCTTTCGCGATCCATCCGTATTTGAAACGTTGGCCGCGCTGCTGTCGCCCCTCGCCGCGAGGGTGCCGGCGCCGAAAATCTGGTGTGCGGCGTGCTCCGACGGCGCCGAGCTTTACTCGGTGGGCATGCTATTGGCGGAGATCGGTGTGGTGCAGCGTGCGACCTTGCTGGGGACGGATTACCGGGCCGACGCCATTGCCCTCGCCCGGCGGGGGCTCTACGACGCAAACAGCATTAAGACGGTGCCAGCGCGATATCTGGCGCGGTATCTTCGCGCCGAACAAGGCGACTGGCGCATTCATCCTTACCTCAGGTCGATCACGCATTGGCGCGTCAGTGACGTGACGTCTGAATGTGAACCGGGTGAGTGGGATGTGATTTTCTGCCGCAACCTGGCGATCTACCTTCAGCCGATGGCGGCGGGGCGATTGTGGTCGCGGCTTGAGCGAGCGCTCAAGCCTGGCGGTTTTCTGGTGCTGGGTAAAGCCGAGCGGCCGCTCGGCATTAACGGGCTGCGGGCGATCGCGCCGTGCATTTATCGACGCGTGGGAAAATAAAGAATGTCTTTGTGGTTCAGCGAAACTCGGATCAGGCGACCGCCACTGTGGGCCAATATCGCGACGGCAGCCGCATTCGTCGTTCTGATGGTCGTCTTGCGCCTGGTCTGGTGGCGAAACTTTCCGCTTCCGATTGGTTACGGCGTGCCGGTGGTGCTGCTGGGGTTACTTGGCAGCCGCCGGATTCTCTGGGCGGTCGTCGGTACGTTCGCATTGATGACAATCATCAAGTTTTTCCTGATTCTGCCTGTGGTTCCCCCCGGCATGAACACGCGGAACTTTGATGCACTTGAAGGCGTCATGGTCCTGCTCGACCTGCTGCTGGTCAGCGCGGTGGTCGACGTTTTACTGGTCTCGCGGCTTCGAATTGAAACTCAAATCTCGCAGCTTGAAGCAATCAACATTGAATTGGCAGCGCGGGAAGAAGAAATCGCCCGGCAAAACGAAGAGCTGCAATCGCAAACCGAAGAACTCGAGCGCCAAAGCGAAGAGCTTCGCGTCGCCAACGAAGAACTGGCCCGGCGTGAGCGCACGCTGGAAATCCTGTTATCGCTTTCTCGAGCGTTGCATACCGACATGACGCCGAGCGAGATCATGGATCGCATCTGCGAGACGCTCGGCTTGCTCATCAATGGCCCTGGAGCTGCTTCAGCGATTCTTGAAAAGACCGAATCGCACGTCGAAGTCCTCTGCCATCACGGATTCGGTTCCGGGGATATTCGTGAAGCGAAGATCCCGATCGAGCGATCGTTTGCCGCCCTGGTTCTCGCTCGCGACCGGACCGGATACATCGAAGATTTATCGCTTCGACCTGATCTGACAGTTCCCCAGCCCAATGAGGGCGAGCCGATCATGGCGGTGCTTGCCACGCCACTCCGGGTTCGAGGCCGGGCGATAGGTTCACTGGAAGTCTATAGCCGGCAGAAGACGTCGTGGAGCGAAGATCAAATCGCCCTGGTGGAATCGCTCGCCGCTCAGACTTCCGTGAGCCTTGAGGCGGCGGAGCTTTTCAATTCGGTGGTTGCCGAGCGCAACCGATTCGAAGCGGTGGTGAGCACGGCTCCGGTGGCGATCTGCGTCGCCGGGGCGAAGCTCGATGAAATTCGATTGAATCCGACTGGCGCGGCGCTATTCAACGTGCCGGTCGATCAGAACCTCAGCGAGCTTTTCCTCGACGGCAAGTGGCAGTTTTATCGCGATGCGAAGCCGCTGCAGACTGAAAATCTCGCGATTATCCGCGCCGCGCGCCATGGCGAGTCCGTGCATGGCATTGAAACCGAAATCGTTCTCGACAGCGGCCGGCGCATTTTCGCACTCGTGTACGCTCGGCCGATCCTCGGCGCGGAAAACAAGCCGCGGGGAGCCGTCGCGGTTTATGTGGATATCACGGCCCAGAAAGAGCTGCAGCGCGAGCTGGAGGTCCGCCGTCGCGAGGCCGAGGAAGCCAGCGTGCGCAAGACGCGATTCCTGGCGTCGGTCAGTCACGACATCCGCACGCCGGCCAATGCGATCAGCCTGCTGGCAGAACTGATTCGTCGCACGTCGAGTAATCCGGCGATGTCGGCGGAAGTTCCTGACCTGGCCCGGGAGCTGCATGGCAACGCCATGGCGCTGGTGAATTTGCTGAGCGATGTGCTCGACATCGCCCGATTCGATTCAAACAAGATGGACGTTCAGGAAACCGAGTTCCCACTAGCGAATCTGCTGGACGAGGAGCTGCGACAAATGCAGCCGCTGGCTCGGCAGAAAGACCTGGCGCTCGTTGTCGAGCCGCTTGAGCAGCCGATCACGCTTCGCGCCGATCGCATCAAGTTGGCGCGCGTGCTGAGCAACTTAATTGGCAATGCCATCAAATTCACCGAACGCGGTGAAGTCCGGGTGTCGGCGAATTTAATTGACGGCACCGTTCGCATTAGCGTCGCCGATACCGGCATAGGCATTCCAGCTGATAACGTGGGCCAGATTTTCCATGAGTTCTTCCAGCTGCGCAACCCCGAGCGGGATCGCTCCAAGGGATCGGGGCTAGGCTTGACGATCTGCAAGCGACTGGTCGAAGCGATGGGTGGGAAGCTGCAGGTGCAGAGCGAGCCCGGCAAAGGGAGCGTTTTCTCCGTTTATTTGCCGACAGATGCGGTCGTGCCAGTCACGGGAACGAATCGGTAGAATCCGGCGATGGATTCAGCATCATCCGCGGTCCGGTCAGGTGTCTCCGGGCCATCAGACGTCGAAGCCGCTCAATTTCTGGGGCAAACCTGCCAGCGCCTGCACGCCGAGCTGGGCAAGATCATCGTTGGCCAGCGTCAGGTGATCGAGGAAATCCTGATTGCAATTTTCTCCCGCGGGCATTGCCTCATGCAAGGCGTGCCCGGGCTGGCCAAGACGCTGCTGGTCTCCACGCTTGCTGCCGCGATGGATCTCACTTACCGCCGCATCCAGTTTACGCCTGACTTGATGCCATCCGACATCACCGGCACTGACATTTTGCAGGAAGATCCTGATAGCGGCCGTCGGCGATTTGAGTTTCTGAAGGGCCCGATCTTTACCAATCTACTGCTGGCCGATGAGATCAACCGGACGCCGCCCAAGACGCAGGCGGCGCTGCTTCAGGCGATGCAGGAATATCAGGTGACCGCCGGTAACCACACGCTTTCGTTGCCACAACCGTTTTTCTGTCTGGCGACGCAGAATCCGATTGAGCAGGAAGGCACATATCCGCTGCCGGAAGCGCAACTGGATCGTTTCATGTTCATGGTGATGGTGAACTATCCGCCGCGAACCGATGAGCTGGAAATCTTGAAACGCACGACCGGCGCGGCGGATCCGAAGATTCAAAAAGTGATCGATGCCAACGACATCCATCGGCTGCAGGAGATTGTCCGCCGCGTGCCTGTAGGTGATCACGTCTACGAATTCGTACTCGACCTGATTCGGTCGACACGGCCCAATGAACCCGGCGCCAGCGATTTTGTCCGCCACTGGCTGAGCTGGGGCGCCGGGCCGCGTGCGGGGCAATACATGATTCAATCAGGTAAGGCCTTAGCGCTCATGCGCGGGCGATTGCATGTCACGCTGGAAGACATTGAGGCGGTTGCGCCGCCAGTGCTGCGGCATCGAATCATCCCGAACTTCAACGCCGAGGCCGAGGGGATTTCGGTCGGGCAGATTATTGAGAAGATCATCACGATGATTCCGAAGGGGAAGATGGACAGAATGCTGTGAGGATTCAAATTCCAAAATTCAAGATTCAAGATTCAAGATTCAAGATTCAAGATTCAAGATTCAAGATTCAAGATTCAAGATTCAAGATTCAAGATTCAAGATTCAAGATTAGGAGGGTGGCGTGACATATAAGCGGTTTGAGGATCTGCCGGTGTGGCAAGCCGCCGATGATTTGGCTCGGCGGGTTTATCGGTTGGTGGATGGTCGTGTTTTCGCCTCGAAAGGCGATCTTCGGAATCAATTGCAGCGAGCGGCATTGTCCATCAGTTTGAACATCGCCGAGGGATTTGAGCGTGGATCGAAAAGCGAATTGCTCAGTTTCCTGTACATCGCCCGCGGCTCCGCCGGAGAAGTTCGAGCGGCGCTGCGGTTTTGCGAAGGCTCGGCTTGGGCGGAAGATTGTCTGAGCGACGTGCGGGAGTTGATCGCGTGCAGCGAAAGCGTCTCGCGGCAATTGGGCGCTTGGATCGAGAGTCTCAAGAATTCAGAGCTCAGAGGACAAAAGTACGCGACAGATGCAACTCGAGAGGAGCATGAACAAAAACGGCGATCCGAAGCGTTCATAGCGAAAATCCAGAAAATGGCTGAGCGGTCGAGAGGGAGTGTATCGCCACCTGGACCGGAAACAGATCGGGAGGTTTAAAATTCCAGATTCCAGATTCCAGATTCCAGATTCCAAATCTTGAATCTTGAATTTTGAATCTGAACATTCGAGTCCAGTTGCCCTCTCCAACAACCATCCTCTGCGGCTACCGCATCCTCCGTCCGCTTGGCGACACCACGTATCTCGCTGTCGGCGATGACAATCGTCAGGTGGTCATCAAGAAACTCGATACCGATTGCCTGCTGGGCAACAAGCTTCATCCCAGCATCGCCGAGCGGCTCAATCGCGTTCGCGAGCTTGCGCACGGCTCCGTTGCGAATCTTTACGCGGTCGCCCGAGACGCCGGCGACGCTTATTTGATCTGGCAATATCTGCCCGGCCGCACGTGGGATGAATTCATCGTCAGCCCCCCGAGCGCGCGACATCGGCTGTTGGCGGCTCGCGAGTTAATCCTCAACGTCGATCTGCTCCACATGCAAGGGATCGTCCACGGCTCCCTAGTCGGCTCCAATGTCATCCTCGGTGAAGACAACGTCTGGCGATTAACCCACATCAGCCCGTTGCTCTACAACGATCCTGCCGTCGATGTGGAGTCGGTGAGGCAGTTGTTGACCGACGCCGCAGGGGATGACAATCCGGCGCTCTCGCGACTGTTGAGTGACGCTGTTGCTATCAGAACGCTGAGCCTTCGCACGCTCGCCGCCAAAGTAGCGGCGATGCTCGAATCCAACGGCGATGCGGCGACCGATGTAGAAGAATCACCGCGCGGCAATCTGCGTTTGCGCACGATCGCCGTCGCCCTCGGCGTGACGTTCGTCGCACTGGCATTGGCGTATGCTATGTGGCGGGCTTTCGCCACGCCCTAGTCCTTAAACCAGTGCGGTGCCTGCCTGAATGTTCTTGAGCGGAATAAAAAGACTCGAAACGCCCGCGTTTTTCGGTATGAAGTGGGATATTGAGATTCCTACAGCTTCATACGCACGGA
>Ga0182024_10003035_pt1 | contig 40717 bp, 31 predicted proteins | sample P32metaG_FD_120480 | JGI IMG/M metagenome (GOLD analysis project Ga0182024, IMG submission 120480) | Permafrost microbial communities from Stordalen Mire, Sweden - P3-2 metaG (Illumina Assembly) | ecosystem: Environmental > Terrestrial > Soil > Wetlands > Permafrost | place: Sweden: Stordalen...
ACTGACGCATCGCCCTGTGTAGGAGTGCCCGGAGATTGTCCTTCCGCGAACGCCGTATAGCCATCGTTATACGCCGCTCGTCAGGGGAGATCGGGCGCGGCCCACTACACTGCAAGGTCAACAAGGAAAGGCAACACACCTGTGATCTCCCCCCGCATCGACCGTCTGCTCGAGCAGGTCGACTCCAACTACGCCGGCGTCATCGTGGCTGCCAAGCGCGCCCGCCAGATCAACAGCTACTACCACAACCTCGGTGAGGGCACCTTCGACGAGTTCCCGCCGCCGATGGTCGACACCGCGTCGAAAAACTACCTCACCATTGCCTTGGAGGAGGTAGCCGCCGGGAAGATGAAGTACCACTACAGATAGCCTGCGGCGCAACGCACGGGCCAGCGCTTGCTAGTCCCGGCTGGGCGCTCTACAACCTCTAGTCATGTCCCGAATCTTGCTCGGCGTCAGCGGTGGGATCGCTGCGTACAAGGCGCTCGAGCTGGTGCGGTTGGCGACCGCTGACGGGCATGCGGTGCGGGTCGTGCAGACGCCCGCCAGCCAGCGCTTCGTCGGCGAAGCGTCGTTCGCGGCGCTGAGCGGCGCGCCGGTGCTCGTCAGCGAGTTCGAGCGCGACCCCGCGCGCGGCGCGTTCCCCGATCAGCAGCCGCCGGCCCACGACCCGCTCAGCCACCTCGAGCTCGTCGCCAACGCCGACGTGCTCGTGATCGCGCCGGCATCTGCCAACACGATCGCCAAGCTCGCCGCCGGGCTCGCCGACAACCTCCTGAGCAGCTGCGCGCTGGCCGCCACCTGCCCGCTCGTGATCGCACCCGCGATGAACAACCACATGTACGAGCACCCCGCCACGCAGGCCAACCTCGAGGTCCTGCGCGAGCGCGGCGCGATCGTCGTCGAGCCCGGCGTCGGAGCCCTGGCCTCCAAAGGCGAGCACGGCGTCGGTCGCCTGGCCGAGCCCGCACGGGTGCTCGCCGCCTGCGTGCAGGCAGTCGACGAACGACAGGGGGAGGCGGCCGGGAACGCGACGTCGCTGCGGGGACTGAAGCTGCTGGTCACCGCCGGGGGCACACGCGAGCCGATCGACAGCGTTCGCTTCGTCGGCAACAGCTCATCGGGGCGCATGGGCTTCGCGCTCGCGCAGGTCGCCAGCGCGCGCGGCGCCGAGGTCGAGCTGGTCGCCGCCAACGTCGCACTCGCCACGCCAGCGGGCGTCGCCCGGCGCGACGTCGTCACCGCGGCCGAGTTGCTGGCAGCCTGCGAGCAGGAGTTCCCGCGCTGCGACGTGCTGTTGATGGCTGCCGCGGTCGCCGACTTCACGCCCGCCGCGCCCGCGCAGGGGAAGCTCAAGAAGTCCGGTCTCGAGCGCCTGGAGCTGGTGCTCGAGCCGACGGCGGACGTTCTCGCTGGGCTCTCAGCGCAGCGCCGTGACGGCCAGACGCTCGTCGGCTTCGCCGCCGAGCACGGCGAGAACGCGCTGGAGTGTGCGCGCGGCAAGCTCACCGCCAAGCGGCTCGACGCGCTCGTCGTCAACGACATCTCGCGCCCGGACATCGGCTTCGACGTCGAAGCCAACGAGGTCACGATCCTCACCGCCGCCGGTGAGCGCCACGTGCCCCGCGCCAGCAAGGCGGCAGTCGCCGGGGCGATCCTCGACACCGTCGAGAGCCTGCGGGGCAGCCGTTAAACTGCTCGCGATGGAGAGTGTTTATGACCTCTACCAGCGAGGCTGTGAGCTACTCGAGCATGGCGATCACCAGGCTGCGATCGTGCCGCTCACCAAGGCCCGGGACCGCGAGCCCGACAAGGCCTCGATCCGCGAGGCGCTGGGGCGCGCGCTGTTCCACGCGCAGCGCTACGAAAGCGCCGCCGCCGAGTTCGAGGCCGTCGCCTCGAGGACGCCCACCAACGACTACGCGCAGTTCTGCCTGGGGCGCGCGATGCAACTGCTCGGACGCCACCGCGAGGCCTGCAAGCCACTCGCGCTGGCGTGCTCGCTGGCGCCCGAGCGCGCCGACTACAAGCTCTACCGCGAACGCGCACGCCGGGATGCACAACGCGGCTGAGCGGAGTATGTGTAAACGGCCCACTGCTATCCTCGAACGACAGCTTTCGTACCGTCGCGCAGGCGCCGGTAGCAGTTTGAGAGTGGGCGCCCGCCCGCTTTTTTTGCGTAAGGAGCCAGTTCATGACCATGCTGCAGACAGATATAGAGAGGCGTCTCGCTGACAGCGAGCCCGATATAGAGGTCCTGCTCGCCGAGGTTTCCGGCGGCCGTCTGCTGCGCGTGTTCATCGATCACCCCGACGGCGTCACGCTCGCGATGTGCGAGCGCGTGACGCTGCTGCTGAACGACCTGCGCGAGCGCTACTCGCTCGAGGTCTCATCGCCAGGCACCGAGCGGCCGCTGACCAAGCCCGCGCACTTTCGCCGCTTCGTCGGACGTCGCGCACGTGTGCGCACGCGCCACCCGCGGCCGACCGCGCCGGTCGCAGACGGCGAGCGGGAAGGCGGCGCACGACCGGTGCGGAGCTTCACCGGGGAGTTGGTAGGCGCATCCGAGGACGAGGTCACGCTGGCCGCCGACGGGGGCGTCATCGCGATCCCCTACTCGGAGATACATCGTTCGAACCTGATCGAAGATTAAAAGGAGCACGCCCGACCATGTCACGCGAAATCCTTGAGGCAATGCATGCGCTTGCGCGCGAGAAGGGCATCGAGCCCGAGAAGTTGATGATCGCGCTCGAGGACGCCCTACTGTCCGCCTACAAGAAGCAGCCCGGCTCCGCCAAGTACGCGCGCGTCGAGATGGACCGCGAGACCGCTGACTTCAGGGTCATCGAGCTGATCATCCCGGAGCGCCTGGAGGCGCATCTGATCGTCGAGACGATCGATGAGGAAACGACCGTCGATCCCGAGACCGGCGAGATGCGCGAACCCGAGGAACCGGAAATCGACCCGAAGAAGTTCGCCGAATACCGCGACCAGATCGAGGAACGCGACGTCACCCCCGACGACTTCGGACGCATCGCCGCGCAGACCGCCAAGCAGGTGATCCTGCAGCGCATCCGCGAGGCCGAGCGCGACATGATGTACGAGGAGTACCGTGATCGCGTCGGCGAGCTGATCACGGGCATCGTGCAGCAGTCGGACTCCCGCTACACGCTCGTGCAGCTGCGCGAACGCGTCGAGGCGCTGCTGCCCAAGTCCGAGCAGGTCGACGGCGAGCGCTACGACCACTCTCAGCGGATCAAGGCCGTCATCAAGGAGGTCTCGCCCTCGACCAAGGGGCCGGCGATCATCGTCTCCCGGCGTGATCCCGAGCTGATCAAGAAGCTGTTCGAGCTCGAGGTACCGGAGATCGCCGACGGTCTCGTCGAGATCGCCAACGTTGCCCGCGAGCCCGGCTATCGCTCGAAGATCGCTGTCATCTCACACACCGACGGTGTCGATCCGGTCGGCGCCTGCGTCGGCCCGCGTGGCTCGCGTGTGCGCATGGTCGTCTCCGAGCTCCGCGGCGAGAAGATCGACATCATCCCCTTCAACGAGGAGCCCGCGCGCTTCGTCGCCAAGGCGCTATCGCCGGCGCGCGTGCGTGAGGTGCTCGTCGACGACGAGGCCAAGCAGGCAACCGTGATCGTGCCCGACGACCAGCTCTCGCTGGCGATCGGCCGCGAGGGCCAGAACGCGCGGCTCGCCGCACGGCTGACCGGCTGGCGCGTGGACATCCGCTCCGAGACCGAGTTCGCGGCCGAGGAGGCCGAGCACGGCTACGAGGAGGAGGAGGTCCAGGGCCGCTGCGCCGCGATCCTCTCCAACGGCCGCCGTTGCCCCAACGCGTCGCTACCGAACTCGCGCTACTGCGGTATCGAAAGCCACCAGGCGCTCGCCAACATCGACAGCGACAACGTCGCCGATCTCGCCGCCGCCGACGGTGGCGAGGCCGATGCTGCTGCCCCGATCGAGGTGGCCGCCGTCGCCGAGGCGCCCGCCGCCGAGCCGGAGCCCGAGGCCGTCGCCGAGGTGCAGCCGGAGGTCCTGGAGCAGGTAGCCGAGCCGGCGGCCGAGGAGCAGGCGACATAGACCGGCACGTACCCCGACGCCGCTGCGTCGGCTGTGGGCGGATCGCTCCGAAGTCCGAGCTCTTGCGCATCGCCGTCGCCGATCGAGGATCGGCCGGTGGCCGCGGCGCTGCTCGTAGAAACGCGATCGTCGATCGCGACGGCACGATGCCCGGCCGCGGCGCCTATCTCTGCCGCGCCACGGACCCGAGCCCGTCGCTCGCGGCCGATCGCGCCTGCCTGGAGCGCGCGCTGCGTCGCGGCGGGATCGCCCGCGCGCTGCGTTCGTCTGTAACCGTTGACCCCAAGCTCGTAGAATTGGTGAGCTGATGAGCAAGAAGCGCGTACATGAGATCGCCAAGGAGCACGGGCTCTCGAGTAAGGAGCTGCTCGAGAAGCTCAAGGCTGCCGGTATCGAGGCCAAGGCTGCCGCATCTTCGGTCGACGAGGACGCCGCGCTGAGTGCCCTGGGCGTCGGCTCGCCCGCGAGCGCCAACGGCCACAGCGCGCCAGCCTCGAACGCCACCGCCAGCCAGGCGCCTGCTGCGCCCGCGCCCCAGGCCGCCGCGCCCGCTGCACAGGCGCCCGTGCCCGCGTCAAAGCCGGCCGCACCGGCGCCCGTCGCCGCGAGCAGCACCTCGTCGGCGCCCGCCCCGAGCACGCCCGCGCCCAGTGTGACCACAACAGCCCAAGCAGTCGCCGCACCGGCTGCGAGCAGCTCTGCATCAGCCGCGCCTGCCGCCGCCGCTGCCGCCACGCCCGGCCCTGCGCCCGCGGCGGGGTCAGCCGAAGCCGCTGCCGCGGCTGCGGCCGCCGAGCGCGTGCGACCGACGCGCGACTCGCGTACCGGCGAGCGCACGCCCGGCGACATCGGCCCCGGCGGACGCCGGCGCGTGGTGATCGACTCACAGGCTTCGCGCCGCCAGCAGGGCGGGCCCTCCAACCAGCCGCAGCGGCGCCCGCGCCGCGGACGGCGCCGTCGCGGCACCTACGACGACACGATCGCCCCGATCGACGCGGCCGCGATGGAGGCCACCGACCTGATCCGCGTCAACTCCGGCTCGACCGTCAAGGACGTCGCCGAGTACCTCGGCGTGGCAGTGCCGGAGATCATCAAGAAGCTGATGTCGCTGGGGGAGATGGCGACGCTCACGCAGACGCTCTCCGACGACGCCATCCAGGTGCTCGCCGACGAGTTCGACAAGCAGATCGAGATCGTCCACGCCGCCGACGACGTCGAGGTCGAGCCCGAATACGAGGACGCCGATGAGGACCTGATCGAACGCCCGCCGGTGGTCACGATCATGGGCCACGTCGACCACGGCAAGACCTCGCTGCTGGACGCCATCCGCGAGACCGAGGTGGTCGCGGGCGAGGCCGGCGGCATCACCCAGCACATCGGCGCCTACCAGGTGCGCCACGCCGGCAAAGAGATCACGTTCCTCGATACACCGGGCCACGAGGCGTTCACCGCGATGCGCGCCCGTGGCGCCAAAGTCACCGACCTCGCGGTGATCGTGGTCGCCGCCGACGACGGCGTCAAGCCGCAGACCGAAGAGGCGATCGACCACGCCAAGGCGGCGGAAGTGCCGATCATCGTGGCCGTCAACAAGATCGACAAGGAGGGCGCACAGCCCGAGCGCGTGCGCACGGAGATGACCCAGCACGGGCTGCAGCCCTCGGAGTGGGGCGGCGACACCGAGTTCGTGGACGTCAGCGCCAAGACCCACGAGGGGCTGGACACGCTGCTGGAGACGATCCAGGTGGTCACCGACCTCGAGGAGCTGAAGGCCAACGCCGGCGCCGAGGCCTCGGGCGCCGTGATCGAGTCCAAGCTCGACCCCGGGCGCGGGCCGGTCGTGACGATCCTGATCCAGCGCGGCACGCTGCGGGTCGGAGATGCGCTGGTCGCCGGCGCGCACTTCGGGCGCGTGCGCGCGATGCACGACTTCACCGGCGTCAAGCTCAAGCGCGCGATGCCCGGACAGCCGGTCGAGGTGCTCGGCTTCGACGGCGTGCCCGAGGCCGGCGAGCACGTGCGCGTGGTCGAGAACGAGCGGCGAGCGCGCCAGCTCGCAGGCGAGCGCGCCAACCGCCTGAAGACCGAGGCGCTCGCACGGCGCTCCGGGCGCAAGGTCTCGCTCGAGGACGTCTTCAAGCTCGCCCAGGAGGGCACCGTCAAGGAGCTCGGGCTGGTCGTCAAGGCGGATGTCGCCGGGTCGCTCGAGGCGATCGAGGACGAGATCGCCAAGCTGCCTCAGCAGGAGGTCAAGGTCAACATCATCCACCGCGGCGTCGGTGGCATCAACGAGTCCGACGTGATGCTCGCATCCGCCTCCGAGGGTGTGATCCTGGCCTTCAACGTCCGCCCCGTCGGCGATGCGCGTCAGATCGCCGATCGCGAGGGCGTTGAGATCCGCTCCTACGCGGTCATCTACCGCGCGATCGAGGAGCTGCGCGCGGCGATGCAGGGGATGCTCGAGCCGGCCGAGGTCGAGACCCCGCTCGGGCAGGCCGAGGTGCGCCAGCTGTTCAAAGCCTCGCGCATCGGCACGATCGCAGGCTCGTTCGTCACCGAGGGCAAAGTTACGCGCGGCTCGCGGGTTCGCGTCGTACGCGAGGGCACCGTCATCTACGACACTACGATCGAGAGCCTGCGCCGCTTCAACGAGGACGCACGCGAGGTCGCAAGCGGCTTCGAGTGCGGGATCGTGCTCACGAACTTCCAAGATCTACACGAGGGCGACGTGCTCGAGACCTACGAGACCAGGCAGGTCGAGCGCGAGCTTTCTGTCTGATCGGCGAGCTCCGCGCGGGTTACCGCATACGGGTGATCTCGGCAGGTACGCGAGGCTCGGCGGGGAATTGGAGGGGTAGGATGCCAACTGGAAGGATGCGCCGGGTCGATGAGGCAATCCGGCAGGTGCTCGGCGATGCCGTGGCGGGGGACCTCAAGGATCCGCGAGTGGGATTTGTAACTGTGACCGATGTCAGAACCAGCCCAGATCTACGCCAGGCGCGCGTGTACGTGAGCGTTCTTGGCAGCGACGGCGGGCCATCTGAGCCGGATGAGCGCGAGGCCACGCTCGACGGCCTGCGCAGCGGCCACGGCTTCCTGCAGGCGCGGGTCGCCGGCGAGCTGCGGCTCAAGCGCACGCCCACGCTCGAGTTCTTCTACGACGACACCACCGACCGGGCGTTGCGCGTCGAGGAGCTGATCGCTGGGTCCCCGATTGAGCCCTCGGAAGGGAAGGTCCAGGGGGATGAGAACGAGTCGTGAGCCAGATCCCGTCCACTGAGGAGACACGTGAGCTGGTGCTCGCGCGGCTGCGCGAGGATCAGCGCTTCGTGCTGGCTGCCCACGAGAACCCCGACGGCGACGCGCTCGGCTCGCTGCTGGGCATGCATGGGCTGCTGCAGGCGCTCGGCAAGGACTCCGCGATCTTCATCTCACCCGACGATCTGCCGTTGCCGCGCGAGTACCGGTTCCTCTCGCTGGACGGCCTGATCCGGCTGCCGCCCGCGGACATCGCCGAGCGCACTGTGGTGTTCCTCGACTGCGGCAACATCGACCGCAACTCCGCGAGCGTGCTGCGCGACGGCGCGCACCTGTTGAACATCGACCACCACCACGACAACACCCGCTTCGGCACGCTCAACCACGTCGTGCCCGAGGCCTCCTGCACGGCCGAGATCGTCTGGGACCTGATGCATGGGCTCGACGTGCGCCCGACGCCGGCCGTCGCTGAGGCGCTGTACATCGGGCTGATCACCGACACCGGTCGCTTCATGTATGAGAACACCGGGCCGCGCGCGCACCTGATGGCGGCCGAGCTGATCGCATCGTCCCCGGAGGGGGAAGCGGGCGTCGACGTCGCCGGCGTCTACCGCAGGCTGTACGAGGGCGTGCCGCTGGGCAAGCTCACGCTGCTCGCGCTGGCGCTCTCGCAGCTGCAGCGCTTCGACGGCGGTGAGCTCGCGATCGCGACGCTCAGCGCTGAGGACTTCGACCGCGCCGACGCCGAGGACAGCTACTCCGAGGGCATCATCGATCAGCTGCGCGCGCTCGAGGGCACGAAGGTCGCGGTGCTGGTGCGCGAGCTCTCGAGCGGCGAGCGCAAGGGCCAGCACAAAATCTCCCTGCGCGCCACCGACGACGACGTCGACGTCTCGATCATCGCGCGCGCTCAAGGCGGCGGTGGGCACCGTCGCGCCGCCGGCTTCTCAACGACGCTCGACTCCGAAGAGCTGATCGCGTTCCTGCGCGAGGCGATCGCCGCGCAGCTGCACCCATCCTCTGACGGGCACGCGGCCGCCACGCTCGCCTGAGCGGTCCCGGCGGCGAGCGTGGGGCACGGGGGCGTTGATGGACGGCGTACTGCTGATAGACAAGCCCGCGGGCATGAGCTCCCACGACGTCGTGGCCGCCGTGCGCCGCTCGCTCGACGGTGTGCGCACCGGGCATGCGGGCACGCTCGACCCGTTCGCCACCGGGCTGCTGCTGGTGCTCGTGGGCAGGGCCACCAAGGCCCAGAGCGCGCTCATGCAGCTGCCCAAGCGCTACGAGACGATCGCACAGCTGGGCGCCACCTCCAGCACCGGCGACACCGAGGGTGAGATCACCAAGACCGGGTGCGTGCCGCCCGATCCGCCGGTGCTGCCCACCGGCGAGCTGCGCCAGCGCCCGCCGATGTACTCGGCCGTCAAGATCGGCGGCGAGCGCGCCTACAAGCGCGCCCGCCGCGGCGAGCAGTTCGAGATGCCCGAGCGGATCGTCACGGTCTCGCGCTTCGAGCAGCTCTGGCGCGATCCCGGCGCGCCGCCCGGCCTGCCTGCAGCGGGCGAGCTGCCGCGGGCTGGCTTCCTGATCGAGTGCGGCTCGGGGACCTATGTGCGCTCGCTGATCGCCGAGCTGAAGGACGCTTACTGCCTGCAGCTCAGGCGCACCGCGATCGGCCCGTTCGACGTGCGCGACGCCGTCGGCCCGCCGCAGCGGGGGCAGCCATGGCTGCGGCCGCCGCTGATCGCGCTCGATCAGGCGCTCGAGGCGATCTCCAAATAGGCTGTGCGGCCGTGAAGGTCACTCGCCTGCCCGACGTGGAGCGCGGAACCGGGCGCAGCGTGGCGGTGGGCACCTTCGACGGGGTGCACCTCGGCCACCGCGCTGTGATCGACGGCGCCGACAGCGTGCTCACGTTCGACCCGCATCCCGTGTCCGTCGTCGCTCCGCAGCACACGCCCAAGTTGCTGACCACGCTTGCGCGCAAGGCCGAGCTGGTCGCCGAACTCGGCGTGCAGGAGCTGATCGTGATCCCGTTCGACCGCGACTTCGCCGCCTGCTCGGCCGCCGAATTCATCGACAACGTGCTCGTCGGCGCGCTCGGCGCCAGGCAGGTCGCGATCGGCGAGAACTTCCGCTTCGGCCACAAGGCTCAGGGCGACCCCTCGCTGCTGGCTGCCGACCAGCGCTTCGACACGGTCGTGCACCCGCTGCTCGAGGTCGACGGCGAGATCGTCTCCTCGAGCCACATTCGCGGACTGCTGCTCGCCGGCGAGGTGGCAGAGGCCAACCGCCTGCTCGGGGCCAGCTTCGAGCTGAGCGGCGAGGTCGTGCACGGCGACGAACGCGGGCGCCAGCTCGGCTTCCCGACCGCCAACCTAGTTCCCGACGAGGCGCTCGCGTGCCCTGGTCACGGCGTGTATGCGTGCGTGGCTGAGAGCCAGCTGATCGGCAGCCGCCCCGCCGCCGTGAGCATCGGCGTGCGACCCACCTTCCAAACCGGCCGCGGCGAGCTGATCGAGGCGTTCGTGCTCGACTTCGAGGGCGATCTCTACGCCAGCCAGCTGCGCCTGCGCTTCCTCGCGCGCCTGCGTGGCGAGCGGCGCTTCGAGGATCCGCAGGCGCTGATCGAGCAGATGCATCGCGACGTGCAGCGCACGCGCGAGATCGTCGCTTAGCGGCTGTCAGCGCTCGGCTGAGCGCGCGGCGTCTGCTACGGTGCCGCGGATGGCTGCCATCACATCAGAGCGCAAGCGCGAGCTCGCCGCCAAGTTCGGCTCGGGCGAGCAGGACATGGGCAACACCAAGGTCCAGGTCGCGCTGCTGACCGAGCGCATCAACCATCTGACCGAGCACCTGCGCGCGCAGGGCAAAGACCACAGCTCCCGTCGCGGGCTGTTGATGCTCGTCGGCAAACGCCGGCGCTTCCTGGACTACCTGCAGCGGCGCGACCTCGAGGGCTACAGAGCTCTCATCAAAGAGCTCGGTCTTCGCAAGTAGCGCTGGTAGGGCGATGAGCGTCATCGCTGCAGGCACGCCCGCGCCGAGCTTCACGCTCGCCCGCGCCGACGGCGAGAGCTTCACCGAGCAGGACCTGCAGGGGCGTACCTCGGTGCTCGTCTTCTACCCGTTCGCGTTCAGCCCCGTGTGCACCGACCAGCTGTGGCTGTACGAGGGCCTTCGCGCCGAGCTCGCCGATCGCGGGGATGCCCTCTACGGCGTCTCCTGCGACTCCACCTGGGCGCAGAGCGCGTTCAAGGAGAAGCTCGGTGTCGGCAGTGAGCAGCTCTCGGACTTCGAGCCCAAGGGCGCCGCCAGCGCGGCCTTCGGCGTGCTGCACCCCGGCGGCTTCTCGCAGCGGGCGCTGGTGATCACCGGCCCCGACGGCGTCGTGCGCTGGAGCTTTGAGGCGGGCTCGCCGGGCGAGCTGCCCAGCGTCGAGCTGCTGCGCGACGGGCTCGCCGCAGCCGCCGGCGCCTAGCCAGGCCCGCGATCGCAGTCCGCTAAGCTCCGTCCGTTCGGGAAAAGAGAAAAAGAGAAACGGACCGCCGACCGACGGGCGGAACAGGAAGGCAGTGAATATGAGTAGTGATGCCGTTACACGGGTCTCCGTGGAGATCGCTGGTAGCGAGATCTCGTTTGAGACCGGCAGGATGGCCAAGCAGGCCTCCGGTGCAGTGGTCGTCCGCCAGGGCGACACGATGGTGCTCGCGACAGCCGTCGCCGGCTCCCTGCGTGACGTCGACTTCCTCCCGCTGACGGTGGACGTCGAGGAACGCATGTACGCGGCTGGGAAAATCCCCGGCTCGTTCTTCAAGCGTGAGGGTCGCCCCGGCGAGAAGGGCACGCTGACCGCGCGCATGATCGACCGCCCGATTCGTCCGCTGTTCCCCAAGGACTGGCGCTATGACACGCAGCTCGTGGCGATCCCGCTCTCGATCGACCACGTGCACCCGTATGACATCCTCGCGATGAACGGCGCGTCCGCCGCGCTGATGATCTCCGACATCCCGCTGCCGACCCCCGTCGGCGCGGTGCGCATCGGCAAGATCGACGGCAACTTCGTCGTCAACCCGCCGGAGGAGGACCTGCTTGCGGATGCCGAGAACAGCTCGGACCTCGACCTGATCGTCGCGGGCACCGAGGAGGCCATCCTGATGGTCGAGGCGGGCGCCAACGAGATCCCCGAGGCCGAGATCCTCGACGCGCTGGACATCGCCCACGCGGCGATCAAGAAGCTGTGTGCGCTGCAGCGTGACCTGGCCGCCAAAGTCGGCAAGCAGAAGAAAGTCTTCGAGGCGATCAAAGTCGACCCGGCGGTGCTCGACGCGATCCGCGCCTCACACGGCGCAGCCCTGGAGCAGGCCACACAGGTCGAGGACAAGCTCGAGCGCCAGGACGCGACCAAGGCCGTCGAGGCCGCGATCCTCGAGCAGCACGCTCCAGCAGCGCCGGAGGGTGCCTCAGAGGAGCAGCTGGTTGCAGCCAAGGAGCGCCGCGCGGCGGTCCAGCTCGCGTTCGACAAGCTCGAGAAGTCGATCATCCGCGAGCGCATCGCGGTGCACAAGAAGCGCCCCGACGGGCGCTCGGAGAACGAGATCCGCGACATCTCGATCGAAGTCGGCGTCACGCCGCGCACGCACGGCTCAGCGCTGTTCACGCGTGGTCAGACGCAGGCCCTGAGCGTCGTCGCGATGGGCACGCTCAAGGAGGAGATGCGCATCGACACGCTCGGCCTCGAGACCAAAAAGTACTACTGGCACCACTACAACTTCCCGCCGTTCTCGGTCGGGGAGGCGGGTCGCATGGGCGGCGTCAAGCGTCGTGACATCGGTCACGGGGCGCTCGCCGAGCGCGCGCTCGCGCCGATGGTGCCCTCGATCGAGGACTTCCCGTACTCGATCCGCGTGGTCTCCGACATCCTCGAGTCAAACGGCTCCTCCTCGATGGCCTCGGTGTGCGGCTCTTCGCTGTCGCTGATGGACGCCGGGGTGCCGATCAAGCGTCCCGTCGCTGGAATCGCGATGGGCCTGATCAAAGAGGGCGATGACTACATCGTGCTGACCGACATCGCCGGCGTCGAGGACCACCTCGGCGACATGGACTTCAAGGTCGCCGGCACCGAGCGTGGCATCACCGCGCTGCAGATGGACATCAAGATCACGGGCGTCACCTTCGACATCCTGCGCGACGCGCTCGCACAGGCCAAAGAGGCACGCACGTTCATCCTCGGCAAGATGGCCGACGTGATCAAGACCCCGCGCGAGCAGCTCTCGCTGTACGCGCCGCGGATCCAGACGATCCAGATCGACCCCTCGCAGATCGGGCTTCTGATCGGCAAGGGCGGCGAAACCATCCGCGGGCTCTCGGATGAGTTCGAATCGCAGATCGACGTCAACGACGACGGTCAGGTGCTGATCTACTCCGCCAACGGCGAGCTCGGCGACGCGCTCGTGGAGCGCGTGCGGATGATGATGAAGGAGGTCGAGGTCGGCGATGAATACGTCGGCAAGGTCGTCAAGACGACCACCTTCGGAGCGTTCATCGAGCTCGCCAAGGGCACCGATGGTCTGCTGCACATCTCCAACGTCTCGCCGGGTCAGCGCGTCGACAGCGTCGAGGACGTGCTCAACAAGGGCGATGAGGTCAACGTGCGCGTGGTCGAGGTCGACCGCGAGCGCGGCCGCATCGGCCTGCGCCTCAGCGAGGACCCGGACATCGCCGGCAAGTCCGTCGAGGAGCTCGCCGGCGTCGGCACCGGCGGCGGTGGCGGCGGTGGCAACCGCGGACCGCGCGAGGGCGGGCGGCCGTCCAGCAACGGTCGTGAGCGCTCGGACCGTGGCCGTCGTCGTGAGGGCGAGCGCGGCTCCGGCCGTCCGCGCCACGGCAGCGATTGACCGCAGAGCGCTCGGGCGTGAGCGACGAGCATCGAATAACCACGCTTGACTCAGGCGTGAGAGTTGTCACCGAACGCGTGCCCAGCGTGCGTTCGGTGGCACTCGGGTTCTGGATCGCCACCGGCTCGGTCGCCGAGCACGAGGACCAGGCCGGCATCTCGCACCTGCTCGAGCACATGCTGTTCCGCGGCACCGAGCGCTACGGCTCGCAGGAGATCGACGAGATCTTCGACGCGATGGGCGCGGAGATCAACGCGGGCACCGACAAGGAAGCGACGTCGCTCTACACGCGGGTGCTCGATCGCCATCTCGAGCACGCCTTCGAAGTGATGAGCGACATGATCTGGCAGCCGCGCTTCGGCGAGCTGGAGGCCGAGCGCGAGGTCGTGCTCGAGGAGATCGCGATGTACGAAGACGATCCCCAGGACCGCGTCTTCGACGTGCTCGGCAAAGCGATCTTCGGCACCCATCCGCTCGGGCGCGCGGTGATCGGCACCGCCGACGTCGTCGGCTCGGTCACGCGCGAGCAGCTCGCGGCCTTCCACGCCGAGCGCTACCTCCCCGGCAGCATCGTGATCGCGGCCGCCGGCTCGGTCGATCATGACGCGCTCGTGGCGCTGGCCGAGCGCTATGCGCCGCGCGGGCCCGCCGGCAACGGGCACTCCCCCGAGGCCACGCTGAGCGCAGCCGCGACCGCTGCCGCTGTCATACCCGACTTCACGCCGCGCGCGCAGTTCCTGCAGAAAGACACCGAGCAGTACCACGTGTGCGTCGGCGGCGCCGGCCTTGGCCGCGCGGATGAGCGGCGCTTTGCGCTGCGCGTGCTCGAAGGCGTGCTCGGCGGGACATCCTCCTCGCGGCTGTTCCAGGAGGTGCGCGAGCGCCGCGGCCTGGCCTACTCGGTCTTCACCTTCTCCAACCTCTACGCCCACACCGGCGAGGTCGGGCTGTACGTCGGCACGCGGCCGGACAACATCAGAGAGGCGCTGGCCGTGGTCGCGGCCGAGCTCGAGCGCTGCGTCGAGGACCCCGCCACCAAGGAGGAGCTCGTGCGCTCGCGCGAGAACCTCAAGGGCCGCGTGGTGCTCGGCATGGAGTCCACGGGCGCTCGCATGAGCCGCCTCGGCGCCTCGCTGCTGAACGAGATGCCGATCCTGTCGGTCAACGAGATGATCGAGCGGATCGACTCGGTTGAGATCGACGCGGTGCGCGCGCTCGCCGGTGAGCTGTTCGTTCCCGGCGGCCTGTCGGTCGCCGGCGTCGGGCCCGCCGAGAGCGAGTTCCTGGCGGCGATCGAGCCGCTCGGCGCCGCAACGGGCGCGCCGGGCTCCGCGGGATGATCCGCGTAGCCGTCGCCGGCGCCGCCGGGCGCATGGGCCAGACGGTGTGCGAGGCGGTGCTCGGCGCCGAGGACATGGAGCTCGTGGGTCGTGCCGACCCGCTGCTGGGAACCACGCTCGCGGACGCGCTCGCCGACGCCGAGGTCGTGGTCGACTTCACCCAGCCCGACACCGCGCTCGAGAACGCGCTGGCCTGCGTGCGCGCCGGCGTGCACGTCGTGATCGGGACCACCGGCTTCGATCCCGCGCCGCTGCAGCAGCTCGACGCGAGTGGGGGAGCGGGCTCTGCGAAGGTGCTGATCGCCCCCAACTTCGCGATCGGGGCGCTATTGATGATGCGTTTCGCCGCGGAGGCCGCGCGGCACATGCAGAAGGCCGAGATCATCGAGCTGCACCACGACGGCAAGATCGACGCGCCGAGCGGAACCGCGGCGCGCACCGCGCAGCTGATGGCTGAGGCGAGCGGCGGTGAGCCGCCGCCGATCCACTCGGTGCGACTGCCAGGGCTCGTCGCCCACCAGGAAGTGATCCTCGGCGATCTCGCGCAGACGCTCACGATCCGCCACGACACGATCGGCCGCGAGTCGTTCATGCCGGGCGTGCTGCTGGCCATCCGCCGCGTCGGCACGCTCGAGCACTCGCCGACGATCGGGCTCGAGAGCCTGCTGTTCTGAATCTCGATGCGCGTGAGATACTGAGTCCGATGAGTGAGCTAGGCACAATCCTGACGGCGATCGTCACCCCCTTCGACGAGGATCTGCGGGTCAACGAGGAGTCGTTCGTCGCGCTCATGCAGCATCTGGCCGAGAACGGCTCGGACGGGTTCGTGGTGGCCGGGACGACCGGCGAGGCCTCGACGATGACCGGCGAGGAGCAGCTTGGCCTGATCGAGCTCGCGGTCGCCGAGCGCCCGGCGGGCAAGACGATCGTCGCCGGCACCGGCACCAACGACACGCGCCAGGCGGTGCACCTGACCAGGCGCGCAACCGAACTTGGGGTCGACGCGACGCTGTCGGTGACGCCGTACTACAACCGGCCCAGCCGCCTCGGCCTGCGCCGCCACTACGAAGCCGTGGCGGCGGCCACCGACAAACCGGTGCTGCTGTACAACATCCCCGCGCGGACGGGCACGAACATGCCGCCCGACCTGCTCGCCGAGCTCGCCCAGATCGACGGGATCGAGGGCGTCAAGCAGGCCAACGCCGAGGAGCTGGGGCCGATCGACGGGCTGGCGCTGTATGCCGGCGATGACGCGACGTTCGCGCGCACGCTCGACATCGGCGGCGCCGGCGGCATCACCGTCGCCAGTCACATCGTCGGCAACGAGATGCGCCGGATGGTCGATGAGCCGGAGCGTCGGGCGGAGATCGACGCGTCGCTGCGCGACGTCTACAGCACGCTGTTCATGACCGCCAGCCCGACTCCCACGAAGGCTGCGCTGAACCTGCTCGGACACAACGTCGGCGGCCTGCGCCTGCCGCTGGTCGAAGCCACCGACGAGGAGACCGAAGTCGTGCGGGCGATGCTCGAACGCCACGGTCTGCTGACGAGCGCCCACGCGTGAGCTCAAAGCTGCGCGTCCTGCCCCTCGGAGGGCTAGGTGAGATAGGCAAGAACATGACGGTCGTGGAGTACGACGACCGGATCATGGTCGTCGACGTCGGCCTGCGCTTCCCGACGCCGGAGATGGTCGGGATCGACCTGGTGCTGCCCGACTTCTCCTACCTGCGCGAGCGCGCCAAGGAGATCGAGGCGATCGTCGTCACACACGGCCATGAGGACCACCTCGGGGCGCTGCCGTGGGTGCTGCGCGAGCTCGGTCAGCATGCTGCCCTGCCGCCGGTGTACGGCGGCGCGCTGACGGTCGCGATGGCGCGCTCCAAGTTGGACGAGCACAAGCTGCGCGACGTCGAGCTCAACGAGATCGATCCGGGCGAAAGCCTCGACCTGGGACCGTTCTCGCTCGAGCTCGTGCACATGACCCACTCGATCCCCGACTCGAGCGCCGTCGCGCTCGGCACCGATCTCGGCATGGTGCTGATCACCGGCGACTACAAGTTCGATCAGACACCGGTCGACGGTCCGCCCGCGGACGTCTCGCGCCTGGCCGAGCTCGGCCGTGAGGGCGTGCTGCTGCTGTGTGGAGACTCGACCAACGTCGATCGCCCCGGCTTCTCGCCGTCGGAGTCGGTCGTCGGCCCGCACCTGGAGGAGGTGTTCGCACGCTGCGAGGGGCGGATCGTGGTGACGAGCTTCGCCTCCAACATCCACCGCGTCCAGCAGGTCGTAGACGCCGCCTATGCGCTCGACCGCAAGGTCGCGCTGGTCGGGCGCTCGATGCGCAAGAACGTCGGCATCGGGCGCACACTGGGGCACATCGAGATCCCGGACGGCATGCTCGTGGGGCCGCGCGAGATCGCCGACTTCCCCGACGAGCGCGTCGTGATCATCTCCACCGGCTCCCAGGGCGAGCCGCTCTCGGCGCTGCGCCGGATGGCCTACCGCGACCACCCGCAGGTCGAGCTGAAGGCCGGCGACACGGTCGTGTTCTCGGCCACGCCGGTTCCGGGCAACGAGCGCGCCGTCAACGAGACGATCGACCGCCTCTACCACATCGGCTGCGACGTGATCACCCCGCGCGAGGCGCCCGTGCACGCCTCCGGGCACGGCTACGCCGAGGAGGTCAAGCTGATGCTCAACCTCGTCAAGCCGCGCTACGTGATGCCCTTTCACGGCGACTTCAAGCGCCTGCGCCTGCACGCGCAGCTGGCCGAGGCCGTCGGCGTGGCGCCGCGCGACATCTTCCAGGGCGACAACGGGCTGCCGCTGGAGATCGACGAGCGCGGCGCGCGCTTTGGCACGCGAGAGCAGGCCGGCATGATCTTCGTCGACGGCGTGGAGATCGGCGAGCTCGCCGACGCGGCGCTGCGCGACCGGCGGATGCTCTCAGCCGACGGCATCTTCATCGTCGTCGTCACGATCGCCGAGCAGGACGGCAGCTCGGTTGCCGATCCAGAGGTGATCTTCCGTGGCGTCCCGTTCCTCGACCAGGCCGACGAGCTGATCGAGGAGATCCGCCTGACCGTCGAGCGCTCCCTGAGCCGTGCCGCCGGCGAGCAGATCAGGGAGGTGGATCTTCTGCAGCAGGTGCTGCACGACGACCTCGCGAAGCTAGTCTATGACCGTCTCAAGCGCCGGCCGATGGTCCTGCCGGTCGTCGTCGAGGTCTGAGTAGGCGGGCAGCGCCACGACGAAGCGCGCGCCGCTGCTGCCTTGCTGTGAGGGCTCGAGCGCGACGCTCCCGCCATGAGAGACGGCCACCGCCTGGACGATCGCGAGGCCCAGCCCGGATGAGCCGCCGCGGTCGCCCGCGCCGCGGACGAAACGCTCGAACAGGGTCGGCGCGAGCGCGGGGGGGACACCAGGACCGTCATCTTCGACGATCAGCTGCACCTTGGCGTCCGGCGTGGTCAGCACCGACACGCGGATCGCCGTGCCGGCGGGGGTGTGGCGCAACGCGTTCTCCAGCAGGTTGATCGTCATGCGGTGCAGCTCGTCGTGGGAGCCCACGACCTTGGCGGGGTTGATGTCCAGCGAGATCTCGTGGTCGGCGCTGACCGGCCCCAGCTCGCCGGCTGCCTCGATCACGATCTGCGCGAGGTCGCACGGCGCGCGAGCGACCGGGCGCGCGGCGTCGGTGCGCGCCAGCAGCAGCAGGTCGGCGACCAGCCTGCGCATCCGCTGGGAGGAGCGCAGTGCCGAGCGCGCAGCATCGCCTTGATCGTCGTCCAGGGACTCGGCGAGCAGCTCGAGGTTGGCGAGCACGCTCGTCAGCGGCGTGCGCAGCTCGTGCGAGGCATCGGCGACGAACTGGCGCTGGCGCGTGAGCATTGCCTCCGTCTCGCTACGTGCCGCGTCGAGCTCGTGGAGCATGCTCTCGAGCGTGCGCGCGAGCTCTGCGACCTCGTCGTCGGCCTGCGGCTGGGGGACGCCGCGCGAAGGATCGCGTGTGCGCGCGATCTCCGCGGCGGTGGCGGTGAGCGCGGCGATCGGGGCCATCGCGCGCCGGGCGATCGCCATCCCCGCGGCCAGCGCCATCAGGCTCCCGGCGAGCACCCCGAGCACGAGGAACAGCTCGACGCGCTTGACGGTCGCCTCCGTCGCGGCGACGCCCTGCCCATACTGAAGTTCGACCTCGCCGATCGGCTCCCCATCTTCGGTGACCTCCGCCCGGCGGCTGACGACACGGTAGCCGTTGACGTTGGCGGCGGTGCGCGACGGGTGACCGAGTGACGGGGCGTGCGCGGGCTCCTGCGCTACTACGGTGCCGTCGAGCGCGAGGATCCTGATCACCGCATCGTCGGCGCGGTTGGCGAAGTAGCTCAGCGAGGGGGCGGTCCTGAGTTCGACCGCGCCGCTGGTCGGGTTCAGCACCCGCTCGATGCCCAGCTCGGCATCGAGCCGTTCGGCGGTCTCGAGCACCTGCCGGTTGAAGTCCGAGCGGATGCGATGCACCGTCAGCCCCCCGATCGCGATCGCGAAGCCGCACAGGATCACGAACGTCAAGAGCGCCGAGACGCCGGCGAGGCGCACGCGGATCGGCAGCCGGTCGAAGCTGGCGGAGATGCGGGTGCTGGCGCGCGCCAGCACCGCCGGGGGCCTAGGCGCGGAGGACGTAGCCGGCTCCCCTGATCGTGTGCAGGAGGCGCGGATCGCCGTCGGCCTCGAGCTTGCGGCGCAGGTTGGAGACGAACACCTCGATGGTGTTGGTGGTCGAGAACGGGTCATAGCCCCACACCTCGTCGAGCAGGCGCTGGCGGGAGATCACGATGCGCTCGTTGCGCATCAGGTACTCGAGCAGCTCGAACTCGCGCTGGGTCAGCTCGATCGTGCGCTCGCCGCGGAGCACCTCGTGCGTGTCGACGTTCAGCGACAGATCGCCGACGCGCAGTGGGGCCGAGCCGCGTGGGGGGCGCCGGCGCAGCAGCGCGCGCATGCGCGCGAGCAGCTCCTGGCGCTCGAACGGCTTGACCAGGTAGTCATCCGCACCCGCGTCCAATCCCTCGACGCGCGACTCCAGCGCGTCGCGCGCCGTCAGGATCAGGATCGGCACATCGTCGTCGGCGCGCAGCTCGCGGGCGACCTCCAGGCCGTCGATCTCGGGCAGACCGAGATCGAGGATCACCAGGTCGGGTGCGAAGGAGTGTCCCTGCTCGAGCGCCGCGCGCCCGTCGGCAGCGGTCCTCACTTCGTAGCCCTCCATGCGCAGCGAGCGCTGCAGGGCTTGGGCGATGTCCTCGTCGTCCTCTACCACAAGGACGCGCGGTGCACGGGAGAAGTCGTTCATGGTCTTTATGTAAGTAGCCGCGTGTAAAGCGATGGTAAGGCTCACAGGCAGGTTCTGGGCTGCCGGTGTCGAAGTTGCGCGGGATGGCTGGAACACGCAAACGCGCCTCTCCGCGCTCCTCCACCGCGCGGCGCAGGCCGCCGGCGCGCGCTCGCACGCGCAAGAAGAGCCGTCGCAGCCCTACTGCGGGTCGCGGATCGCTGCTCGCGGGCGGGCTGCCACGGCTGCCCGAGCTCGACCAGCGCCAGCGCGACGTGCTTGGCCTCGCGCTCGTGGCGGCCGGTGTGTTCATGGGCTTCGTGCTGTACGGCGGCTGGAACGGCGGTCATGCCGGCCACGGCCTGGCGGTCGCGCTCGGCTGGATGCTCGGGCGCGCGCGCGTGCTCGCGCCGGTGACGCTCGTCGTCGGCGGTAGCGCGCTGTTGCTGCGCCCGGTGCTGCCCGCGCTGCGTCCGCTGCGCACCGGCGGGTTGTGCGTGTTCGCGGCGGTCACGCTCGCGCTCGCGGCCGGCATGGTCGGGCTCAGCTCCGCGCCTGTGGCCGGCGCGCACGTGTGGGGCTCGGCGCACCTGCAGAGCCACGGCGGCGTGGCCGGCGAGGCCCTCTACCAACTCACCCACAGGCTTGTGCAGGACGTCGGCGTCGACATCCTCGTGGTCTTCCTGCTGATCACTGGCGTGATCCTGTTGACGGGAGCGTCGATCGCGAGCGTGATCCGCGCGACCGGCAGCGGCGTCGTCGACACCACGCGCATGGTGCGCCGGCTCAGCGAGCGCGAGGTGCCCGCGCGCAGCGCTCGCACGCGCGCGCCGAGCGCGGCCGCCTTCGAGGAGGAGCCCGAGCCGCTGGACCTGACGCCGCCGGAGCCGTCCGCGCGCGAGCTGATCGTGCGCGCCACGCACGTCGAGGCGCCACCGCACGACTGGCGCGACGAGGAAGATCCAGCGGAGGATGAGGCACCCGACCCGGTCGATCTCGCGGCGGAGGCGGACGCGCACGCCGATGAAGCGGTCGGCGAGGAGGAGCAGATCGCGGGGGTGGCCCACGCCGACCCGGGCGAGCTGGGTCCTCAGCAGCTGACACCGCAGGGCAGGCTCAGGGGATCGGTGACCGACGACCCAGACTTCGTCTGGCAGCTGCCCGAGGCCGCCTCGCTGCTCACGCGCTCGAGCGCCGAGCATCTGCGTCCCGACACCGCCGGGCAGGAGCGGATCGCGACCAACCTGGTCGAGGCGCTCGGCCACTTCGGCGTGCAGGCGAAGGTCATCGGCACCGTCGCCGGCCCGCACATCACCCGCTATGAGCTGCGCTTGGCGCCGGGCACCAAGGTCGGCAAGGTGGCGCAGCTGAAGGACGACCTCGCCTACGCGCTCGCCGCCACCGACATCCGCATCCTCGCGCCGATCCCCGGCAAGCAGGCGGTCGGCGTCGAGGTGCCCAACGTCCACCGGCGCATCGTCAGGCTCGGCGACGTCTTCCAGGCGGCGCCCAAGGACTGGTCGCCGCTGACGGTGTGGCTCGGCAAGGACGTCGCCGGCAAGGCGATCGGCGCCGACCTCGCCAAGATGCCGCACATCCTCGTCGCGGGCACCACCGGCGCGGGCAAGTCCGGTGCGATCAACGCGATGCTCTCGAGCGTGCTGCTGCGCGCCACGCCGCATGAGGTGCGCCTCGTGCTGGTCGACCCCAAGCAGGTGGAGCTCAACCACTACGAGTCGATCCCGCATCTGCTGACGCCCGTGATCACGAGCCCGCGGATGGCCGCCAACGCGCTGCAGAACCTCGTCAAGGAGATGGAGCAGCGCTACGGGATCATGTCGCTGGCGCGCACGCGCAGCCTGGTCGAGCTCAACAAGGCGCGCGCCAAGCGCGACGAAGCGCCGCTGCCCTACATCCTCTGCGTGATCGACGAGCTCGCGGACCTGATGATGGTCGCGCCGGCCGACGTCGAGGACTCGATCATCCGCCTCGCGCAGAAGGCGCGCGCAGTGGGCATCCACCTGGTGCTGGCGACGCAGAGCCCGCGCGTGGACGTGATCACCGGGATGATCAAGGCCAACGTCCCCTCGCGCATCGCCTTCGCCGTCTCCTCGCAGACGGACTCGCGCGTGATCCTCGACCAGAACGGCGCCGAGTCGCTGCTCGGGCAGGGCGACATGCTGTTCAGCCCCGTCGGCAGCTCGCGCCTGCAGCGCATCCAGGGGGCCTACATCGACGAGGCGCAGATCGCCAAGCTCACGGAGATGTGGCGCCGCCAGGGCGAGCCGGAGCTGCGCGAAGAGCTGCTCGAGGAGGTCGAGCCGGAGGTGCCGGAGGGCGCGCCCGACGAGTTCGACCCCGATGAGGATCCGCTGCTCACCGACGCGATCCGCCTCGTCGCAGAAATGCAGACGGCGTCCACCTCGATGCTGCAGCGCCGGCTGCGCCTGGGCTACACGCGTGCCGGGCGGATGATCGACATGCTCGAGCGCCGGGGCGTGATCTCGGGCTATGAAGGCTCCAAGCCACGGCAGGTTCTGATCACCGAGGCCGAGCTGCCGCGGGTGCTCGCCGGATTGGAATCCACACCCGCACAGTCAGCAACGTCCGTCAGCGACTAGCCTCTTGCCGTAATGCCCGAGATCGGAGCAACGCTACGCGAGGCGCGTATGCGCGCTCGCATCGACGTGTCGGAGATCGAGGCCAAGACCAAGATCCGCGCGAAGTACCTGCGCGCCCTGGAGAACGAAGAGTGGGGTCTGCTGCCGGGGCCGACGTTCGTCAAGAGCTTCCTGCGCACATATGCCCAGGCGCTCGAGCTGGACGACAAGGCGCTGGTCGAGGAGTACCGCCGCCACCACGAGCGCCCGAGCGAGGCGATGCTCGAGCCGATCGTCTCGACGCCGCAGAGCAAAAGGGGCGGCTCGCGCGGGCGCGGCGGCAAGGGCAGCGGCCCGTCGCGCGGCTACATGATCGCGGTGGGCGCGATCGGCGTGGTGATCGTGGTGCTGATCGCGCTGCTCGTCAGTGGCGGCGGCGGCTCCTCGAAAACCCCGAGCACGGTGACGACGACCGCCACCAAGCAGCACTCATCCGCGAGCAAGCACAGCCACACCGGGGCCGTGGCTGGCGGGCGCCCGGCCTCGACCTCGCAGGTGTCGCTGTCGCTGCGACCGACCGCGGTGGTGTACGTGTGCCTGATCGGCGACGACGGGCGCAAGCTGATCCCCGGGCTCGAGCTGCAGCCGGGTGAAACCACCACGACCTACAAAGCACGGCGCTTTGAGATCACATTGGGCAACAGCTCCGTGAAGATGTTCGTCGATGGCATACCGCGGACCGTGGCGCCCTCCAGCCAGGCGATCGGCTACTCGATCACGAAGGCGTACGGTCGCCGGCCACTGACGGCCAGCCAGCTGCCGGCGTGCACGTGAGCACGAGCGAGCGCGGCTCGAGCACGGTACGCGCCGGCATCGTCGTGACCGGCACCGAGGTGCTGACGGGCAGGGTCAGCGACCGCAACGGGCCGTGGCTGGCCGAACGACTGCGCGAGCTGGGGGTCGATCTCGCTTACACGACGATCGTGGGCGACCGTCCACAGGACATGCGCGCGGCGCTCGAGTTCATGGCCGCGCGGGGCATCGACGTGATCCTCACCAGCGGCGGGCTCGGGCCGACCGCGGATGACATGACAGCGCAGGTCGTGGGCGAGTTCCAGGGTCGCGAGATGGTGCTCGACGAGGCGCTGTCCGAGCGGATCGCGCGGATCGTGGCGCCGCTGATGAAACGCTGGCCGAACATCGACCCCGAGGCGATCGCCGAGGCCAACCGCAAGCAGGCGACGATCCCGCTCGGCGCAACCGTGCTCGAGCCGGTCGGCACGGCGCCGGGCTTGGTGGTGGCGCCCGCCGCCGGCGAGTCCGCGCCGGCGCATGCAGCGACCGTCGTCGTGCTGCCCGGCCCGCCGCGTGAGCTGCAGCCGATGTGGGCACAGGCACTCGAGAGCGAGTCGCTGCGCGTCGCAATCGCGGGCGCGACCGTGTATCGCCAGCACACGCTGCGCCTGTTCGGGATCCCCGAGTCGGAGATCGCAGAGACGCTGCGCATCGCCGAGCGCGAGGGCGTGCAGCTGGGAGAGCTCGAGGTCACAACCTGCCTGAAACGAGGCGAGGTCGAGATCGTGACCCGCTATGAGCCCAATGCGCAGGAGACCTATGACGCGTTCGTGCGCGTGGTCGAGGCCCGCCACGCGGACACGCTGTTCTCGCGCGACGGCAGCACCGTGGATCAGCAGGTCGCGGCGCTGCTGCGGGGTTCGCGACCGCCGCGCACGATCGCGACGGCCGAGTCGTGCACGGGCGGGCTGCTGGCGGCGCGGCTGACCGAGCTGGCGGGCGCCTCGGACCACTTCAAGGGGGCGATCGTCGCTTACTCGAACGAGGTGAAGGTGTCCGAGGCCGGCGTGCCGCTCGAGCTGATCGAGACCCACGGCGCGGTCTCGGCGGAGGTCGCGCTGGCGCTGGCCGAAGGGGCGCGCGACCGCCTCGGCGCAGACGTCGGCGTCGGCGTCACGGGCGTGGCGGGACCCGGTGGCGGCACCGAGGAGAAGCCGGTGGGGCTGGTGTGGCTGAGCGTCGCGCTGCGCGCGGGCGAGCCGCTGACACGCTCGGTCAACCTGCCCGGCGGCCGAGCCGACGTGCGCGACCGTGCGACGACGGTGGCGCTGCACCTGGTGCGCCGGGCGCTCAGCGATTCCTGAGCGTCAGGCTCGCGCGGGCGGCTGTTGTACGGCGGCGCGAGCGGGCGATAGCATCGTCTGGCGCGATGTCACGCGGTGCCACAGCGAGGCTGTTCGTGGCGGTCGATCCGCCGGCCTCGACGAGCGAGCAGCTCGTCGAGTGGGCGCATGGCGTGGCCGCCTCGGCGCGCGCTGGGGGCAGCCCACGCTCATCGCTGCGGCTGCTGGATGCGGACTCGCTGCATCTGACGCTGTGCTTCCTGGGCAGCCGCCCGGTGGGCGAGATCGACGCGCTGGCCGCGGCGCTCGCTCCCCATGCCGAGCAGTCCTGCGAGCTGTCGGTGGGCGCGCCGCTGTGGCTGCCGCCGCGGCGCCCGCATGCGCTGGCGGTGGAGGTCCACGACCACGACGGAGAGCTGCAGCGCATCCACGAGCGGGTGCAGGCGGCGCTCTGCGGCGCGAGCGCCTGGCGGCCCGAGCGCCGTCGCTTCCGGCCGCACATCACGCTCGCCCGCGTGCGCCGTTCCGAGCGCTCTACGCGCGAGCAGCCGCTGCCGGCCACGCCGTGGCTGAGCTTCCAGCCTCAGGCGATCGTGCTCTACCGCTCCTGGCTCACGCCCGCCGGCGCAAGCTATGAGGCGCTCGCGAGCAGCGAGCTCGCTGTGGCCGGGCGCTGAGCGCCTGCCGGGCCTGTCAGCTTTCGGCTTCGCAGACGAAGCTAGAGCTGTCGCTCGCGGAGGCTTCGCAGCCCTGTTCGCCCGAGCCGGAGCTGACGCCGGTGCATTCGAGGCCTTCTTCTTCGCATTCGGCTTCGGTCGAGCCGGGTTCGCTTTCGGTGAGCACCGGGCACAGCAGGCTTTTGCCGTTGCGCGACGCGGTCGGGGTGGCGCCGCTTTCACAGGCCGGTTCGGAGCCGTCGCTGCAGGAGAAGCTGCCGGCGCTCGTGCGCGCGGGAACGTTGCCGTCTTCGCACACCGCGGCGACCGTCGCCGGCGGGGCGGGCGAGCCCTTCGAGGTCTTCTTGGTGGTCGTGTGCTTGGCGTGGCTCTTGGCCTTGCGCTTGTGCGATGAGCGCGTGCACGCACGTGTTGCGTGCTTGGCCTTCGCGTGGGTAGCGCTCGAGCAGGCGGGCTTGCGCGTCTGCGCGAGCCCCTGCGCGGGGCCGATCAGCGCCGCGACGAGCGCGCCCAGCGTGAGCAGGACGGTCACGGCCAGGGTCAGGCGTCGGGCGGGTGCGCGATCGGTCAAGGTGGGAGGGGGTGGCAATCGGATGACTGACTGGTCTGCCTATCGTCGAGGGCCGCCGCCAGCGCAAGCGGGAGGCCCGCGTGTGGACGAAGTGGTGGACGCAACGGCCCGCAAATGGGCGCCGAGCACCGCCCTGGGGAGAGGGGCGCATACGAACAACTGTTCCGTCCGGAGCGCTCTCTAGCTTTGTCGGTCCATTTCGAACCGGAGGAGTTAGACCATGCCCGTGACCGACCAGGAGAAGGCCGCCAAGGCGCGCGACGCCGCCCTTCAGGGCGCGCTCACGCAGATCGAGCGAGAGTTTGGCAAGGGCACGGTCATGCGCATGGGCGACGAGGGCGCTCAGGTGCGCTGCGACGCGATCCCCACGGGAGCGCTGTCGCTCGATCTCGCGCTCGGGATCGGCGGCGTGCCGCGGGGGCGGATCGTCGAGGTGTTCGGCCCGGAGTCATCGGGTAAGACGACGATGATCTACCACGTGCTCGCCGAGGCGCAGAAGCTGGGCGGCGTGTGCGCGTTCATCGACGCCGAGCACGCGATGGACCCGCTCTACGCGAAAGAGATCGGCGTGGACATCGATGAGCTGCTGGTCTCCCAGCCCGACTACGGCGAGCAGGCGCTGGAGATCGCCGACATGCTGGTGCGCTCCGGCGCTGTGGACGTCGTGGCGATCGACTCGGTCGCGGCGCTCACGCCGAAGGTCGAGCTCGAAGGCCAGATGGGCGACCAGACGGTCGGCGCGCAGGCGCGCATGATGTCCCAGGCGATGCGCAAGCTCGCCGGGAACCTGAACCGCACGCAGACGCTGTGCATCCTCACGAACCAGATTCGCGAAAAGGTCGGCGTGATGTTCGGCTCGCCCGAGACCCAGCCTGGTGGTCGCGCGCTGAAGTTCTACGCCTCCCAGCGCCTTGACATCCGTCGCATCGAGACGCTGAAGGACGGCACCGAGGCGGTCGGCAACCGCGTGCGCGTGAAGGTCGTGAAGAACAAGGTCGCCGCCCCGTTCCGCCAAGCTGAATTCGACATCGAGTTCGGCAAGGGCATCTCGACGTCGGGCTGCCTGATCGACCTGGGCCTCGAGCACAACATCGTGTCGAAGTCCGGCTCGTTCTTCTCCTACGGCAGCGACCGCCTCGGCCAGGGCCGCGGCAACGCGAAGGCGCACCTCGACGAGAACCCGGCGGTGGCGAAAGAGATCGAAGACAAGATCTATGCGGCGCTCGGCCTGGGCAAAGACCTGGTGACGCCGATCGACCGCGACAAGGAGGCGACGAAGCCGCCGATAGTCAGCGAACCGGCGGTGGCCGCAGCCTAGGATAAGGCCGGGCCACTCACAAAGCTCGACATACCCGTTCCCGTGCTCGAAGCGCTGGTCGCATTGAGTCAGTCCCAGGTCGCCGCACTTCTTGCTCGTGGCGCTTCGCTGGAAACCCAATCCTTTGGGCTGATAGGACTCAATACAGCTCTCGGTGCCGGGGTCCTGGCAGCGCAGGAGCCGATTCTTGGAGCCTCATGGTGGGCGCCTCTTCCTGGATTGGCCGCGTCGATCGTTGCCGCCGGTGGAGCGATCAGCATCGGCAAATATGACCTCGGACCAGATCCGGTCGTCTTCTACAACTCCTACAACCAAGTCAAGGTGGACGATGAAGGACTCGCGCAGCTTCTTGTGGACCTTCGGGAGAGCACCCGTAACTGCGCTGGCGCGCTCCGACTGAAAACATTGGTTTTGACCGCCGCCGTTGGTCTCCTTGCGGCGACCGTCGGCTACTCAGCCGCAGTAATTGGGTTGTAGAATCAGGCGCAATGGAAGATCGTGATCGGCAGGCTACGGGTGGCGGCATCGTGCTTCCGTCCGCCTCATCTTCTCCGCATATTTCGTTGAGCGGCGGAACATTGGGCGGCCTTGCAGTGGTTCAAGACGCGATCGGCAAGATCGAGGCGGGTGCGGAGGTCGAAACCGTCGATCGTCGGGTCGGCGTCGTCGAGACGGTCAAAGGACGTCGGCTCTATCGAGGGGGAGTCTCGGCTGGCTCTGTTGAGCTCATGCTCACAGATGGCTCGGTACAGATCGTGCCCCGAGAGGAGATCGTGAGAGTGGTTAGATCCCCCCGCGGCAAGCCCGAGATTGACACCAGCGGTACGGCGGCGCCCGTCAGTTCCTGAAATGCCTACCGCGCCGCAACGCGCAGCAGCACAGTCCCGTCGCCCGGCACCTCGGCGCTGATCAAACCGCCCGTGGAGCTCACGTCGTGTGTCCACACGTTGCGCACCGAGTAGCTCGACGCGGACGGCAGCCCCACAGCGCTCCCGCTCGTCTCGATCCGGATGGCGCTGGAGCCACGGTTGAGCAGCGCGATTGCGCGTGAGCCGTCGATCAGGGGCTTCACCCAGACCTGACCGTTTCCCGCCGAGGACAGGAGCGTGCCCTGGATGCCGGCGGGATCCTGGTCGATCGCGATGACTTCGGTGTTCTGCACCGCTGCAAGGCTTGCTGAGCTGATCTTCGTGAGGTTGTCGCTGATCATCAACGGCGCCGCCAGCATCGACCACATGCTGAGCTGGCTGCGGAACTGCACCGCAGACATACCCTGGTCGGGAGCCAGGTAGTCCGGGTCGTTCCAGTGGCCCGGCCCAGCAGCCTGCGGCGCCGCGGCATCGGCGTCCATGTTGCGCAGCACGTCGCTGAAGGGGACGTTGCCGGGCAGGCCGACATCCGTGTCGGTACGCCAGCTGTTGCCGACGGTCGGTCCGAAGCCAGAGGAGGAGAACGCCGATTCGTCGAGCGCGGGACGGCCTTCGCCGTACTGTTCAGGCTGCAGGAAGTCGCAGATCGACAGCAGCATCGGGCGATGGCTCGAGTTCGCCTCGATCGCCGCGTGGAACTCGGAGTACGCGCTGGCCGGGTTGAGGTGATATTCCGCGCCGCCGCAGAAGTCGACCTTCACAGCGTCAAAGCCCCAGGCCGCGAACGTGTTGACGTCCTGCTGGTAGTGGCCGTAGCTACCCTGCCCGGCGCCGCCGCAGCCGTTGGGGCCAGCGTCGGTGTACAGGCCGACGAGCAGGCCAGCCGCGTGCAGCGTGCGCGTCAGCCACGCAAGGCCATGCGGCCACTGCTTCGAGCTGACCGTGATTTCGCCGTTCGGGCCGCGGGTGCCATGCCACCAGCCGACGTCCAGCCACACGTAGCGGTAGCCGCGGCGCTCGAGCCCCAGCGAGATCAGCTGGCTTGCCTGCTTGAGGACTGTCGCCTCGCTGTACTGCCCGCCGAATGCGAAGTAGGTGTCCCAGCCCATGTAGGGGGTCGCGGCAAGCACGCTCGAAGCCCTCGCTGGCGGCGATGCCTGAGCCGTAGCCGCGCGGCGCGTACGGCCCGCAGCTGCCCGGTGCGCAGCATGGGTGCTTGCCCTGTGCGCTGGCGCGCTGAGCGTCACCAGCTGCTGAGCGAGCTGCGCTTCGATCACGCCGATCACGGTCCCGCTGACCCGTGCGTAGGCGGTGAAACGGCGCGATGAGGCAAGCAGCCGCTTGGCGGTCGTGCTCAACACCGCGGTGACGCTTGCGTGCGCTCCCGGCGAGAGATGCACGCGCCCGCTCGCAAGCGTCAGTGTCCGATGGCGCACCGCCGCCGCGTGTCCTGGGGCGCTGCGCTTCGCGCGCGCCGTGATCGCCACGACGTGAGTGCCGCTGAGCGTCTCGACAGCGGTCAGTCGCAACGAGACCTCGCAGCCGTCGCCGGCCAACGCAGAGCAGATGATCGGCACGCTCACCTTGCCGCTCCTGAACGCGGCGGTGCCGACCGCGGTCTCGCCAGCGGACGCCGGTACGCCTCCGACGGGGATCGTCACGAACGCGCTCTTCGCCGTGACGCTGCCGCCACCGTCGGTAGCTGTGACCTGGCACTGCAGATGATGGCCGGTGTCCTGGCCTTTGACGCCGTAGGTCGATCCGACGGCGCCCGCAATCGGGACCAAGTCTCGTAGCCACGCATACGTCAGCGTTGCCGTTGCGCCCGTGGGCAGGTTCGCATGGCAGCTGAGCGTCTGACCATTCGCCGGCGTGCCGGAGATCGACGGGCTGGGGTGCACGAGCGGTATCTGCGAGGACGCGGCCGTGGTGAACACCTCGGCGACGCCTGTGCCCGCTCCCTGCGGGCTGGAGGCATGAACCCGATAGTGGTAGGTGGTGTTCGCAGAGAGTTCGCTCAGCTGGGCGGACACGTCCTGGACGCCGCCGTTCGCCGCGGGCAGGACCGAGCACGCCAGCGAGTGTTCGTAGAGCCCCCCGACGCCGCCCACGCCGTATTCGAACGTGCATGCGCCCAGCGTCGCATCATCCGGATCGACCGCGCCCGCAAGCGTCGCCGTAGCGTCGGTGACTTCCGCTGGCACCAGCGTCGTGGCTTCCGGCGCGGGAACCCGAGCTGTGAGTGAGCTCCCGGCCGTGTCCACGGCGAAGCAGAGACCGCCGGGCAGGCACGAGATCGCAGCCAGCGGCGCCGGTTCAGCGCTGGAGGCGCTCCAGACGGGAACCGGAGCGGTGGGATCGTCGCTTGCGCGCGCACCCCCGTGACCGTCCACGGCGACGCACAGCCCCGAGGACGCGCAGGAGAGAGCCGCGATTCGTTCGCCATCGATCGGCGTCAGGCTCCACGTGGCCGCGCCGGTCGTGGGGTTGGCGCTCGCAAGCACATCGCCGCTTTCATCGCTGGCCACGCACACGCCCGCCGCCCAGCACGAGACGCCGTGCAGTTCTCCGGAGTCGATCCGCTGCGGCGACCACGCGGCGGCACTGCCCGTGGGGCTGGTGCTCGAGAGCACATAGCCGCCGCTGTCCGTCGCGACGCAGAGCGTCTGCGATGAGCACGACACCGCGACCAGATGGTGTCCGGGATGGCTGCTCGAGAGCGTCCAAGCGCCTGATGCCGGGCTGGTGCTCGTTGCGATGTCGCCTTCTCCATCGACTGCCACGCACAGCGACGATGTCGGACATGAGACCCCGGTGAGCGCCTTGCCGGCGACGGGGATCGTCGCTTCCGACCAGGCGATCGAGCCGGGGTCGGCGCTCACGAACGCGTGCCCGTGGTCGTCTACGGCCACACACAGGCCGCTGGAGGCGCACGAGACCGCGCTCAGCGTTTCCCCATGGTCTATTTCGGCTTCTTTATCCCAGGAGGGGCTGGCGGCCGTCGGATCGGGCGTGCTGAACACGTTCCCTCTGCTGTCCACGGCGACGCACAGCGATTCCGATGCGCACGACACCGCGCTCGGGGCGCTTCCCGTGGCGTCGAAGCTCGCGGGCGAGGACCAGTGAAGCGCGGGGGCAGCGTCGGCGGGCGCCGCCGCAAGCGAGCCGCCGAGCGTAAGCGCCAGCAGGAGCAGCAGCGGTCTCGTCATCTTGCTCACTGTCAATTTCGATCCGATCGGCGATCGGCGCGTTGGAGTCCCTGATGGACGCAACCCCGCGGACGGCCGCGTGTTGCGGTGGGGCCCGACCCGCACGGGGTACCCTGTCTCGCGATGAAGCTCTACCACGTCACGACCTTTGGCTGTCAGATGAACGAGCACGACTCCGAGCGCATGAAGGGGATGCTCGAGTCCCTCGGCTACACCGAGGCGGGCGAGCGCGCGGATGCGGATCTGATCCTGTTCAACACCTGCTCGATCCGCGAGTCGGCCGACAGCCGCTTCATCGCGCACCTCGGGGAGGCTAAACGGCTCAAGCGCGAACAGCCCGAGCGGATCGTGGGTGTCGGCGGCTGCTGGGCGCAGTCGGTCAAGGACGAGGTGTTCGAGCGCTTTCCCTTCGTGGACGTCGCCTTCGGCCCAGGCCAGGTGCACAAGCTCGCTGAGTTCCTCACGAGCGATTCGCTGACGGCGCAGGGCTTCTTCGAGTTCGAGGGCTTCACCGGCCACCTCCCCGCACGGCGCGAGCGTCAGTTCCAGGGTTGGGTGCAGATCAGCGTGGGCTGCAACTGCGCCTGCTCCTACTGCATCGTTCCCTCCACACGTGGGCGCGAGGTCAGCCGCACGCCGGAGGAGCTGGTCGCGGAGGTGCATGCGATGGCCGCGGACGGCGTCAAGGAGGTGACGCTGCTGGGCCAGAACGTCAACTCCTACGGTCGCGATCTCCCCGGCCGGCGCCCAGCTTCGGGCGACGACACTCGCATGCAGCGCACCGGCTTTGCCGAGCTGCTCGGGATGCTCGACGCGATCGACGGTATCGAGCGGATTCGCTACACGAGCCCACACCCGAAGGACATGCGCGAAGACGTCATCCGCGCGCACGCGGAGCTCGCGAGCGTCTGCGAGCACATCCACCTGCCGCTGCAGTCGGGCTCCAGCCGCGTGCTGAAGGCGATGCGGCGCACCTACGATCGCGCGCGCTACCTCGATCGCGTGGAGATGATCCGCGAGCACGTGCCCGACGCGGCGCTCACGACAGACATCATCGTCGGCTTCCCGGGGGAGAGCGACGCAGACTTTCGTGAAACGCTCGAAGTCGCCGAGGAGGTCGGCTACGACAGCGCGTTCACGTTCATCTTCTCGCCGCGACGCGGCACCGAGGCGGCTGCGATCACCGAGGGCGTTGTGCCACATCCGGTGAAGGTCGAGCGCATGCAGGAGCTGTTGGAGGTGGTCCAGCGCCAGGCACGCGAGCGCGCTCAGCGCTTCGTCGGGCGCACCGTGGAGGTGCTCGTGGAAGGCCCTTCGCGCACCGACCCCGAGCGTCTGCGGGGACGCACGCGCCACAACAAGGCCGTCAACTTCGCCGGCCTCGCAGCGCCGGGCGAGCTCACCGAGGTCGAGATCGTGAGCGCCACCAGCCAGACGCTGGCGGGCGAGGAGCGATTGCTGGCGCGCGCGGCGCCGTGAGCAGATGAGGATTCGCGCGGCCGTCCTCGAGGAGTTCGCAAAGCCGCTGGTGGTGCAGGAGGTCGAGCTCTCCGAGCCAGGGCCGGGAGAGGTGCTCGTGCGCCTGCAGGCGTGCGGTGTGTGCCACACCGACATGTACACCGCCTCCGGTGTCGATCCCTCCGGCTACGCGCCCACGGTGCTCGGCCATGAGGGCGCGGGCGTGGTCGAGCGCTGCGGCGAGGGCGTCTCGCTGGTGCGCGAGGGCGACCACGTCGTCACGCTGTTCTCGCCGCAGTGCGGCGAGTGCGTGCACTGCGTGAGCCCGCTGACGAACCTGTGCCTGGCGATTCGCGAGCAGCAGAACCTGGGCTATCTGCCGGATGGCACGACCCGCCTGTCGCTCGCCGGCGAGCCGCTGCGCCATTTCATGGGCACCTCCACGTTCGCCGAGTACACGGTGATGCCCGAGATCGCGCTGGCGCGGATCGACCCGGAGGCGCCGCTGGACCGTGCGTGCCTGTTCGCTTGCGGGCTATCCACGGGGCTCGGCGCGGCGATGAAGACCGCAGCGGTCAGAGAGGGCTCGACGTGCGTGGTGTTCGGGGCCGGCATGGTCGGGCTGGGTGCGGTCGCCGGCGCTCGCCTGCAGCGCGCCGAGCGGATTGTGTGCGTCGATCTCGCTGCCGATCGCTTGGAGCTCGCGCGCGGTCAGGGCGCCACCGACGTGCTGGTCGGCGGACCCGACGTGGTCGATCAGATCCTCGAGATGACCGGCGGCTTTGGCGCGGACTACACGTTCGAGGCAACGGGCAACGTAGCGGTCATGCGCCAGGCGCTCGAGGCCGCGCGGATGGGCTGGGGTCTGTGCACGGTCTGCGGGGTCGCAGGTCGCGGTGAGACGCTCGACGTGGTGCCGCGACTGCTGATCACCGGCCGGCGCGTGTGTGGCTCGTCGTTCGGGGGGTTGAAGGGGCGCGAAGACGTGCCGGAGCTGGTGGATCGCTATCTCGCGGGCGAGATCGACGTCGACCCGTTCATCTCACATCGTCTGCGGCTGGAGGACGTCAACCGCGGCTTCGCGCTGATGCACGCTCAGGACGGCATCCGCAGCGTCATCGAGTTCTGAGGCGACGCACACCCGGTTGCGTCCGCTGCGCTTCGCGCGGTAGAGCGCTGCGTCCGCGTCGGCGAAGACCGCGCTGTAGTCAAAGCGCTCGTTCTGCTGGGAGGCCCCGACGCCGAGGCTGATCGTCACCGTCAGCCCTTCGCCCACCGGATCGGCGGCGATGCCCTCGCGCAGACGGTCGGCCAGCTCGGCGGTGTGCACGATGTCAGACCCTGGCACCAGGATCAGGAACTCCTCGCCGCCGAGACGGTAGGCCAGGTCGAAAGCGCGCAGCTGCTTGCGCAGCAGGTAGGCGACGTCCTTGAGCACCATGTCGCCGACGGCATGCCCGCGGGTGTCGTTGACGCGCTTGAAGTGGTCGAGGTCGGCGATGATCACGCCGACCGGCTCGCCGGTGACCCCGGACTGCTGGGCGAGCTCATGTGTGCGCGCACCGAGCGCCGTGCGGTTGAGCATCCCGGTGAGCTGATCGATGACCGCATCGCTGCGGTGCTGGATGTCCGAGTGCATGAGCGGGGTCGAGAGAACTGCGACGCAGAGCACGAGCGCGAGCGGCGCGATCACGAGATCGGGGCTGTTCAGCACGGCGCTCGGTGCAGCGCCGAAGCCCACCGCGAGCACCAGCGCGCTCGCGATCGCGACGCCGGCGATCACGCCGCGCATCGAGAAGCGCGAGCTGAGCGTGATCACCGGGATCGCAAGCCAAGACAGGGCGACCACGCGCGCGCCGCCCTCGAGCGAGACGGCGCCGGCGATCGTCACCTCGCTGCCGATCCACGCCGCGAACATCACGAGCTCCGGGCGTGCTACTCGCGTCAGGAAGTGGTCTGCGGCGATGAAGAACCCCGCCGATGGGATCAGGAACAGCAGCGGCCACCACCCGAACCACGGACCGACGGCCAGGATCGCGACGAACAGGATCCCGAGCGCTCGCTGCCGGCACGGACGCACGCGGTCCTCCATGTCGAGCATGCGTTCGCGGTCGGCGTCGTCGCGGCACAGCCACGACGACCTGTTTGCCTGGCGCGCGGGGTATGAGGGGTGATCGGGTTCCACGGGTAATCGCTCGGCTTGCGCGATCGCGACGATTACCCCATTTGGGTGGGGTGGACGGACGTTGATAACGGTAGAAACCCGCAGTTTCCGGGAGTCTCGAGCCAACGCTGGCGGGCGCGCAGCGGGGTCTGTGCCGCGGCCCTGGTAGCCGTTTCAGGCCGGCAGGACGTTGAGTTGGGCGGCGCCTTGCAGACCCCGCCCAACTCGAGCTTTCCTCACCGGCGTACCCGGCGTGCGATCACTGCGCGGTGGCTCCAGCGGGCGGACCGGTGTAGCTGGAGCCGGAGTTCGAGCTGCCACTCGATCCGGAGCCCATGTTCGGGCACGCTTTCCCGCTGGGCGCACCCGATTTCGACGGAGCGCTCGGCGAGGGAGTCGTCGTCGAGGTGCTCGGCGTGGTCGATCCGGTGCTCGCGGTGCTCGCTGCGGTGGTGCTCGGGGTCGTTGAGGCCGCAGATGCGCTCGTGATGCCTGCGGCAGCGCCGCCGGTGGCGAGCGCGCCCGCGACCATCGTCGCGCCGAGCAGTCTTGAGATTGTCATGGGTCGGACCTCCTGGTTCGGTTGGTGGGGTGTAGTCATGGTGCGCTCGGTCGCTAAGCGCAAGCGCAGGTGTGTGTATGGGTTGTGTAAGGCCGCTGGAGACCTCCGCCGGCCGTGTATGCGAACATATGTTCGTGCGCTGGAGCAACCTGACACTGGACGGCGATGAGCAGCGCCAGCTGCCGGGCTACCGCGACCCCGCGGCGGTGCGACGTTTCGACGTTCCCGAGGCGCTCGACATGCGCTTCTACGAGATCCACGCCAAGTCCGTGCTCAACCGCGTGCCGAAGGCCTCGCAGATGCCGTTCCGCTGGACGATCAACCCCTACAGGGGTTGCTCCCATGCGTGCAATTTCTGTTTCGCCAGGCCCACCCATACGTTTCTTGGATTCAACCCGGGGCGCGACTTCGAGCGGGAGATCGTCGTGAAGGTCAACGCGCCGGAGGTGCTTCGCGTCGAGTTGGCGCGGCCGTCGTGGAAGCGCGAACACGTCGCGCTGGGGACCAACACGGACCCCTACCAGTGGGTCGAGGCTCGCTACCGGCTGATGGAAGGCATCTGGGAAGCCCTGCGCGATGCGGCCAACCCGTGCTCGGTGCTGACCAAGTCACCGCTCCTGCTTCGCGATCTGCCGCTGATGCTCGAGATCGCGCAGCGCACGAGCTTCAGCGCGTGCCTGTCGATCCCGACGCTCGATGAGAAGGCGTGGCGGGCGACCGAGCCGCACACTCCGAGCCCGCGTGCACGCCTGGAGGCCGTCGCGGAGCTCAACCGGGCAGGTATCCCCACCGGGGTGCTGATCGCGCCGTTGATGCCCGGGATCAACGACGCCCCACACCAGGTCGAGCCGCTGCTGCAGCTCGCCGCCGAGGCCGGCGCGACCAGCATCGGAGGGATCGCCCTGCATCTGCGGGGGGAGGTTCGCACGGTGTTCATGGACTGGCTCAAATCCCAGCGCCCAGACCTGGTCGAGCGCTATGAGGAGCTCTACCGGCGCCGTGCCTACGCGCCGCGTGAGGAACGCGAGCGTCTGGCGCGGATGGTTCGCCGCGGGCCGGGACCCGGCTCGTTCCGGCGTCGCGGGATGGTCCAAGCCGAGGGCGCCGAAGAGGACTTCGGCGCGCCGCTCGCACCCCAGCTGCAGGAGAGCCTGTTCTGACAGCGAGAAATCCGCCCTTGAAATCCGATTGGTGATACCCGACAATCGCCGGTACTGTTGTCGAGCTCGAGACTCGGATGTCACGGTGGGGCGGCCTTCAAGGAAGGAATGGCAATGCGCTGGATGCGGATCATGTCGGTCGCCTTCGTGCTGTTCATGCTCGGAACCGGGCAGGCGTTCGCTGAACAGGAGATAACCAACTCCGGCGAAAACCTTCGCACCGGCTGGTACCCGGAATCCTCGACGATCACGCCACAGCTCGTGAGTGGTGGGACGTTCGGGCAGTTGTGGTCCACGCCGGTGGAAGGCCAGGTCTACGCCCAGCCGCTGCTCGACGACGGGACGCTGTTCGTTGCCACGGAGAAGAACAAAGTCTATGGACTGAACCCCAAGACCGGCGCGCTGAACTGGTCCGAACCACTCAGCCTCGGTAAGCCCTGGAACCCCGAAGAAATCAAATGCGGCGATCTCACGCCATCAATTGGCGTCACCGCGACGCCGGTCATCGACGCCGAAACGGGAATCGCCTATCTCACATACAAGACATATGTCGGCGAAACAACCCAAGCGCGCTGGTATATGGACGCCGTCAGCGTGGCGACCGGCAAACAGCAGCCCGGATTCCCCGTCCAACTGTCCGGGACCGCCCAGAACGAAGAAGGGCAGACGTTCGAACCGGAGCGGGAGCTGCAGCGACCCGGGCTGCTGCTGCTCGAAGGCGTGGTGTATGCCGCGTTCGGCTCGGACTGCGACGATGACCCCTACCAGGGATGGGTGTTCGGCGTATCGACGTCGGGTGCCGTAAAGGCCCGCTGGACATCGGAAACCGCCTACAACGGCAGCGGCATCTGGCAGTCGGGCGCAGGCATCATGTCTGACGGGCCCGGCACGATGCTGATCTCGACCGGCAACGGTGGCGTGCCGGAGCCGCCGACGCCAGGCTCCTCACCGCCGGGCAGCCTCGGAGAGTCGATTGTGCGACTGCGCGTGCAGCCGAACGGAACGCTGAAGGCGACAGACTTCTTCGCGCCGTTCAACGCCGGCGAACTCAGCAGCTGGGATGCCGACTTCGCCTCCGGGGGTGTCACCGGGTTGCCCGACGAATACTTCGGCACGCCCTCGATCCCATCGCTTGCCGTGGCGGTCGGCAAGGACGGCTACGTCTACCTGCTCAACCGCGAAAACCTCGGAGGAATCGGCGAGGGCCCGGGAGGATCCGATGACGTCGTCCAGCGGATCGGACCCTACGGCGGCGTCTGGTCACGTCCAGGCGTCTGGCCCGGCGAAGGTGGCTGGGTCTACATCCCGACCGCCTCGAACGGCACAAGCGCCTCGGGCTCCTCCGGCAACCTGCAGGTCTACCAGTACGGCGTCTCCGGCACCGGCTCGCCGACGCTGTCGCTGCAGGGCACCTCCAAGGAAGCGTTCGGATTCTCATCCAGCGCCCCCGTCATCACCTCCGAAGGGACGACGCCCGGGACTGCGCTCGTGTGGTTGATATGGGCGCCGAACGGCACCGGCGTAGGCGCGCAGCTGCGCGCCTACAACCCGGTCCCCGACCATGGCGAACCGATCCTGCGCTGGAGCGCGCCGATCGGCACCTCCGCCAAGTTCGCGACGCCCGACGTCGGCGCGGGCCGTCTCTACGTCGGCACACGCGACGGTCATGTGCTTGCGTTCGGCTCGCCGGTGACACCGATCCTGTCGGGGCCGGCAACCGAGTTCCCGACGACCACCGTCGGTAAGTCCTCGCAGCGCACCGCAACGCTCACCGCGACCGAACCGCTGATCGTCTCGAGCCTCGCCTCCAGCTCGTCGCAGTTCACGATCGGCACGCCCTCGATCCCGCTCCCCGCCACGCTCACGACCGGGCAGACGATCGAAGTCCCCGTCACGTTCACGCCAACGACCAGCGGGCCGCTCGGTGCGACGCTGACGGCGACCACGAGCACCGGCAAAACCGCCTCGTTCTCGCTGTCGGGCGAGGGCCTGGCCGCGGCCGCCCAGATCGAAGCATCGCCGCTGGTCGTCACGTTCGACCCGACGAGCGTGGGCGAAAGCGTCTCCGCCGGCGCGACCTTCCGCAACGTGGGGGGTGCGCCGTTGACGATCGAATCCGTGAATCCGCCGTCGGCGCCGTTCGAAGCCACAGGCCTGCCGACGGTCGGCTCCACGATCGAACCCGGCCACTCGATCACGGTCACGGTCAACTTCAACCCGACCGAAGTGGGCGACTTCAACGGCGAGATCAGCCTCGGCACGAGCGCCGGAGAAGGCGCAGTCGCCCTCTCCGGCAGTGCCGGCCTGCCCGGAGATCTACAGGTCAGCAGCGAGACCAATAGCTTCGAACAGGTGCGCGTCGGGGAAGAAATCACCAAGACGTTCACCATCACGAACATCGGCGGCACCACCGTCAAAGTCAACAAGTCCAAGCCGCCGAGCGGCGGCGAGTTCAGCGCCACCACGATGCTGCCGGAGGGCACCACGATCGCGCCGGGCGAAACCCTTACGGAGAAAGTCGTGTTCGCGCCCACTGCGCTCGGCGCGGCCGAAGGAGTCTGGCTGATCAACGGCACAGGCACGAGCGGTCTGCTCGAAGTTCATTTCAATGGTGTCGGGGTCTCGGCGCCTGCCGTGGAAACGGGGGCGGCCTCGTCGCTGACGCAGACCTCCGCGACATTGAACGCGACCGTGAACCCCGGCGGCGAGACGGTGAGCGCCTGCCGCTTTGAATACGGAACGACCCTGTCCTATGGCTCGAGCGTGCCATGCGCGACGCTCCCCGGGTCAGGTGACGCCGCCGTGCCGGTCTCGGCTGCGATCGGATCGCTCGCGCCGGGCACGACCTACCACTTCCGCGTCGTAGCGACCAACCCGCTCGGCACCACCTCCGGCGCCGCCGCGAGCCTCACCACGAAACCTGCCGCTCCGACCGTGGAAACGGATGCCGCATCGTTGGTCGCGCAGACCTCGGCGACGTTGAATGCGACGGTGAACCCGAATGGTGCGAGCGTCAGCAGCTGTCACTTCGAATACGGGACCACGACCTTCTACGGCACGAGTGTGGCGTGCGCGTCGGCTCCCGGCTCGGGCACGACGCCTGTGGGTGTGTCCGCGCCGATCGCCGGGTTGGTCGCCGACACGACCTATGACTTCCGGATCGTCGCGACCAACGCTGTGGGTACGAGCTACGGCACCGCCGGCAGCCTGACCACGAAAGCGGCGGCGCCGACGGTTGAAACCGGTGCTGCTTCCTCAGTTGCCCAGACCTCAGCGACGCTGAACGCGAGCGTCAACCCGAACAACCAGACGGTCAGTGACTGCCACTTCGAATACGGCAAGACGATCTCCTATGGCACGAGCGTGCCGTGCACGACGCTTCCTGGGGGCGGCAGCAGCCCGGTCGGAGTGTCCGCGCCGGTTGAAGGCTTGGCACCGGGCACGGAATACCACTACCGAATCGTCGCGACGAACCCGACGGGCACGAGCTATGGCGCCGCGGCGAGCTTGACGACGAAAGCTGCAGCGCCAACAGTGGAAACGGGTGCCGCATCGTTGGTCGCGCAGACCTCGGCGACGTTGAATGCGACGGTGAACCCGAATGGTGCGAGCGTCAGCAGCTGTCACTTCGAATACGGGACCACGACCTCCTACGGCACGAGCGTGGCGTGCGCGTCGGCTCCCGGGTCGGGCACGGCGCCGGTCGGTGTGTCCGCGCCAATTGCCGGCTTGAACGACAACACGACCTATGACTTCAGGATCGTCGCGACCAACGCCGTGGGTACGAGCTACGGCACCGCCGGCAGCCTGACGACGAAAGCGGCGGCGCCGACGGTCGAAACGGGCTCGGCGTCTCCGGTTACGCAAAGCTCAGCGACGTTGAATGCAAGTGTCAATCCCAACAACGAAACGGTGAGCGACTGCCACTTCGAATACGGCAAGACGATCTCCTATGGCACGAGCGTGCCGTGCACGACGCTTCCTGGGGGCGGCAGCAGCCTGGTCGCGGTGTCCGCCGCGATCGGAGGTCTGGTCCCAGGCACCGAATACCACTACCGGATCGTCGCGACCAACCCGACAG
>Ga0182024_10003036_pt1 | contig 40701 bp, 33 predicted proteins | sample P32metaG_FD_120480 | JGI IMG/M metagenome (GOLD analysis project Ga0182024, IMG submission 120480) | Permafrost microbial communities from Stordalen Mire, Sweden - P3-2 metaG (Illumina Assembly) | ecosystem: Environmental > Terrestrial > Soil > Wetlands > Permafrost | place: Sweden: Stordalen...
ATTTCGCAACGCCGAAACGGAAATTCATCGTCGCTGACACACCGGGCCACGTGCAATACACGCGCAACATGGTCACGGGCGCGTCTTCGGCCAATCTTTCAATTGTGCTTGTGGATGCGCGCGCGGGCGTCATCGAACAGACGCGCCGCCACGTTTACATTGCCGCGCTGCTCGGCATTCCGCATCTCGTCATCGCCATCAACAAGATGGATTTGGTGGGTTGGAGCGAGGAACGGTTTCAGGAAATCCGCGATGAGATCGAAGACTTTCTGCCAAAGCTCGACGTATTCCGCGACGTGAAGTTCATTCCCATCAGCGCACTCAACGGCGATAACGTTGTAGATGCCTCGAAACACACGTCGTGGTATCCCGGCCCGACGTTGCTCGCCCATTTGGAAACCGTCCACATCGCCAGTGACTGGAATCTCAACTCATTCCGCTTTCCCGTGCAATGGGTGAATCGTCCGAACAATCCGACTGATCCGCGCCTGCACGATTTTCGCGGAGTGAGCGGACAAATCGCCAGCGGCATCGTGCGACGCGGCCAGGAAGTCGTCGTGTTGCCCGTCGGCCTCAAAACCACCGTGAAAGACATCTGGACTTTCGACGGCTCGCTGCCGGAGGCGTTTTGTCCGCAGTCCCTGACAATTTGTCTGGCCGATGACATTGACATCAGTCGTGGCGACATGATCGTGGGTGTGGAAAATTTACCGGGCATGAGCGCGGATTTGCACGCGCGCGTCTGCTGGATGCACGCGCGCCCGCTGCAATCCGGTAAAAAATATTTTCTCAAGCACGCCGCGCAAACCGTCCAAGCCGTCGTCACCCAACTTGAAAGCCGGATCAACATGAGCACGTTTGAAGCCGAGCCGAATCCTCCTGAGCTCGCGATGAACGATATCGGCGTCATTCGTTTAAAAACCACGAAACCGGTTATTTTCGATGGCTACAACACAAACCACCTCACCGGCTCATTCATTTTGATTGAACAGGGAACGAACGCGACCATCGCCGCTGGAATGTTGGTCGCACCAACCGAACCCGTGAAACCCGAATACACCGACTTCGCGATTTGAGCTGCCGAAAAAGTTGACGGCGCGGGCAATTGCGCGGATGCTTTCACGCGGAGTTATGAAGGCAACTTTTTGGAGTTTACTATCGCCGCGACGCCGTAAATTCGTCCTTTGGATTTTGGGGCTGTTCCTCTTCTACACAGTGGTTGGCTTTTTGATTCTGCCGCCCATCATTCGCACTGTCGCCGTCAAGCAATTATCCCGGCAACTCGACCGCGAAGTTTCAATTCAAAAGGTCGAAATCAATCCGTTCGCGCTTTCCACCACCGTGCGCGGCCTGCTCATCAAGGACAAGGACGGCCAGCCGTTCATTTCATGGGACAGAGTTTATGTGAACTTCCAGCTTTCGTCGTTTTTGGGCAAAGCGTGGGTGTTCAAGGAAATCAGCACGACCAAACCGTATGTCCGTGTGCAGATGAACAAGGATTACACGTTCAACTTTTCCGACCTCATCGAAAAGTTTTCCACAAACGCACCCGGTACCGCGCCTAAACCGCCGGCCCGGCCGCTCGTCCTGCACATTGGCCGACTGCACATCGCGGGGGCGGCGGCTTCGCTCACTGATTTGACACCGCGCACGCCGTTCACGCGCGTCATCGGTCCGCTCGACATGACGCTGGAAAACTTCCAAACCGACCCGGACAATAAAAATCCCTACTCATTCGCGGGCACAACGGACGCGGGTGAAAAATTTTCCTGGAGTGGATATTTCTATCTCGACCCGCTGCGCTCGCAGGGTGAATTGACGCTGGACGACATCACACTGAACAAATACGCGCCGCTGTACCAGGATTTCGTGCGCTTTGAGATCCGCGACGGCTCAATCGGCATTCACGCGAATTACCGTTTTGAATTGAGCGCGTCCAACCGCGTCGCCGCCGTGACGAACACCAGCTTTGCCTTGCGCAATTTCAAACTCGCCGGGCCCGGCGAAAGCAACAACATCGTCGAGCTTTCGCACTTCGCCGCGGTCGGCGCGAGCATTGATTTTGAAGCGCGGCAGGCAGAAGTGGATTCTGTCTCTGCGTCCGGTGCAAAACTTTTCTTGCAGCGCAATAAGAACGATTCCATCAACGTCGTCGAACTTTCCAAGCCTGCCGAAAGCACGGCCAACGCGCCGGGCGGAATTTTATTTCTCCTGCGCTCGGTCACGAACGCCGTCGCCCTGCTGCTCAACAGCACAAACCAATGGAACGGCACGATTCGCGACGTGAATTTCACGAACTGCGCGCTGCACCTTGAAGACCTCGTGAATTCGCGACCGGCGAAACTGGATTTGGACGACATCACCCTCGTCGCCAAAAACATTTCCAATATTCCGAACACAAATTTCACCGCCGAGCTTTCATTGCGTTGGAACACAAACGGCACGATTCACACCGAAGTCGCCGCGTCTTTTTTGCCGCCGACTGCCGACATCCAATTCACGCTTTCCAATCTCGATCTCGGCACGCTGGACCCATATCTCGAACCCAAACTCAACCTGCTCATCCTCGGCAGCAAGCTTGGCCTCGACGGTGAAATTCACCTTCACACGCCGAAAAACGAATTACCCGAAGTCACCTTTCACGGCGATGCACGACTCGATGATTTTCATACCGTGGACGGCGTCATGGCCGAAGATTTGTTAAAATGGGATTCCGTGCGCATCGACGGCATTGACGCGAATCTGAATCCGCAAACCGTCGCCATCAAAAAAATCGTCGTGGATAACGCCTACGCGCGCGTGGTCGTCGAAACAAATCACACAATCAATCTGCTCACCGCGCTGCATCCGGCCAGCACGAACGCGCCCGGCGAAACAAATGCGCCAGCGGTTGCAAAAAATTCCACAACGCCTGCGACCAGCACCGTGGCTTCATCGCCGTCGCCGAAAGTTTCCATCGGCTGTATTGTGATTTCCAACGCCGTCCTCCATTTCACCGACCGCTCGCTTACACCGAACGTGAATCTGGCAATCCAGCAGGTGGACGGGGCGATTGCCGGAATTTCGTCAGAGGAATTGCAGCACGCCGACGTGAATCTGCACGCGCTTGTGGACAATGTCGGCCCGGTTAAAATCACCGGCCAGATCAATCCGTTCAGCGGCACGCAAACGAATCATTTGAAAATTGCGGCGAAGGATGTGGATTTGACGCCGACGAGTTCGTATTCGGCGAAATTCGCGGGCTATCGAGTCACCGAGGGTAAATTGAATCTCGACCTGAACTACGATCTCGTCGGACGAAAATTGAAATCAAAAAATGTCATCACGCTTGATCAATTCACGTTCGGTGAAAGGGTAAACAGCCCGGACGCGACGCATCTCCCCGTGCGCCTCGCCATCGCCATTCTCAAAGACCGCGAAGGCAAAATTGTTTTGGACGTGCCGATTGAAGGCAGTCTCGACGACCCGCAGTTCCGTATCGGCAAAGTTGTCACACGCGCGATTCTGAACATTCTCACAAAAGTTGCCACGTCGCCGTTCTCGTTGCTGGGCGCGATTTTTGGCGGCAGCGGCGAGGAATTGAGTTATCAGGATTTTGCGCCGGGCAGCGCGGAATTATTGCCTGCCGATAAACCGAAACTGGATTCGCTCGTGAAGGGGCTTTATGAACGCCCGGCCCTGCAACTTGAAATTTCCGGCAGCATTGACCCAGTCGCCGACCGCGACGGCTTGCAACACACCGCCTTGGAAAGGCAACTTCGCACCAAGAAATGGCTGTCGCTCCGCAAATCCAAACGCGTGAACATCACGCCTGATCAAATTGTTTTGACGCCGGACGAACGCGTGCGTTGGGTGAAGAAACTTTACAATGAAGCTCTTGACAATAGAACACTTACTCCGGCTTTCACCGCCACCAACACCAATCTTGCCGCAGTCGCGGCGCAGCTCAAGTCACGCACGCCCAAAATCGAAAAAGGCGCGACGGTTTTGATGAACGGCTCGTCGTCCACCGGGCAAAAATCTTCCACCACCGTTGCCGCGGCACCTTCGCCATTGAAAAAACTCACGCCGCCGACTGACCCGATGGAGGCTTTATTGCTGGCGACGATTCCCGTCACCGACAGCGACCTTGAGACGCTCGCGTCCGAACGTGCCAAAACGGTTCGCGCCTACCTTCTGCAGAGCGGCAAAGTGGAGGCCGGAAGACTTTTCCTGACGGAAAACCAGACCGGCGGCGCGCGCTGCGACGGCAGCCGTGTTTATTTGCAGTTCCAATAATTGAAACTTACATGGCGAAAAGCCACTGCCACAGTTTCTTTCCGCCGAAAATCCAAATCGCTGCCGCGAGCGCGATGTAAGGTCCGTAAGGCATTCGCGACGACCACTCACGACGACGCATCAAAATCAAAACCACACCGATCGCCGCACCAATCATCGAACTCACCATCAACGAAAACACCACGCCCTGCCAACCAATGAACGCGCCGATCGCGCCCATGAATTTCACGTCGCCCAAGCCCATCGCCTCGCGTGGTAAAACAATTTCCGCGCTCACGGCTTCCATGTACGGCACATCACCGGGACTGATTTTTTCATCGCCGATTTGCAGGACCGACGGCGACAACCGCACCGTCACGTCCTTGTAACTGCGATCCACCAATTCCACCGTGTGCGCCCGCAACATGATGGCATCCGACTTGCGGTAAAATAGTTCTTCATAGCGAATTTCCTTGTCCGGCAAATGCACAGACGTTTCAGTGAAAACAATTTTTGTTTCCGTCGGCAACCGCAACCGCTGGCGGCCAAACAACAATTTACCCAATCGTAAAATTGCGTAAATGATTCCGGCACCGGCAGTCACGCCGAGCAAACTTCGCCGCATTCCACTGCTCAACGTGTTTACGTCGTGCAGCGATGGCAGAAAAAACGACGCGGCGAAACCAACGACAACGCCGCCGAGCGTGATTCCATCCGGGATGATGAAATGCTCAAAATCAATGAACGTTGCCGCGATCAGCCCCGCGAGAAAAATCGCATATACAATTGCCAGCCACGCTGATTTTTCACCAAACGCCAGCCAGCAACTTAAAAACGCCGCACCCGTGAGCAATTCGACGATGAAGTAGCGTGGCGAAATCGGCGCGCCACAATTTTTGCAGCGACCGCGCAGCGCGAGCCATGTCACCAGCGGGATGTTCAGGTAAAATGGAATCGAGTATTTGCAGTGTGGACAATGCGATGGTGGCGTCACGATGCTCATGCCCAGCGGCAGCCGGTGGATGCACACGTTCAGAAAACTGCCGACGATGCAACCGAACGCAAAAAATGTCAGCGACCAGAAATGAAACGGCGCGAGCGCCCAATTGTGTGTGTTAAAAATTGCATCAATGCCCATAAATGTTTTGTTCCAGCGCGCGGCGCATCACATCCAACGGCGCGGTTTTGCCCGTCCATATCCCGAACGCCTTCGCGCCTTGGTGCAACAACATACCAAGGCCGTTCGCCGTTTTGCAGCCCGCCGTTTTTGCCGCTTTGAGCAACGGCGTTTCCGCCGGACGATAAATCATGTCATAGACGGCGCGTGTTTGTTTCAAGGAAAATCTTTTTTCGTCTAGCGGTGATGGGTCGTCCGTTTTCAATCCGAGCGACGTTGCATTGATGACAAGATCAACTTTCATTTTTGGATAACCGACGCCGACGCGGGCGGACGGAAAACGTTTTATAATTTCGTTCGCGATTTTCCCGGCTTTGCTTTGGGTGCGGTTGACCAAAAATAATTCCGCGACACTTTCCGACGCGAGCTTCAAGGCCACCGTCCGCCCTGCCCCGCCCGCACCGAGCAAAAGAATTTTCGCGCCGCGCAGTTCCAGTTTCAAATCCTCGTGCAACGCCGCGACAATCGCATCTGCGTCCGTGTTGAAACCGACCGCGCGGTTTTTTCCATCGTTGCCAGTCTCGAATTTAATTGTGTTGACCGCACCCCAAGTTTTAGCCGATTTATCGAGCGCGTCCACGAGGTCGAGCGCAAGCACCTTGTGCGGCACGGTGAGATTGAGACCGGCGAAGCCCATCGCCTTCGCGCCTTCAATGGCGGCGCGAAGATTTTTCGGGTTAACTTCAAACGCGAGGTAGCGCCAGTTTAAGCAGAGCGCGGCGAATGCGGCGTTATGCATCACGGGCGACGCGGAATGGTGGATAGGAAAGCCATAGACCGCACACAGGCGCGTGGCGGCACTGATAGCGGGTTGACCCAGTCGAGACACGCGCAATTTATATGCGGCAACGGCGCGAGTTCAAAGCGCAAAGTCTGTTTTCTAATCCTAATATGCCTCTTTCATTGATTAACTTCGCCGCTCGAATAAAGTAGGCGCGTGAAACCCAAAGGCGCAGTTTATCTCGTCGGTGCCGGGCCGGGTGACGCGGGCTTGCTCACGTTGCGCGGCGCGGAATTGCTCCGACGCGCAGACGTAGTCGTTTATGATTTACTCGTAAACCCCGTCTTACTGCGCTTCGCGTCATCGTCCGCCGAACTGATCGCGCGCGGCAAACGCATCGATATGCCGCAGGAAAAAATCAACGCGCTGATGATTGAAAAAGCGCGCGAGGGCAAAATCGTCGTACGGCTCAAGGGCGGCGATCCTTACATCTTCGGACGTGGCGGCGAGGAAGCCGAGGCGCTCGCGGCGGCGAAAATCCATTTTGAAGTCGTGCCGGGTGTTTCGTCCATCATGGCCGTACCGAATTACGCGGGCATCCCGCTCACACACCGCAAGCATTGTTCGAGCTTCACGGTTTTCACCGGCCACAGCGACTCGGCTGACACGGCCACGGCGCTGCGCTACGAACAGATCGCACAGATTCCCGGCACGAAGGTCGTGCTCATGGGCACGGACAATCTCGACGACTGGACGAAGTCGCTCGTCACGCACGGAATGTCGCCGGAAACGCCGGTCGCAATCATTCAATGGGGCACGATGGGAAAACAGAAGTCCGTCAGCGGCACACTCGCAACGATTGCAAAACTCGCGGCAGAGAAAAAACTTTCACCGCCCGCGCTCACCGTCATCGGTGACGTGGTGAAACTGCGCGATAGATTGAATTGGGCGGAAAATCGTCCGCTGACCGGGAAAAAAATCGTCGTCACGCGGCGCACGGGACAGGCCGGAAAGTTTGCAAAGCGGCTGGTGGAATTGGGCGCGGATGTTCTCGAAGTGCCGACGATCAAAATCACACATCCGACGGAGCGGGACGCCATTGTGGATGCATTGCTGGAATTGAATGCCTACGACTGGCTGGTGTTCACGAGCGCGAACGGCGTCACGGCGTTTTTCGACATTTTCTTCCGGCGATTCCATGATTTGCGCGACCTCGGCGGCGCGCGCATCGCGGCCATCGGCCCGGCAACGGCGGCAAAATTGCGCGAACTGCACTTGCAAGTGGATTTGATGCCGGAGGCCGCGAATGCAAAAAAACTGGCCGAGGCGTTCAAGAAATTTCAAGACGTTGAGAATGTGAGAATGTGCCTGCTGCGCGCGGAAGTTGCAAACCGCGAATTGCCGGAGGCGCTCGAAGAGTCGGGCGCGATCGTGGACGACATCGCCATCTACAAAACCGTGCCGGAAACGGAAGACCGCGCGGGCGCTTGGGAGCGGTTGCTCGAATCGGGTGCGGACTGGCTGACGTTCACGAGCAGTTCGACGGTGGAACATTTCCATGCGCGTTTTGATTTGCCAAAACTGCTGAAAAAATTTCAGCAAATGAAACTCGCATCCATCGGCCCGGAAACGAGCAACGCCATTTCCGTTTTGGGATTAAAGCCGACACTGGAAGCCAAGGAACACACGACGGACGGCTTGATTGCGGATTTGCTGCGAGTGGCAAAACATGAACATTTTACGCGCTAGGATGTCTTTTTATTTGTTGAATTAAATGAACCAACTGCATTGGAAAAAACACGGCTTGAGTTCGGTTACCGCCTGTTTGTTTTGGGTGGTAGCGTGTTTTGCCGCTCCCGGGGCACACGCAGCCAGTTTCACTGCGTCACTCGACCGCGAAACGATTGCGATGGGCGAAAATGCGACGTTGCTGCTGACATTCGAGGGCGGCTCGCCGCAAACCGTGCCGCAGTTACCGGACATACCCGGCCTGCAGATTTCCTACGTCGGGCCGTCGAGCGAATTTAATTTTATCAACGGCCAGTCCAGCTCAAAGCTTACGCATCATTTCACCATCACACCGCAGAAGGTTGGTGAATTTTTGATCCCGGCGTTGACTGCCGACCTAGACGGGCAACAATTAACCAGCCAGCCGTTGAAACTGACCGTCACGCAGCCGAACACGCCGACAACTGCGGACGTGGATTCCGGATCGCAAGTCGCATTCATGAAACTCACGCTGCCGGAAAAGGAATTGTATCCCGGCGAAGTAGTCACCGCACAGATTCAGGTTTTTTTCCGCGACGACGTGCAAAATTTTGGCAACTTCCAGTTCACCGCGATGCCCGCCGAAGGTTTCACCATCGGTAAAATGGCGCGGGGATCAACGCAACAGGTGCAAATCGGCAATCACATTTACACTGTCATTCCGCTGGCCGTTGCTCTGACGATCGTTAAAACCGGGGCTTTGAGCCTCGGGCCAATCATGGCGAGCGCCGTGATTGTGTTGCCCTCTTCCGACCGTTCGGGTGATTCGGTTTTCCAGCAATTCGGCATCCGCGACCCGTTTAACAATTTCGGCAGCGTGCGAAAACAGGTTTCGCTCGCGACTGACCCGCTGAATGTGAAATCGCTTCCGTTGCCGGCGGAAAATATGCCCGCGAATTTCAACGGCGCGGTCGGCAATTACACCATGACCGTCACCGCCGGACCGACGAACGTGGCCGTCGGCGATCCCATCACCGTGCGCGTGCAAATTTCCGGCCGCGGCGCACTGGATTCCCTCACGCTGCCCGACCAAACGGCCTGGAATAATTTCAGAATTTATCCGCCCACCTCAAAAGTGGAAACGACCGACCAACTCGGGCTTGAAGGCACGAAAACCTTTGAAGAAATCGTCACGCCGCAAAACACTGATGTTCACGAACTGCCGCCATTTTCATTTTCGTTCTTTGACCCCGACCAAAAATCCTACCGCACGCTCCCGCAGCCGTCCGTGCAACTGGCTGTGCATTCCGGCGGCGCAGCGACTGTGCCAATGATTGCGGCAACCAAAAAATCCGGCGCTGAAAATCCGCAGCCGCAGGATATTTTGCCCGTCAAGGAACAATTCGGCTCATTGGAAAAAGCCGGTCCGCCGCTGGTGACGCAACCGGCATTTCTCGCCGCACAAAGTTTGCCCGTACTGGCGTGGCTTGCCGCGTTTGTGTGGCGCAAACGGACGGAAAGTCTGGCGAACAACCCGCGTTTGCGGCGGCAGCGGCTCGTCTTGAAATTGATCCAAAACGGAACAAATGACTTGCGCGGGTTCGCGGCGGAAAACAATTCCGACGAATATTTCGCCACGCTGTTCCGTCTGTTGCAAGAACAGTTGGGCGAACGGCTAGATTGTCCCGCGTCGGCGATCACCGAAGCGGTCATTGACGAACATCCGATTTTCCGCAGCGCACCCGAAGCGACACTTCACGCCTTGCGCGAGCTGTTTCAACTCTGCAATCAGGCGCGTTATGCGCCGATGCGGACGAGCGGAGAACTGGCGGCGATGATCCCGCAATTTGAAAACGCCATTCGTGAATTACAAAATCTGAAGACATGAAATTACGCTTTCAAATTCTACTGGCGGTAATGGCCGTTTGGTTTTTTGCCGGCAGGGCGATGGCCGCCGACGTTTTGACGGAATTTGACGCGGCGAACAAACTTTACGCCGAAGGGAAATTTGCGGATGCCGCCGCCGTTTATGAAAAAATTCTTCAGTCCGGCGCAACCTCGCCAAATCTTCTTTTCAATTACGGGAACGCGGAATGCAAGGCCGGCAATTGGGGTCGCGCGATTACCGCATATCGGCAAGCGGAGCAACTGGCGCCGCGCGACGCGGACGCGCGGGCGAATCTGGAATTCGCGCGCAATCAGGTTCAAGGCCCGACGTCGTCCGCGAATCGCTGGGAGAACGGGATCGAAACACTCACGCTGAATGAGTGGACGGCACTAGTAGCGGTCATGTTCTGGCTGACGTTCACGCTGCTCGCCGCCATGCAGATTTGGCCGGCGCTAAAAACGGCATTACGAGGTTTCACGCGCGGTGTTGCCGTGGTCACGATTTTGTCAGGCGTTTGCTGCGGCGCGGCGGTTTCAATTCATGTTTTCCAGAAAACCGCCGTGGTGATCGCGCCGGACCTGGTGGCGCGGAGCGGACCGTTTGACGACGCGCAGAACGTGTTCACCGCGCATGACGGCGCGGAATTCGTGGTGTTGTCCCGTCATGGTGACTGGCTTCAAGTTACCGACAATTCTGGGAAGATTGGCTGGCTTGAACGCAGGCAGGTGGAAATTCTTTCCGGCATTTGAAACAATCCTTTCCAAGAATCACTACTTTTTCAATAGCCTGCCAGCGCCATCCGGCAGGCGGCTCGAAAAAATGAAGCACGTCAGCAGGCTCGTGTCGAAATAACAGACCATATGTGTGGTTCAACATATCGTTGACTGGCCAAAGAGCATTGGCCTACGCTCTCCATGACATTCAATTGTTGATATGAACCTGACGGAACTGTTGGACAGGACGGCCAGCCGTTGGCCACAAAAACCGGCGCTCATTGAGGGTGAAATAATTCTCTCTTACGCCGGTTTGGTTCAGAAAATTGCGGAATTAGCCTCGCAATTGCAGGCGCTTCAAATTAAATCCGGCTGCCGTATTGGACTATGCCAGCCCAACAGTATCAATTACGTCGCGCTGACATTCGCCCTGTGGCGGCTCAAGGCCGTGGTCGTTCCCATCCCGATGGAATGCACAGAAAAGGAATTGTCCAATATCGCCGCGTCGATGCAGTTGGAGGCAATTCTCAGCGAGAAACCGCGCGGGCAAAGCGTGCCTTTGCAACCGAATTGTTTTTTGACCAGACTGACTCCGGCATCGCCGCCGGACAATCATGGACTGAACATTGCATTCATCCGATTTACCTCCGGCACGACCAGCGCTTGCAAGGGGGTCGTTTTGAGCCATGAAACCATCCGTGACCGTGTGATCACCGCCAATAAAGCATTGCGCATCGGACCGGACGACACAGTAATGTGGTGCCTGCCGATGGCGCATCACTTTCTGGTCACCATCGTGTTATACTTGAGCGAAGGCGCGACCATCGTGCTGGCGCGTCATGTTCTGGCCCGGTCATTTTTGGAAGCGATCAACCGTTGGCGCGGCACCGTGCTTTACGCCGCGCCGTTTCACTATGGCTTGCTGGCGCGGGACAGTTCGGGCGCGAGCCTTGCCTCGGTGCGGCTGGCGGTGTCAACGACCTGCCCACTGCCTCAAGATGTGGCGGTGAATTTTCAAGCGCGCTTCGGTCTGCCGCTGACACAGGCCTTGGGGATAATCGAACTGGGATTGGTCTGTATCAACGCTGATCCAGCCGCGCGCTGGAACTCGGTAGGCCGCCCTTTGACAGAATACGCGCTCAATATCTGCAACCCCGATAGCGATGGTTGCGGCGATCTCATGTTTGCCGGGCCGGGGTTTTTTGACGCTTACGACAACCCGTGGACTTGGCGTGAACAATTGATGCCGGATGGCTGGTTTGCGACCGGCGACGTCGGTCGGATTGACAAACAAGGTTATTTGTATCTGGCCGGACGCAAAGCGGCGGTGATCAATCTGGCTGGAAGAAAAGTTTTTCCCGAAGAAATTGAAGCCGTTCTGGACCGTCATCCCGCCATCCGCGAATCGCGCGTGTTTGGCCGCGTGCATCCGCATCTCGGCGAGGTCGTCGAGGCGGAAATTGTTTTATCCGCTGACAATGCGAGCATCGAAAGCCTCTCTCACTTTTGCCGCGAGCATCTTGCGTCGTTCAAGATTCCCACAAGCTTTCATGTCGTTCCGGCATTGCTGCGCACGCCTGCAACTGGCAAAATCCGCCGCGTTGCCGCCGCTGCCTGACATGATTCAACCACCAGAAATCGAAACGGAACTGCTCGCATTTTTGCGACGCGACATTTTTGCACCCGAAACCAAACTCGACGGCGAGACCGATCTCGTCGCCGAGGGTTTCGATTCCATGTCGCTCGTGAAGCTGCTGCTGTACGTCGAAACGAAATACGGCAAATGGATTCCCGAAAGCGAAATCACCAACGAAACGCTCGCCAGCATCCGTGCCCTCGCCGCGACCGTCGCCCGCGTCCTGAATGAAAAATAATTTGCCGCTCAACGGTTCCGACCAACTAATGCGCGGCTTCGATTTCGAGTTGCGCCGCCGTGGCTTTGCCGGCAACCAGTGCCAGATCATCCTCGAACTTGTCGCGAAAATTTCGCCAGTAGTGTTGAAAGCCCGACTCACCTCGTTACAAAATGAATTTCCGATGCTCAATGCGCGCATCGGCGGGATACTCAAACCAAAGTGGAAAATTCCAGCGATCGCCAAAAGTGAAATTCCCGTTCGCATTCATCGCGACGAACCCCATTTGCGGCAAAAACTTTTCAACGAACATCTTCACATCAAGTGTGGCGAACTGATGCGCTTCGATCTTATTGAACGCGACGGCGCGCGGATGGATTTGATTTTCACTTGGGCGCACATGCTCATGGACGCGACCGCCGCCGAACATTTTCTCAGCACCGTCAGCGATGAGAAAATTGTCCTGCCAAAATCCAATCCACAGCCGCCGGGCGCGCCGACAAAATGGCCGGAGCGATTGGAGCTGATGAAAAAATCCGTGGCGCAGCTCGACAAATTTTGTGAAAACCAGCCGCGCTCAATGGGTCTGCGTCAACCAAACGCGCCGCGCGAGTTGCAGTATCGCGTTGAAAGATTTTCCGCCGAGGAAACCACCTGCATCCGCGCCAACGGCTCGCGCCTTTATGGTATTCTCGGCGATGCGCATTTTCACGTCGCCGCTGCCGCGCTGGAACTTAACCGACTACACCAGCGGCTTGGCTGCGCGACCAAGAGTTATATTTTACCCATGCCTGTTGGCCTGCGACCCAAAGGCTGCATCGAACCGCTGTTCAGCAATCAGATTGACATGTTGATGCTCCAGTTTTTGCCAGAGCAGCTAGATTCAATGGAGAAATCCGTCGTGGCGCTGAAGGCACAGACCGCGCAGGCGCTCCGCGAAAATTCCATCGGCTACGGGCGCAAACTCTCGGAACTGGTCAGCTTTCTGCCGCTGCCGATTTACATGGCGTTGCTGAAACACGGGCTGAAAGGCGAAATCTGCTCGCTCTTTTTCGGCGACACCGCCACCGTGAATCCGCGTCTCGAAAATTTTCTCGGCGTAAGCGTAGAAAATTTCACACATGTCGCCGCCGTCACGCCCGCACCCGGACTTGGCGTTATCTTTTTTTATTTTCGCGGCGAACTGCGTGTTACCGTCGTCCACGCCAAAACCGTTTTGACCGATGCGGAAGCCGCCGAATTTTCCACCGCCATCCGCAACCGCCTTCTGAATCCATGAGCGAATCATTTGACATCGCCGTCATCGGCAGTGGCGCTGCAGGAATCGCCGCCGGCGTTTCCGCCGCGCGCGCAGGTCGCACGACTTTGTTGCTTGACAAAAATCCAGCCGCTGGCGGCACGGGCGGTTTCAGCGGCTTAACCACGCTCTGCGGACTTTATGATGATGTCGGAAATTTTCTCAACGACGGCTTCACGCGCGAATTTGCGGAAACAATTTCCGAAGCTGCGCCTGTGAAAATGGGCCGCGTCTGGGTGCTGCCGTATCGTCCAGAAAAATTTCGCGAAGCCGCCGCTAGATTTTTCTCGACCGCGCCAAAATTGCAAACGCGCTGGGATACGCCGCTCGCAAATATTGTTGTCGAAAACGACAGCATCGTTTCGCTCAATGGATTCAATGTCGGTGCAGTGATTGATTGCAGCGGCAGTGCCGAAGTCGCACACACCATCGGCGCGGAGTGTTTGGCGACGGACGAGACGACCCAGGCATCTGCCGTGATTTTTCCGCTGCACGACGTCGCACGCGAATTGCGCCCGCCCGCTGCCGTCGCACAAGTTTTGTTGCCGCTCACCCGCGCCGGATTTCCACCACTGAATTTTCAGTCGAATTTTGAACCGAATTCCGTCACCGTAAAATTCACAGGTAAACCGGAACAGGTTCCGCAGTTGATTGAATTTTTACGCGCGAAAGTTCGCGGATTTGAAAATTGCTCGACACCGCTGAAACAATTTCCCGTCACGCGCCGCGCCGGGAAGATGATCGTCGGCAAATACGTTTTGACTGGCGAAGATGTCCTCGCTGGAAAAAAATTTCCCGACGCCGTCGCGCGCTGCGCGTGGCCGGTTGAGCAATGGAGCGCTGATGGCAAAACGCGGCTGCGTTATCTGCCTGCGGGTGCACATTACGAAATTCCCGCCCGGTCGCTGCGCGCCGCAAAAATTAGAAATCTTTTCATGGCCGGCAAAACCATCAGTGCCGATGTGGATGCGATCGCCAGCGCGCGTGTTATGGGTTGCTGCCTCACGACCGGCGCGGCAACTGGCGCTTTGGCCGCAAGTTGCCTAAAATCTCCGCGCACAGAATGACCCGGAACTTTGGACAACTTTGGGCGGAGACGTTTCATTACGCCAAAAAACATTCGCCATTTTATCGCGAACTGTTTCGCGGCGCGGACGCCCTACCGCCGCTTAATGAAGTCCCGACGGTGGACAAAACCATTCTGTCGGCGCGTAATCTGGATTTCCTTTGCGTACCGCGCGAACGCGTCATCGAAATCGTCACCACCAGCGGAACGACCGGCAATCCGCTTTTGTGGATGTTGACGGAAGCGGACGTGCGACGACTCGCGCTGAACGAAAAATTGTCGTTCGCGTGCGCCGGTTTGACGAAGCACGACACTGTTTTGGTGGCCGTGGCATTGGACCGCTGTTTCATCGCAGGGCTGGCGTATGCGGAGGGATTGCGGAAACTGGGTTGCGCCATGGTCCGCGTCGGCCCGGTGTCGCCCCTGTTGATTTTGGAAATGATCGGATGCGTTCAGCCAACAGCCATCGTGGCTGTGCCATCTTTCCTGCGCGTCATTGCGGACAAAGCGCGCGACATAGACTATGATCTCAAAAATTCGCCCGTGAAAAAAGCCGTCTGTATCGGCGAACCGGTGCGCGACCGGACGTTTGCGTTGAACACCGCCGGGCGCGCCATAGAAGCGGCGTGGGGTGCGAAGGTTTATTCAACTTACGGCGTGACGGAACTGGCAAATTCACTGTGCGAATGTGACGCGGGCACAGGCGGACATTTGCATGACGAACAACTCTATATCGAGGTTTTGGATGACGATGGAAAGCCCGTGACCGACGGCGAGATGGGCGAAGTGGTGGCCACGACGTTTGGCGTGGAAGCGATGCCGGTAATCCGTTACCGCACGGGCGATTGTGCGGCAATGTTTTCCGGGCCGTGCATTTGCGGGCGGAAGACCCCGCGTATTGGACCGATTATCGGGCGCAAGCAGCAGAAGTTGAAAATCAAAGGCGCGTCCGTTTTCCCGCTGGCATTGCAAAGCATTTTGGACGACGCGGACGGTGTAAATATTTACGCGATTGTGGCCACCGCCGAAAATGATTTGTGCGACGAGGTGGAAATCTATTATCACGGAGAAGCAAAGCTGGAGGTTTTGCGCGAAGCATTTCAAGCGCGCGCGAAAATCATGCCGCAAATCCGCCACGCGTCGCCGGAAGAAATCGAGGCGTTGCAAATGCCGCCGCACGCGCGCAAACGCCAGTCATTTGTGGATCGCAGAAAAAAATCGTGAACGTCTGCGTCGTCATTCCCGTGTTCAATCACGCCGATACGTTGCCCGCTGTTGCCCGCGCCGCGCAAAAATATTTTTCAGTGATCATGGTGGACGATGGTTCAACCGACAATCCACGCCTGCCGGAAGATATTGCCGTCGCGCGACTCGAACAAAATCGCGGCAAAGGCGCAGCGTTGCGAGCAGGTTTTCAACGTGCGGTTGAACTCGGTTTCACTCACGCCATCACGATGGACGCGGATGGCCAGCATAGCGCGGAAGATTTGCCAAAATTCGCAGCGGCGTGTGCGCGCCAGCCGGACGCATTAATCGTCGGCATACGCGATTTGAAAACGTCCGGCGCGCCCGGCCACCGGCGATGTTCCAACGCCGTTTCCAATTTCTGGTTTCGGGTAGAAACGGGCGTACGTCTCGCCGACACGCAATGCGGCTTTCGTTGTTATCCGCTGGCACTGACACAACGGCTGAAGGCACATTCACAGCGTTATGCGTTTGAGCTGGAGTTCATGGTGCGCGCGGCGTGGCTGCGCACGCCGATCATGCCCGTGCCCGTGACGTGCAGTTATCTCCCGGACCAAATCCGGCGATCGCATTTCCGTCCAGTCGTTGACCTGGCGCGGATCACCACCATGAACATCGGGCTGGTGCTGCAATCGTGGTTCGTGCCGCAATCATTGCGCATAGCATGGTCGTTGGGACAAAAAAAAACGCCACGGCAAACCGTCGGAAATTTCTTTTCCGAACACGCGCATGACCCGTTGCGAATGTCGCTGGCGGTGGGGCTGGGATTGTTTTGCGGCATCGCGCCGATCTGGGGTTATCAAATGATCGTGGCGGCAGCACTCGCGCATTTCTTCCGGTTGAACAAAGCAATCACACTGGTGGCGAGCAATATTTCCATCCCGCCGGTTGCGCCGCTCATCGTTGGCATCGCCTTCATCCTCGGTCATTGGATGTTCACAGGCGAAGTCCTTGCGCTTTCCTGGCCACAGATGACCCGAGCAAGCACCTTCAAATTTTTCTGGCAATTTTTGATCGGCAGCATAGCGCTTGCTGTCATCGTCGCCACGGTCGGAACAATCGCCACCTACGCGGTAGCGCGGCTGGTGAAACGCAAATGAATTTTTATACGCGACTTTATTTATGGCTGGTGGCACACCGGCGCGCAGTGCTGCTGGCGGCGGTGCTGATCGCCGCCATCTGCGTTGCGATTGTTTCGCGGATTGATCTGGAGGAGGACATTCTTGGAATTCTCCCGCAGCGCGACCAGATCGTGGACGATTACAAATACACCATCCGCAAGTTTCATCAGATTGACCGCGTCTATATTGACGTCGGCATCAACACCACCGATCCCGACAAGCTGGCGCAGGCGGCGGATGAACTTTACGCCGGGCTGGCAACCAACACTGCGTTCGCGCGCATCACTTATCACATCGAATTCGGCAGCCAGCGCACCATCGTAAATTTTCTAACCGGCGCATTGCCAAATCTTTTTACCGAGGCTGACGCGCTCGCGCTCGACAAAAAACTGGAAACGAATTCCGCCCGCACGTTTCTGACGGACCGCCGCCGTGAACTCGCTGGTCCGGAGGGAATGGTTTTGAAAGATGTCGTCGCCGCCGATCCGGTCGGCATGAGCGGACTGGTGATTGCAAAAATCGTCCCGCTGCAAACCGGATTTAGCGACGCGCAAATCGTGGACGGACGCATCACGAGTGGTGATGGCCGTCATGTGCTGGTGATGGCCGAACCAAAATTCCCCTCGGCAGATTCCAGGCAAAGCGCCGCGCTGGTGGCCGAAATGCTGCACTTGGCACACGAAGTTGAAAAAGATTTTCCCGGCGTCCATGTCGCCATCACTGGCGGACACCGGATGTCGCTCGACAACGCGACGCTCATCCGGCGGGACGCGACGCGCTGCATGGTGCTTGCCATTTCCGCCATGTTCATTTTGTGTTTCACCGCGTATCGGCGCCGCTGGCTTGCGGTCGTGACATTTTTGCCGTCGCTGTTCGGCACGCTGATGGCCGGGGCGGTGCTGGCGCTTGTGGACGAACATCTCTCGGCCATCGCCATCGGCTTCGCGAGCATGGCCATCGGCATCACGGTGGACTACGGCATCTATGTCGTCTATCACCTCGATAACGCCGCGACCGATCGGTGCTCCGCCGGCAAAATCGTCGGGCGGCTCGTGCTACCGACGTTCATTGGTGCGATGACAATCATCGCCGCATTCATCGTGCTGGCCTGCTCACCAATGCACGGCTATCAGCAACTCGGAATTTTCGGTGCGGTCGGGGTGCTGATGTCCGCGGCGTTCGCGCTGTTCGTTTTGCCGCTGTTCATTCCTCTTCCGAAACAAAACAACCTGCCGCCGCTGCGCTTCACACAATGGATGGAAAAATTTCACGCGTGGCAAAAATGCTGGCGCCCGTTGTTGCTGCTGGGCGTAGCCGGGCTGACCGTCGTAACAATTTTCGGTGTAAAAAAACTTCGCTTTGAAGGCGACATTTCAAAACTCAACGGTATCACTGAATCCACACGCGCCGACGACAAATTGATCACCCAGACTTGGGGCGACGCGCTGGGCATGACGCTTGTGGTCGCGCGCGGTACAAACGTGGAAGAGGCGCTGGCGAAAAACGACCGCGCTGCTGAAATCCTCGCGCACGAACCCGGCGTGGCGGCGGTGTATTCGCTGGCGTCGGTCTGTCCTTCGCGCGCAACGCAGGAAGCGAATATCCGGCGCTGGCACAAATTCTGGACGCCGGAACGCCGCGCGATGCTGCGTCAGACGTTGCAGCAAGTTGGCGGGGAACTGGGATTTCGTCCCGACGCTTTTGACACGTTCTGGCAACGGCTGGAGAGCCAGCCGGTTTTGCTCACGCTGGAAATGTTTCGGGGCACGCCTTTGGAACAAGCCCTCACCGAACGCGTCGCGCTCGCGCCGGGCGACAACGCGGTGAGCACTTTGATCAAGGTGAATGACCGCGCGCAAATCGGGCATTTGCGGCAGGCGTTGCCCGGCATGATCGTGCTCGACAAGAAAAATTTCGCCGATCACATGGCCGAATTGGCAAAGGAAGGGCTGGGACGTTTTGCCCTGTGGACGGGAATTTTGGTCGCGGTGATCGCATTTTTCTTTCTTGGCTCAATTGAGCTGGTCGTGGCCACGCTGCTGCCAATCGGTTTTGGATTGCTGTGGACGCTCGGCTTGATGGGGCTGATCGGCCTGCCGATCAACGTGATGAACTGCGTGTTCGTCATCTTTGTCATCGGCATGGGCGAGGATTACAGTGTGTTTCTGGCGACGAGCAAATTGGATGAGTGGCGCGGTCATCCTTCTCGCATCTACGCCACCAGTGCGTCTGTTTTGATTTCGGCAGCAACGACGATTTTCGGATTTGCCGTGCTGGTGTTCGCGCGGCATCCGGTTTTGTTTTCAATGGGAACAACCGTTCTGCTCGGCATGGCGTGTGCATTCGCCGCGACGATGATCCTGACGCCATGGTGCATGGACTTGATTTTATTTCACGATCAACCGCGAGGCGCGCCGCGCGGGTGGCACTTGTTCGGCACGGTTTGGGTCACAGTGCATCTAGGCGGAAGTGAACTCTTCCTTTACTATATCCTGCGGCCGATTTTGAAGCTTGTTTCGCCGCGCACGGCGGATGACAAACTGCGCCGCGCCACGAGATGGATGGCGCGCGGCGTTGTCAAAGGACTTCCGTTCGGCAAACTGGAATTCCAAAACATCACGCCCAAAACTTTTGCTCCGCCGTGCATTGTCATCAGCAATCATCAATCGGCGGTGGACGTGATGTTGATCGTCAGCCTGCCTGCTGACGTGCGGCAGACGGCAAAGAAGCGCGTCTTCGACACGCCGATTCTCGGTATTGGATGCAAGCTGCTCGGCCATGTGCTGGTCGAACCGAACGATCCCGAAACCACGTTGCGCCGCTGCCGCGAAAAACTGGCCGCCGGCGCTTCGGTGCATTTCTATCCCGAAGGCACGCGTTCGCCCGATGGTTTTGTGCAGCGCTTTCATCGCGGCGCATTTGAACTGGCGGTGGAATTGAAGCAGGAAATTCTGCCCGTAGTCCTGTGCGACACCAACACGGCCATGCCGCGCGATGCTTACTGGTTCGAGCCATATCACGCCACCGTTCGGGCGTGGCCGCGCATCACGCCGCAGAATTTTGATTATTCGCAAGGTAGCACGGCGCTGATGCGCCATTGCGAAACCATCGTGCGCGAAGCGCTGCAAACACAGTTCGACGAACTCAATACGCCGCGCGTCGTCCGCCGCAAAGTGGAACGGCTTTACCGCTATCAGGGAAAATTAGTGGAGCAATTCGTCCATTGGAAAATGAAAACCGACCCGATGTTTGGCTCGCTCGACGCAGTTGTGCCGAGAAATGGATTTGTCCTCGACCTCGGCTGCGGTTACGGATTGGCAACCCACTGGCTGGCCAGCTTCACCGACGGAAGAATTTTTCGCGGCGTGGATTATGACGAGGATAAAATCCGCGTCGCCCAACGCACCGCGCCGCAGCATCCGCGAATCAAATTTGAGTCCGGCGACATCCTCGACTGCGACTATCCCCCATGCGATACGATTTTGCTGCTGGATGTGCTGCATTACTGGACGCCGGAAAAACAGCAATTGATCCTGAACAAGGCGCGGCAGGCTTTGCGTCCCGGCGGAAGACTGGTTCTACGCGACGCCGCGCGTGCAGACAACGCCGCGCATCGCCGCGTTGATTTCTGGGAAAAATTCGCCACACGCTTCGGCCTCAACAAGACGAATGAAGGTTTGCATTTTCAGACCCGCGCCGGACTGGAAACCGCATTGCAACGGGCGGGATTCAATCAGTGGGAATTCAAGCGCGGTGCGGGACGGGATTCAAACGTGCTGCTGGTGGCGACGGTCGAGGTGAATTGAACGAGGGTTTGATTCCCTTCACCGGCTCCATTATAAATCAATGACTTACGACAAAGTACAAGTAAATTGACGAGTTTTTTCGCGTCGCTCGTAACCCTTCCAAAAAATTGATCTGAATAGCGCAATCCAGCTATATTGGCGCGGTTAAATACTCCATAGCTCAATTATGATTGATGTAACCGCCAAAGAGTTGATCGAATTCGTCCGGGCAAAGGGTAGCTTTCAGTTATCGACTGGCAAGCAGCAAAAACCTTTTACCGTGCGGTTAAATGGAAACGATCTCGAATTCGTGCCTCATTCAACGAAAAAGGTCAGAGCACACGAGCTGAAGTGGATTCAACGTGTCTGCAACAAATTTTCGCAAACAAACTCATATCGGCCAACTGACTATACCGACCTGACGGTAAACGCATCTTACACACTCGCAGTTATCAAAGCATATTTTGGCAAAATGCTCCCGGTTGGGAAAGGAGAACTGCGTACGGCCCTTTCTTATGAGCGCAGTTTTGCCAATAAAATAAGGAAATCATCAAAGGATTCTGCGGAGGCACGTCGAAAACGTCTTGCGGGAGCTGCCAAGTTTGCCTCGATCAGACAGGCGACCACACAGATTTATCTCCGAAATCCTGACGTCGTGGTCGAAGTCCTAATACGGGCAAATGGATACTGCGAAGAATGCAAGAAACCAGCCCCCTTCACTCGCAAAAGCGATGGAACACCATACTTGGAGGCGCATCATCGCAAGCCACTTGCCGAAGGAGGCGAGGACACCATAGAGAACGCCATTGCGATCTGTCCCAACTGTCATCGCAAAGCACATCATGGGTGAATGTTGGCTTGTTCGCAATGAATCAAAACCTAAAGCAAGATTCAAGCGTTCAGAAGAATCGCCATGTCAGCCAACGCAACGACCCGATGTTGACCGCAACGATACCTACACTTTTGCAACCACTCACAGATGCGAAATCAAACGCGGAGCGGGACGGGATTCAAATGTGCCGCCGATGGCAACGGCTGGGTCGCCGCGATCCGCTGGCGGACAAACCCCGTGAATTCCTCGCGCGGCATTGACAGATAAACGCCCGGCTCGACGGGTTCACCGAAGTGCACCTCCACTTTCCGCAGCCCGGCAATGGGATGAAACCTCCCGGTCTTGGTCGAGACGAACTGCATATTTTCGATGAACACCGGCACGATGGGCAGACGCGCTTCCTGCGCGACAAAATAAATTCCCGGCTGCGATGAAGCGACGTTGATGCCATCGCCGCGCGTGCCTTCGGGAAAAACAATCAGATGAAATTGTCCGCCCGCGCGTCCAAACTCCTGCAACTCACGGATGCGTCCGGGATTTAATTTTCCACGTTCGAGCAGGAAACCGATGCGGCTGCTCAATAACTTTTTGATCCAGGAAGCGTGCCAGACATTTTTATCGCCGAGCGTGAGGATCGGATAACAGCCCGAACGCCAGCACAACGCGCCCAGCAAAATCGTGTCCAAGAGGCTGACATGATTCGCGACAAACAGATACCGCCGGTCCGGTCGCAAGCGTTCCATGCCGTGCGCCCGCCGCATGAAAGGCAGGGCAATAGCAACGTAAGCGCCAACGCCCAGCAATGCCTGGATGAAAACCAGTCCGCGTGACATCTGGTCTTGATTCGTTTCCTTCATGAGTCGGGCAAAAGGTTACTTCACCGGTGGCGCTTGTTGCAACAAACTTTCAAGTTCCTGCTTCTCTTTGAAAAATGCCGGCTGCGCCGCCAGCGCCGATTCAAATGCCTGTGCCGCCTCCTGGTTCCGGCCCAACGCGAGCAACGCGCGGCCACGCAACGTCGCGTTCTGGTAAAAGCCCGGATTCAACGATTCCGCTTTTTCCGCCAGGGTCAGTGCCGTTTGCGCGTCTTTGTCCTTCAATGCGTGTTCGCCATCCTGCAAACATTTTTGCGCCGCCCGCACTTTTTCATATTCGCCCGAGGCGAGCATCGCGGCCGCCGCAACCGTCCGATCGGGAAGTTCGTGCGAAAAATCCGAAACGTCGAACGCGACGAATTTGCCGAGCTGGTTCGGCGGCGATGCCGCCCAAAAAATTCCGGCGTTCAAATCCATGACGGTCGCGTGCGTGGCGATGAAAGCGTTCAACGTTCCGCGATTGCCGTTGCCGGCAAAAACGCTGCCGGGCAAATCGCGGTCGCGCAAAAATTCCACGGCTTCCGGCACATCAATCGTTCCGTGTGCCGCTTGAATCAATTCCTTCAAACGCGCCGCGCGCGAAACGGACGTGGCCTCGGCCATGTAATTCGTGTTGCGCGGATTATCTTTCAGTCCGGGCGTCTGAAAATGGTTGGCGCAAACAATCGAGTCGCCTTCAGGTTCGCGCACTTGGGTGGCCTCGGGAGTTTTTTCCACGACGACAAATTTTCCGTCGGCGCGGCTGCCCACAAGCCAGAGCGTGGAAACAAAAACTTTCGCGTTCCGCAAAACATTGAGCGCTTCATCAAGGTTATGCGCTTTTTCCATGATTTCCCGCGCGACCATCGCCACCGGCGTCGCGGTTTCTTGAGGCAAACTTGAAGGCGCACCGTTGACTGTCACCGAAACGCCCGCGCGGTTCATGCCCGAAACCACACCGGCCATTCCCGCCCACGACAATGAGATGAATGGAATGCCATTGTCCGGCTCGCACATCATCACGACGCGGTCGCGGCTGAAAACTTCGGCAGCTTCCCAATCAAAATTGCGGCCCGTGATGAGATGACCGTTCACCGTCGCGCCGCCCCACGCGCCGAACGCGGTGCAGCCGGCGCGGGCGGAAAGGAACGGGTTGTCAATCATCATGTAGGAAACGTCATGCGCGGCGTGGTAGTTCAGCAGCCGGTTGTAATACGGGCCTTCCTCCGGGTGAATGTCCGGACAACCGAGCGTTGTGCCGTAAATCTCCATCCGATAATCCAGCGGCACATAATCGCTCAAGTGGCGGTTACGATAGATGACATAATACTTCAGCGTTTCCATCAACCAATGTTGCGGCACATAACCCTGAATCATCTGGAGAAATTCATTTTCCAGCGTGTGCATCTGGTCCTGCATCAACACGCCCTCCGCGTAACCCATCTCGAACGGCGAGCCTTTCAGATACACCACGAGCAGCCCGTCGCGCCGCCCCACCCACGATTTGCCGAGCCAGACTTTGCCGTCGCGCGCTTCCGGCTTGAGCCGCATGATCGAAGTGTCGGCGGGCAGCGGCGGCGGCTTGGCTTCCCAACTGCGCAACAACATCGCACCAACCAGCCAGCCGGCCAGCACGAGCAGAATGCCACCGACCAGAATCCGCTTGAACCATTTTTTTAATCGTTTCGCCACAATGATAAAATCGTTTCACCCGCCGGTTGCCCGCCAATGGAAAAACCGGCGCGCGCCCGGATTGTGCCGCCGGCTTCCGACAATTTCAATTCCAGCCGCACGGGTTCGTCCGGCAAAATCGGTCGTTGAAATTTCGCCTTGGAAATTTCCCGAACCGACAGCGGACAATTCAAAACCCATTCCGCCGCCGTGCGCGCCATTTCCAATTGAAAAACTCCGGGCAGCAGCGGGCGATTCGGAAAATGTCCGGCGAACGTCGGATCGTCCGCGCCGAAACGGAATTCAAATGTCATTGTTCCGTCCGCGTTTTGTTGCGGACCGCCGATTCGCGCGGCGGCAATTGAACTTTGCATCGTCATGGTGAACCTCGCTCGGTTTCATCAAACATTTCCGGCGGTTGTAGACCGGTTTTGGTTTCCACGATCTGCAAATCCAGCGTGTATTCGCGGCGCGCAATCACGAAATGCGCCGGGTTTGGCAGCCGGCCCGGACAATGCGCGTCCGGCACGCTGCCAAAAATGCAGTTCAAATCGGCGGCAACGTAACGCCGAATCCATTCCGGGCGAAACATCCGGCTCGACCGCATCACATAAACATCGCCATCCGGTTTCACCAGCACGTCGGCCAGCACCGAACCGAAATTTTCCGTGACGATGAGCCGCTTGCCGCCCGTACGGCTCAACGCGAGATAGCCGTTAAGCGTAAATTGTCTTCCATGCACCGTCAACACGGCGCGTTGAATCATCAACGCATCGGCGGGAAATGAATTTACCACACGCGGCAGATTGCCCGGCGGCGGCGTGGTCACACAGCCCGCCGCCAGCAGTAACAACAAAAAAAATAAATTACGGCGCATCGCCCACCACCGCTTTGATGGCGGCAATATCCAACGGTTTGGTTTGATCAAATGTCCCCGATGGAAATTTCACGTCGCGTTTTTCCCGGCGAAAGATAATGCGCGTGAAATCGCCATTTGGTTCATTCATCACCACTTCGCGCGTCGCCGAAAAGTCCGGCAACATTTGCACCTCCAGCGACGACAAAATCGCGCGGGTGTTTTCATCCTTTGGCACGAGCGTCACCACCGCCACGCTGCCGGTGGACACGGAAATTATGTAGTCGCTCGTCAAGGCGTCGAGCTTGCCCTGATTCATCAGTGACATCTGCTCCATCACGCGCTTGAGCATCTGCGGAAACCCCAATTTTAATTTTTCCCATTTGCCATCGGCGAATTCAAACTGCGCGACCGACTGGTGATTGCCGAGCAGAATGGATTGATACGGCGCGGAAGTTTCCCAGCGAATTTGGTCGGGACGTTCGATCAGCATGAAACCTTCGCTCTTCAACGGCTGGGTGAACAATTTCAAATGCCGTTCCTGCGTCAGTTCAAAATAAACCGAACCGAGCGACGACATCTTGCGTTGGAGGTCTTGAAGAACCGGACGCGGGTCGGCCACGGGTTGCAGCGCGGCGTTGTCCGCCGCGAGCATCGCGAACGCAAGCATCATGACCGCGATAGTATATTTTTTTTTCATTTGAACATTTTATCCAGCCGCACGACTTCGTAGCCGCGTTCACGCAAGGTAGCCAAAAGCAATTTCACCGTCAGCACCAAACGCGCGACGGGAATTTTGCCATCGTGCAGCAAAATGATTCCGCCGGGTTCAAGCTGCCGGACGATGCGCGCCACAATCCGTTCCGGCTTGGTTGATTGTGTATCGAATCCACGCGCGCTCCAGCCGATCACTTTCAAACCAAGTTCGCGCGCCGCGCGAAAGACTCGTGGATTTGATAATCCCATGGGCGGACGAAAATATTGCGGAACAACTCCCGTCGCTTCCTGAATCGCCATTTGCGTTTGCGCCAATGTTTTTTTCAGGCGTGCGGTTGTGAAAAAATTCGTCGCGTTGCTGTGTTCGTAAGAATGATTTTCCAATAGATGGCCTTCGCACACAATTCGCTCCGCGAGTCTGAGGTTCATCCTCACGTTTTTTCCGATGCAGAAAAAAACCGCCTCGACTTTCGCTTCCTTCAACAAATCCAGCAACATCGGCGTCGAGCGCGGGTCAGGCCCATCGTCGAAGGTCAGCGCCGCGCAGCGTTGCGAATTATTTCCACGACACACAAACGGCCCGAACAATCGCATTCGCGGAATCGCCACACCCAATCCGGTAATGGTCAGAAACACAACCATCACGCCCGCGAACAGGGTGAGATTGCCAAACACCAGCGTCAGCGCGCCGAATGGCAGCGCAATGATTGCGACGAGGTAAAACCGGCTCAAGGTTGGACGCAGCATATCGCTTTGCCTCCACGTTGCGACAACGTGTAAAGCAACACGCCGCGTCGCCGCTGACGAACCAAATTCACAGCCACAGAAAATCCAAATGCCGATGCCGCGTGGAATTCGCCACATTGTTGCTTATAGGTCTGGTGTTCCAGTTTTCGTCCGGCGCGTTTCGACAGCGCCGCCGCAACGGCTTCATACATCGCGTCCAATTTTAGAAAGCCTTTTGCGCCGCTTAACACAACGTCAATCGCGGCCAAATCAATAATGGACGCAATCCAATCCGCTTCGCGTTCCGCATCAAACGGTTTACGATAACGACCGAGACGCACGATGGTCACGCGCGCAAGCGGTGACGAAATTTTTTCCGCGCGCGCCAAACTCACGACGACCGCACCTTCGCCAGGTTTTATTTTTTCGTTCCACGCACCCCAACGCTGGCCGATGCTCAAGAGGTATTTGTCTACTTCATCCGCTGCGCCGACGAGCGCGCAGTCAGCTTCGTCGGTGGCGAGCTGACAAATTCCCTGCCAAAGCGCACTCTCGAAAGTGATTTCGCCGACGGTCGGTGCGGAATTCATCCCGCGCGCAGCCTGGTCAATCGCAACCTGACCGGTAGGCGAGTTGTGAACCGAATTCGGAAAACGCGACGGCATCGGCTCGCGCTCGTCCTTGGAAATGAGGTTTTCGATGAACGTACCCGCATCTTCGAGACAGCCGAGTCCCGTGCCAATCGCGACGGCAACGCGTTGCGACGGATCGGGCGCGTGACTCTGACGCGCGGTGATGAGCGCCATTTGTTGCAACCGGCTCAAGCGGCGACGCTGGTTCGGCGTGAGCATTGCGGCATCTGTCAACACGCCGCAACTGTGAACCAACCCTTTGCCCGACGGCAACGGCGATCCGATTTCCTTGATCGTGACCGCGCCAGGTCCGATGACCCCGATGCCACCGACGGCGATTTGAATTTTTTCTGGTGCGCGGGTCTGCGGCGACGTTTCCGGTTTGGAAAAAATCAGCACGCCGTTGTTGCCACCGAAACCGAACGAGTTACTCATCACGTGAGTCAGCGGCGCGTGACGCAGTTCGATGACGGGTTCGAGACCGATGGCAGGATCACATTTACTGAAGCCGGGATTCGGCGGCAGTTCCTGACGGCGCAACGCCTCGACGCACACGACGGCCTCCATCGCGCCGCTCGCGGCAAGCGCATGGCCGAAAATTCTTTTCGTGCTGGAGAACGGCGGCACGCGGTTGTGAAAAACCGTTTTCAACGCGATGGCCTCGGCCACATCGTTGTCGCGTGTGCCCGTACCGTGGGCGTTGACATAATCAATCGCCGTCGGCTCGAGGCCCGCGCGGCGCAACGCGGATTGCATCGCTGCCGTCGCGCCCGCACCTTGCGGATGCGGAGAGGTGGCATGATACGCGTCGCAGCTCGCGCCCCAACCGGAAAGTCGCGCGAGAATTTTCGCGCCGCGACGCTGCGCGGATGCTTCCGATTCCAAAACCAAAACCGCCGCGCCTTCGCCGAGACTCATACCGCCGCGCGTCGCGTCGAACGGACGACAACCCGCCGAATCCACGAGTAGCAGCGAGTGAAATCCGCCCCATGTCATGCGCGACATCGAGTCTGCGCCGCCGGTAAGCATCACGTCGGCCTCGCCGGACAAAATCATTTCTGCCGCTAGCGCGATGGCCAGCGCGCTGGACGAACATGCCGTCGCCAGCGCCATGCTTGGGCCGAACAACCCGAATTCATCCGCGATCAAATCAACTGTCGTGACACATTCATGAAAGCGCGTCGGGCGGGCGCGCATTTTTCCGCGCTTGATGAGCGTGGAAAGAAAAATTTCGCTGTCGTATGAACCACCAACGGACGTGCCAAGCACAATTCCGGCGCGTTCGCCGCCGCTTTGAAAATTTATTTTCGCATGGGCGATGGCCTCGCGCGCGGCGAGCCAGCCGAGTTTGTCACTGCGGGAACTTCGAGTCGGCGCACCGAGCGCAATCAGGTCGCATTGGATTTCGCCGGTGAGAATTTGCCCGTAGCGCGGCGATTGAAACAACGTCAGTGGTTTCAGACCGCTCGAGCCGGACGACACTGCGCGCCAAACTGCCTCCATACCGAAACCGGACGCGGACACTATACCTAGGCCGGTGATGACTGGAGAACGCGTGTCCACAAATTTTATTGCGGACGTTTGGCCGCGATGAATTCAGCCAGGGTGTTCACGGAACGGAACGCCGGACGGCCTTCCTCGATATCCTTGATGACGATGCCGTAATCTTTTTCCAGCATCACGACCAGTTCCAGTGCGTCAATCGAATCCAGACCCAGCCCCGTGCCAAACAGCGGCGCGTCGTCGTCAATCTGCTCCGGTGTGATGTCCTGGAGCTTGAGCGACTCGATGATATTCGATTTCAGTTCGTGTGTTGAGATTTGCATGGTTGATTAACCCGCTGATTTAGTTTGGGAAATTAACGCACAGAGCGACTTCATGTCACGGTCAAATTCCCGCAACTCGCGCAAACCATCGCCGCCACGCTTCAAGAAAAGTGCGCAAGCGTTGGTGGTGGGCGGCGCTTGAATAATTTTCGCAGCGCCGGCAGTGACGACGTTGCAATAAACGCATACGCAACTATCCGCCTCACCGCGTTGGATCAAATCCGCCGCTTCGAGCAACACTTCATTGCTGCCGCCAATAAAACACAGGTTTGGTCCAGTCAACCGATGACGGATGGCGATTTCGCCAATCGCTGCGCTCGGCAGCGTATAGGCGAATAAGGTCGGACTCGGTCCGCCGACCGCGTCACGCCCCTTCCAATACTCAACGTCGGTGGACAAAGAGCCAGCGCTGGCCGCCAGACAAATGGCAATGCGCTCACGCGGCAATAAATCGAAATTGATGCCGAGCGATTCCACTGCGAGCAACGCCAGTTGGCTTTGCAAATCAAGACGGCCAAAACGTGAACCCAGCCGCGCCGATTTCAAATCAGCTTCGGTCACTTGACTCGCTGCCCCAATGACAAGTTTATCCATGACTCAAAATGAGCGCGCCGTTGACGCCGCCGAAACCAGTGTTGAGTTTCAAAATATGATTTAATTTTGTAACCGGACGCGGTTCAGGCAACAGACTGGCTGGCATGCCTTCCGCCGCGACTTTCAGTCGCGGTGTGCCGGGCAGAAAATTTTCCCGCATCGCCAGCACGCACGCGATGGTTTCGACGATACCCGCCGCGCCCAACGTGTGGCCAAGCATTCCTTTTAAGCCGCTGACGGGCGGGCAGGCATCGCCGAACACGGCGCGCAAAGCCATTGATTCCATTGCGTCGTTGTAAGGCGTGCCGGTGCCGTGCGCGTTGACGTAATCAATTTCCTGCGGCGGCAGTTTTGCCAGGTCCAGCGCCGAACGGATCGCCTGCGCCAGACCCGAACCGTCGCGCGACGGGCCAGTCAGATGATTGGCGTCGTTGCTGCCGCCCCAGCCGCGAATGATGATGGCACGATTTGGAATTTTGTCCGCGCGCGCCAGCATGATGGCTGCGCCCGCTTCACCCGGACTCAACCCGCAGCGGTCGCGGTCGAACGGACGGCAGCCGTTCGGATCAATCCCCTTCAACGCGGTGAATCCCGCCACGACAAAAGCCGACAAATGATCCACGCCAACCACCAGCACCGCATCCGCTGCTCCGCGTTGAATCATTTTTGCCCCTTGTTGAATTGCGATCAGGCCGGACACACAGGCGGTGGATACGCATTGAACTGGACCTTTTGCGCCATGCGCGGCGGCAAGATCGTCCGCGAGCAGATTTCCCTGCAAATGTCGCCGCGCTGCGTCGGAACACGGGCGATCTTCGGCAAGACGTTCGAGTGCTTCGATGTTGGCCTTCGTGGTCGAGAGTACGAGGCCGATGCGTTCGACGGGAATATAACTTAAAACCGATTGTGCTTGTTCACGCGCCTGCCGCAAGGCTTCCGTGGCCAGTTGCTGCGCGGGATTGTCAATGTCGCCGTTTGGCAACGCCGCGCCAACGATGCTGGATTGGAAACGTGGGTGATTGAAGCGTTCGCACGCACGCAAGCCGCTGGCATTGGCGCGCAACGCAGCGAGCAGCGCGTCCACGCCGCAACCCACCGCGGTGATTGCGCCGCAACCGGCGATGGCCACTGGCACCGTGGAGTTTGCAGACGGTTCACGCATACAGCGTTAGTTCTCCCGAAGCAATCGGCTGTCCTTCGCATGAAATGTCGCCGGAAACGCGGAGCATCTGGCCAAGGCGTTTGAGTTCGCGGACTTCGATGCGCAATTGCTTTCCGCTCGGCGGTCGCGATTGAATTTTGAAACTGGAAACAGCCACGAGCATTCCCTGAATGGTCATACGAGAGTCGGATTGTCCGCGCATTTGTGCGCGTTGCCCCAAAGCCGCAGCAACCGTCTGCGCGACACATTCGACCAGCGCTGTTTCCAGCACGAAGCCGTTCGCCACGGCAAATGAATCAGTGTTGAAACAAGCCGTCGCGACAGCGGCGGTTTCCGTGCATTCGGTCAACGCGTCAATCCACCGCATAGGCGCGCGATGCGGAATGAAATTTTCTATGGCGACGGACATGGTTGGGCACTGGATTGTGGCGGTGGCTGCGTTGGCAACTCGGGTTGCTCCCAAAACGGATAAAAATTATACCACTGCAACGGATCGCGTTTGAGAATCGTTTCCAAATTTTGTGCGAATTGGGCCGCGCAATCTTTCAGGTAGGCATCGCGCTGGTTGTGCGGCGGCATTTGCGGATGCTGGGCGGGAAATCCGAAGAAACGATAATGACCGCCCGGTTCGCGCAAATTAAAAACCGTGACCAAAGGCGCATTTGCAATGGCCGCCAACACATAGGCCCCAATGGGAAACGACGCCGGGCTGCCGAGAAAAGGAACGCGCGACGACGGACTGCCGTAAGCACGGTCGCCGAGCATTGCCACGATTTCGCCGCGCCGCAACGCAGCCACCAACGGAATCGCGTCGGTCGGTGATCCGGTCAACGGCAGGAGACGGAATTTCGCTTTGGAAGCTTGACTAAGCAGCGAACGAATCTCGGCGGATTCATTGTCGAAGCCAGTCAGGTTGATTGGCACGTCGAGGCGGGCCAGCAATTGGCCGGCGGCTTCCCAGTTGCCGAGATGCGCCGCCAACAACAGCACGCCGTGCCCTTCGGCCAGTGCTTTGTGAACGTGATGTTCGCCATCAAACGAAAATAAAAAATGCCGCGTCTTGCCCATCAAAATCGCCGTGCGATCAATGATGGCGCGTCCAAACGAAAAGAAATGGCGGAACACCAGCCAGCGGCGTTTCCACCACGGCACCGCACCGAAAACGCGGCGGTGAAAATCCATCGTGGCTGCGACATCAGGCGATGCAAATGAAAAATAAATCGCGCACGGCACGGTCAGGACATAAGTAAGACGAGGCCCCAACACGCGCAGGGCGGTGATGAAAAACCAGATGCCCCAGCGCCCGCCGCGTAGTTGACCCGTGCCCGACCAATGACCGGATTGTGTCATGAATTGTTTTTTAATGAAGAAAACCGGCGGCGCGCGCAATGCCAATGATGCCGATGAGTATCCAAAACGCATTCAACAAGGTGTAGGCGCAATCCCGTTTTAACAAGGCGCACCAGGTCAGGATGACGGCGTCGCTGGTATTAACAATCCAAACAAACATAAATGGACTTTGCGGTCCGAGCCAGCTCACCACGCTGAAACTGCCGATGCGCATCAGGACGCCGGTCATTTCAAAAAATTTTATATATTTCCGAATGAAAGTATTTATCAAGATTGAGTGCATAATTTTGGGTGGCGGCGACATTTTAGTTCAGTGAATCAAAACGGCGGATTCTGCAGCCAACTGTTATTTGAGTTTGACGCGTGGAGCAAGATGATTCAACTTTATTGCCGTAAATTGTAAAAATTAACCTCAAAAAATATGAGCAAATTATACAAACGCAGTTTTATCGGCATGTTGGTTCTGGCGGTTCTCGCCATGACATTGGCTCCATTGTTGCTTCAGGCGAGACCGCCAAAGACCGAAGACGAACTCATCGTGGACCTGGCATCGCCCAAGGAAAAAGTGGTGACAGTCGCGCTTCAACAGTTAGAGAAGAATTATCCAACCAGTACCAAAGCGCTCCCCGACATCAAAAAACTTTTGACGGATGCACGTCCAGCCGTCGTGCGAAAAGCCGCCCGCGTGCTGGGTGCCATTAATGCCGAAGTGAGCAAAACCGACCTGAATAATATCTGCGAACTACTCAAAGCCACTGACAAATGGACAGTCATAGATGGGTTAGAGGCGCTTCGCGGCCTAAAAGCACACAGCACTATCCCGCAGATTCTTCCTTTGCTCAAGAACGCCGACAAAAATATCATCCGCGACGCCTGCCGCACGCTGGCGGTTTTGGGTGACCAAAGCCTGATTCCTTCCATCAAACCTTTGTTGGAATATCCTGACTTGGCCGTGCAAAAAGACGCGGCGGATGCGATCAGCATTTTGAAGGAAAAATAAATCTAGACTCACGACCTTGTTGCAACGGCGCATCCGGCCATCGCTGGGTGCGCAGGTTTGCTAGAGGAAACTCGTTGAAAACTTTTTCCCATCCCGCTTGCACAAAATTTGGATGACGTGACGGCCTGAATACAAACACGGCGGCACGCCGCCGCCCGGCATCACCCACTGGCCGGCCATGTAAAAATTTTCCAGACCCGGCAGCGTTTTCGGCAGCGGCGTCCGCAACGCTTTCGATGTCGGCGACCAACCCATGAAAGCACCTTCGTGATTGAGCGTATAACGCCACGTCGTATAAGGCGTTGCGATGTCCGTCACTTCCACTTGCGACGTTATGCCCGGATAATGCGGTTCGAGCCGCGCAAGAGTTTCGGCAGTCACGCGTTTCTTTTCCGCGTCGTAGCGCGCGGGTTTCTGCCGCAAATCGTTCCAAAATTTCCAGTCGGTGATCAACAATACCTGCACCACGGTTTTCCCCGGCGGTGAAAATTTGTTGCTGTAATTGAAAAAACGCAGTGGAAAACCATCAATGGTTACATTCCCAATCGTCATGTTCTCCTTCAACAAAAGAAAATTGTGCGCCGGCTCATTGGGAAAACTGCGGTTCACCCCGAAGCTGATCGTCATCAACGGACGCAGCGTTTTCCAGTTGTCATAACAATCTTTTATTTTTCCGCCGAGGTAACGGCCGTCGAGCATTTTGAAAATCGTGCTGTAACCGTCGCACGCCGAAACGACGGCATCGGCGCGATGTTCAACGCCATTTTCCAGGCGCACACCGGCGGCGCGATGGTTCTCGACGAGAACTTCCTTCACTGTCGAATCGAAAAAAATTTCACCGCCGAGATTTTTATAGCGTTCCAGCAAGCTCGCGGTGAAGTCCGCACAACCACCTTCGAGTAAACCCATCTGCCGGTTCGCCAGCAGCGCCAGCAGGAACAGCATGAACCAGGCTGGCATCTCCGGCAAAAAAAGGTGCGCGAGCATGCGTCGCAAACTTTCGTTGCGCGCGATCCCGGCAAATTCCCAGATGGGCTTGTTGTAAATTCCGCCGAAATAGCGCAGCGAGCGGCGCAATTGCCAAAACTGTTTGAGTGTTCCGAAAACTCCCGTCAATTCTGACGGCGTTTTCATAAGTGCGAACATGTCCGTTTTTTGCAACGCGCGGACTCCGGCGATGAATTCGTCAATCAACTTGGAATCGTCCGGCGCGATTTTTTTCAAGTCATGCGACAGTTTTTCCAAATCATTCGTGAAGCTGACGCGACTGCCGGTCACTTCGTCAATGAAATGAACGTATTCCGCCAGATCGGGATAATGGCGATTCTGAAAAATTCCGAGTTCGCGATAAAGTTGGTGGCACGACTGGCCGGGGCGATGTCCCATCAAATAATGGATTCCGCCGTCAATGAGATAGTCCCCATGTTTCCACGCCTTTGCCACGCCACCCGGTTCATGGTGATGTTCGAAAATCCGGGTTTTATAGCCGTTCATCCTTCCATAGCAGCCGGTGGCCAGTCCAGCCAGTCCGGCTCCGATGATGATGATGGATTTTTCAGCCATGCGGCGGCGAGTTTGCGCTTGTGATGGCAGCGCGCTTTCGACGACACGCGAAAGGAAACATGATGCGCTTGCGTGTTCAAGCAGTTTGTTGTAGAATGAGGCTCCATTTTTTGCTGAATGATTGCGCTCAACGGACACAACCTCACGACTACTTCCGCGCAACTGAACCGATAGTTTCCCGCCTCTTTGATGACGTTTCACCCGACAGCCTGTCCGGGAACGGCGGCGACCAGTAGAAACCGAATTCCGAAGTTCCCCATGATTCTTCTGATGCAAAATCCAAAGAATAATCTCGGTGTTCCTGTTTTTGGTTTCGGCCTGCCGTTTGCATTTTGTTGTGACCTGCATCATCACGGGGCAGTTCCAACAGTTTTCGCAAATACTCAAGCGCCACCGGATTGGTGGGCAAGTAACCATGCGTAACACCGGCGGATTTGGGGATCACAATGACATTCTGGCCGATCCCATTATTATATCTCTCTCGAACCTTTTTGTCCGCAACTCCGGCCAGCGAATGTGGGTCTCCTTCCAAGAGAATGGTATGCATCCGTTCGGGATTGATCACCTCGTAAAACTTTTGATTTCCTGCCCCTGCCCATAGTTGTTCCGAAAAACCGCCGTAGGGATTTTCGGCGTGGGCGGGTTTGGAGGCCAGGGACACCACCCAGGCCGTAATGGGGTTTTTCATCCCCCGCGCCAGAAAGGATCCTCCTGCAGTCGGAACCAGTTGTATAAGTGACGCGTCTGAAAACAATGTCCTGTCGTCCGCGATTATCACCGCCTCTCTGAAGACGATGGCGGCATAAGAATAGACAACGATGGTTACGCTGCCACCAAAACTATTTTTCGCTTTAAGCCTTTCCACCTCGTTCACGAAATCCGAGGCGACTTTCTGAATCCGGCCATGATAGTTGTAGGCATACAAAAACACGTTATATTTTCCCCGCCATTCCCGGACAATATCCATCATTTCGGTGGGATCATCCGTTGCACCATGCAACAGGAGGAGGACAGGTTTGTTGCCATTGGTTTGCTGGGACGACACCTGAACTATTCTGTCCTTCCTTTCCATTATCTCTTTCATCCCGGGAATGGCTCCTTTCCCCGTGAGCAACGGGTTCACTGGAAGCTGGGTGCAACCGCTGACGAGCGCACCGATAATCAAGATGATAACCATGCTTTTCCAAGCCATACCGCAAATCGTGATATGGTATCATTTTGAAATCCATGGGGTATTTACCCCATGGTCTGTCAAGGCGATCATCTCTTCCAAGTCCCAAACATGACGCGCTTGCTTGTTCAAGCAGTTTGTTGTAGAACGACGCTCCATTTTTGCTCAATGATTGCACTCAACGGACACAACCTTTCCATCGCCGAAGTCTGGCAAGCCGCCGCGCTCCAATCTCCCTGTGCGCTGGCCGATGAAGCGCGTCCGCTCATCCGCCGCAGCCGTGAACTGGTCGAATCTCTCGCCGCGCAATCGCGCGCGATTTACGGCATCAACACGGGTTTCGGTCCGTTGAGCGGCTTTCGCGTTTCCAGCGAAGATCAGAAACAGCATCAGCTAAACCTTCTGTATCATCTGTTTGTCGGACAAGGCGCGCTGTTTTCGGAAACGGAAACCCGGGCCATCATGCTCGCCCGGGCCAACACGCTCGCGCGCGGATACTCCGGCATTCGCGAGCAACTTCTTGAATTGCTCATCGCCGCATTGAATCGCGGCGTGTTGCCTGAAATTCCCGGCGAAGGTTCGGTCGGGGCGAGCGGCGATCTAATTCCGCTCGCGCACATGGCCGGATTATTTGTCGGCATCGGCTACGCGCGCGTGAACGGTGAGCGGCTTCCCGCTATGGAAGCGTTGAAGAAAGCCGGACTCGCGCCCGCCGTGTTGCAATGCAAGGAAGGTCTCGCGCTCGTCAACGGCACTTCCGTGATGACCAGTCTGGCCGCGTTGTCGGCGCACGAAGCGGAAAAGCAATTGCACTGGATGGAACTGCTCACGGCCTGCCTGTTTCAAGTTCTCGGCGGCGAACCGGAAGTGTTGTGCCAGCAAATCCACAAGGCGCGTGGTTTTCGCGGCCAGTCACTCGTGGCGCAACGCATCAGCGATTCGCTGCGCACACATCCCGATTATGCGAAACGCATTGACGAACATCAGTGGGGCACAACAGCCAAAGCGGTTGATCCCGGTTCGGAAATCCAGGACCCGTATTCGTTGCGCTGCGCGCCGCAAATCCTCGGCGCATTTCAGGAGGCGCACTGGCACGTCGAGGAAGTCATCACGCGCGAACTCAACGCCAGCACGGACAACCCGCTGATTTTTCCCGATACGGGAACGGTGATTCACGGCGGCAATTTTTACGGCCAGCAAATCGCGATGGTCAGCGATTATGAACGCATCGGCCTCATCAAAATGGCGTTGCTGGCCGAACGTCAGATCGAACGGCTCGTCAACTGGCGTTACAGCCGTGGCCTGCCGCCGATGTTGTCCGGCGGTGCGCCCGGTTTGAATTCTGGTTTGTCCGGCGCCCAATTGCTCGCCACGTCGCTCGCCGCCGAGGCGCGGTTGCTCGGCACGGCGGCGTCCATCCAAACCATCTCCACCAACGCGAACAATCAGGATGTCGTCAGCATGGGCTGCATCGCGGCAAAGATGACGCGTACGATGCTGCCGCTGCTCTGGAAAATTCTTGCCATCGAAGCCATCACGCTCGCACAGGCGGCGGACGCGCGCGGTTGCGAAAAAGCTTTGGGCGGTGATTACCGCAAACTTTACGAACTCGTGCGCGGCGTTTCCCCGAAACTTGAAAACGACCGGCCGCTCAACGAGGACATCCAACGCGTGACCGCGCTGCTGCAATCGGAAAACGCGCAGCGGCATTGTCTGCGTCCACAAACTGAATCCGATGCAAACTGAAGTTGACGTGCTGATCATCGGCGCTGGCCCCGCAGGTTCGTCCGCCGCCGCGTTGTTGCAACAACAGGGTTTCCGGCTGCTTGTCGTGGAGAAACAAATTTTTCCCCGATTTGTCATCGGCGAAAGTTTATTGCCGCATTGCATGGATTTATTGCGCGAGGCGGGTTTGCTTGAGGCAGTCGAGGCGCAACAATTTATACAAAAATGCGGCGCGGTTTTTCTGCGCGGCAATGAAACCTGCAATTTCGATTTTTCCAGCCAGTTCACCGCCGGTTGGAAATATACTTTCCAGGTTCCGCGCGCCGATTTCGACAAAACGCTGGCCGATGCCGTGGCCGCGCGCGGCGTGGAGATTTTATACCAGCACGGGGTGACGGCGGTAAATTTTAGTCCGACGCACGCTGCCACAACCATCGAAAAACCCGGCGTCGAAAAATTCGAGGTGAAATCAAAATTTGTTTTAGATTGCAGCGGTTACGGGCGCGTGCTGCCGAGGTTGTTGAAATTGGAAGAGCCGTCGAAATTTCCTGCACGCGAGGCGTTGTTCACGCACATCACCGGCGATTTGCGGCCAGCCGACCGCGAAGAAGGCAAAATCTGGGTCTGCCTCCATCCCGGCGGCGCGTGGATTTGGATCATCCCGTTTTCCAACGGCAAAACCAGCGTGGGCGTCGTGGCCACGCCGGAATTTTTCCGGCGTTATCCCGGCGAACCGGAAGTGCAACTCCGCACGATTTTGATGAGCGACCCGAACGCGGCGGCACGTCTGGCGAAAATGCAATTTGTGTTTCCGCCGCAACGCATCAGCGGTTACGCCTGCTCGGTCAAAAAACTTTTCGGCGACAAATTCGCGCTCGTCGGCAACGCCACGGAATTTCTTGACCCGGTTTTCAGTTCCGGCGTGACACTGGCGCTGGCCTCCGCCAACCGCGCCGCCAAAGTATTGACGCGGCAGTTGCACGGCGACGCGGTTGACTGGCAGACCGAGTATGCTGATCACATCATGCAAGGCATCAATACGTTTCGCGCCTATGTCAGCGCGTGGTATGACGACAAGCTGCCGCAGATTTTTTTCGCGGCGAACCGCAACCCGGACATCATGCGGCAGATTTGTTCCGTGCTGGCCGGTTACGTCTGGGATAAATCGAATCCTTACGTTTCACAGGCCGACCGCGCGCTGGGCTTGCTGGCGAAAATTTTGAAAAGCCAGACGCGCGAAGACTGACGGATGCTGAGGAACTGGTGTTGGCTCCGGCACTGGTTAGGCGACTGGCTCATATCACAAATCTCGCTTCGTGCCGGTCAACTGTCCCGACAAAATCAGTGAAAATAGGAAACCCACAATCACACCACCAACCATGTAAAGATAGTCATCAAGCACGCGACCGGCTTTACTACCAAGCGTGAGCCAACCTAAATCCCATGACAGCTTCACAACTCCGTCAGCAATTCCGATTACTGCAATAATGCCGAAGGCCAATTTTGCCCAACCCGCGCGGATGCCCTTCTTGTCAAATGCCCCGAATCCTAAAATAGCGCATCCCGCTATAATGATGCAGTCATTGATGACGCTGTAGTTCATAATGCGTAAGTCGCCTAACGACCAAAACTCAGCCACGCCGGACAAGTGATGTCAACCGCGTTTTTTTAATTTACCTTCGTGAAGTGCATAATCCCGAATCAAAATCATCTGCGGTTTATTCGACTCCTCACTTAAGTATTCGCGCGATAAAATATTTCACCGCACCGCCATCGTCTTTGGGTCTTCGTTGCGAAGTCCGTGTTTCACCAACATTCGCAGCAGCCGGATGCTGTAAGGCGAGGTCGAGGCCGCGCCGAGAAAAATTTTTCCCATGTGCTTGTTGATGTGCGGAAAGGCGAGCTTCATCAGAAAATTTCCGCGCAGTTTCTCCCCGACACTGAACGAGGTGAACAGCCGGCCATCGTAAAAGTAGCCCACGATCTCGTGCCAGATTTTGAGATGATGTGTCACTTCCTTTTGATAATTTTGAAATGCTTCCGGCGAACCTTTCTGGATGGCGTCGGCCAGGGCGAACGCGCTGTGCATCCCGATGAACAGCCCGCTGGAAAAGACCGGGTCAATGAACCCCGCCGTGTCGCCCACCAACGCCCAACCGTCGCCGACCATGCGGTCGGAGACAAGCTGGTAATTGGTGTATTCCATCACGGGCGTCAGGCGTTTCGCGTCGCCCGCGACCGTGCGCAGGACGGAATCCTTTTTCAGCAGATTGTCGTAACGCTCCTCCTTCATCGCGCCGAACTGCGGCAAAAATTCCGAGCCGATCACGACGCCCACCGACACGCGCCCCGGCAACGGAATCCGCCAGCTCCAGCCGTGATCGAGCCGCGTCGAGTGGACGTAACCGTCCTGATACAACTTCGTCGTGTCCACGTGTGCGAACATGGCCGTGTCCTTCCGTCCGCCTTCGCGTCTGGGAATATCCAGCAATTTGGGCAACAGCCGCGCGCGACCCGTCGCGTCCACAATCAAGTCCGGTTGTCCCGGAAAGAAATCACCCAGCGCAGCCAGTGTCTCGACGTTCAATTGGACACGGTCAGTATTGCCGATGCGTTCCACGCCGGCGCTCACATCAAACACCTTTGCGCCAGCCTTGCGCGCGGTGGCCAGCAACGTGTCTTCAAACTGGATGCGCGGTACGTTGTAGGCGTAGGGCGGAAACGATCCGCAAAAATCCTTGAACGCAAACGGAAAATCCATCTGTTCGCCGATGTTGAAGCACGCGCCGGGTTTGTATTTGCTGAAAGCGGCGACTTCCTCTTCCACGCCCAGCTTGCGCAGCATCAGGACGATGGCGGGCACGAGCGATTCACCGACGAGCAACGGCGCGGTGCGCGGCCGATGCAGCATCGCCACCTTCACGCCCGCGCGCGCGAGCAACGTGGCCAGCGTGCTGGCCGCCGGGCCGGCGCCGAGGATGGCGACCGTTTTGATTTTGTCTGCCCGCTCTTTCAATGAATCCATGACGAAAGAATAATAACCAACTGCGAGAAAAACAATCGGATGATTGCTATTGTGCGAATCGAAAACTTGGAGTCTAATAATTGAAAGTCCACTCATGAAAAAATTCCCATTACGACAACCCTTCTCATCATTGGTTTCTACGGTTCGGCGAAGGAAATCAAAAATCC